>SMVB01210665.1_pt1 | contig 18582 bp, 19 predicted proteins | sample 2456461 | NCBI WGS metagenome assembly SMVB01 (sample SAMN11095934, study PRJNA526329) | marine sediment metagenome | biome: Marine sediment; feature: Surficial sediment; material: Deep marine sediment; isolation source: Hadal surficial sediment | place: Pacific Ocean | collected 2014-05 | depth...
CCCTCATTTTGATATTACAAAAAACATCAAAAACAAACTCAGTGATTCCTACGACCGCATAAATAGTAAAACATCCGAGGTAAACTTAATAACCGAAACCATGGCAGATCTATACATAAACCAGGGATACTACGATAAAGCAGCCGAAATTTTAGTGCTGCTGCTGAAAAAAGCCCCGCATGATCCTCACCTTAAAACAAAATTATCGCTGTCTATTGCTTCAAAATCAATTAGCAGAAAAACTTATGAAGTTGCAGAGGAATTAGACTAAAATGAAAATATTGATAATACACGGTCCAAACCTAAACATGCTTGGAAAAAGGGAGCCGGACATTTATGGCAGCACCACTCTTGATGATATTAATAAACAGATCGAAAAAGAAGCTAAATCACTTAAATTAAAAGTGCAATATTTTCAATCAAATAGTGAAGGCGAGATTGTTACAAAAATACAGAACTCTCTGGGCAGTATCGATGGGATAGTAATAAATCCTGCAGCATACACTCACACTAGTGTTGCAATTAGAGATGCTATACTCTCTACAAACGTTCCCACAGTTGAAGTACATATTTCTAATATTTATAAAAGAGAGAAATTTAGACAGCATTCATATATATCTGCAGTGGCAGTAGGTGTAATATCTGGTTTTGGAACATATAGCTATAATTTAGGATTAAGAGCTATAGAAAGTCATTTAAAATCTAAAAAATAATTTGAAAGTAAGGCAGGTTAAAAGTAGCTTAGAATCTTTAGTTAAGCCCTGATATACTATTATATAAAAATACTTATACCCCTTTTAAATGAAAACAAGCTGGATTTTACAAAAAGAAAATCAAAAATTAAGTGAGAAAATAAGTAAATCTTTAAATATTTCTCCAATAACTGCCCAACTGCTAATAAACAGAGGAATAAATACAGTAGAAGAGGCGCATCAGTTTTTAAACTCCAGTCTTTTTGACCTACCCTCTCCTTTTCTCATGAGCGGAATGGACAAGGCAGTACAAAGAATTATCAAAGCAATAGAAAACATGGAAAAGATTGGAATTTATGGTGACTATGATGTAGATGGAGTTACATCAACGGCACTGTTGTACAACTTTTTAAAAGAACTGGGCGGCAGGGTTACCTATTACAATCCAGATAGATTTACAGAGGGTTATGGCGTCAATATAGAGGCTATAAAAAAGCTAAACGATCAAGGAGTTAAGCTTATTATTTCAGGTGACTGCGGAATCACAGCAGTAGATGAAGTAGAAAAGGCAAAGGAATTTGGTATTGATTTTATAATAACAGATCATCACAAGCCGCCCGAGGAAATTCCAAAAGCAATTGCTGTTCTTAATCCCCAGCTAAGTGATTGCAGCTACCCTGGCAAAGAAATAACAGGAGTTGGAGTGATATTCAACCTTGCTCTTGCACTGAGAAGAACGCTCAGGGAAACAGGATTTTTCGAGGGTAAAGAACCAAACCTGGGAGCATACCTTGATTTAGTTGCACTTGGCACGGTTGCTGACTGCGGATCGATAACTAACGTAAACAGGATTTTAGTAAAAGAAGGCCTTAAAAGAATGACCACGCCAAAAAGGCTGGGACTTATAGCGCTAAAAGAAGCCAGCGGCATTACAGGTGATGTTAGTTCATTTGATATAGGCTACCGGCTTGGACCAAGAATTAACGCCTCTGGAAGATTAAATACTGCAAAGCAAGCTGTAGAACTATTTATTTCAAACGACCCTAAATCTGCAAAAGAGCTTGCTTTGGGGCTTAACAGAGAAAACTCGAACCGGCAGGGTATAGAGGCCAATATATTAGAACAAGCTTTTTCAATGATAGATTCTGAGCCACTGTTTAAAGAATCTAATTCAATAGTCCTAGCCTCAAAAAACTGGCACCAGGGTGTAATAGGCATTGTTGCCTCCAGAATTGTAGACAAATACTTAAAACCAACCTTTCTTATAGCAGTTAATGACAGTGGTATGGGGAAGGGCTCTGGCAGGAGCCTTGAAGGAATAAACATCTATACAGCGCTTGCTGAGTGTAGTGAATTATTTGAGGAATTTGGCGGTCATGATCTAGCAGCAGGCATAACCATTAAACAGCACAATATTGAAGAATTTAGAGTTAAATTCGATAAAGCGCTTGAGGGATTTAAAGATAAATATATAAGGAAAATAAAGGTGGATGGGTTATTGGACGTTAACAATCTCAGTAAAGAACTAATTTCGGAATTCGGCAACCTGGCTCCCTACGGAATTGGAAACCCCGAGCCTGTATTCCTATCAACGTCCTTAGAGATAGTGGGCACGAAGATGTTCAAGGAAAAACATCTAAGTTTAAAACTCAAAAATGGCACAAAAACTTATGATGCAGTATGGTTTAACTCTAAGCTGGAATTAGAACCAAAAAATAAGATCGATATTATTTTCACTCCTGAAATAAATACATGGAATGGGAGCAATAATATAAGGCTTAGAATCATTGATGCAGATAAGCATGATATTTAGAGTAAATGGCCGCCGGTAAAATCAATATAAATAAGCTAAAATTCTAATCAACATTTCTAAAGGTTATTGAAATATAATTTATACTGGTCATCTTTTTAGACTAACAAACTAACTAATATCATTTGAGGGGAAACATGTATCCGGATCTTATTCAAATAGGAAGTGTAACTGTTTCGTCATACTCTGTAATGGTGACTATAGCGTATCTTATAGGATATATATTCCTGGGTTTAGAAGTTAAGAGAAAAGGATTGGACGACTCTTTGGCTGACTGGGTACTGCTTGCTATACTTTTTGGCGGACTCGGAGGAGCTAAAATATTTTTTTTAATTCAAAATGTAACATTTTCTGAATTTTTTAATGAACCCCTTAGATTCTTATCATCAGGTTTAACATTCTTGGGAGGTCTATTCGCTGCTTCATTCCTGATATTTCTTGTAGGTATATGGAAAAAAACAAGTTTCTGGACGCTTACCGATTGTGCTGCGCCGGCTTTAATACTGGCATATGGAATTGGAAGAATAGGGTGTTTGCTTGTAGGCGACGACTATGGAACACCTACAACTGTTCCCTGGGCTTTATCATTTCCAGGTGGCTCACCTCCAACAACTGAAAGTGTACACCCCACTCAAATATATGACACAATAAGCATGTCATTGATTTTTCTATTGCTTTGGAGCATTAGAAAGTATAACTTTCCCTCTGGGTGGATGTTTTCATTAATGCTTATGATTTTAGGTTTCCAAAGATTCTTTATAGAGTTTATAAGAAGCACTACTCCAAGCTTTATTGACGGGTTTTCTCAGGCTCAGCTTATCTCTATTGTAATATTTGTTCTTGGAGCATCAAACTTACTGAGATTAAGATTCCTGCAAAATAAACCAGCCTTAACATAACAAAATTATAGATTATGCGCATAGTAATAATTGGATCAGGGGAAGTAGGAACATTTCTTGCCAGCAACCTTTCAGATGAACATGACATTGTTATAATTGAAAAAGACAAACATCGGATTGAATATGCAAAAGAACACTTAGACGCCCTTGTTATTCATGGTGAAGGAGATAACCCCAATGTTCTGAAACAGGCAGAAATTGAAAAAGCCGATATAATGCTTGCAGTTTCTGGCAATGACAGGACCAACATACTGGCCTCGATCATTTCTCATACAATAGGCATAGAAAAAATTATTGCAAGAATAAGAGATCCCGATTATTTTGAATACCCTCAGGCAATCCAGATACCACAAATTACAGTAGTTAACTCCGGGATGCTGGTAGCTGAAAAAATAGCGAATCTTATAAGCACTCCTTTTGCATGGAAAACAGAGACTCTAGCTTCTGGGAAAATCCAAATGCTTAAGCTTAGGATAGAAGATAATTCTCCAATCGAAGGAAAAAAACTCTCTGAAATAGATCCGCCTCAGGCCTGGATTTTTGTAGCAATTTCTAGAAATGGGGAAATATCAATACCGACGGGAGATACGAGGCTTAAGAAAGGCGATTATGTATTTGCATTGGGCATACCAAGTATCTCTGACAAATTAGAAGCACTGCTTGGCGTAAAAAGAGAAAAAGTAGATTTAGCTATTATCTCAGGAGGAGGGAGAGTAGGGAGAAGGGTTGCAAAAACCCTTTTAGAAAGTGATATAGAAGTGAGGGTGATTGAAAATGATCATGAAAGAGCAGAAATAATTGCGGAGGAACTGCCCGACGTAATGGTTTTCGATGGAGATGCTACAAACAAAGAAATACTAAAAGAAGCCGGAGCAGCCTCTGCAGATTATTATATAGCGCTTACAGGAAATGATGAAAAAAACATTTTAAGCGCACTTCTTGCTAAAAATCTTGGCACAAAGAGATCAACAGTCTTATATACAAAGCCTGATTACATAGATTTAATCGAATCTATAGGAGTAGACAGGGCTATAAGCGTAAGGCTTTCAACTGCAAATGAAATTCTCAGCATGCTCCATCTAAAGGGTGTGGCTCACATAGCGCTTATTGAAGAAGGAAAAGCCGAAATATTAGAATTTATGATACACGAAAAAACAAAAATACTGGGTATACCTCTTCACAAGGCAGGATTTCCCAAAGATTCTATAGTAGGAATTGTTGTGAGGGGAAATGAAATAATAATTCCCAAGGGCAGCTATGTATCTGAAATAGGGGATATGCTAATTATTTTTTCTCTACCCGGGGCTGTAAAAACCGTAGAAAACATCTTATCATAGTGAACTTAAAACATTGTGTAAATATACTGGGCAAGTTCTTAAAACTCCTTGGACTTCTAATGCTCATTCCATCCATTTGTTCTCTTATTTATAAAGAGGACGACCTCTATTCATTTTTAATTTCTGGAATCGTTACTTTTATTGTCGGACTTTGTGCAGAACAAATAACTAAATCGGGCTCAAAGATTGATGAATTTAATAGAAAAGATGGTTTTTTCATCGCAAGCTTTTGCTGGATTTGCGCTATTGCTTTTGGCGCCCTGCCTTACTTAATATACGGCGTTTTTGGTAACCCCATAGACGCGTTTTTTGAATCCACAGCAGGGTTTACTACTACGGGAGCAAGCACCGTAGAAAACATTGAAATACTTCCTCATGGAATCTTATTTTGGAGAAGTTTTACGCAGTGGCTTGGAGGGATGGGAATACTAATTCTGGCAATTGCGATTTTACCCAAACTTTCTGTAGGTGGTATGCAGCTTATGAATCTGGAATCCCCGGGACCATCGGCTGAAAAATTAACCCCTCGTATAGCAGAAACGGCAAAATACTTATGGGCAATATATTTATTTCTATCTTTTATCCTATTTATCATATTAAAATTATTAGGACTTCCTATTTTTGATTCAATAATTCATGTATTCAGTACTGTTTCCATAGGTGGTTTCTCAAATCAAAACCTTAGCATCGGCGCATACAACAGTGTTGCAGTGGAGTTTACTATCATTGCCTTTATGTTTATCTCAGGAATAAATTTTGCACTTTTATTTTGGCTTTCCAGAGGAAAGTTTAGAAAGTTATTTTCTAATCCTGAATTTAAAATTTATGTTTTTATCCTCCTTGCAAGCGTAACTTTAGTAACAATAGATCTGTTCACATATATGATTCCAAGCCTCTTCGATGCGTTTAGATATTCAGCCTTTAATGTAATCTCCATATCAACTACTACGGGATTTACAACTACAGACTATGACACATGGCCCGTATTTTCCAAATGGCTATTAATAATATTAATGTTTATTGGAGGCTGCAGCGGGTCTACGGCAGGGTCTATAAAAGTAATGAGAATTGTTATCCTGGTTAAACATGCTTTTAGAGAAATAAAAAAGAATATTTATCCAAACGCTGTTCTGCCTATCAGATTTGGTAAAAACGTTTTAGAAGACAATATAGTTTCGAGTATTATTAATTTCTTTATAATATATATCTTTATATTTACTCTCTCTACAATAATTTTAACTCTTGATGATGTTTCAATTATTACCGCATTTAGCGCATGTGCGGCTACTATTGGCAATGTAGGACCAGGTATGGAGCTTGTAGGGCCCTCCGGCAATTATGCCGCTCTTTCAAATTTAAGTAAGATCGTCCTTTCATTTCTTATGATAATTGGCAGACTAGAACTTTTTGCAATCCTTGTTATATTTACTCCCTCATTCTGGAAAAATTAGACATGGAATTACTAATCGATCCCAAAGAAAATATAGGCAGGCAGGTATGCGCCACAATAGGAATCTTCGATGGAGTTCATCTGGGACATATATCTATAATTGATCAGGTTAAAAAAGAAGCAGGCAAAAGCGGTTTGTCTTCATGTGTAATTACATTCAATCCTCACCCTCAGCAAGTATTAACAGGAACAAAGCTTCCGTTTATAACCCCTTTTGAAAAAAGGGTAAGATTATTTGAAAAGGAAGGATTAGACCTAACTGTTTGCTTTAGCTTCAACGAAGCTTTTTCGAAAATTACAGCCGAAAGTTTTATAAATGATACACTAGTAAACATACTCAATATAAAAAAGATGTTTGTAGGGCCCGATTTTGTATTTGGTAAAAACAGAAGCGGCAATTCGGAGCTTCTTAAAAAGATGGGAAATGAGCTGGGATTTGAGACTACTATAGTAAAACCTATAACTAACCGAAGTGATATTATCAGCAGCACTACAATAAGAAAACTAATCCAAGAAGGGAAAATTAAAGAGGCAAATGCATACTTGGGCAGGAACTTTTGTTTAGAAGGCGTAATAATCGAGGGCGAAAAAAGAGGAAGAATACTAGGATTTCCAACGGCTAACCTTAAAACAGACTGGGATTTGCTGCCTAAACCCGGCGTTTACATAACATTGTGCAAATTAGAAAACAGGGTCCATAAAAGTATAACAAATATAGGTTTCAGACCCACATTTGGTAAAAACAGCCTGCTTATAGAATCTCATATTTTCGATTTTAATAATGAAGTTTATGGCAAAAAGCTCGGAATTGAATTTTTAAACAGGCTTAGGGACGAAAAGAAGTTTGACGGAATTGATGAACTAAAAAAAGCAATTTCTGATGATATCATGACTGCAAATAAGTATTTTGATGACAATTTAATCAGCTGATTTTATTATGGATATAAGCTCATCTACTAAATTATACGGTATTTTTGGCCATCCAATAGGGCACAGCTTTTCTCCACCTATGCATAATGCTGCATTCCAGAAACTCGGTCTCAACTGTGTTTATCTGGCTTTTGATATTCTTCCTCAAAATCTGAGTGCTGCTGTAAACTCAATCAGACAATTAAACATACAGGGTATAAACGTAACAATTCCACATAAACAAGACATCATAAACTGCCTGGATGAAATATCTGATGAAGCAAAATACACGGGTGCCGTTAATACGGTCAAAAATAATGACGGCAAACTTTTTGGTCATAACACCGATGTTGGCGGTTTTTTAAAAGACCTGGAAGTCGAATTGGGCATAAGAGAATTCAGTGAGATATCAGCCTGCTTAATCGGCGCAGGCGGGGCGGCAAGAGCTGTGCTATCAGGTCTTTGCATAAGTGGAACAAAGAAAATCACTATAATTAACAGAACCAAAATCAAAGCTTTAGAACTTGCAAATTACTTTTTAAAACGATTCAGCAGTATTGAAATCAATTCTGCAGACCTTAAAGATCATAGTGAAATAAAAAAGTGCCTGGAAAACTCTAATTTACTTATCAATTCATCTTCTGCCGGCATGATTGGGCACGATCCGTTAAACATACCTCTGGAATCATTGCCAAAGAACTCATGTGTATATGATCTTGTTTATAATCCCAAGGAAACAGAGCTTATAAAACAGGCTAAATCTCTTGGACATAGATCGGCATCAGGTTTAGGAATGTTGCTCTATCAAGGCGCAGAAAGCTTTGAATATTGGACTAATAAAAAGCCGCCAATTGACATTATGAAAAAAGCCTTGGGTAATAATTAGTATTCTTATTATTTTCCAATACTAATCCTTATCTTTAAAAGGGTCAGGAACATCTGGGTGCCACCGGTTAAAATGATTTTTACAGTTATCTGTATAAGCGCCCTCAGGATAATATTCATCATAAAAATCCAAATCAAGATGGTGAGCCTGAACCATAAATCTCAAAAACATCGGATCTGAAAAAGCAGGAAACCTCCCGTAAGTATCATAAACATAGTTGCAAATATCTTTTACAACTTGTAGCTCTTCCTTGCTAGGTCTCTCAATTTCCTGCAATACCCCCTCAGGATTTTTGTATGGCATCTTATGGGATTCCCAGTTTGCCCATTTTAGGTCGTTAAGAGCTTCCACGGCTTCTCCCATATCCTTGTAATAAGGCGGACAAAAGGCATGAAACATATCGTCTTTGCCAACTGCAACAGGATTGGGGTTTCCTGATTCCCCTTTAATCTCGGGTGTGATAAACCTAAATCCAAGACCTCTGTGAAAAGGAGTTCCTCCAAGCATAAACATGCTTGCAAATCCGCTGAAAAGCCATCCTCCGAGACCAAGAGTTTGTAGAGCTAACGCCATATTTTGACCCATAAATGCCTGCTCTGCTATATAACCGTTTGCAAACCTCAGTTCTGCTTCTATAAGCGGCATCCTCATGCCCTCGTTTAAAAATCCTTTCTTAAGCCAGGATGCGGTTCCAGGAGGTCTCATTCCATGAAGCTCATCTACGAAGTTAAATCGGTGGTCGGGGCGCATATAAAATAAATAGAGATTGATAATACAGGCAGATAAATCAGTGACGGGCATAAAAACTGAAGTACCGGGTTTATTTACATTCCACAGGTTATGTGCGGCAATACCGGGGGGTTTGCTAGGCAGATCAGCTCTTCCGTCATGAATTTTGATTTTTGACTCTCTAAACAATTCTACAATTTTATCAATTCTTTTTTCTTTACTTAATGCCTCAAGACCCCTAAAATCCTCGGGTTTTTTGTCATGCATTTTGATCATGTAGGTGCCTTCATCGTTTGTATAAAAAAGCTCTGTTCTATGAACATCTCCAAGAGCCGGGATAGTCTTGCTTGTAAACTGCATTTCAAGATCAAGACCCACATGTGGCGGAAAATCAGAAAGATTAATCCCTTTTATACCAAGGCCTGTCCATACCAGTATTGCTTCTTCAACTTCGGATAGTGATACAGGCTCATGCTTAGATTTATATTTAAGAGGACCCTTGTCGATCTCCATTCCCAGTCCAAATCTTCTGGACCTTCTCTGAAAAACCGCATCATAAAAATTGTAGTTAACTGCAATGTCTAATCCCTCTGGATATTTTCCCATTTTAATATTTCCTCTTTCTAAATATTTTGGAACCTTAGTTTAGCAAATTAGCAACTTTAAAACAATTAGTTTATTTTATACAGAAAAATAAATCCTCATGTAATATAGATTAAAATTAATTTGAGGTGGGATTGATATGACTAAAACTTCTGATGAAGAACAACTGGATCTATCCGAAAAGGGAAGAATGAAGGATGGAACAGTAATATCACTGGACAGGAGATTATTTTTTCAATTCTTTGCATTTGGTAATTGCTTCGAAATAAATACCATAACAAAATTTTTAAGAAAATCGAACATCGATGGAGTTTTATATATTGATATTAACGACCCTCATGGAATTGGATTTCTTACCATGAATGAAAATCCGAGTTATTTTGCAACAACTCTTAGAGAAATTTTAAATGAGGAACCATTTAAAAACCTTTCTATCAAATCTGAATTTACCATGTTTGGAAGAACTTATTCATTTGGATATGAAACCAATCTGCAGGAAACCCTGTTATCCGGTCCTAAAAAAAAGGTTTTAGACCCTGACTGGAGATGGGCAATCTGGTACCCGCTTAGAAGAAAAAAGAATTTTGAGAGCCTTCCAGAAGATGAACAGAGAGCAATACTGGGTGAACATGGAAAATTAGGGTTTAAATTTGGCAAAGCAGGCTTTGCAAAAGACATCAGACTATCTTGTCATGGGATCGACAAAAACGATAACGATTTTGTTATCGGAGTTATTGGTAAAAAACTACACCCTTTATCCGCATGCATCGAGGCTATGAGAAAAACAAGGCAAACATCCGAGTATCTAGAAAGCCTTGGCCCGTTTTTCGTAGGTAGAGCAGTCTGGCAAAGTAAAATTTAATATACCAGTAAAGTCTTAAGACAAACCAAACATCTTATATTTTGAGAGTATGCTGTCTTTACATACTTTGGATACCCTAAATTTTACATCTTTTTTAGCAGGGATATCTATTTCTTCCCCTGTAGCCGGGTTCCTGCCCTTTCTTGCCTTTCTTTGGATGAGAACTAATTTCCCTACTCCTGGTAAAGTAAAGGAATTTTCTGCTTCTTTGTAGGATATTTCAGCTAATTCATCTAAAACAGCCGTGGCAGTTTTTTTTGTTATCCCGGTTCTTTCCGACAGTTCAGAAGCGAGTTGAGATTTTGTCATTGACTTAGCCATTGTATTAGACCCTCCATCCTTATTCTATATATAGATATTACTCTACTACATTATTCATAGAATTGTAATATTAAATTTAATAAATTTCCAATGAAAATATATATTAATTTAGTTGAATTTATAATTTTAGAGTTAAAAGCAAATATGATATTTGCTAAATAACCTCTAATACTTTTTCAGGGGGTCTGCCAATAACAGCCTTATTGTTATAGATAACTATCGGTCTTTCTATCAATTTTGGGTTTTCCGATAATATTTTCAACCACTCTGTTCTTGATTTATTACTGGAAATAGAAAGCCCTAAATCTGCAAATAGCTTCTCTTTAGTTCTAATAATGTCCTTTGGGTCTACTTCCAATTTCTTGCAAACATAATCTAATTCTTCTACGCTTGGTGGAGTTTTTAGATATTCTATGATTTTTAGGTCTAGATTATTTTCTTCTACAATTTTTAGCGTTTCCCTGCTTTTTGTACACCTGGGATTGTGAAAAATTATATTATTCAACATTTATCAAAAATTCGCTTGGTAAAAATAAATTTTTATATGAAGATATTACCGGAACAGTTATTTTACAATAATAAACATTATATCCCCAACATCTATTAAATGAAATCTTGTTTAACAATATTATAAAAGGAAAAATTGTAAAAGGTTACCGGGTTGCTTCAGGAATAAGTAAAAATAGCCCCTATCCTGCAGGTTCAATAAAAATGCAGATTCCTTATTTCAAAAAACTTGGATTAGACCTCTACAATTATCATCCGGCAACTTTAAATATAAACATTTTCCCAAAAAAGTTTGAGTTAATAAACCCTGAGTACACTTTTAGAAATGTAAAATGGTTTGCAGATAAGCCCGCAGAGGACTTCTCATTTTCTGCCTGTAAAATTATTCATAAAAATAAAATTTATGAAGGGTATGTTTATTACCCTCGCCCTGAAACAAAAACAGCCCATTTTCATGATGAGTCGACTATTGAAATAATTACTAAATATATAAAAGATGTTTATTATTCTTCAAATATTAAACTTTTTTTTAATTCAAACGAAGTTTGTGTTTTATTATGATCAATAAATATTTTTTATCTCTACTATCTTTTTCTCTCTTTTGGTTATTAATCCTCAATATTTATAGTGAATCTGAAGAAAATCACATTGAACTCCCACCAATTGAAGTAATTTCAACACGGGTAGAAAAAGAAATTAATAAGGTCCCCTTTTCTATAAGCCTCATTGATAAAGATCAAATCCAGCTGGGTAAGCAGGCAATCACTCTGGACGAATCTTTAAATAAAATTCCAGGCGTATATGTTCAGAACAGATACAATTTTGCCCAGGATCAGAGAATCTCAATAAGAGGGTTTGGTTCGCGTGCAGCATTTGGAGTAAGGGGGATAAAAATCATTTACGACGGTATTCCACTTACACTTCCTGATGGACAGAGCCAGACTGACAGCCTGGATTTGAGTTCAGCAGAAAGGATAGAGGTAATCAGAGGCCCTGTCTCGGCACTGTATGGAAACTCTTCCGGGGGAGTAATAAGCATATTCTCTGAAACCGGAGATGAAGAACCTTTTGTAGAAATAAAGCCCCTCTTCGGCTCTTTTGGTCTTTTTAAGTTCAATGCCAAAACTGGTGGAAAATTTAAGGACTTCAATTATTTGATTAATATAAGCAGGTTGAATTATGATGGATTCAGAGATCATAGCAAAACCGAAAATATCCAATTAAATAGCAATTTTAATTATTTACTCGGTAATAATTCAGACATAACTGTTGTTTTAAACTTCATAGATGCTCCAACTGCCAAAGATCCCGGATCATTGACTAAAGAGCAGATTAACCAGGATAGGAACCAGGCCGCTTCTGGAAATCTAGCTTCAAACTCAGGTGAACAGGTAAAACAACTGAGATTTGGACTAAGATTTAACTCTTATATAAATGATAATAACCAGGTCGAGGCTTTAACCTATATAATAACCCGTGATTTTGAACAAAGACTGCCCTTTGGAATTATTTCATTTGATAGAGTATTTTTGGGCGGAGGTCTTAAATACATACTTAGCAGTAAACTTTTTAACCATAATAACCGCCTTATTATTGGCACCGATATTGAACACCAGGACGATGATAGATTAAACTTTTCTTTTAATAATGACTTTAAAAAAGATTCAATAACCCTGGATCAGACAGAACAGGTTTTTAACTTAGGTATTTATTTACAAAACGAGTTTTCTCTTTTAGACAATCTGGAACTCTCGCTAGGTTTAAGATACGACTATTACAATTTCTCAGTAGACGACTTTTTGATAAATGACAATAATCCAGATCAGTCAGGATCACGATCATTTAGCCAACTAAACCCCAAAATAGGAGTTTTGTATTCTCCTGCAGATAGTGTGAATTTGTATGGAAACTTCTCAACATCCTTCGAAACCCCTACTACTACAGAATTTATAAACAATCCCGACGGATCAGGCGGTTTAAATCCTGATTTAGATCCCCAAAAAACTATAGGTTATGAGATCGGGGCAAAGGGCGTTATACAAAATAACTTACAGTATGATTTAGCGCTATTTTATGCCGATGTTGATGATCAGCTTATACCTTTTGAAGTAGAAGATTTTCCCGGCAGGGAGTTTTTTAGAAATGCCGGCAAATCAAGACAGTATGGTCTTGAATTATTATTAGATTATTTAATTACTAAGTATGTAAATATCTCTTTTTCTTACACATATTTAAACTTTGAATTTAGAGATTTTAGAATAGAAAACGAAATATTTGATGGAAATGATGTGCCGGGAATCCCGGATCATCAAATTTTTGCAAATATTTTGTATAAATCTGATATAGGATTTTATGGTGGAGCAGATATGTTATATGTTTCAGACTTTTTTGTGAATGATTCAAATTCTGAAAAAAATGGCAGTTATACAGTGTTAAATTTAAGAACAGGATTTGAAAGATCATTTTACAATAAAATCAGGTTAAACACTTTTTTGGGTCTTAATAACATTTTAGACGAAAAGTATAACTCGTCTGTAAGAGTAAATGCGTTTGGAGACAGATTTTTTGAACCCGCGCCGCAGTTCAACCTCTTTGGGGGCTTTTCAGTAAAGTATACAATTTAGAATAAAAATAGTGCTTTATATCTTGAACATATCAAAGCAAGATGGATAATTACATTCCTACTTAAAATAATAATTGAAAACCGATGAAAGAATATAAAGTTAAAGTTGAAGTGAAGTTAAAACCTGTAGTACTGGACCCCCAGGGTAAGGCAGTTCTCTCCTCTTTGCATAATTTAGGGTTCAGTGAAATAGATGACTGTCGCGTTGGAAAATTAATTGAATTAAATATTAAAGACAGTAATTCAAATAATATTAAAGAGCGCGTAGATGATATGTGTAAAAAACTGCTGTCTAACCCCGTTATTGAAGACTACAACATTTCTATGGAAGAAATAACGCAAGATGGCTAAGTTTGCCGTAATTGTATTTCCGGGTTCTAACTGCGACCATGACTGCCATCATGCCCTGAAAAAAGTATTAAATCAGGAATCAAAACTACTGTGGCACCAAGAAACTGATTTAGACAGTTTTGACTGTATTGTTATTCCGGGCGGGTTTTCTTATGGTGACTATCTGAGAACCGGCGCCATTGCAAGATTTTCTCCTGTCATAGATTCGGTTAAGAAATTTGCTGCTGAAGGAAAACCGGTAATAGGAATATGCAATGGTTTTCAGATTCTTGTAGAAACTGGGCTACTGCCCGGAGGTTTTATCAGGAATTCGTCTCTGAAATTTGTCTGTAAATGGGTAAACTTAAAAGTTGAAAACACCGATACTCCTTTTACAAACATGTGCAAGAAGGGTGATATTCTAAGAATCCCGGTTGCAAATGGCGAGGGTAACTATTTCTCTTCGGATAAAGACCTTACTGAACTCCAAGATAATTCTCAGATAGTGCTGCGATATTCCGATGAAAATGGAAGCACAAATTCAGATTCTAATCCCAATGGGTCAACCTACAATATAGCGGGGATTTGCAACAAGAGTAGAAATGTACTGGGAATGATGCCCCATCCCGAGAGGTGCTGTGAGCAGGTAGTTGGTGGAGAGGATGGCAGGGTAATATTCGAATCAATCATTAATCACGTAAGAAATAACCTTTAGTTTTTATCAATAAACCGAAAATATTCAAATTTGAGGATTTTCTGACACAATATTAGTCTGAAAAAATCTATGGCTCCTAAGTTTTAGTAATTCACAAATCTAAGGTAACTTTAATCAATATGATTGATGATATTGATGGTCTAAGAAGGATACTAAAAGAGAACAATACAGTTGCAATGGTGGGGCTTTCGGAAAAATGGCACAGACCAAGCAATTTTGCGGCAAAATATCTTATTGATCATGGATACAAAGTCATACCTATAAACCCGGCATACAAAGAAGTATTGGGACAAAAATGTTATGGGAGCATATTGGATATTCCACACAAGGTTGATGTTGTTGATTGTTTTAGAAAACACGAGGAGATTACTCAGATTGCCAGAGATGCGGTGAAAATCGGGGCAAAAGTGCTCTGGATGCAGATTGGTATAGAAAACGATGAAGCAAAAAATATAGCAGAGCATGGCGGACTCGAGGTAGTAATGAATCGCTGTATGAAAATAGAACACGGCAGGCTGTACGGCGGGCTTAATTTCATAGGTGTTAATACTGCCGTAATTTCTTCAAAAAGACCTACATGGATTACTTATTAAATATTAACTGGGACAAAAATGGCCGATAGAAAATTTGGTTTCGAGACTTTATGTCTTCATGCAGGACAACAGCCTGATCCTACGACGGGCTCAAGGGCTGCACCCATATATCAGACTGTCTCTTATGTCTTTGACAGTACAGATCATGCAGCAAGCCTGTTTAACCTTCAGACTTTTGGAAATATCTATACAAGAATAATGAACCCCACAAACGCCATGTTTGAAGAAAGAATGGCTGCACTCGAGGGCGGTAGAGCCGCAGTTGCCGTAGCATCGGGGATGGCTTCGGAAATGACAGCAATCCTCACGATACTTGAACAGGGAGATGAATTGGTTTCTTCGAGTACTCTTTATGGTGGAACATATGCTCAGTTTAATTTTAGCTTTAGAAAAATGGGTATTAATACGATATTTGTAGATCCCGACAGTCCCAAAAATTTCAGAAAGGCTATTACCAAAAAAACTAAAGCCGTTTTTGCAGAAATTATAGGAAACCCACTCGGAAACGTCTTAGATATTGAAACCATAGCTAACATCGCACATGAATTTGGACTACCACTGATTTTAGATAACACATTTGCTACCCCTTATCTTTGCAGGCCCATAGAATATGGCGCCGATATTATTGTTCACTCAGCCACAAAATTCATAGGGGGTCACGGCACTTCTATAGGGGGCATCCTGATAGAATCGGGCAAGTTCCCGTGGGATAACGGCAATTTCCCTACAATGACAGAGCCTTCAAAAGGCTATCACGGAATAAGGTTTTATGAAACTTTTGGAGACTTCGGATTTACGATGAAAGCCAGGTGTGAAACACTTAGAACTCTGGGGCCGGCGCTTAGCCCTTTTAACTCATTTTTATTCCTGCAGGGTCTTGAGACTCTTCCGTTTAGGATGGAAAGACACTGCTCAAACGCTATTTCTGTTGCTAAATATTTAAGGGATCATAAATATATAAATTGCGTAAATTTCTCAGGGCTGCCAGACAGTCCATATTACGAACTTGCTAAAAAATATCTCCCCAAAGGCGCAGGAGCCATTTTCACCTTCGGTATAAAAGGCGGAATAACAGCGGGCGTAAAATTCATAGAATCGCTGCAGCTACTAAGTCACCTTGCAAATGTAGGTGATGCTAAGTCTCTTATTATTCACCCCGCATCCACCACGCACAGGCAGTTAAATGAAGAAGAACAGAAATCTGCAGGCGTAGGCCCAGATATGATCAGAATATCCGTTGGTCTGGAAACCCTGGATGATATAATCTGGGATTTAGACCAGGCGCTCGAAAAATCTCAAAAATAATGACTACTGAAAGGTTAGGCGAATCACCCATAGCAATTGTGAATGAAGGTTCTGTGGGTATTGTTGAAACCAAATTTTTCGCTTTCGCTCAGCCCCCTGGTGAGTTTGTGTTAGAAAATGGCTCAAAATTGGGCCCTATTAAAATTGCCTATGAAACTTATGGCAGGCTCAATAAAAACAGAGACAATGTAATATTAATTGAACACGCACTCACAGCAAGCGCTCACGCAGCGGGCAGGCATTCACACAGTGATGACAATCCCGGATGGTGGGACTCTATGGTTGGTCCCGGCAGGGCATTTGACAGCGATAAATACTATATTATTTGCTCTAATTTTCTTGGAAGCTGTTACGGCACCACGGGACCCTCTTCTCTGAATCCCAAAACAAATAAACCCTATGGTTATTCTTTTCCTGTAATTACCATAAGAGACATGGTTGGTGTACAAAAAAGATTAGTGGATCATTTAGGTATTAATTCCATTTTATGTATAGCAGGCGGATCTATGGGAGGCATGCAGGCGATCGAATGGGCCCTATTATGGCCTGAATTCGTAAAATCGGTAATTCTTATTGCATCAGGAGCGTGGTCTAGTCCCCAGTCGATTGCGATTCATAAAGTCGGCATTCAGGCAATTAAAGATGATCCGAACTTTAGCGATGGGCACTATTACGGTAAGCAGAGTCCGGATAAAGGACTTGCTATTGCAAGAATGATAGGCCACATAACCTACCTCAATGATAAAATGCTATGGGAAAAATTTGGCAGACGGTCTGACAATATTCAGGATATGAAATCCAGCTTTAAATACAGGTTTGAGGTAGAAAAATATCTTCAATACCAGGGCAAAAAATTTGTGGGCAGGTTTGATGCAAACAGCTATATTTACATAATGAGAGCAATAGATATGTATGACGCATCTGAAGGCCGTACAAATCTTGATGAGTCTTTTAATAGATTAAAAATCATAAAAGCGCTTGTAATATCTTTTACATCCGACTGGCTTTTCCCCTCGTATCAATCAAAAGAGCTTGTGAGTGCGCTTAGGGCTAACAACATTAATACTAGCTATAAGGAAATTAAATCCCAGTATGGACATGACTCATTTCTCCTGAAATATAAACAACTTACGCCACCAATAAGGAGACATTTAAATAAACTATGAAACTGGGAATAGCACTTGGAGGAGGCGGGGCAAAAGGATACGCTCATATAGGTGTCTTAAAAACATTTACTAAATTAGGAATTGAGTTTGATGTAATCTCAGGAACAAGCATAGGAGCATTAGTAGGAGCAGTATATGCATCTGGAAATCTTGATAAATTAGAAGAAATTGCAACTAAGTTCAGCACAGTAGACATCCCGTTGCTTCTTTCCCCTACTATCTCGAAACAAGGCTTTTTCAGCGGAAAAAGAATGGGGGAATTTTTAAAAGAGATAATCTCGGAGGCCAATATTGAAGAACTTCCAAAATCATACTCTGCTGTTTGCGTAGACCTTAACAAATCACAAATTGTAAGTTTGACGAAGGGAAATTTAGTAAGCGCTGTCAGGGCAAGCATATCAATTCCCGGGATTTTTACTCCCATCAAATCCGGAAAACAGCTTCTAGTCGACGGAGGAGTCCTTGAGCCCGTACCTGTTGAAGCGGCAAGAAACATGGGCGCCGATATAGTAATAGCAGTCGATCTTCTTTCAAAATCTAAAAACTATAATGATCTGCAGGATGCAACCATAATAGATATTATACAGAAAACATCAATTGCCACTCAGCAGCAACTCACAAAATTCAGGATGCAGCTCCACCCTCCTGATTTAGTTATTGAACCAGATATCTCGGATTTGGGAATTCTGGATTTCAAAAACGGCAAAAAGGTTATTAAAATTGGTGAAGCAGAGGTTAAGAAGATGATCCCGCAGATTAAAAAATTAATTGGCAATTAATCTTGCAGCCTTAAAATGTCTACTTTTAATTAAATCGTACAATATCCAGGCAAGTACTGGCAAATA
>SMVB01277603.1_pt1 | contig 18563 bp, 13 predicted proteins | sample 2456461 | NCBI WGS metagenome assembly SMVB01 (sample SAMN11095934, study PRJNA526329) | marine sediment metagenome | biome: Marine sediment; feature: Surficial sediment; material: Deep marine sediment; isolation source: Hadal surficial sediment | place: Pacific Ocean | collected 2014-05 | depth...
ATACCCACAGCATTCCCTGCGGTCATGGGGCAGGCTCATTCGGCCCTACGAGAGAAAAAACGGAAGGCTAAATGCTCATGACAAAAACTGTATTGATAACTGGCGCTACCGGCGGACTGGGGAATGCAACCAGCCAACAGCTGGTGGCAAACGGCTGGCATGTATTTGCAGCAGATTTTGACAGGGATGCGCTGGCAAAGCTGGAAGGGCAGTCCAACATCACACCGGTATTTATTGATGTGACCGATACAGCAACAATCGAGGCGGCACTGGCAACCGTACAGGAACATGCCGACGGTCTGGACGCCATCGTGAACTTTGCCGGTATTTTGGCTATAGGGTCGATGGTGGAAATTGCGGAAGCCACCATGGCGCGGGTGCTGGACGTCAATGTTATGGGAACCTTCCGCGTTAACCGGGTGTTCTTCCCAATGATCAAGGTCCGTCGCGGACGCATCGTCAATATCAGCTCTGAAACTGGCTGGCAGAGCGGCGCGCCTTTCAACGGCGCCTATGCATCCAGCAAACACTGCATAGAAGCCTATACTGATTCATTGCGCCGTGAACTGGCACTGCTGGATATTGTCGTCATCAAGATTCAGCCAGGACCGTTTAAAACCGAGATGGTGGGCAGTATTGAAACCAATTTTAGCAAGGCCGCCGCGGCTTCTGAGCAATTCGGTGACGTACTTGCCTATATGAAGGAAAAAGCTGTGCAGGAAGGCGCCAAGGGCCATGACCCCGCCGAACTGGCCGCGGTGATACACGAAGCATTAACAGTGGCATCTCCAAAGCCTGCCTATTCTGTAAAACCAGACCGCGCGCGCAGCCTGCTGGAATATCTACCCACTCGCTGGGCGGACGCTCTCATCAAGAAAGTACTATCGCCCAGTAAAGGATGAACCATGGAAGCTAACATCGAACCAGCACCTGACAGCAATCTCGGCCAATGCCTGGTTACCGGCGCAGCCGGCTTTGTGGGTCGCCATCTGGTTGAAGCCTTACTGGAACGCGGTTGCCAGGTGCGCGCGCTGGTACGCAATACGCCGTTGGAGATGGAGCATGAGAATCTGCAATGCATCAACGGCGATATTCAGAACGCCACGCAAATGGTTCTGGCCTGCCAGGGAATCGACACGGTATTTCATGTGGCCGCCCACATTGCCTTACTGGGTGGTGCAGGTGCCACTGCCGCCTATCGGGACCAGGCCTTTGCCATCAACGTGGCAGGCACGCAAAATGTTATCAAGGCCTGTCAGGAGCAGGGGGTCAAACGCCTGGTACACACCAGTTCGGTCGATGTCTGCTTCAACAATGAAGTAAACCTGCATATGGATGAGAACACACCGTATGCCACCCATTTTATCTGTCTGTATACAGAAACCAAGATCCAGGCAGAGCAGGCTGTTCTGGCGGCCAATGATCCGGCTGGCCTGTTGACCTGCGCCCTGCGCCCGGACGGTATCTGGGGCACCGGCGGCAGTATCATGTTGGACACCTTGGTCGAGCAGTTACAAGCGGGCAATATGGTGGCACGCATCGGTGGCCAGGGTGGCCGACACGACCATGTACATGTGGACAACCTGGTTCACGCCCACCTGTTAGCCGCTGCAGCACTGACGCCAGCCAGCCCCGTCGCTGGCAGCGCCTACTTTATATCTGACGGCGAACCGGCCGCCATGTTTGATTTCGTAAAACCGTTTTTTGAAGGCCTGGGATACCAGGTACCCAAAGCCAATATCCCTGCCAAACCGGTCTACCTGCTGATGAAAGCCTGGGAATGGCTGCACTTTAAAATCGGCATTGCCGAGCCGCTGTTCACGCCCCATGAGCTGAACAAACTAACCATTTCCCACGTGGTATCTTCCGACGCAGCAAAGCGTGATTTCGGCTACCAGCCGATCAAGTCAGTCGCTGACGGCATGACTGAGAGCATTGCCTATTATCGTGAACAAGTGAAAAGCACTGGCTAGCAATCCAGCCGGGCAGCAGCTGCAATAGCGCTAAGTGATGCACCGAACCTGGCTGCTCGAATGGGGTTCGCATCCAGGCCGTTGGTAAGCAAACAAAAGGAAATGCCCGTCCCTGGGTCAACCCAGGCTAACTGTCCGCCCACGCCCTGATGGCCAAAGCACGCCGCAGACACACCCCTACCCATACCACGTCTTCCTGCCTTGCCGTCATCGCCGGCAATAACAACACCCAGGCCTCGGTTGGCAGCAACCCCAGTCGCGGGGTCAACAAAGTCAACGCGGATATTGCCGGTGGCATCGGCCAGGATGGCCGGGTTCCAAAGTTCTTGCGGATTGTGCAACAAGCACTGGTAAAACAAGGCGACCGATGCAGCATCGGCTATACCACCGCCACCGGGCACACCCAGGGCACGTGTCTCAACGTCGTTAAAGTGCAGCAAAGCCTCGTCTGATACCTCCGGCCACTCCATTGCCACTCCCAGAACTTTCTCCAGTTCAGCCGGACTTGGGGCCGCACCCACCGAGTAGAGCGTGGCTATATCAGCCTGCTCCCCTGCCGGCACACCCAACTGAAAACGATGCAGGCCCAGCGGCGAGAGTATATTTTCAGTGATGAAACGGCGGTAATCCGTGGCTGTGACACGTTCGATGATTTCGGCCAGCACCCAATGCGCAGAAGTGGCGTGATATTCCATGCGTGAACCCGGCTGCCAATTGAGCCGCCAGCTTTGCATTTTTTCCAGGCGGCTCTGGGGTGTCAACCAGGCCGGGGGACCCATCGGTGCATGTGGAATGCCAGCCGTGTGGCACAGTAATTGTTCAACAATAATCTGGTCTTTGCCCTGGCTGGTGAACTCGGCAATATAATCACAGGCAGGCCGGTTGATATCGATCTTGCCGTCGGCCATCAACATCCATATCGCGGATGCAAGCAGCGGCTTGGTACAGGAAAAAATATTATAGCGCTGACTACTGTCAGCATTGCCCAGCGTTTCAAACAAAGCCAGCTTGCCATCTCTGGCGAGCGCAATTTGCACCGAAGGTAGTGGTCCCTGTGCTACAGCGCGCCGTGCACGTTCTATCAGCTCGTCCAGCTGTTCCTGACTGAGCCCAAGCTCGGACGCAGCTATCGTTTGGTAGTGGCTCATGCCGCCGACTTGCGCCGCCGGGCGGGTTTGCTGATTTGATCGAGGAATTGACAGGCCTGTGTGGTCCAAGCCTGCACATCATTGGAATCCGAAATCACCAGGGACGTCACGTTAGGCAGGCGATCGGCGAGAATCTTCGCAGTACTGACCGGGTGAACCTTGTCGCCACTCCAGGTAAATATAATAGTTGGCACATCGAGCTGTCTCAGTTTGTGCTTACTGGGCAAATCCGATAATGCAGCCCCCTGCAAGGCTGCCTGCACGTAGAGGGGGTTGGCCGTGGTCAACTCCCTGGCAATCGTCGCCGACAAGCGCCGCTGTGCATCTTCGTCTTCGCGCCGGGCCGGGAGAAAATCCAGAATTCGATAGGGTGTCGCGCCAAGAGCGGCCGACAGCCAGGCCTGCCGCCGATACTTGCGCGCTTGCCTGGCGCGGCTGCGCCAGGCAGTTGGCGGCAGCACCAGTATCAAGCCGGCCACCCGGTCTGGCTGCTGCAGGGCAGCTTGCAGGGCTGTAGAACAACCCATGGACGCACCCCCGAGCACATAGCGCTGACGCGAAGTTGCAACAGACTGGGCCACCGATAACATATCGTTGGACAAATGGTCCCAGCGATAATCCCTGGCATCGTAACTGCCATCAGAATTACCGTGGCCACGGGCATCGTAACGCACCAGCTTTGCGTGCTGCTCCAACTGCTCCCAATCCCAGATACCGGCCTGGTCATCCACCCGGATGCTGCCCAGTAAACTGTGTCCCCATATCAGGGGAATACCGCTGCCGCGCTGCCTGACGGCGAGTTCAACATTATCGAAGCGCTGAAGGTAACTGATTGCTTTCATGGTTTGCGTTGTCCGTGATTTTGCAGGGTTATTGGCCGAATTTGTCGGCCCTACGGGATTCGTCCATGCTGTCCGTGTGTTTGATGATTTTGGCCGAATTTGTCGACCCTACGGTTTCTGTTGACTGTCCAACTGGCTAATGGCTTCCTGTTTAGCCCACACATAATCGGCCTTGGCGGCGGGTGTGCGCTTGATGTGATCGACTTTCACCAGCGCGCGTGGTGCTTTGTAGCTGGCGATAGTGCCGCGGCAAAAATCGCGCACTTGTTCCAGTTCAATATCTTCGTCGTCTTCGCTCTGGTACAAGGCCACCACGATTTGACCCCAGCGCTCATCCGGCACACCCACCACCAATGTGTCGCGAATTTTGGGGTGAGCTTTCAAGGCGGCCTCGACTTCTTCGGGAAAAACCTTTTCACCACCGGTGTTGATACTGGTTGAGCCCCGACCGTGCAATAAAATCGTGCCATCTGTTTCCACCGAGGCCATATCACCGGGAATGGCCCAGCGATCGCCGTCTATCTCCACAAAGGTTTCTGCTGATTTCTCAGGTGCCTTGTAATATCCCAGCGGAACGCGGCCTTTCTTGGCCAGTCTGCCAATCACACCGGAACCCGCCGCTACTGGCTTATCGTCATCGTCCAGCACCACCATGTTGTCGCCAATCATAAAACGCGGCTCATCTGAATCGCCACTTTCAGCGCTCACCTTGTTGCCCATGGCACCGGTCTCCGAAGAACCCAGCCCGTCAATAATCATCCGACCCGGCAATAGAGCCAGCACACGATCCTTGGTGGTCGGTGAAAACAGGGCACCACCCGAGGCGATGGCGAACAGACTGGACATGTCGTACTTGTCCGGATTTTTCTCCAACTCCTCACACAGGGGAATCGCCATGGCATCGCCCACAATAACAATGAGCAGCACTTTCTCGTCGCTAACCGCCTGTAGAATTTTGCTGGCATCAAAAGCGCCGCTGGCAGGGATGACTATTTTGCCGGCGGCAAACAAGGTGTTCATTGCCAACCATTGCGCCGCCGCATGCATAAACGGCGGCGTTGGCAAGGCCGCCATTTCCATGGCCGGTATTCTCTCCACCAACTGCTCGGGTGTACTGATCGGACCCTGACTACTGTCCGGGTCACCGCCGCCCATGGCGGAAAAGAAAATATCAACATGACGCCACATAACACCCTTGGGCATGCCGGTAGTGCCACCGGTATAGACGATATAGAGATCATCTTCACTGCGCTCATCAAATTCACGCGCTGGCGACGCCCCATCCAGAGCCTGTTCGTAGGCCACAGCGCTATCGGGAATGGGTGTATCGGTATCGTCCGCAACCCAGAGAATACTGTTTAGCCCTGGCTGCTGCGCCGCTGTGGGGGCCACCCTGGGCAGAAATTGTTTATGACAGACCAAACCGACCAGGTCGGCGTTATCATAGATATAGGCCAGCTCGGCTTCGACATAGTTGTAATTGATATTAATGGGTACTGCCCTGATCTTGTAGGCGGCCAGCATCCCCTCAATATATTCACTGCCGTTGTGTAACTGCAGACCAATATGGTCGCCTTTGCCAATACCCAATGACAACCAGTAATTGGCCAGGCGGTTAGCCCGTTCATCCAACTGTGCATAATTAAGGCGTCGCTGCTCACATACCAGCGCCGGTTTGTCCGGGCAGGCATCAACAATACTTTCAAATAAATCGGCAATATTAAATTGCATGGTTTTCTCCTCTCTATTCCAAGCGCCCGGCAACATCCAGACATGCACGTGCCAGCGCTTCACCATATTTGGGGTCGGTACAAGAGGCGTGGCCACCATCAAATCGAAACAGCCTGGATGCCTCTATCTGCCTGGCTATCTCATACTGGTGCTCGGGTTCTATCACCTGATCCCGTTCGGTAACCAGCACCGAGGTGGGTACATTAATCTCGTGCAGCCACTCACTGCTGTCATGGAAGGCCATCTCGCGCGCGGTCTCCAGCAACACCCGCAAACTGGTGCGGCGCATTTCATCCAACGCCCAGCGACGTTCGTCCTCGTGCAGGCGATCGGCCATAGCAGGCAGGAAACGTTTGATCACCCCCCTGGGCAAATGGTTAAACAACTCACTGAGTCGCCCCAGGCCAACAAAGGCGGCAAACACTGGCAGGGCCAGCATTTGCTCGTGTACGCCCATCCTGGCCCTGAAAGCGGTTGCGGTCAGCACCAGGCCGGCGACTTTATCGGGATGTTTGCGCCACATTTTCTGCGCTATCGCACCGCCCATGGAATACCCCACCACGATAACCGGGCCGGTATCCAGTTGTTCCAACAACAGCGCCATGTCGCGGGCGCAGCGGCTGATGGTAAAGCGCTTTTTCCCACGCAGGCTACGGCCATGACCGCGCAAATCGGGTGCAATAATATTGAAGTGTTTGGCCAACGCCGGAAAGGCTCGAAACCAGTTCAAGCCGGAACTGGCCACCATGCCATGCAACAACAGCACCGTCGGTTTCCCCGGGTTCAGGTGCTGCCTGTAGAAACAGGTACCTGAGCCGGGCAAATCCACGAACACGCCGGTAGGCGCGAAGTGGTCCGGCGGCCGGGGTTCCTGCTCGGCGAGCAACGGGTTCAACTGGCTTTCTGCCGCTGGCCGGTACTCCGGCGTGCCGCCTTCCTGGCTGGCGCAGCCTTAGCGACGGCTTTCTTCCTGGGCTTGTTCTTTACCGGCGGTTTTTCTGCAACCGGCTTGTGGTGTTTGGCAACGGATTTGATCAAGGCATCAAAAGACTGCTGCAGCGCCTCGCGGAACTCACCCAGGTCATCCATGATCGCAGGGTCACCGCTGAGACCAAAGCTGATGGTGCCGTTATAACTCAACACGCCGACCACAACACCCAGACCACTATTGAGAGGCACCACGGGTCTGGCCACTTGCATTTCTGCGCCACACTGATAGAGCGCGAACTGCGGCCCGGGCATATTGGTTACCATGCTATTTACGCCCATGGTTGCCATACCCATCATCGAGCCCATCAAGCCTGGCGAGAGCGACAATATACTGGTGAGTGTCTCAGTCGCCAGCACCGCCGAGGAATCCTTCAGGGCCAGGGTTTCCTCGTGGATGGCAGCCAACTGCTTGCTGGGTGAATTCAAATGAATGGGCAACGGTACCGTCCATTGGGTAACTTCATTGCCCCCTTCGCCCTCTGTAACTTGCTTACCCGTGCCCTTGCGCATGCTCACCGGTGCCGACACCAGGAAGGGCTCGGTCTTGGTGTCGAAGCCGCGCGCGCCACAGTAATTTTTCACCGCTCCGGTGACAATGGTCAACACCACGTCATTAACGGTGGCACCTGCCAGTTTTGCTGTTTTGCGTACCTCGTCCAGCGGCAGATCCAGCCATTCATAGCTACGCTGCGCGCTGCTTTCACCATTGACAGGACTATCTACTCGCTGCGAAGTCAAAGAGCCCGAAAACATCTCTCCCACGGCTTTACCGCGCTCCAACAGGTTTTTAGCTACATTGTCAGACTCACGCTGGTATTCCCGTAAATCCTGTAGCACCTTTAAGGGCTTGCGAAATTGCGCCTTGCGCATTTCCTTCTTGAGCTCGGTCTGGGTTGGTGTCGGGCGGGGCCTATAAACCGGGCCATCTTCGGGAACATGGTCAGGATCAATATGCATCAGTACTGCGGTGAGGCCCATACCCGACTCACCGTCTACCATGCAATGATGCATCTTGGTAACACAGGCAAAGCCACCATCTTCCAGACCCTCGATAATATACACCTCCCACAAGGGCCGTGAACGATCCAGCTGGCGCGACATAATATGGCCCACCAGCTCCTTCAATTGATCATCATTACCCGGGCGCGGCAAGCTGGTGTGGCGCACATGGTAATCAATATCGAAGTGCTCATCGTCTATCCACACCGGCGGATACTCGGTATTGGGCTGAATCCAGCCGGCAACCTTACCCAGCATAGAGGTCTTTTTTTCCTCGACCCACATGAGCTTTCTGCGGTACATGGGCACCCGATGCAGAACATCTGCCACCGCCTTTTTAAGTTTTTCAAAATCTATTCCGCCATCGTCATTCGCCAGCGGGCCCGACTTGAATGTTGCCAGTCCGATCACGTGCATATGCTGCTTGGGGGACTCGTGCACCAGGAATCCGTAGTCAGTTGGTGCCAGTGTTTCGTAATAATATTTAGCCATGGTAAATCTCCAAAAATAATTCGGTGTTACTGCAATGAAGTGATGAATTCGCGCACTAGCTGCGGCCAACGGTAGGGATCATCACTGTTTTCCATCACGTGAAGTTGTGCGTTTGTCAGGGTGTTGTGTAATTGCTCCGCGACTGCCAGTGGATGCGTAGCATCGTCGGGCCAGGCCAGGATAAGTGTCGGCATAGTCAGTTTTTCAAGTGCGTCCAGCGCCGGTAAATCTGACAGTGCCGCCCCGCTCATAGCGCCAACAACACCCTCTGGTTTAACCTTGCTCAAATGCCGTGCCATTACTGAAAGCATCTGCCTTTGAAATCCCGCGCCGGCTCCGGCCTCGGGGACCAGACCCAATAACCGAAAAGGCAGCGCCCGGGTGACCTTGACCAGCTTTGCCATAAAGCGGTAGTTGCGTTTCATTTTGATCCTGGACTCCCACGCTGTGGGCGGAATCACCAGCACCAGCCCCTTGACCTGCTCGGGACGCTGGCAGGCTGCGTGCAGTGCCGTGGCACAGCCCATGGACGCGCCGCCCAGCACAAGTTGTCCACAGATGTAGCTATCGGCCACCTGCCACATATTGCGTGCCAATTGATCCCAGGCAAAATCCTCCGGCCGTCCATAACAACCAGACTGCCCGTGGCCGCGTGCGTCGAAACGAATAACCTGTGCAATGTCTGTTAGCTCACACCAGTCCAGCACACCTCCATCCAGATCCTGGGCCATGCTGCCGAGCAGGGAATGCCCCCACATAAATGGCTGGCCGGTACCACTGGATTGCGTTGCCAGTTGCACGGCCTGGCTGCCGCTGACTTCAACCCACTTCAGCGCTGGTTCGATTACTGTAGCTTCCATCATCAATTTCCGGCTCTCCGCTGGGCTGCGGCGGTCTCCGCAGCGAGCTGCAATTCCTTCACCGCCAGGGGTATGGCGTCCGTCAAAAGACGCAGGTCCGGCATAGCCTTGGCGCAGGCCAGTGCGCCGAAATTAAGCTGATCGACATAGCTCCAAACAGTGACATTCAAAGCCATGCCCTCTCCCAATACACCCCCTGAATAAAGCGCACTCAGCTCGCCAAAGCTGTCATTGGCGAGCAGCTCGCGCGGTCCCGGTACATTGGATATCACCAGGTTGCTGGTAACATGAAAGTCCGGTTTATTGGCTGGCTTGAGGCGGAAATTCCTGCGGCAGTACCAGCTCATGAAGGCCGGCGGCACATATTCCATCAAGTCACCCCACTGGTGCTTGCCGAACACCTCAAGTATTTGCTTGCCCTGTTCAGTCTGCACCTTGATGGCGTAGAGCCGTTCCAGCGGGTCTTCGATCTCGGTATGCAGCATGGATATTAGTGAGGTCACCCGGTTGCCCATTTCCCGCCGGGAACCGGGCTCATCGGCCCCCACCGGCACCGCCAGGGAAAGCGGCTTGGCGGGCAATTCATCGTGCGCAATAAAGTAGCGGCGCAATGCGCCGGCCACGACTGCCAACACCACGTCATTCATAGTGACGCCCAGCCTGGTTTTTAAGTCCTTGATATCAGCCAGTGGCACCTGACAGGTCGTAAAGCGTCGCTTAACACCTAGCGCATAGTTAAAGCGCGTGCGTGGAAACTCTTCCTTTAATGGATTAATGAGAGTCTCAGTGCTGGCCTGTCTGCGTCGGCGCAATTCCAAAAGGTTGCCGACAAAAGACTTTAGAATCGGCCACAGGTTCCAGATATCGTGCTGTACATGATCAACCGTAGCATCCCAGAGCAGGCGCCGATTACTGGGCAGGGCAGCCACAGGGCGGGCAGCCTCCTCAGCACCATCGCCAACCGGAATGTTCCAGCTTTTGTTGAGGAGACCGACATAGGTCATGCCATCAGCCAAAGCATGATGCATTTTATGCACCAGCACGGTATGTCCGCTCTCCAGCCCCTCCAGCACCCACATTTCCCACAGGGGACGCGACCGATCCAGCAGAGTACTGCCGATTTGCGCCACCATGTCATCCAGCTCAACCATGGTACCCGGCGCGGGAATCGCCGCCCGGAATATATGCGCACTGACATCAAAATCCGGGTCGTCGATCAACACCGGGTGATGGTAGCCAAAGGGCACCGGCACAATACGCTTGCGCAGTACCGGGATAGCCAGCAGGCTTTGTTTCAGCTTCTGATACTGAGACTCATAACTTTCATGCGGGTCCGCTGGCTTGACCAGGTGCACTTTTAAGGTGTGCATCATCGAAGTCGGCGTCTCCCGATATAAAAAAATGGCGTCTTGTCCAGCCAGCCTTTGCATGGGTGCTCTTGTTAACATTTCAAAAGCATAAACAATTATTAATTAACATGTAAGTTAATTATTTGTTATGATCCTGACTTCAATCAAGTTTGAGTACCAGAGGCGCATTGATGCCAGCAACAACAAACACCGCTACAAGGCCCACCAGGGGGGCCGGTCGACCCGTTGGCAGCAACAAAGAAGCGAGCCTGGCACGCATACTGCCTGCCGCCCGGAAGTTGTTTGCAGAACTTGGCTATACCAAAACCACTTTCAAGGAGGTGGGTAAGGCTATCGGAGTGACCCACGCCGCACTATATGCCTACTTCCCCTCCAAGGCCGCCCTGTACCAGGCAACCTGTGATCACACCCAGGGCCTGTTGCTGACGGACTATATTGCCGCCATACAAGACAAGCACACCCTGCGTGAGCAACTGCGGGAGATTCTTTTGGTAGGAGCAGCCGCTCACAACAGAGATTCCTCCATCACCGGGTTGTTGGGAGCTATTCCCATGGAAATTAGCCGCCACCCGGAACTCGCCGAGCTGCTATTGGACGGACAAAACGCAACGCTGCAACTGCTCGCCAAAGCTTTCGCAGCAGCCCAGCAGCGCGGCGAAATCACCGACCGGGCCAGCCCGGAGGACCAGGTCATCGCCATTATGGGCGCCGCGGTCGGCATCTCCCTGTTGAGTACAGGCCTGGGCCACAGCAACGTCATGGACTCCATGCAAGTATTTATCGATCTTATCGAAGCGAGGTTATTTTTGTGATTACCACCCAACCCTTCCTGAAAGCCACTCTACTACTGGCCGCACTGACCATACACGTGAGCAGCCAGGCCGCAGAAATGCCTCCTAAAAACTCCTACCTGGCTGACTCCAGCTATTCCATGGCGCACGGCGATCCCGCCCAACAGGATGCCATGCCCCAGCACGGTCCCAGTGGGCCAAGCCGGGTGCTCAGTGAAGATGAAATTCAGTATGTGCATACCGGACCGGGATTTTTCGGCATCGCCACCTCGGGCGTATATGAAGATGGCAAGCGGGTTTTCTGGGGCAGCGGCCTGGATCGTATCGTCAAGCTGGATTACGACAGTCACGACATTGTCGCCGAGTACTTTTTCCCCGGTGTCCAGCGCTATGACTCCGCCCAGGCGGAGGAATCCATAGCCAGTTTCAATGACAGCAACGATGGCATCTTCGCTATTTATAATGCCTTCAGTGAAATGCAGAAGCTGCGCAACCTCGCAAATCTTTATACGGTGCTCGATGCAGACCACACCTACTATGTGGGCAGTAAGAGCGGTTCGATTACCGCCTATGGCGACGCCGACCCCGCCGACAGTCGCTCGTCCATCGCCAAGTTGCGCGAGTTCCAATTACCGGCCGAAGCTACCGGCCCGATCATGGGACTCAATATGACCTACGACGGCTGGCTGATCGTGGTAACGGAACACGGCTATATGGCCGCCGTCAGTCGCGACTTTAAGGACTACGTGCTTATCAGGCTGAAGCACAGCGAAGGCGCCGAAGACAAAGCCACCGGCCCTACCGGTTACGGCTGGATTCGCAATGCCTATGCCATCGACGATGCGGGTGGCATTTACGTCGCCTCACAGCAACACATGCACAAGGTGGTCTGGAATGGCAACAGCCTGAGCACCCGCGAGGAAGACGGCGCCTGGACAGCAGAATACCTGAACGAGTGGAGCCATGGCACCGGCGCCACCCCCTCTTTGATGGGCTTTGGTGAGGAAGACCGTTTCGTGGTCATCACCGACGGACAGCCACAGATGAATGTGGTGCTGTTCTGGCGTGATGCCATCCCCGCTAACTGGCAACAGCTGGCGGGAGCTCCCGACCGGCGCATCGCCGGCCAGCAAGCAGTAACCATGGGAGATCCTGACTTAACCCAGATTCAATCGGAACAATCTGTGGTTGTCGCCGGTTACGGCGCGCTGGTGGTGAACAACCATCCACGCAATATCCCCTGGTATCTGCCGGAAAAAGCCGGCAGCCTGCTGATCAGCATGCTGGGCAGCAACCCCGAGCATCAGCCCTACGGCGTGCAAAAGTTTGCCTGGAACCCAGAGAGCCAATCGCTGGAACAGGCCTGGGTGAACAAGCAGGTGAGTTCGCCCAGCACGGTACCCATTGTTGGCGTGGGCTCGGGCATGGTTTACCTGGTGGGCGCACGCGACAACTTGTGGACACTGGAAGCCATGAACTGGCAAACCGGGCAATCAGAGTTCTACTACACCATTGGTGACCAACGCTATAACGTCATGTTCTCCGGCACCCTGATAGACGAGGACGGGCGCATTCACTACGGCACACCCTGGGGTCGGGTGCGGCTTGCTCCCAAATAAAATAAACTGGGGTCAGGTCGCCCATTGCCCATGTAAAATGGGCAATGGGCGACCTGACCCCACCAGCAGACCCCACCAGCACTTTTTTATTCTATGAGTTCTTCTTTCATATCAAGGGCGTTAAGCAGGCCTTGACGTATCACCGATTCACAATGTTTCGAACACTCCTTTCTGGATTCAAACTGGCTGAATTTGATGGGTTCGTGGAATGTTAACTTAACCTGGGCCTTGCCTAAGCCAAGTGCATTTAGAAAATGAGGTAATATTTTTCTGGGTTTGTACCAGGAATAGAAATCTCTGGCCTGACGATCCATACGTTGGCCCTTGTAGTGGGTATAGGCCACCGTAATGGCTTGAATCACAATATCATCTGCTTCGCTGCTGGCTGACTGAAAGAAACTGCTGTGAAAAGGCGCCACATAGGTTCCATAGCTGCTGGTGCCCTCGGGAAAGAGAATGAGATTACCGACGTTGAGTAAATAGCGTTGTATCTGTGCGATCTGATTGCCAACCTTGGCACTTCGTCGCTCAATGAATAGCGTGTTCTGCAACTTTGCCAGTGTCCCGAACAGCGGCCAGGACGCTACTTCAGATTTTGCGATATAGGTGCCAGGTACCACAGATCCGAGGACAAAGATGTCGATGTACGAGATGTGATTGGAAATATAAAGCGTGGGGCGGCCCGTGATAAGTTGACCTTCAGTTAACACTTCCAGGTTGAAACACTTGAGTACGCTTTTGTGGAACAGTTTGGCCATAGCGGGTCGGCCAGGTAAGTTAAATATCCGGCAAATACCAAAGATGGAGGCGATGACTATGGTGATGATAAACAGGCGGGAAAATGAGACTGCTGTTTTTATTCTTGAAACTGAAATTTTCTGGTTCATAAGTCCGTAGCAAAGATCAACACTTGCCAGCCATAATAACAGACTTCGCTTTAGACAGAAGATCTCAAGCGTACTGCCATTTTCTGATTTGAGGAGACCCGGATCCATCATAGGCCAACGCTGCCACGTGGTTTATGTCAGGACTGATACCACACAAAGTCCAGTTATCCGGCGCCGCAGGATTATTGGCATCTGCTTGCAGACCGATATTATTGAGCCCAACCAACACGCTAAAATTCTGGAATCCATAGGAATAGCCCAGACCAAGTGCTTTGGTATAGGCTTCTTTTTGCGTCCAGATTTGATGGAAGCCAAGGACTTGATGTTGTTTATCCAGGGCCGCAATCGAAGCTTGTTCTGCATCAGAAAAACTGCGTTTTACTATTGCCTGCCAGTTGGCTGGTTCACTTACTGCGTTGAGATCGATACCAATATGCCTGTTTTTCGCAACAGCAATCAGGGCAAGGGCTTCACTATGGGATAAGTTGAAATTGAGGTTTTTGTGCTCAGGCCATGCCAGTTCAGGTCGACCCTTTTCGCCATAGTGAAATTTTATTTCTTCGGCCTGGCATTTTAGGCATTGAGAGAGAATCAGGCGTAGTGCAAATCGTGTTCTGGTGAATCGAATTCGATCCTTTGGGAAAACATATTTGTCCGCACGCTGGCGTTCATCTTGGGAAAGAATGTGTAAAAAGTGATCATTTTTGGCGCTGCGTAAATCCACACACCAGATATCGATAATATTGTTGCCAGGCTCAAATGGGCAGTTATCCTGCAACCAGCACAAAGCATCATGGTGGATATCCATTTTACTCAACTCATTTTCATCCAAGCATGGTCACTTCAAACACACGCTAGTGCCTGTTATCCCAGCAACTTTGCAATGATCTTTTCCGCTGCCGATAGTTTGCCGGTTTTACCCTTTTCAATTTTCGCAAGTAGCGTCTCCATACGGATACCCAGATCGGGCATGGATTTTAATGCGCTCCAAAGTACTCGTTGTATCTCTGATCTGTCGCCGGTCTGATCACCCACCATCTTGACAAATTTTTCATCGCCAGGTATCGGACTATCGGATTTGCCCATTGGCCCGACACTATTGATGAGAGACAAGACTTTTTTGGCTCGTTCTACGTAGGGCAGGGCTTCGAGTTCACCCGGCTCGATGGCGGCACCAATATAATAATCCTGTGCACCAAACCCTACCGGAAATTCCAATTTCTCAGTACTCGCCTCTAATGGCAAGCCACCTGCAAACCTTACAGGTACAATGGGAATTTGATATTTGATCGCTAAATCTATTAAGACAGAGCTCACTTTCTCTGTGGGTAATCCAGCTTCCGTTGCGCGGGTGCCATCCACATGGACTAACAATGACCGGGGCTGCTCGTGCACTGTCTCACCAAAGTGATTGAGAATACGCAACATGTCTGACTGGTCTTTCCGATCAAAAAACAGCATGCGAGTGGTACTTTGTTCCTTTAATTCTGTCTCGGTTAATTGAGCGATTTGGCCAAGCCAGGATTCACGATGTTCCTGCTTGGCAATGGCTTCAGCGGGAATACCCGTCATGGCGGCAATCATGCCAAGGAACAGGAATGACTCCACGCCAACCTGGTGGTTTGCAAGGTAAATGGCGGCTTGGCCTTTACGTGCCTGAAATGCATCTGAATCAAGCAGCTTAAAATTTCTTACAAATTTGTGAATCAAGGCCGCACCAAGGTCATGAACCAGGAAATGCTCCCCAGCCGATTGTTGAATCCAATAGTCGCGAACGCCTTTCCAGCCAGCCTCAACGGCAGGCGTGTTTACGGAAGCCAGGTCGAGCTCATCTTCAACGATTCTCAGTCCAATTCTGGGCGCATGATAAATCTTGAGACCATCGCCCCACAATCTTGCATCACCCATAATCCAGGTATTGTCATCTTCGATGACTCGTTCATTGCATTGGAAGTCAATGGTGATCAGTGCCTTGTCCGGTGTGATCTGGCCGCGATAATGCCATTCTGTTTCACCCTTGATGAGTACAGGCTCAAATCTCGGTTTGTTGAACCTTTCATGTAATCCCTGACTGATCATCAAAACCTGCATCACTTGCAACATCGCCTCAATACCTAAAGAGCCGGGTTGCACCGGGTCCTGGAAGAAGTGAGCTTTGAAGAACCATTCGGTAATATCGACATCCTTCTCGCCACGGATGCTACCGAGATTTTCTTTGCCACCGGAGTTATCAAGGAAGGTAATTCTATCGACCATCAATAACCTGGAGTCGGGCAGGTGAGCGCTGGGATGATCGAAATACAACACTGGCTGTTTGGTGAGATCAATGATTTCGCTAGAGGCTTGATCAAAGATGATTTTTTCTTCAGGCGTAATGCTTAACCCTTTCTGATTTGCCATGGCATCAGGTGGGAAGAAACCAAAGACAGTCTTCATCGTGTAGACTGATTCACCATTGATGGTGCATTCCACTTCAAAATTCTCAATGATCAAGTCACCGATCTTGGAAAGTGACGTGAGTTTTGCCGTTGTTTTTAAGGTGCCATCACCAGCAACAATCTCGCGATGCTGAGTGCCAGTACCATCCAGGTTCCGGAATAACAAATCGCTTTCAGCGTAATCGCGACCCAGTGTATATGATGCAAGCCAACCACATGGCTGCAGCGCAATTTCCATCAAGACACAAAAAGGCATCGTGCGTGAGGCATTGTCATCAAAGTACCAGGCGTCTTCAGGGATATCATAGATCGCCTCAACGCGACCACCCTTTTTCATGCTGGCCATCTCACCTTCAAGGGAAACAATTCGCGTCATAAAATGATACGGAGGACCAGGTAATCGTGGACTGCGAAGTGGGCCATCATAATGTGCAAAGCCCTCACCAAATGCGGTAGAAGGTTTTCCCCAGGCACAGCTGATCAGCGAACGATAATCCAGAGGAAAATCTTTTATATGGGCGAGAGGTCGATCATCTTCAACATGTTCTAGCAATTCTGGCATGCTGCTGAGCGGCCAGTCAGGTACCAGTTGTAAGCCCAGGCGTTCACAAAGAAATGCCTTGCGACCATCAATGGTACAAAGTACGTGAGCAAATAATTGCGGTTGCTCATCAACGATTTCTTCGTCAATAAATATTTCATACACCAGTTGCGTAGATTCAGGCAAGGCCTGACCGCGGCAAACAAACTTATAGTTTGTGCCTCTGACGGGCTGGAAACGCCAGCCGTCTTTGTGCAATGTGTGACCTCGAGCGCTCATGTAAAAAGCCATGGCCTGTAAACAGGCATCTGCCATTAATGTGCCGGGCATACAAGGGTCATTGTTGAAATGGCCATTAAAGAACCAGTCATCCTCATGGATGTCTTCGATGATGCGCAAATAGCCGCGGCCACTGGGTCCACCTGTTGGATCGAAGTGAGTGACTTCGCCGAGGAAATTACCTTGTCCTTCTGGAGATCCGGGTGTGCGGGTATGGGTGTGGGCTCGCTTAAATTCATCGCCAAAACACGCTTGCAAGTCGCCCTTCAGGTAATGCGCAATATCTGTTCGACTGAAAGCGCTCTTATGGCACATTGCGCTGGCTTCGGCCGCAGCCACATTGGCTGTGTAATCAGCGGTATCTGCATCCCATAATACTCCCGCTGATTCAGCCAGTTCTTCCTTTGTGAAGAAGCCAGCCTGGCCATTTCTCACGGAGATGCGCAACTCGCCATTAATGTGGCAGTCATAATGAAAGAAGAACAATCGAACATCACCTTGTCTGGCGTGTCCATCGACTTTAATTTCATACTCCAGGATTTCGCCAGGTTTGGGTAACTCGCCGTGAAAATTCAGTTCACAGCCAAGCAAGCGATAGGCGCGCTCCCCTTTGTTGTGAAAATCGATACCCAACCAGGATATTAATAGTAAATCTGCCTGACCTGATTCGATAAAGATACCCGGTGGCATACGGCCATTATGTAAATACCAGCTATCATGACGGACTTCTGTTTCGGTCCAGATCGTGCCTGTCCCCATGGACCCCGCTTCACCTTCAATACCCAGAACCCGATCACAGAGTAGTAATGGTGGTTCAGGCATACGAACCTGAACAGCGTAAGCATCCTGTTGTTCAAACAAGGGCCCGAGCACTGATGAGATTTTCCCGCTTGAGAGGATTTCCAACTGCGGGCGAGAAAACTTGGGACCCGGTCGAGTGATGGTCTTCCTGACGGGTGTTTCTGGTAATTCTGGTTTTGCGATTTCAGCTTCTGGCAGCTTTACTGTCTTGGCAACGACAGTGGGTACTGGACTCGTTTGCAGGGGAGCAACAGCTTGCGCAATTTCCGCACTCACTACCGGCGCAACGGTGGGTACCGGTGCTGCACCTAAAAGAACCGCTTGCATGCGACCCATAGTTTCCTCATAGGCTCGCTGACCTTCCATTTGTGCGGCGAGGAACGCCTGATGTGTAGTCAACATACGCTGGTGGCCTTCGACCAATAGCTGATGTTCGTTCATGCCAACAGCTGGTATCGGCTGTTGCACAAGCGCTGCGGGCGTCTGTGTCACAGCAGACGCGACAGTCGGCGCGATGTTCTGCGCTGGTGCTGTTTTCTTTGCGGGATCTGGCAACACTTTTTTGACAATAGCGGGTGCCCTGATGGGTATGGGCAATGATCGGGGTGTAGATGCTATTGTTGCATTTTCTTCACGCTCTACTTCCACCTCAACAGGCGTCACGGTGTAAGCCAAAGCGGGTGCAGCAGGCATCAGTGTGCCTGTTGCTGGACCGGCGCTAAGGAGAGGTGGGTAGTACGCTTTAACTTCTTTTGCTCGCATGGCTGATTGAACTCTGATCTCCGGTAAACGCAGCTTAAAT
>SMVB01062425.1_pt1 | contig 18559 bp, 18 predicted proteins | sample 2456461 | NCBI WGS metagenome assembly SMVB01 (sample SAMN11095934, study PRJNA526329) | marine sediment metagenome | biome: Marine sediment; feature: Surficial sediment; material: Deep marine sediment; isolation source: Hadal surficial sediment | place: Pacific Ocean | collected 2014-05 | depth...
CGATTCGCACGGACCAGGCTGCCACATCGCCAACCACCGGAGCGCCACCGACGCCGGCACCATGGCAGGCAATGCAAGCCTGGTTGTAGACCTGTGGCCCGGACAGAACCTCGGCAACCGGTTCGACCATCGCAACTTCACCGGCAGCGGCAACATCGTCACCGTCCAGCGCGACCAGCGCGACCGGCTTGATATTCATATCGACTTGTTCCTGGTACGACGCATCCTGCAACACGTAGACTTCCTGCGTGTTACCGGAAATAAAGTTCGCGAGCAAAAACAGCCCGAAGGTGATACCAATCAACCCGCCGACAATCAGCATGAACAGGTCGAAGAAATGTTTGTCTGTGGTATGACTTTCCATACTTTTGATCCCTGATATTGTGTGCTGTTTGGCTCAGGCGGCCGCTTTCGGCAGACCTTCGGGCCCGAAGAGCCGCCATACGGCTCTGGCCCGTCCGTGGCGAACCGTGCAAGTATAGGTTTCCCGCCGCCATCCGCAAAGAGCCACGACGCCGGAAGGCTTGCAACCGCCTGCTATCTGAGGCGCCAGGGCGACGCAAAGTCCCAGATACCCGCGATCTTGCGGAGTGCATCCAGGGCTTCGATATGTATCTGGTTGCGCTCGCGCCGACTGATCAGGTGCTGCTCCTCGAGCTGGCGAAAGCTGCGGCTGACGGTCTCTTTCTTCAGGCCGAGGAAATCAGCGATGTCTTCGCGACTCATCGGCAAATGAACCGTATCGAGCACCGGGTCATTGTCGTCCGATATGGCATTACTGATACGCTTCCAGTAACGCATATATAAAAGGAACACGGCCAGACGCTCGACGGCGGTTCGCTGACCAAGACTGTAGACGAGATCGTAGGCATCCTCGAGAACCCGAAACAGCATGTTCATGAAGGCGCGCTCTGCCTCCGGGTCGCCGGCGAGTCGTTCGGTGAACGCACGCCGCGACACGCAGACGACCCGACTCGGTGTCACGGCCTCGACCGTAAAAAAGTAGTGGTCCGTGGCGGTCAGGCCAACGAAATTGTCGCGGACCAGGAAACTCAGAACCTGCCTCCGGCCGTCGCCGCCGGCACGGCTAACCATCAGCATGCCGGACTCGATGTTATAAACGTGACCGGCGGGCGCCCCCGCATTCAGCAGCACATCCCCGCTCTTGAGATCCTGAATCGGCGCCTGGTCGAAAACATCCAGGAATACGTCTTGAGCTATCGGCAGGTGACCCATTTGTGAAGCATGGACAAAGCTGTGGCTGGCCGCAACCACCACGTGCATGGACGCTTGTACCAATGAGGATTAGAATGCGCGGATCACGCCAGGTAGCGGCCCCCACAGGCCCCGTGAAGCGCTTAGAATAAGCAAGCCGCCACACCTGTCGTCAGCGCCCGTAGCTCAGCTGGATAGAGCGTTCGCCTCCGGAGCGAAAGGTCATGGGTTCGAATCCCTTCGGGCGCGCCATAACTTGCTGTTTTATTTTAAAAAATCAGTTCAGTCCGCGAACACAAAATGTATCGCAACTTCCGTTGCACCCTTGGCGCACTTGGCGCACCTGGCGCAACATCAATTCTTGGCATTCTATTTATCTTGGCGATAAGCGGAATTCAGTGCTGATCAACATCAATTTCCGCAAAACAATGTGCCTTTGATCGCAGATATAAAATCATGGGGCTCTTCACTCAACTGAATTGCGCGGGCTAGCTGATGTTCTGCGATATCCAGGCGCGTAAGTTGCTTACCCTACTTGCGCTGGTTATGTTTCGGCAACGCTTCTACCTCGCCTCATGTCATCTGGAGACACGCGAGTCTTTGAATCAAATTCAGCGAAGTAATCATCTCTATTCCACGCCCACGCCTCTTCGATCACGTAGTCGACGTTATAGCGTATCCAAATCAGAACGTCCCAGTCGTAGTTTCGGGCTTTCCCAGCGTTGGTTATGCGACTACCTGGCTTTCCACTTGGTCGATGAGCCTTAATCTGATACCGAACTCCCTTGTGGATAAAGTCGTGGCCTTTAGCTACGGCCGTCTTGTCCTGCATATAGTCTGAGTATTCATCATCGGTCATGCCAACCAAGCTAGCAGCATCAAGCTCCGACACGGCCGATGTTATAGCGGGAGCCACACCGTACCGTCGTTGCCAGGCTAAAGCAGTGTCGACAAGTGTTTGGCGGAGGCTCATACGCTAGGAACGAGAAACATAACGCCCGCAACAGCGGCCGGCCGAAGGCCGGTCCGGCACTTGCGCAGCAAGTGCGCACTGATTGCGCTGGTTACGGGGCAAACGCGTCTCTGAGCTCAATTACATTGCAGACGTGAGCAGTGTAAACGAGATGACCACGGGTTTCCGCTTCCGGCTATAAGCGGGCATCAGGGATTTGACAATCACCCCCCAATTGATAGTTGATACACTGAGGTGCTCAAGTGACTGGGGAAAGTGGCAAGTGCAATCGAATCTCGAATTTTTGGTGCTGTATGCCGGGATCACCATGGCGTTTGTCGCCTTTGCGACGATCGTCGCGACCTTGCGACAGTCGTTTGGTGGGTATCTTACTCGACTGCAAAACCTGCTCTTTCACTTTTTTGTAGAAGTTGGGTTTCTTGCAATGATAATGGCTCTCGTTCCCATCGCCCTATCCACCGCCTTGGCGAGTGAATTGCAGGTGTGGCGCATATCAACATATGCGATCTTGACTCTGACCGGATTGTATCTGCCGATCTACGTACATCGTCGAATAAAGATCGAGGAACGAATTCCCTGGATCAGCCTCCTTGTCATGGTCGGCTATGGCATTTCCATCATCGCGATGATCGCGACTGCGACCGAACTGTTTTGGTTGCCGTCTCTGGCAACCACGACATCTTTTCTTGTTTGGGCTTTACTCAGCAACATTGCCATTTTTGTCTACTTTCTCGGGACCTTTCTTGAACGGAACGAAACAGATTCAGACGTTTGAGGCTGTTCCTGATTAATCGTAGCTTTCGTTGTGTAAGGTGCCAATTGTCCGGCTAGGGTTGCGGAAGCGGGCGCTCAGTTATATCGCGGTGTCACGCCCCGTAACAGCTGTATTCAGCGGAAACCGCTGATGTCGATTTTTGTTTTGCTGCCATACCGTTCTTTTAGATTGAATGTTCTATTAAGTCAACAGTTTAGATCGACGATCGGAAAAAGCGAGCGGGAAAACAGCGGACGACATTACGTTCGGTCCGATTTCCCGGTACTTGAGCATGGCTACCAAGCGCGGGCGCTGTATACCGACGGGTTACATTGGCGGTGTATCGCTCGGTCTTGCTCGCCTGCAACAGCCCGGCTGCCGTGTCGTTGCGCGATTTCCCGCCACCGGCCTCCCGGAATCCCCAGGGGTCAGCAGACACATCGGATGACGGTCTATATGACCGGCGTAGCCGGCACGGTCACCGAACCGGGATGCCTTCCGGCATCTCTATTGTCCAGGCGCTGCAAGCGACTGCCGTAACGCTGGAGGAGTGCAAGGTCGGGCGTTCGAATCCCTTCGGACACCCCATCAGCCATTGTCCTGGTGCGTTTATTTCAGGGCCGGATCAAAACCCGCGGCCCGGCAACCGCCTGCTAGCGGCGCCGACGCCCCTTCGACAGCAATAATGCCCGACGCCGCAACGGCGTGTTCACACGGGGGGCGCGGCGGCGGTCCTCGGTATAGGGGCGATTCGCATTGGTGATGAGCGAGAAGATATACGGGTCCCAGCCGGCGACCACTGCATCGTCCTCCGGCTGCTCCGGGAATAACGGAATCACATTGGGGTTCGAATCAGAATCCATCTTGATGAGATCGTTCTTATCTGGAACTTTGAAATATACCGCTTTGGGGATAGCCCTGGCCCGGGTGTTTACATAAATCCGCTACCCGCACCAATTTTGTGAACCCGGGCAAGCCCCTGTGCCGACGCGCGCGTACTGGGCACATCATGAAGACGCTTGTTCAGAACGCCGCGTGCATTTTTCGGCCAGGCGCTCAGGAAAATCCTCGCCGAGCCCGGGCTCGCCCGCGACCTCCGCCAGATCATTGTCTGTCGTGACTGGGGTAAGACGGCTTTCGCATTGGAACTAGACGGTGCACCGTGTGAATCACGGTTCGCGGATACAGCCAGCCACGCCAGCAGCCAGCTTGCCAAACGCCGGGGTACGCTATTTAGCCTGGCGCGGCTCGGCGGTACTGCGGTGTCGAAGATCGCCGACGTACTGGCCAGGCCGGGGCATTAATTCCGGGCGTGGCCCGCATCCATGGCAATGCGCACGCGACGACCCCACGAATTGAACAGCTTCTTGATATTTTTCGCCTTGGTGAAATCGGTGTTCGGCTGGTAGTCCTTGCCAACTTCCTGCGGGCCTTCATAGATGGCCAGCAGCTCCCCGGTCTGAGCATTGCGCAATTCCACGTGGATGTTCATCTCGCCGGACCCGCGAGTCGTGACGCTGTCTTTCTGCTCGGCGTAGGGCATGAAGCTGACAATCCGTACCGAAAGTTCAATGACACCCGGCCCCGGTTCGCTGGCGATCTGGTAACCGCCGTTCCCCTGGATCTGATCCGTCATGGCAGCGACATACTCACCCTGCAGGCGTGCCACGTTCCGGTCAGAGACCTGCCACCTGAATGCCTTGTCCGCCAGCCAGGGTGGCGGCACGATCGTGACGTGGGCCACGTCGAGTTCGGCGAGCAATACCCGATGAAACTGAGAGAAGTCAGCATCCGCGCTTTGGTACTCGACATTCAATGGTGCTGCAAACCCGGCCACCTCATCGGCACTGGCGCCGACCATGTAACAGCATAAGACCAATATTGCCGTTACACCGCGTGATACGGCCGGCTTATTCTGAAAATTCATCGATCCTTACTCCTCCAGACACACCCGAGCCAGGACAGACTCTTTTGATCCTCGATCAAGGAACGCGATATTAACATTGATCGGGAAAGAGCCGCGATCCCGCCGGCACGGTGCCCTGACCCGTACAAGCGAGCCGGTGGCATACCCCGCTTACCTGCCGCTGACGAGAGTATGATCGCAGCGGGCAGCAACCCGTCACCCGTGCACGCCGGATACGACAGACGACCGGTAATTGGTATCATTGGCCCCGGCTCTGCTTCGGGAGACTAAAGACTTGAACAGAACCGTCATACCCCACCTGCTGGGGATGTTCGTCTGTAATCTTGCGATTGCATTCTCCTCCATGGACGCGCTGGAGGTTACGATCGGACAGGCCGCATACAGCCCCATGTTCCAGATAAGCCGCGCCCTGGCCGCCGTTATCCTGCCATTGGTCATCGCCGCAGAGCGCGGATTTGACCTCGTGCAGTACCCCGCTGACCGGAACTGGCTTGCACGGATAAGCGCACGTCCGCATCATGTCAGAATGGAGCCGTTCGGCGCCTGGCGCGCAAGATGAAAATTATCGAGGCCCACAGCGCTGCCGAGCTGACGGTGGCAGAAGGTCTGATGCGGGAGTTCCTGGCCTGGGTCCGTATCCGTTACCGGGACTGGCCGGAAGTCGTCGCGGCGTACTATGACATGGCGGCGTGGGAGCGAGAACTGGGCAACCTCGCAGTCGAATATCGCCCGCCCGATGGGTGCGTGCTGCTGGCTTTGATCGATGACGAACCCGCCGGCTGCGTCGCGATGAAGCGCGTCGACCCTGCTACATGCGAGATGAAACGTCTGTTCATCCGCGACCGTTACCAGGGCGTCGGCACCGGACGCACCCTGTGCAATGCACTGCTCGACGCCGCACGCGCGAGACATTACGCGCGCATGCGCCTGGAGACCGGGGACCAGCAGTTGGAGGCACAGGCCCTGTACCGCTCGCTCGGTTTCTGCACTATCGAGCCATATCATGCGCATCAGGAGCACTTGCTGGCGCACCTGGTGTCCATGGAGATCACGCTTTAAGCCGGCCTGCCGACCTGCCAGACGGCGCCCATGAACTTCACGATCAGGCATGCAGACAGCCGGGATATGGCCACGCCGTGCCGGCAAAAGCCACCGTAACCCGGCCCCCGTGAAGACCCCGTATTGGTATAGTAAGATTATGGTTCCATTGGCTATTGTTTTTTATAAATAGCGCGGAGGGCACCCATGAGACGAGTCAAGGACATACTGGCCATCAAAAGTCGCGACATCTGGACGATTGGGCCCGACGCATCAGTCTACGACGCCATCCATATGCTGGCCGAAAAAGAGATCGGCGCCCTGATCGTCACCGAGAATGACAAACTGATCGGCGTGATTTCCGAACGCGATTACGCTCGGCAGATCATATTGAAGGAAAAGTCTTCGAAAAAAACGCTCGTCAGGGAAATCATGACCCGCAATGTCGTGACCGCTGCCCCGGATCAGGAAATCAGTCTATGCATGGCCCTGATGACGAGCAAGCGTATTCGCCATTTACCGATTCTGGTGGACAATGAAATCGTGGGGATGATCTCGATCGGCGATCTGATCCAGGCAGTCATTTCCGAACAGCAATCCACAATCGTTGATCTCGAGAAATATATCAGCAGCTAGAGCATTCGGCGATCAGCAAGCAATTCGGGCGTGCGCCGCGACGCCGTCTCCAGGTCTCAGGAATCATCGCCGCCAGCCTGACGAAAATCGATGCCGAGTACGCGCAACTTGCGGTACAGATGCGTCCGCTCCATGCCGACGCGCTTGGCAAGTTGCCCGACCTTGCCCCCGCACAACGTTAATTGTTCCGTCAGGTACGCGCGCTCGAAGTGTTCGCGAGCCTCGCGCAGCGGCATCGACAGCAAGTCACGCTCGATCAGCGGAACATCCCGGTCGACAGTCAATTTGAGGAACTGCTCCATTTCTTCAAGCCCTATCTCTTCCGGCCCTTCTATGGTCAACAAACTTTCAACGAGCTTGCCAAGCTCCCGCAGGTTGCCGGGCCACGGATAGTGCCGCAGACGATTCTGTGCGGCGACCGAGAACCGGCGAAATGACAAACGATGCGCGTCGACGAAACGATCGACGTAATGCTGCAGCAACTCCGGAACGTCTTCCGCATGCTCGCGCAGCGCCGGCACATCTACCGTCGATGCCGACAGCACCCTAACCAAGTCTGGTCTTACGCCGGCACGTTGCGGATCGGCGAATGCCCCGGGCTCGATCGACGCGATGATGCGTACATCGAGCGGAATGCGCTGCGCCCTCCCGAGCCGGGCAAAGCTGCCCTGGTCAATGACCCCCTGCAGGAGTTGCTGGCCCTCGGCACACAGATTCTGCAACTCGCTGATAAACAAGGTGCCATGTGCCGCCTCTTCGAGATAACCGGGCTCCTCGCCGGCAGCCGTGTCGGTGCCAAGCAACAACGTCGCCACGTTTTCCGCCATCAGCGTACCGGCATGCAGACGGATGAACGGTCGGTCACCGCCGGGCAGCAACGCATGGGCGAAACGCGCACACGCTTCACGCCCGGACCCCGTCTCGCCGACCAGCAGCAACGATGTCATGCGCGGTCCGATCTGCTCGAGTTGCTGACGCAAGCTCTGCATTTCCCCGCTCTTGCCGACCGGCAGGTACGCCGACGCAGTGCCGGGCCGGGCCCCAAGCGTAACCTTCCCCTGGCTTTCCAGACCTTTCTCGACGGTACGCAGCAATTTCGCGATCGACAGCGGCTTTTCGACGAACGCCACGGCACCGAGCCGCGTCGCCTCGACCGCCGTCTCGACGGTCCCATGGCCCGACATGATCACGACCGGGCAGTGCAGGTCGCCCTGTGCCGACCACTCGCCAAGCAGCGTGATGCCGTCCGTATCCGGCATCCAGATATCCAGCAATACCAGATCCGGCCGCGTGGCCAGCAACTGCTCGCGCGCCTCGGCGGCATCGCCCGCGGTCGCAACCCGGTAGCCCTCATCGGTCAGAATCTCCTCGATCAGAGTTCTGATATCCGCCTCATCGTCGACAACAAGAATATTCGCGGTACTCATGCACGTTCCCTCCGCGGGTGATCGCGTCGCGATTTCTGATCGTATCGACCCGTTTCTCTGACCGGCAATCGCACAGTCACACATGCGCCGCCGTCATCCAGATTCCCGGCGGTGACTGTGCCTCCGTGCTCCTCGACCAGCTTCTTGACGATCGCGAGACCAAGCCCCGTACCCTTGATCTTGGTCGTTACATAGGGATCGAACAGTTGCTCGATCGCGGCCGGATCGATACCCGGGCCATTGTCAGACACCCTGATCTCCGCGAACTGCCGGCCGGATAACTCGACGACCCGCGTCGCAATTTCGATGCGGGCATCACTCTGACCTTCGGTCGCCTCCATCGCGTTACGGATAAGATTGTGCAGCAATTGTCGCAGGCGAAGATCGTCGGCATCGATCTCATCAAGATTCTCGTCCAGCGTGAGTCGCACGTTGGCCTGATTGTCGCCGGCGGGATACAAGTATGCGACCTCGCGCACCAGCCTGTTCAGTTCGATGCGTGAAATGTTGATCTCCGGTGCCCGCGCATACTCGCTGAACGCATTGACCATATCGCGCATCGCCTCAACCTGCGCGACGATCGTCTGCGTCGCACGATCCAGCACCTCTGCCTCCATGCCTTTCATGTTACCCAGATACCGGCGCCGGATGCGCTCAGCCGAAAGCTGAATGGGCGTCAGCGGATTTTTGATCTCATGCGCAAGTCGCCTCGCAACCTCGCCCCAGGCGGCATCACGCTGCGCCTGCAGTAACTCGGTCACGTCATCGAAGACCACCACGCAGCCACCGGGCTCATCGCCCTCGGCCGGCAGCGTCGAACTCGCGCACACCAGCTCGCGGCGACCTGCATCGCTGCGCAGGACGATCCGCTCACGCCATTCCGTTTCATCCGACTCCAGATGCGTCTGCAAAGCATGCATGAACTTGTCGAGTAGCGGATGAGCGGCGGCGATATCTATCAACCGCGACCCGACCGCATGGGTCAGATCGACATTCAGAATCATCGCGGCAGCCTCGTTTGCAATACGAATGCGCCCGTCATTCTCGATTGCTATCACGCCGGTCGACAGGCGCGCGAGTATCGCCTCGACTTGCGCCCGTTCTTTCTCCAGATGCGCCTGGCTCAAACGAGCTTCCTCGCGTGCCGCGCCGAGACGCTCGATCATCTGGTTGAACGAGTCGATCAGGAAACCGATCTCGTCGTGTGAGGTCACCGGCAGCCGGGTATCGAAGTTGCCTTTCGCCACCGCTTGCGTTCCGGACACAACCGACAAAATAGGGGCAACCAGTCGGCGAGCAAAGAAAAATGCGCCGTAAACGGCCGCGAGCACGGACAGCATGACGACCAGTGTCAAGGTCAGCGCGAAACTCGTCTTCAGTGGTTCGCGCAGGAACACCAATTCGTTGTAGCTGGTGTATGTACTCTCGACCGAATCGACGAGTGACCCGATCCGTTCCCCGACCGGATAAATAGCCTGCAGCGTCAACTGCTCTGCATCGAGTCGCACGCGGGGCAGAACCATCGCGGCGCGCACCCGGTAACGACCCGGACCGACCGGCTCGATGCCGACATAGGACCCGGCCTCGCGGAGCTGCAAGATCACCTCTACGGGCGGCGGCGTCGGGAAGACGGCCGCGAATTCCTGCTGACTGGTCGCCAGGATGAAATAGTCACGGCCATACAGCGTGACCTCGGTTGCGCCGCTCTCCCGACGCAGGCGATTGAGCAGCGGGAAGATGTGCTCTCCCTCGCTGCGAATCAAATCACCGGCAATGATCTGGGTACGTTCCATGCTTTTCTGAATATTCCGGTCGAGCGCGGAACGGCTCAGGGTCAGGGCGTCACGCAGCCCGCTTTGAATCTCGATATCGAACCAGCTGTCGATGCCGCGATTCAGCACCTGCACGGCGAAGACATAGGCGACGATAATCGGCGCCACCGAAAGCCCGACGATCGCGATCAGCATGCGTGCCTTCAGACGAGTACCGGGGACCTTGCGGCGATAATCGCGGACCAGTCGATAGAGATTGCCGGCAATCAGCACGAACAGGATCACGACACCTGCCGCATTGACGAGCAACAACAGGTCGTGAAGCTGGCCGAAGTCCTCCGGATTCTGCGAAGTCCGCACCAGCAAACCGAGCGCCAGCAGGCCGAGCAGGACGGCCGTAGCGATCAGTATCGCGTATACCGTGCGTTTTACCCGCTTAGCTTCCATGTGTACCAATCACTCTGCAGGCGGAACCCGTCACTCCAGAATGCAATCAATCGCAACGGGCCGGGCAAGGTATTCTGGTTGAGTACGGCCCGGATCGATATTTCATGAGGAGAATTCGGCTCCAGCAACGCGGCATCGATGATCGGCAGATCCACGACACGCCCCATGTTATTCAGCGCAGAGAACAACGTTGCAAACGAACGTTGTTCTCCGCTATTCAGATTCCTGACTACATAACGCTCACTTAGCGGTTGATAGCTCAGCTGGTAATCTTGCTTCAGCGACGCGATTTTTTGATCGAACCAGAACCGGCGCACGCGCGCAACTTCAATCTGCAACTGGATCGTCAGGGCGATGCCGCTCTCGAGTGCTTCGAGTGCGTCGTTGCTTAGCTGGTAATCGATCCGCACGGTAGCGAAATAAACCCCGCTGTCCAGCCGGGTGACGGCACTGCGAATCTCGAACGGCTCGCCCTTTGCCGCGACCGTGCCAGCCGGCAGCAGCTGTGCAGCGAAAACCAGTAACAATGCAGGCACCAGGCTGCGCCGCCGCGCCGCAGGCCGGCGCGCGACACGCACGCCCGAGCCCGGGGAGCCGTATTCAAGTTCGTCAAACTTTGTGAACCAGCCGTCGCTTGTGCATTTGGAACGCATCTTTGGCAGGCAGAACCACTCCAGTCAGAATCTCATCGATAAGACGGTCAGGCCTTGCGCTCCATTAAAGCATAATAGAACCCGTCAGTATCCGCCGTACCGGGCAGCAACTGGTAACCGGGGCCGGAGCAAACCGTTGCCAGTGCTTGCGCATCGGCAGACAGCGGTCGCACCTCGACGGCCTCGCGATGGTCGGCGAGGAACCTGCTTACCAGCCGGTCGTTTTCCGCACGCAGAACCGAACACGTTGCATAAAGCAGGCGGCCGCCGGGTACGAGCAGGGGCCAGAGCGCCTCCAGCAGGTCGCGTTGTCGCCGCACCAGCGTGTCAATGTCCTGAACGCGCCGCAGAAACTTGATGTCCGGATGACGACGAATCACGCCGCTCGCGGAACACGGTGCGTCTATCAGTATCCGATCGAATTGCCGGCCCTTTGCCCAACTCGCAACCGCGCGAACGTCGGCGGTCAAGACCTCGGCGGTGAATCCACCGCGACGAAGATTGTCCTCGAGTAACTTGTTACGCTGCGGATCAATATCGATGGCGACGAGTTTAAGGTTACCGTTGCAGCGTTCAAGCACGTGCATCGACTTGCCGCCCGGCGCCGCGCAGGCATCCAGCACGCGCATTCCCGGCGCAGCACCGAGCAAGTCGGCACTCAATTGTGCGGCGGCGTCCTGCACCGAAACCAGGCCGTCATCGAAACCCGGCAACTCGGTGACCGGCAGCGCGTGCTCGAGTCGCAGCGCATCGGGCAAAGCCCTGTGTGTGCCGGCCACAATACCGGTGTGCGTCTTTAGCTGCCTGGCGTAGGCCAGGGGACTGGTCTCCGACGCATTCACACGCAACCACAGCGGCGCTTGTAACATCGCGGCGGCGAGGATCTGCTGCCATTGCCCGGGCCAGTCCGTGCGGACGGCATCGATAAACCATTGCGGATGGTTGAAGCGACCCTCTTCATCACCTAACGCCCGTCGCAGCAACTCGCTGCTCTCACGCTGAAAACGCCTGAGCGCCGCGTTGATGAGCCCGGCCGCGCGTGGCCTCTTGAGTTGCCGACTCGCATCGACCGCTGCGGACACGATCGCGTAACCGGGTTGCCGATCCGCGATGAGCTCGAACAGGCCGACCGACAACAAGGCTTCGAGAATCCTGTCGCGCGCACGCAGGGGTCGCTCGAGCAGCTCCGTGATGATGACCTGATGCCGTGGGTGCCAGCGCAACGCACCGAAGGCCAGCGCCTTGATCTGCGCACACTCACGCTCCGCAAGCGCATCGTCCAGGACCTCGGCAAAGGCCTGATCGAGCGTGCGCCCTCTCGCGAGCACTCGGTCAACGGCGAGCGCCGCACGGGCACGCGCACGAGCGCCGTCGGTCTTGCGCGTACGCTTATCGCTCATGTGCCGAATATCTTACCGACTACCGGGTAACCGTTTGCAAATTGGGTCGCGGGCATCCGCTGGCGTCCGGGCAATTGCAGCTCGGTAATCCGCAACACGCCATCTCCGGTCTGCACGTCAATCCCATCGCTGGCAACCGCTATGACCTGGCCGGCCACGCCCTCGGCAGCCATCGGCGTTGCAACCGGGCGAGCTGCCCAGCAGCGTGTGCGCCGCCCGTCGAGCAGCGTCTCGCCAACCGGCCACGAGTGATAAGCACGAATCTGCCGATCGATCCGTGCGGCCGACTGTCGCCAGTCGATGCGTGCATCCGCTTTGCTGATACGCCGGGCATAGGTCGCGTCGGCATCCTCCTGTGGCTTCGCGGTCGCGGCGCCGTCGAGGACATCCGGCAACGTGGCAAACAACAACCCGGCGCCGGCTACGGCCAGCCGGTCATGCAAAGAGTCTGCAGTCTCATGCGGCTCGATATCCAGCTGCGAGACGGCAAAAACCGGCCCGGTATCCAGCCCCGCTTCCATCTGCATAATACTGACGCCGGTCGCATCATCACCTGCCAGGATGGCGGCCTGGATCGGCGCTGCACCGCGCCAGCGCGGCAGGACCGAAGCGTGTACGTTGATGCATCCGGCCCGCGGAATCTCCAGCATGGCCGGCGGCAACAGCAGGCCATACGCGACAATGACGGCCAGATCAGGTTGCAGACTGCGGAGCCGGCACTGAATGTCATTCGCCGACAAACGTTCCGGCTGCAGGACATCGAGACCGTGGTCCACCGCATACTGCTTGACCGGGCCAGGGCGCAGCCGACGGCCGCGCCCTGCGGGCCGATCTGGCTGAGTCAGTACACAGACCACCTCGTGCACCGAATCGACGAGTGCGGCAAGACTGGGCACGGCGAACTCCGGCGAACCCGCAAAAACAATGCGCGCCGGGCGGCCGGAACCGAATTCTCTCGTACCGTTATTCATAAGATACCGAGTGCGGCCCGGGGGTGATGCGTGGGACACGGGTGTATGCGCTGTACCATTGCCGTACGGCGGTCAGATGATAGGCGCTGTAGGCGGGTCACCGTCGCGCTTGCGCGACTTGAGCGCCTTTTTCTTGATGCGCTGCCGCTTGAGTTCCGACAAGTAGTCGACGAACAGCTTGCCGTCCAGATGGTCTATCTCGTGCTGGATGCAGACCGCCAGCAGCCCGTCGACCTCCAGCTCAAAAGCCTCGCCGTGCCGATCCAGCGCGCGCACCCGGATCTGCTCGGCCCGTTCGACCGATTCTGTGACCCCCGGGACCGACAGGCAACCCTCTTCCCCGAACGTGACGCCGTTCCTCTCCAGCACTTCCGGGTTAATGAAACAATAGGGTTCGTCCTTGGCTTCGGAGATATCGAGTACCAATAAGCGCTTGTGTACATCGACCTGGGTCGCCGCAAGGCCGATGCCGGGCGCGGCATACATGGTTTCGAGCAGATCGTCGACCAATTGGCGCACCTGGTCATCGATGCTTTCGACCGGCGTAGCCTGGATGCGCAAACGAGGATCCGGGAATTCCAGTATCTTCAGCAACGACATAACGTTTTCTTCATATTTCGTGTACAGTGCTATGAATTACAGGCAATTTTATGCTATATCCAGAACCCGGGGCTATCGGCAAACGTATGAGTTTGGCCGTAGCGCGGAGTTGTTGTTGTCACCAGTGCGCGTCGAAATGCAGTTCGGAAGTATAGCAGCGGCCATATCCGGCTCGATGCGCAATTGAACATGAGGGTGGGCATCTTATGAACAAGTCGCTGCGGCTTATCCGCTCAATACGCCTTATCGTAGCCGGCCTCGTGACATTGCTGCTGGCCGGCGCCACTCTGGCGGCCGGGACCAGCTTTGGGTTCGCTGTCACTGCGCAATCCGGCTCCAGCGTCGTCCTGAATCCCCAGCACCCGGAACGTTATGTCGTCAAACGCGGCGATACGCTCTGGGATATCTCCTCGATGTTCCTCCGCGACCCCTGGTACTGGCCGGAGATCTGGCAGGTCAACCCGCAAGTCGAGAACCCACACCTTATATATCCTGGCGATGTGCTGGTGCTCGTCTATATCGACGGCAAACCGCAGCTCCGGATCGAGGGCGGCTCGATGACCGGCGGGCCCGAAAAACTCTCGCCGCGCATTCGTTCACAGGATCTGTCCGCAGCCATCACGACCATTCCGTTCGGCACGATTGGCGCGTTCCTGAGCAAGGGCACGGTGCTGCAGGCCGACGAGGTAGAGCAGTTACCGTATATTGCTGCCATACGCGATGGCCACCTCATCGGCGCCGCAGGCAATGATATTTATGTGCGCGGTGATGTCGGCGAGGTCAATCAGGGTTACAGCATCATTCACATCGGTGACCCGCTGATCGATCCAGACGACAATTCGGTCGTCGGCTACCAGGGCATTTTCGTCGGCGAGGGCTCGATCAGACGGATCGGTGACCCGTCGACGCTGCGCCTGCTGCAGACACGGCGCGAGGCGTTGGCCGGCGACCGTCTGCTCGAGCAGGACTTCGATATTCCGTTGCAGTTTTATCCGCGGGCTCCCGATCGGGATGTCGAGGGCCGCATCATCCACGTCGTCAACGGGCTGGCCCTGATCGGCCAATACCAGGTTGTCGTCCTGAACCGCGGGACCGCTCACGGCCTCGATGTCGGTCATGTCCTGACGGTCTGGCGGGCCGGCGAAACCCTGCATGATCGAATCGGCGGCAGCACGTTCACGACGCCCGACGAGTCAGCAGGCACGCTGATGGTCTTTAAGACTTACGATCGCATCAGCTACGCACTGATTATGGAAGCGACCAGCGAGATCCATATCCTGGACAAGGTCAGAAAGCCCGGCTGATCCGGAATCATGCTCTTCGGCCCGATTATCGGGCTGTTCGCCCAACGCCCGAACTGATCAAATAAAGCGTGCCGGTTGGAAAGCCGGCGCGTTTTTTAACTGCGTCCCGTGATATCCGGTCGAAGCAAAAATTGGCGGATTTGCAGAGGGAGTCCCACGTGTGTCTCAAGACAGCTGGCTAGTGCTCGGACTCGCAGCCGGTCTATTTGGGCGCGATGCGGACATGCTGCTCGCACGCTTCGGCAAGGCTGACTCCATCGCAGGTTCGAGCGCGTCCGCATTGCAGAACGCCGGGCTGTCGGCACGCACCGTGCATGACCTGACGCAGCCGGACGAGGCAGCACTGGGTCGCTGTCGGGCATGGCTCGAGACTGCTGGCCACTCCACGATTACGTGGCACGACCCGGCCTACCCGCCCTTGTTGCGCGACATCTACGATGCGCCTGTGCTGCTGTTCGTACGCGGCGATGTCGACGTACTGAGCCTGCCGCAGCTGGCGATCGTCGGCAGTCGCAACGCCACTCCCGGCGGCTGCGAGACAGCGCACCGCTTCGCCGCTCATCTTGGCGCAGCGGGGTTCTGTATCACCAGCGGCCTGGCCGCCGGCATTGACAGCGCGGCCCATCGCGGCGCACTCGCCGCCAACGCCCATACGATCGCCGTGTGTGCGACGGGGCCCGATCGCGTTTATCCGGCCCGACACGCTGAACTCGCCGACGATATTGCCCGACACGGTGCAATCGTCACGGAGTTCCCGCCGGGCACGCCGCCGAGGCGCGCGCAGTTTCCGCAACGCAACCGGTTGATCAGCGGCATGTCGGTGGGCACGCTCGTCGTCGAAGCAAGCCTGCGGAGCGGGGCACTGATTACCGCGCGCTTCGCATCTGAACACGGTCGTGAGGTGTTCGCCGTGCCGGGCTCGATCCACAATCCGACGGCGCGGGGCTGCCATCGATTGATCCGCTCCGGCGCGAAACTGGTAGAGGGCAGTGCGGACATAATCGAGGAGTTGCCGGGGATACTGGCCGGCATCGGCGAATTCATTGAACAAAATAACCTGCCAACGCAGGCTGATACCGGCCGTGCCGATGATGCAGATTACCAACGATTACTTGCGTTTTTAGGCTGGGATCCGATGTCAGTGGACGCATTAGTCGACCGCAGCGGATTGACGGCAGAAGAGGTTTCCTCCATGCTTCTTATATTGGAGTTGGAAGGGCGTGTAGAGTCACTGACTGGCGGCGCCTACATACAGAGGGAAAAAGGTCAATCAAAATGAGCGAAACTGTGCTTGACGTGCTCATGTACCTGTTTGAAACGTACTCGGAACAAGATCTGGAAGTGGAGCCGGAGCCTGGCCAGAGCGTGCTGCGGGAGGAGTTGTTGCAGGCCGGCTTCGGCGAGCCGGAAGTCGATCGTGCGCTGGATTGGCTGGATGGCCTGAGCGCCCGTCACCTCGCCCCCTTTCAGGTACAGCCTGCCGAAAGATCCATCCGGCTGTTCAATCCATTTGAGTTGTCGCGCCTCGATACCGAGTGCCGCGGCTATATTTTGTACCTTGAGCAAATTGGAATTCTGTCCTCGGTGCAGAGGGAGTTGGTGATCGACCGCCTGGTCGCGCTCGGTGCCGGCGACATTGACGTCGAGCAAGTGAAATGGGTCGTGCTGATGGTTTTGTTCAGCCAACCGGGCCAAGAGAAGGCGTTCGCACGCATGGAAGACCTGGTGTTCGAAGAGAGCACGGGGCTGGTGAACTGACGATTCAAATGCTGCCGCGACCTGAATTCGTCATTTAAATGTCTCGCACCGCGGCTCTGCCGCGGTTTTGGTTTCTGGCGAAAGCGCAATGGGAATGAACATCGTCGTCGTTGAGTCGCCTGCCAAGGCTAAAACGATCGAGAAATATCTCGGCAAGGACTATAAGGTCCTCGCGTCGTACGGTCATGTCCGCGATCTGGTGCCGAAAGAAGGTGCGATCGACACGGAAAACGGTTTCACGATGAAGTATCAAATCATCGAGAAGAACGAGAAGCACATTGCCGCCATCGAAAAAGCGCTGAAGAAATCCGACGCGCTGCTGCTCGCGACTGACCCTGATAGAGAGGGCGAAGCCATATCGTGGCACCTCTACGAAATTCTCAAAGAACGCGGCTTGCTCAAAGGCAAAGAAGTCAAGCGCATAGTCTTCCACGAGATCACGAAGCGCGCAGTTCAGGCAGCCGTCGCCAACCCCCGGGAACTGTCCACCTCACTGGTCAGTGCGCAGCAGGCACGACGCGGCCTCGACTACCTGTTTGGATTCAACCTCTCGCCGTTGCTGTGGAAAAAAATCAAGCCGGGATTATCGGCGGGACGCGTACAAAGCCCGGCCCTGCGCCTGATCGTCGAGCGGGAACTGGAAATCGAGGCGTTCGAGAGGCAGGAATACTGGTCGATCGAAGCCGATGTCGGTGACACGCCGGCGAGGTTCGCGGCCCGCCTGGCTGAATACCGAGGCAAAAAAGTCGAGCAGTTCAGCTTTGTCAACGAAGACGAAGCCACCGCTGTGCGTGACACGCTGCTGGCAGCGTCGGCCGGGAAGGTCCGGGTCAGTGCGATCGAGAAGAAACAGCGCAAGCGCAATCCGACGGCGCCGTTCACGACCTCGACGTTGCAACAAGAAGCATCGCGCAAAATCGGCTTTACGGCCCAGCGCACGATGATGACCGCGCAGCGGCTCTATGAGGGCATCGACACCGACGACGGAACGATCGGACTGATCAGCTATATGCGTACCGATTCCGTCACGCTCGCAGCCGACGCGCTGACAGAAATTCGAGAGTTTATCGCCGAACGCTACGGCGCCGAAAACCTGCCCGACGAGATTCGCACCTATAAAACCAAGACGAAGAATGCACAAGAAGCGCACGAGGCGATTCGCCCGACCAGCGTCAGGCGCACACCGGAAAGTCTGAAGGCTTACCTGAACCCAGACCAGTTCAAACTGTACAGCCTGATCTGGAAACGCACCGTCGCATGTCAGATGGTCCACGCGTTGTTTGACATGGTTGCTCTCGACCTGCTGCCGACCGGGACACCGGAAACCGGCCGTTTTCGCGCCACCGGCTCGACGCTGGTCAAGCCCGGCTTCATGGCGGTGTACCAGGAAAGCCACGACGACGCCCAGCCCGATGAGTCCGATCGCACGCTGCCGCCGGTCGAAGAAGGGGACGTGCTGACCCTGCAAGAGATTCGCACGGACCAGCACTTCACGGAGCCGCCGCCCCGCTTCACGGAAGCAAGCCTCGTCAAGACACTTGAGGAATTCGGTATTGGCCGCCCGTCGACTTATGCCAGCATTATCTCGACGCTGAAAAACCGCGAGTATGTGAGCACCGAAAGCAAACGATTTGAGCCAACCGACATCGGACGCATCGTCATCGGGTTCCTGACCACTCACTTC
>SMVB01273600.1_pt1 | contig 18556 bp, 11 predicted proteins | sample 2456461 | NCBI WGS metagenome assembly SMVB01 (sample SAMN11095934, study PRJNA526329) | marine sediment metagenome | biome: Marine sediment; feature: Surficial sediment; material: Deep marine sediment; isolation source: Hadal surficial sediment | place: Pacific Ocean | collected 2014-05 | depth...
CCATGGCGATGCCAGTGATCATGTCGGCTTCGCTGCTGCACAGGAAGCAGGCGGCATTGGCAATGTCGTCAGGTGTGGAGAAGCGGCCAATAGGGATTGTCTTAATAAATCGTTCGCGATTTTCTGGTGTATCTTCGCCCATGAAAGCCGATAACAGGGGCGTTTCTCCGGCGACGGGATTAATTGCATTGACACGAATTTTATAAGGCGCCAGTTCAACGGCCATGGATTTTGTCGCGGTGATCATCCAGCCTTTTGATGCGTTGTACCAGCTAAGATTTGGCCTTGGACTGACGCCCGCGGTTGAAGCGATGTTCAATATGACACCTCCGCCTGCGGCTTTCATTTTAGGTATGGCAAATTTGGCTGTCAGGAAAACTGATTTCGCGTTGACGGCGAATACCCTGTCGAAATCTTCCTCGGATATCTCTTCGGCTGGAGCGGGAGCATGTGTTATGCCCGCATTGTTGATAAGGATATCGACTTTATCGAGTTGATTGAACAAAGAACGAACAGATTCGCCGTGGCTGACGTCGCAATGAATAAATTGCGCCTTCTCAAAATCGTCAGCCACTTTTTCACCCAGTTCGGTGTTGATATCGACGACAATGACATCAGCCTCGTTTTCCGAGAATTTCTGCACCATACCCAGCCCGAAACCTGATGCACCGCCGGTGATAACAACTGTTTGCCCTTTGAATGTCACGCTCGATTTCCTTGCAGTAGATTGTAAGCAGATAATGCCATGACCTTGGCAGAATCCAGCATATCGTCGATATCAATGTATTCATCTGGCTGGTGAGCCAATTCGAGAATGCCCGGCCCGTAAGCGATGCAATTGTCCAGCTTGCCAATACGGTCTATATGTTTTTGGTCATAGGTGCCGGGAGAGACAACCATTTGCGCCGGTTTGCCTAAGATTTCCTGAATGGCAGATGCGACCTCAATCACGACCGGGGCGTCTTTGGGCGCCATGGTTGGAATCACTTCAAATAGATCCCGCAACTGATATTTAAAGGAAGAACGATTTGCTACCAGGTCTTCAAGTATCTGCCTGACTTCATCCTTTACTTCTTCAATGTCTTCTTCAATCAGGAATCGACGGTCGAGAATCATCCGGCAGGAATCCGGGACCAGTGGTGAAGGCAGACCATCGAAGCCTTCATCCAGGCCGCCATGAATCGAATTGATGTTAATGGTTGATTCTTTAGCACCATCCGGTACAACGGGCATATCTGTTCTTTTCGTTTTTAATGAAGGGAACAGAACCTTTTCAAATTGATCCATGACTGCGCCCATGTGCCGAATTGCACAATCGCCAAGGAATGGCATTGAGCCATGAGCGATATGGCCGAAGGTTTCAATCTCGGCCCACCAGACGCCTCGATGGCCCAGGCAAACACGATCCTTGTTCAGCGGTTCGGGAATAATTACGTGGTCAATCCTGGGCACTGCCATGATGCCTATTTCGGCGAGGTAAGCCACGCCGCCATAGCCGCCGGTTTCCTCATCTGCTGTACCTGATATTTCAATACTTCCCGGCAGATCGGGATATTCTTCCAGCAGACTTTCCATGGCAATCACCGATGCGGCAAGGCCGCCTTTCATATCGCAGGTGCCACGTCCGTAAATTCGATTACCAACGACTTCTGCAGCAAAGGGATCGTACTGCCATCCTGAGCCTGGCACGACAACATCAAGATGTGAATTGAAATGGACACAGGTCCCGGGTTTCGGGTTTTCGTGCCGGGCCACGACATTCATGCGTGGGTATTGGTCGCTGTCGCCGGGTGTGCCTTTTGCACGAAAATATTCGACCTGAAAATTTCGCTTCGCCAGGCGGTCTCCAAGAAACTGGGCACAATCCGTATAAAATTCACCTGGTGGATTGATTGTCGGAATCTTCACCAGATCGCAAGTGAGCTGGATCAGTTCATCACGCTTGTTCGCTATACGTTCCAGCAGGGAATCATGTGAAGTCATAGATTTGCCTCATAAACACCCCGGGTGATTGCTCTTGCCACTGTGTTTGCGGCGGCTGTATAGAGATGCAGTGGCAGAACGCCGGATGCTTGATAGTCGATTTCATTACTCGAGAGAACGAACACGATATCACCATCGGCAGGGGTATGAACAGGATAGATGGCACGGGCAAAGCCGTCGTGAGCGTTGATGGCCATGCGCTTGCATTCGGCCTGGGATAACCTCGCGTTGGTCATCACGACCACCAGTGTGGTGTTTTCGCGCTCACTCGATTGTCCTTTTTTGGTGACAATGTCATCGGCATCGTCAGGAAATGGATGCGGCAGGCCGCGACCGCCGAATTCCGCCTCCTTCTCGAGTGGCGCAGCCCAGAACTGTTTTGTACCGGAAACGTATACAGATCCGACGGCATTACAAGCGGCAATACTGCACACGGCGACGGCATTGTCCGGTTGATGATTTGCGAGCAGCTGGCTTGCCATTCCGAATCCACCCCTGGTTTCGGCGATAGTTGCGCCGAGTCCAGCACCAATCCTTCCGAGTGCTGGAGTCCGGGTGAGCTTCATTGCGGCCTGGTATCCCAGTTCGCGATAGGGTGGGTAACGTCCCCAGTTTTTGTTACCACCATTTCCCAGATCGTAAAGAATGGCAGAAGGCACGATGGGAATTTTAAAGTCACCAACGGGGAAGCCACGATTCTGCTCCCGGAGCCATGCCTGAACGCCTGACGCGGCATCCAGACCAAAAGCCGAACCGCCCGATAAAACAATGGCATCGACTTCCTGCACGAGTTGTTCGGGGGACAGTAAATCTGTTTCGCGAGTGCCCGGTGCGCCGCCCATAACATGTACTGCCGCTGTCGCCGGGTGGTCAGGGATGACAACGGTAACGCCGCTTAACATGTCATGGTCTTCAGCATGACCGATCTTGAATCCCTCTATCAGCATCCAAATATTACCAATGTAAATTGCAAGTGCAGTAAAGCATATTTTGTGGTCAGCTTTCTGCAATTTGGATCAATAGGGCGTTGCTACTCGCCAGCTAATCCTGATGATATTCCCGGTTGAAACCGGATTAATTTGAGTAGCAACTAAAAGTAAATCATACTGGGCAGATGAAACTCGAGGTTTACATTGATTATAAAAGTCCATACGCCTTCATTGCCAAGGATCCTACCTATGCGCTCGAAGAAGAATTTGGCATTGAGATTGACTGGTTTCCATTGACCTTAAATATAGGCAGTTTTCTTGGCACCGCCAAGACTGACAATACCGGAAAGGTGGTCGAGAGTAATCGTAGTGCCAGTCAATGGATGGCGGTGAAATATGCATATATGGATGCGCGGAGGTATGCGAATTTGCGGTCGTTAACGCTTAAGGGTCCGCAGAAAATATGGGATTCCTCACTTGCTGCAATTGGTCTGTTGTGGGCGAAACAGCAGGGGCGCGAGGAGTTGAAGCGATATACGGACATGACATTTGAACGGTTCTGGAAACGGGAACTCGATATTGAAGACCAGCGTGTCATATCCGGTTTGCTGAAGGAGGCTGGAGTTGAACTGGCAGGATTTTCTGACTATCTTCAGGGGGAAGGTCGGCAATACCACGATCAGTTGCAGGATACAATTCTGGATCTTGGTTATTTCGGTGTGCCGACTTATGTCATTGATGGGCAAGCCTACTTCGGGCGCGAACATCTGCCCAGGGTTCGATGGCATCTTAGCGGTAAAGAGGGATCACTCCCGGATATTGCCAACGATTCAGTGTTGGTTACATGATGGACGATCTCTTGTCTCATTCAGGACTCACTATCATTATCGATTTTAGTAGCCTGGCGGATTACGTTTCCCTTATTGAAACAAAAAAACTGGTCGATGATTTTGGATTAGAAGTACATTGGTTGCCACTCGTGAAGTCCCTGGAAAGCAGATCGCTGACATCCAGCGAAAATGATCCTTTGTCTGCATACAAGGCGCGGCGGACGGGTGCCAGGGAAAAGTTTGCACGGGAGGAACTGGAGCGAAATTGTATGTACATGGGCATTGCGGTTGAGCAGGCAGCAATGAAATTTGACCCTACCCATGTCGCCCTGGGTCAGCTCTGGCTCAAGGAAGCTGGTGCGAGTGCCGGGAGTCACTGGCGATATGCAGATCTGGTCTTTTCGCGAGTATTTCGTGGCAAAACCCTGATCGAAACCGCACAACAGGTGAGTAACTTATTGGTAGATTCCGGGATAGATGTTTCAGGGTTCGCTGACTTTCTGGATAAGAACGAATTACCAGCAGTACAGCAGGCGTTACTGGACGCTGGCGTATTTGATTCACCGGCCATTATTTTTCAGGGTGAACGATATATCGGCAGGCAACATCACCCTTTGTTGCGCTGGATATTGGGTGGTAGTAAACGTATGCCGCCTGTCTAAACATCGACAAATGCAACGCCGGGCAACGTGTGTGTCGTAAGTGTTGTGTCGTCAATGTTGTGTCGTAAATGTAGTGTCGTAAATGTAGTGTCGTAAATGTAGTGTCGTAAATTGTACCCAGGCCGGAGTATGCCAATCAGGCGTAAAATAGACGAGCGCGTCCAATTAGGCGCATCATTCTCAGGGACATAAATCCGTTACATCTTATAACCACAGGTCAAAGAATATGATGGACACATGGCAAAAGACACCCGCTGGTAAAACGCGATCACGTGGGGCCGGGGTTCCCTTTCAAGGAACGCCTGGATCCAATAATTCCATTACCGATGTGGACGGCGTTCAGGTTGGTTACACCACATTGATTGAAGGTGATGCCATTCGTACTGGTGTGACTGCTATCTTGCCTCGGCCGATAGCCGGGTTGTCAACGCCGGTTTTTGCCGGGTGTCATTCACTCAATGGTAATGGCGAGCTCACCGGCACCATCTGGATGGAAGAAGCGGGTCGTTGTGATGGTCCTATCACGATAACCAATACACATTCCTGTGGAGTAGCAAGGGATGCTTCCATTAAATGGATGGTTAATAAACTGGACCGCGAGGGGCAATGGGCTTTGCCCGTTGCCGGGGAAACCTATGATGGTTATCTAAACGACATCAACGGTTTCCATATCAAGGAAGAACATGTGTTTTCTGCATTGGATGGTGCGTCCGATGGTCCGATAGAAGAGGGTAGTGTTGGCGGTGGTACAGGGATGATTTGTTATGGCTATAAAGGTGGGTCCGGTACAGCCTCAAGGGTGATTGAAGCTGCCGGAGTTGACATCACCGTTGGAGCTTTTGTGCAGGCAAACTTTGGAAACCGTGACCAGCTTACGATTGCCGGAGTTCCGGTTGGGAGAATTCTGAATGAACCTTCAGATGAGGATGAAAGGGGTTCAATTATCGGAATTGTCGCGACAGATGCTCCCTTGTTGCCGCATCAATTGAAGCGGCTGGCGCGTCGGGTTAGCCTGGGAATCGGTCGGTCCGGCGCGGTATCCGGACATGGGTCGGGTGACATATTCATGGCTTTTTCCACTGCAAACACTGATGCGTTCCATGATGAAAAGCGCCTGGCAACCGCAGAATTTGTTCCGAATGCCCGTCTGGACAAGATCTTCCAGGCAGTTATACAGGCTGTTGATGAGGCGATCTTGAATGCAATATTTGCAAACGAGACAATGGAGGGGTTTCAGGGTAGCCGGGTCGAAGGGCTGCCCATTGATGATGTTATGTCCTTGTTAAAAGAGTACAGGGCTGTGTAGTTAACCTGTTTTTCAAGATCAGTTATATGAATTATGCGGCCGATTTTTCAAGCACCTTGTTTAACGATTTTTCCAGTGCATTGGCCATCAGTTCAATTTCCGGTTCGCCAATGATATAGGGCGCGCCGATACACACAATATCCCGAACCTCACCAGTACCGCCCGGGTAGAAGAACACACCTTCCCCCATAGCGTAACCAACGACCTTGTCACCGATATGGTCTTCCTCGGGAAAGCATTCCAGTGTGTCCCGATTCTTCACGATTTCAATGCCAATCAGCATCCCTTCACCACGAATTTCAGCCACCAGCGGATGCTGGCTGAATTTGTCTTCCAGGTGGGCCTTTAGTTGCGGTCCGATTATATTAACTCTATCGATCAATTTTTCTTCGCGGAGAATCGTCAGCACTGATGTTGCCGCGGCACAGGATTGTGGTAGACCTGCGAAGGTATGGAACATCACGCCCAGTCCTGCCGATGCAATGGCATCTGAAATTTCAGGCGTGCTAAAGATGCCGGTGATTGCGGAATAACCTCCCGCCAGCCCTTTACCCGAGACCAGCAGGTCCGGTTTGATATCATAGACGTCCGAACCAAATTTTTTACCCAGTCGGCCAAACCCTGTCATCACCTCATCCATAATAAGAAGGATCTTGTTCTTCTTGAGGATGTCCTGTACCCGATTCCAGTAATTATCCGGAGGTGTGATAGCGCCGCCACTCGAGCCGTTTATTGGCTCGGCGATTAACGCGGCAATATTTCCAGCGCCAATTCGTTCAATCGTATCCTCGAGACTCTTGACATAATAGTCAGCGGCATCGGGGTGGTGCCGTCCCAGTGGGCATCGCAGGGGGTAGGGCGTTTCGATTGTCGGGTAGTCATCAAGAATACTTTCCAGCCCTCGTTTTCTCGAGAGGTGGCCGGATATGGCTGCAGTCGTAATCGTCGTACCGTGATATGAAATGCTTCTGGCAAGAATGACGCTCTTTTCCCTGTGGCCCGTTGCCGCCTGATATTGGATCGCGATCTTGATGGCAGATTCATTTCCTTCAGAACCGCCGGATGAAACGTGAATTCGAGTGAGGTGTTCAGGCAGCCAATGCGTCAAAAGCTCCTCTGCCAGTGCTTCTCTTTCGGGCGTAAGCCATGGCGGTACTGCATAGGTGCAGTTCATCGTTGCCGCGTGCATGGCATCTGCAACCTCTTTTCGGCCATGGCCAATATTCGCAACAATGGCACCACCTGCCGCGTCCAGGATCTTGTCTCCATTATCCATGTACAGATAAGCACCTTTGGCGTGGCTGAGTGATGTAAGATTTTTGGTCGGAAGAAACGGCCAGATACTGCTGTTGCTCATGAATTATTACTCTGGTTGGTCGTTGCCATGGAGGCGTATTTTTCGAGTCTTTCGTGCAGGGATTCCGGAATCTTGTAGTTGGCGGGGTTATACCAGGGGAAAAATGAATTGATATACCGGAAGCCGCCAGCCAGGATAAAAAATGGGATATAGGGATACATTCTGAATCCTTTTGCTTTTAGCATCACTGCATAGAAACGATGGATATAGTAAAGATAGTGAATTTGTGATTTTAAACCGCGGATCACGCGATAGGGGTAGCTGCCGACGACATGATTAAAAACATCAAAAGCAACTGTCCTGTGTTCGATTTCTTCCAGCCCATGCCAGTCCAGTAATTCAGCCCACCCTTTTGCGACCATGCGATCGATTGCCGCTGGCCGTTCTGCACTTGCAAGCGCAGCAGCACATGTCATGGCTTCAAATCCCTCTGCGTAAGCCAGGTTGTATTTAAGTGGTTTTTCTTTCAGAAACCTCTCGTAGTCGGCTTTCAGTTCAGCTTCAATTGCCAGCAGTTCCCCGGCCACGGAATCATCAAACTTACTGCGAATGATATTGTTGATCCGTGCATGATTGCGATAGTGGTTGCCTTCCTGTTGTGAGAATCTCATCATGTCATCCAGTAGCTTTTCGTCATCAACCTGATCCCTTGCCTTGAGCATCATCCTGATGAGATAAGGTTCAAGATAGGGCATGGTCATTGAAAATGCAGCGATAAAAAGTGAGACGCGAGGCATACCCGGAATGGCATAGAGTTCAATATCTTCCGGAAAATCAAAATCCACTTTCCTGACGATAATTTCGGCAACATTTTTTTTGGACACAGGCAGACCCAGTAATTCAAACGAGATAGTATTGATCAATTTAATATTGGCGAATTATGCGCTTTATAAAAATTGAGAGCAATTAAGGGAAATTGAAACGTTCGGTTTTGTCGCAGGCAACTCGGCAGCAGCAGGTTACATCGTTAAACCGGGGTAATTACTGATGACGGGTTTATTAGGGCGCATTCAAATGGTAACGACTCCTGGCCCGTACATTGCAGACTATGGCGAGTTTGGAAAGATCGAATTTAATATCATTTAGGTCTGGCTATTCAGGCGGCTGATCGCAAGTACTCATTGCCAGGCAGAATGCTACCATCAAGATATTGGTAATTTATTTATAAAGGAGGAAACCGTTATGGATTTTGAAATTCCAAAAGATATTCAGGACTATCTGGTTGTGCTTGATGATTTTATCGAGAAAGAAATAAAACCGCTGGAGAATGAAAACGACAATATAAGGTTTTTTGACTATCGCCGGGAAGATGCCAGGACAGACTGGGATCGTGGCGGCTTGCCCAGTGAAGAATGGGAAGCACTGCTGGCTGAAGCACGTAGGCGTGCCGATGCTGCAGGACACTACCGCTATCCTATTGCCAAGGAATATGGCGGCCAGGATGGGACGAATCTGGGCATGGCGATCATTCGTGAACATTTCGCGGCCAAGGGACTGGGTTTGCACAACGACCTGCAGACTGAACATTCCATTGTTGGTAACAATGTTGGCTTATTGTTGATGTTGGCCTATGGAACCGAGGAGCAAAAAGATGAGTGGGTTCCGCTGTTACTGGAAGGTAAACGCGGATTCGCATTTGGCATTACCGAACCTGATCACGGCTCCGACGTGACGCACATGGAAACGAGCGCCGTCAGGGATGGTGATGGATGGCGGATTAATGGCACCAAGACCTGGAATACCGGAATTCATAAAGCGAAATATGACATGATCCTGGCGCGAACCAGTGGCAACGCAGGAGATGGTGAGGGCATTACTGCTTTCCTGACACCCATGAATTCAGACGGACTAAAAATCGAGGAAATGCTCTGGACGTTCAATATGCCGACGGATCACGGTACCGTGTCACTCAAAGAAGTCTATGTCGATAACGGGGCTGTGTTTGGCGGTGAAGGGAGAGGGTTGCAGGTCGTCCAGCATTTCTTCAATGAGAACAGGATTCGCCAGGCGGCGTCCAGCCTTGGTGCCGCACAATATTGTGTTAATGAATCAGTGGAGTATGCCAAGATTCGAAAGCCCTTCGGGAAACCACTTTCCATTAACCAGGCGATACAGTTTCCCCTGGCGGAATTGCACACCCGTTGTGAGATGTTACGGGTGTTAATCCACAAGACTGCATGGCAGATGGATACTTATGGGAATTTCAAGGTTTCTGACAAGGTTTCCATGTGTAACTACCAGGCTAATCGTCTGTGTTGTGAAGCGGCTGACCAGGCGATGCAAGTCCACGGTGGCCTGGGCTATTCCAGGCACAAACCGTTCGAACACATATACCGCCATCATCGGCGTTATCGGATCACCGAAGGGACGGAAGAAATACAAATCAGGAGAATAGCCGGTTATATGTTTGGTTTTATGAAACAACAGGCGCCAAAGGGAGTCCGGGAAGATTAGCAGCCTCGATGCGTTCGAGCTAAAACTTGAACAGGTATTAATCCGGACTATTCCGGATTGTACCGGGCTGGTCAGTGTCGACAGGCTCTCTGGTGGTGCGAGCCAGGAAACTTATCGTATTGTCGCGACGGTAGCTGGCGGGGAACAGCGATATGCCTTGCGGCGATCCCCGGGGGGAGAATATGTAGAACCAGTAGCGGCCCACCCCGGGTTGGACGTCGAGGCACTTTTAATGAAGTCTGCTCACGAGGTTGGCGTCCCGGAACCCCGGGTCTATCACGTCCTCAACCGTGATGATGATCTTGGTGATGGCTTCATAATGGAATGGCTTGAAGGTGAGGCTCTGGGAGCGAGAATCGTACGCGCAGAACAATTTGAAAAAATCAGGCCGGAACTTGCCTATCAGTGTGGTCGAATTTTAGCGAAGATTCATAGTGTGGACCTGAAAAAGTCCGGATTGGATAAAAAATTAGCCGTCATTCCACCTGCGGCGTTTGTTGAACAGATATGGGAAAGATACAAGCTGCTCAATACACCACAGCCAATGATCGACTATGCGGCTAGATGGTTGAACGAAAACCTGCCTGACAATTTTGAGATGTGCCTGGTGCACAATGATTTCCGTAACGGAAACTTCATGATTACACCGGATAAGATTGTCGCAGTACTGGACTGGGAAGTCGCGCATATTGGTGATCCGATGCGAGACCTGGGCTGGATATGCACCAATTCCTGGCGATATAACAGTGACAAACCTGTCGGCGGTTTTGGAGAATATAAGGATCTCTTTCGGGGCTATGAGGATGAGTCGGGAAAGAAAGTTAATCCAGGGCATGTAAAATTCTGGGAAGTCTTCGGTTCCTTCTGGTGGGCAGTGGGCACCCTCGGGTTTGTCGAACACTATCGAAGTGGCCCTGATCAATCGGTGGAAAGGCCAGCGGTGGGTCGCCGGTCATCCGAGTGTCAGGTAGATTGCGTCAATTTGTTGATCCCGGGTGCGGTCGATCTCACCCGGTCTGATCATTCATCAGATCAGGACTCAAGTCTTGATATGCCGCGGGCGGACGAGTTGCTGGTCAGTGTACGGGATTTCCTTCGTGGTGATGTGATGTCACAAACCAGTGGCAGGACTAATTTTCTGGCAAGGGTGGCAGCCAATTCCCTGGATATCGTGGTCAGGGAGTTAGCCTTAAGTTCCGGGGCTCGTGCCGGGGAATTGTTGAGACTGCGGCAGTTATTCCAGATTGAAGAAGGTGATCAGCAAAGTCTTGAAGATTTGCGCTGGCGGCTGGTGAATAAATTACGTGAAGGGTCACAGTCTCTGGATGATGAACAACTGAAAACGCATCTTCGAAATACCGTGGTGAACCAGATTGCCATAGACCAGCCCAGATACAGTGGATTTACCAGAAGCCAAACATTTTTGGAACAACCGTAAGTGTGTGAATGACCAGGCCGGCAAGGCCGCCGACTATCGTGCCATTGATTCGAATAAACTGCAGGTCTCTGCCGATTTGAATCTCGATTATTTCGGACGTTGCCTGGGGATCCCAACTCTCGATCGTGCCGGAGATTAAATCCGCGACCTCATGGCCATAGGTGCGAATAAGGTAACGACCGCTTTCCTCTGCCCAGCCATCAATTTTGGCTGCCACTAAATCATCTTCAAGAATACTTTCGCCGAACTTCACAACCGAATCTTCGATTGCCTTTTTTAATTCGGCGTCGGGATTCTCACTCTGGTCCAGTAAAGCTTGCTTGATATCAGCCCAGAGTGAGGCGGTGAAGTCCTTGACAGTTGGTTCCTTGAGAATTTCCTCCTTGATTGACACTTCCTTCTCGGCAATATCTGTTGAGTGTTTCAGGTCGTCCATAAACTGGTTCATTTCCTTAACCATGCGTCTTCTTATGGGGTGGAAAACGTCAACCTGCATTTCGTAGAGCATCTTGCTGACGCTGCGCACGATGCGACGGTAGATGGCTTTGTCCACTGAACCCGGAAACCACCAGGGGGTTTCCTGCTCAACTTTTTCTTTGATATCGTGATCACTGTCCTCGAGCAGGTGCAGGCCGAGATTAACAGCGCCATCAAATAATTCCTGCTGCCGCCTGCCGGAAGTGATAAAAGAAAGGAGTTCACCGATCATCGGCGCAAATGAGGTCTCACGGATCCGTGTTTCGACCTTCTTCTCGATCATTGTCTGTATATCCTGGTCGTTCATTACCCTGACGGCACCGGCCAGCCCTGCAGTAATTTGTTGTGCAACCGCTTCTGCATTTTCTTTTTCAACTATCCAGGCAGCCACTCGCCGGCTGAGGTTCATGGACCGAATTTTTGATGAAATGACCTCTTCCGAGAGAAAATTCTGCTGTACGAAAGCACCGAATTGTTCTGCGATGATGTTTTTGCGGTTGGGAATGATCGCGGTGTGTGGAATCTTCAGGCCCAGTGGATGTTTAAATAGCGCCGTGACGGCAAACCAGTCGGCGATAGCGCCAACCATCGCCGCCTCGGCCGTGGCAGCAACAAATCCTACCCAGACATATTGATCCACGAACACCGAAGACACAATGTAGACAAGGGTTGCAAACAGCAGGAAGCCCAGGGCCAGCCGTTTCATTTTGGCCAGTTCCGCTTGTTTAGATAGCTCAAGATCTGTGTAGTTTTCGAGCGTCATGGGTCGCTTAAAATACCTGCCTGGCCTTCCTGCTTAAGAGTCTTGCGCGTAAAAAAGGCGCACATCTTATATCAATGTAGCGGGATGCTCTATAATTGTGTTGTATTGCTTTTAGTATGACGGGATCCAGTTAATAAACACCTTGCAGAAGTGAAGCAAAATCAATACCAGAATAATAAAAATCTTAATATTCAATGACTTATCATAATCAGGCTTTTAAGTTGTTGGAACCTCACGAGATATTGGCGAAATTGCCCGTTGTCCCCGGCACACTACGATTTCATGACAATGTCACTGGTTATCACTGGTTATCACTGGTTAAAAGTGCCCGGAAAAGTCGATAACAGCATGATAATAATACCAATATTAACCCCAGTCGGTATAATCGCCGACCCAGTGTTGTTCTGGGAGGGCAAATGCCGCCCGGGATATACACAGATTGAGACAGTACAATGACCATGAAATCACAGGCGGCTGACCCGGCGGTCGGTAACGCTGAACCCCAAAGTGTTGGAGTCTGGGTTGGAGACGCGTCGGCAACCAATTTTTCTCCGATCGATTCGGCAACGATTCGCGCTTCCATTCGCCAATCGACCAGGGTGGTATTTGATCCAGTTAATCGGCGAATTGGATTGGCAGGTGAAGGCGAAGTATCGTCAAACGAACCGAAAAATAGCCAGCAAAGTGGCGAACGACACTATCCTTTATTAGGCATTCTGCCGCCACTTTACCCCGAATGGTTGGGTGACAGGGGATTCCAGGAAACGCACGGGGTGCGTTATTCGTATGTAGGCGGCGCCATGGCTCGTGGCATCGGATCAGCCAAAATTGTCATCGAATTGGGGAAAATGGGTGCGTTGGGCATGTTTGGCGCGGCGGGTCTTGCACCTAAGGTTGTTGAAGAAGCACTCAACGAAATTAGTTCAGCACTGGATCCGGCGGGATTATCCTGGGGAAGTAATTTAATTCACTCACCCAACGAGCCTGCCCTGGAAAATGAAATTGTCGAACTTTATCTGCGGCTGGGTGTCAGGCGGGTATCCGCTTCTGCTTATATGGCGCTTACTCCGGCTATCGTCCAGTATGCCTGTAGCGGCCTATCCCGTTCGGAAGATGGGTCAGTGCAGCGGCAGAATCATATATTTGCGAAAATATCCCGGGAAGAAGTTGCCAGCCATTTCTTATCACCAGCACCTGGAAAGATACTTGAGCAATTGGTTGCAGAACAAAAACTGACTGCAGATGAAGCTGAAATTGCCGCAGGCATTCCGCTCGCAGAAGACATCATTGTTGAATCAGATTCCGGTGGTCACACGGATAATCGGCCATTAAATGCATTATTCCCGGCGATTATGAGTTTGCGTGATCGTCTGGTCAGGGAATATGGCTATGATAGACCCATAAGATTGGGTGCAGCCGGAAGTTTAGGTACACCGATGAGCATCGCGGCCGCTTATGCGCTTGGAGCAGCATTCGTTTTGATCGGGACAGTCCATCAATCAGCCGTGGAATCCGGCGTTTCCGATAGTAGCCGCCGGCTGCTGGCCCAGGCACAAATAGCCGATGTGGCCATGACAGCCTCGGCAGACATGTTTGAACTTGGGGTCAAAGTCCAGGTTCTGCAGCGAGGGACGATGATGGCGGTGAGAGGAAACCAGTTATACGATTTGTACAGCCGGTACGATTCAATTGAGGATATTCCGGCGGATCAGCGGGCGAACATCGAGAAGAATATTTTCAGGCAGCCACTTGAGGAGATCTGGCAGCAGACTGTCGAGTTTTTCACTCGTAGCGATCCAAAACAGATCGAGAAAGCCAATAGGAATCCAAAGCATAAGATGGCGCTGATTTTTCGTTGGTACATTGGCAGTTCGAGCCAGTGGCCCATCACTGGTGAGGAATCACGCCAGGTTGATTACCAACTCTGGTGCGGTCCTGCCATGGGTGCGTTTAACCGATGGGTTGCCGGAAGTTTCCTGGAAGCACCCGAGAAGCGGACGATTCAACAAATTGCCCTGAATCTGTTGGAGGGGGCAGCACATGTCACTCGTGCCCAGCAATTAAGAACTTTTGGCCTGGCGATGGCACAGGACGTTTTGGATTTTTCGCCAACGGTGCTTCGGATATAAATATTCCGGTTCATCATCCTGGTACCAGGCATTGTGTATCCAGGGTCATGTAGCTGGTTTAAGTGGGTGACCTGGATAGAAGGTGGCCTGGGTAAAGGTTTTCAGATAAGATTTTTTGGATAAAGATTGTTTAGATAAAGATTATTTTGGAAGAAGGTGTTGGTAGTTCGTTTTTCTTGATACAGAATAAGCAAAGTTGAATATTTCGGACCGATCCATTGTCGGGCCAGGAGCGTAAATTAATGACGAAACAAAGAGAAGCCAGTTTTAGCCCGATTGCGGTTGTTGGTGCAAGTGGGCTGTTCCCGGGATCCGTTGATGGCCAATCCTTCTGGCGCAACATTCTGGCAGGTGAAGACTTCATGACTGAAGTGCCTGAGGATCATTGGCTGATTGATGATTATTATGATTCGGAACCGGGAAAGCCTGGCAAGATCTACGGCAATCGTGGCGCCTTTTTGCCGAAAGTTGATTTTGATCCGATGGAATTTGGCATGCCGCCCAAACAATTGTCCACCACCGACACGGCACAGTTGTTGGCACTGATCGTCGCCAGAAAAGTCCTGGATGACGCCGTGAGTGTCCAGTTTGGAAAGGTCGATAAGGCAGATATAAGCGTTATTCTCGGAGTCGCTTCTGCAACAGAGATGGTCGGCCAGATGGTATCTCGTATTCAACGGCCGAATTGGGTAAAGGCACTGCGCGATGCCGGTATTCCGGAGACTAAGGTTAATGAAGTCTGTGCTGGCATTGAAGCCACCTACCCGGAATGGGATGAAAGCACCTTTCCAGGGTTGTTGGGTAATGTTGTTGCAGGGCGTATCGCCAACCGACTGGATCTTGGTGGTACTAATTGTGTCGTTGATGCGGCGTGTGCCAGCAGTCTTGGCGCCGTTGCCATGGCGATTAGGGAGCTGCAATCAGGTAGTTCAAATCTTGTCATTTCGGGTGGTGTAGATGCCCTGAATGATATTTTTATGTATATGTGTTTTAGCCAGACACCGGCACTATCTCCCACTGGAGATTGTCGGCCGTTTTCTGCCGAAGCGGATGGCACGATGCTGGGTGAAGGTATTGGCATGGTTGCCCTGCGGCGGCTTGAAGATGCAGAAAAAGATGGAGACAGGATATATGCGGTTATACGCGGCGTAGGCTCTTCTTCTGACGGACGATCAGGCAGTATCTATGCCCCGGAATCCAGAGGTCAGGCGCTGGCGATCCGGCGCGCCTATGACATGACGGATTACGATGTAGATGAAGTCGAACTCATCGAGGCTCATGGTACCGCTACCAAAGCGGGTGATGCCGCGGAATTTGGCGGGCTCCAGTATGCTTTTGAGGATTTTGCAGAAGACAGGCAGCAATGGTGCGCACTCGGCAGTGTGAAATCACAAATTGGCCATACCAAGTCAGCTGCCGGGGCAGCGTCACTGTTCAAGGTAGTAATGGCGTTGCATCACAAGGTGTTACCAGGGACGATCAAGGTTAAGGAGCCAAATCCTGCCCTGAAAATTGAGGACAGCCCTTTCTATCTCAATACAGAGACCAGGCCCTGGATTCATGATCCCGGCACCACACGGAAAGGTTCTGTTAGTTCATTTGGATTTGGTGGCAGTAATTTCCACGTTGCACTGGAGGAATATGTGCAACCAGGGGAAGTGCGAGGTCGATACCATAGTTCACCTGTTGAATTAATGCTTTTCTCTGGTCGTTCGGCAAATGAACTGATCGCCGCAGCTAAGGCTGCGACTGAAAAACTTTCCGAAAGTGCGTTACCTATGCTGGCAAAACAGTTGCAAAAAGACTTTGATGCAAGTAGCACCTACCGGTTAGCGATTATTGCAGCAGATGGTGATTCTCTTGTGACACAAATCAGCCAGGCAACGGATAAGGTAAGGGCGCAACCAGAAGAATCATTCTCGATGCCAAATCGTATTCATTATGGTGTAGCCGCAGAACGCCAAAAAATAGGTTTCTTGTTCCCGGGGCAGGGCAGTCAGTACGTGAACATGGGTTCCGAACTTGCCTGTGAATTTGATCAGGCACGTGAAGCCTGGGACCAGGCCAGTACCGTTGACCTGGATCCTGATCACCGTTTGGACCAGGTTGTGTTTCCAATCCCCGTCTTTACAGATGCAGATCGTAAAAAGCAAAATACGTTACTAACGAGCACGGAATGGGCGCAACCCGCTATTGGTTGTGTCAGCTGGTCAATGCTTAACCTGCTCGAGACCCTGGGTCTTAAACCTGATGCTGTAGCCGGGCACAGTTATGGTGAAGTGACGGCTCTCTATGCCGCGGGTGCGATTAAATCACCTTCAAGTTTGCTGGAAATTTCTCGGCGACGAGGTGAACTAATGAAGGAAGCGGCAGCATCAACACCCGGTTCAATGACGGTTATCCGTATGAGCAATCAGGAAGTTCAGGACTACCTGGATAAATGGGATTGCGCTGTTACTGTGGCTAATATTAATAGCCCGGCTCAAGTCGTGATCGCTGGCGAGACAGCAGAGATTGAGAAAGCGGAAAAACAGTTGGCAGCAGTCGGTGCCACTTTCCTTAGACTGGCAGTGGCGACGGCGTTCCATACCAATATTGTTAGTCCCAGTGCTGAACCATTCCATGAGTTTCTGTGTGATATTAAGATTGGCAAGCCGAAAGTTCCGGTTTACTCGAATACGTCTGCTTCAACCTATGGAACAAAACCAGAAGAGATTCGTAAAACGCTGGCCTGGCAGTTAGCCAACCCTGTCCGATTTCAAGAACTGATTGAACAAATGCATGACGATGGCATTCGTCTGTTTCTGGAAGTCGGGCCAAATTCTACACTGGCTGGAATGGTAAAGGATTGCCTCAAGGGTCGAGACTTTGAAGTTGTATCACTTGATAATAAAAAACTCGATGGTCGATCTGCATTCTGGGATGCGCTCGGTAGTTTGTCTGCCTCGGGGGTAGCGCTCAATTTTGAAGCATTGTGGCAAGATTTTGCTGAAATCGATCCGCCGCCTGAATCCATCGAACGGTCACCGGTAACGGTTAAGATTGGCGGCGCCAATTACGGGAAACCCTATCCCCCTGAAAATGGGACAGCGGGTCTGCCGGGTCCCAATCCTGAATTGCCCGTCGGAAAACCTGCGGTCACGATACCCGCCCCTGTAACGACTGCGGCGCAGCCAGCACAGCTTCAACAAACAACACAGGCGCAGCAACCGGTGAGAGACGCGAACTGGGTCGCCGCATTCCAGAGCTTGCAACAGCAGACTCTTGACGCGCAGAAGTCCTTCCAGAATACGCTGGGTGAAGCACACCAGGCATTCCTGCGTGCAAGCGAAGTGGCATTTTCACAGCTTGGCGGGGTCGCGACTGTTGCCCCAGCCATGGCGGTGCAAACCAGTACAGTACCGGTGGAATCAGCGGCTGTTGCCGTCCCTGTCGTGACGCCAGTCGCCGCTGCCCTGCCAGTGCAGGCAGCCGTTCCTGAAGCAGCTCAGCCAGTGCAGGCGGCCGTTCCTGAAGCAGCTGTTGCGGCATCAACAACTACCGCAGCACCTGATTTTGAAGCGATGTTGTTGGATATTGTGGCAGAGAAAACGGGTTATCCAAAAGAAATGCTAACCCTGGATATGGAGTTGGAATCCGGCCTTGGTATTGATTCCATCAAGCGAGTTGAAATTCTATCCGCGCTTCAGGAACAGATCCCGCACCTGGGTGAACTGGACACGGCTGAATTGGCTGAACTCAATACACTGGGTGAAATAATTACTTTTGCCAGCGCGTCTGCACCGGCAGCAGCCGGGTCTTCTGCAACAACTTCTGCGGCGCCCTCACAGATCGACTTCGAGGGGATGCTGCTGGATGTGGTGGCAGAGAAGACCGGTTATCCCAAGGAAATGTTATCCCTGGATATGGAACTGGAAGCAGGTCTGGGTATTGATTCCATCAAGCGGGTTGAAATTTTATCCGCACTTCAGGAACAGATTCCCCACCTGGGTGAAATGGACACGGCGGCATTGGCTGAACTCAATACACTGGGTGAAATAATTACTTTTGCCAGCGCATCTGCACCGGCAGCAGCCGGGCCTTCTGCGGCGACTTCTGCGGCGCCCTCACAGATCGACTTCGAGGGGATGCTGCTGGATGTGGTGGCAGAGAAGACCGGTTATCCCAAGGAAATGTTATCCCTGGATATGGAACTGGAAGCAGGTCTGGGTATTGATTCCATCAAGCG
>SMVB01427467.1_pt1 | contig 18555 bp, 11 predicted proteins | sample 2456461 | NCBI WGS metagenome assembly SMVB01 (sample SAMN11095934, study PRJNA526329) | marine sediment metagenome | biome: Marine sediment; feature: Surficial sediment; material: Deep marine sediment; isolation source: Hadal surficial sediment | place: Pacific Ocean | collected 2014-05 | depth...
AATGCCCATCGCCTCGAGTCGCTCGATCATCAGGTTGCGTTTGCGCGTGAACACCTGACGCAACGCGTTCGTCTCCTGATCGGCGCGCTCGGGTTCTAAGACTTCCAACGTCGCGCGCTGCACTGCCGTACTCGGCCCGCCGTCGATGGCGCTGGCGGCGCGGTTAATCATCTCGATCGCGTGCGACGGACCAACCGCCCAACCCATGCGCCAGCCCGGATAGCGGAAACTCTTCGTGAGCCCGTCGATCATGAGCACGGGATCTCGCTCGACGTCATCGACATAACGCGCCGCCGAGATCGGGCCGTCTCCCGGCTTACCATCCGACGTGTACACGTAGTGGGAGTAGAACTCGTCGAGGAGCAACGTGCAGTCCTGTTTGCGAGCGATGTCGACGTAACGCCCCAACTCTTCGCCCTGCACGAATTGTCCAGTGGGATTGCACGGGTTGCTGATCAGATAGGCCCGAAGATCTTGCTGGTGCACGATGGTTGCGAAGTCTTCGCTCGACGTGACGAAGCCCTGCTCCGGCGTCGTGGGTATGAGAATCGGATTCACGCGATACCGGTGGTAGTCGAGCATGTCCTCGTACGCGGTGTAGTCGGGAATCCGGTACCCGACATTCACCGAGCCCAGCGTCGCGAACATGCGCGACAGCATGAGCCTGCCGCCCGAGGCAATGCTCACGTTTGACCTGTCGTACTTGGAATTTTTCCCTTGCCGGTACAGCCGATTGTAGTGCTCGGCCACGACCTCGCGCAGCTCGTCGGTGCCGCCGACCGGCCCGTACGCGTGGTCGTGCGGCTCCAACTCGATCTTCGAGAGGCGCTCCGGCGCACCCTCCATCGGTCCGACTTCGGGCTGACCCTGGCCCAGGTTGGCCCAGTCGGGGTGGCCGTTGCGGAAGCCGAGCTTCATGGCTTCGGCCACGACCCAGATGACGCCCATGTACGGAACGGGCCGGAACGTTGCGCTAGTTGTTTGATCTGTTGTGGTCAAAGGGAATCTTATCTCTTCTTGGTGGCGGACGTAGCGGTCGGGACGCTGGGCCATAAGATGCGCTGGTTTGGGACGGATTGCGAGCGGCCGCGTCGGGAGTGGGAAGTCGGGAGTGGTGCAAGGAATCTTAATCTAGGGTGAAACACCACCACGCTTCCTCGAACGACTCCCTATTCCCTACTCCCCGTTTCTCAGAGGTCCCGCTCTTCCTAAACCACACGAGCGACAGCAGGTTGCATTGACCGCACCCTCCGATAACGTTTAGCTGCACTATTGCATCCCGGAGCTCTTCGCATGAGAAAGATTCTGTTCGTTTCCCTGATCTTGGCCGCGCCCCTCGCGGCTCAACAACGAGCCCCTGTTCGCCCCGTCCATACGTACTCCATCGTCGCCATGGATTCGGTGACGGGGGAACTGGGCGTGGCGGTGCAATCCCACTGGTTCAACGTGGGTGCCATCGTAACCTTCGCCGAGCCGGGCGTCGGCGCAGTGGCGACCCAGTCGTTCGTGGAGCCTGGCTACGGACCCCGCGGCCTGTACCTGATGCGCAACGGTACGCCTGCACCCGCGGCCCTCGCGGCGCTGTTGCGTGCCGATCCCGACAGCCAGGTGCGTCAGGTCGCGATGATCGACGCGGACGGAAACGTTGCGGCGCACACGGGGTCGAAAGACATCCCCGCAGCCGGCCACGTCACGGGCCGCTGGTTCTCGGCACAGGCGAACCTGATGCGCAACGCCGACGTGTGGCCTGCCATGGCTCGGGCCTTCGAACGAACCGAAGGCGATCTCGCCGAGCGGTTGCTTTCGGCGTTGGAAGCAGCGGAAGCAGCGGGTGGAGACATCCGGGGCAAGCAGTCTGCCGCCATTCTCGTGGTCTCAGGCGATAAGGATGCCAGGCCGTGGGAGCGGCTGTTCGATCTCCGCGTGGAAGACCATCCCAACCCACTGGCCGAGATGCGGCGCCTGTTGACTGTCGCCCGGGCCTACCGTGCCGCCACCGACGGCGACAACTTCATGACGACAGGTCAGGTCGATTCGGCCCTGGCCGCGTATACGCGGGCCGCTGACTACCTGCCGGATGAAGCGACGAACGGAGAGCTGATCTACTGGCAGGCGGTCACCATGGCCGATCTGGGCCGCGTCGATGAAGCGATCCCTTTCTTCAAGCGTGCGTTCGCACAAGACGAGAGCTGGATTGAACTGCTGAGACGGTTGCCCACGGTCGGCTTGCTCAGTGCGGACACGGAGACGATTGAGAGGATTGTGAGGGAAGCGAGACAATAGGGAGCGGGGAGCGGGCCGCCCTTCCACCACCCCTGGGTGGATGTGTGGGGCCCACTCCCCACTCCCCACTCCCGTTAGAAGACTGGGACTCCCATCGCCTCGGCGATCGCGTCACTCAGGTTGTCGAACGCCACCACCTGCCAGTCGCCCTCGACGCGCTCTAGGCGTAGCTGGAACACCATCGGCGGACGGTCGGAGTTCTCGTTCAGCAACTCGATCGCAACAATTGCTTTGTTCCCTTGCCGCTCTTCCCGCAGCACGCCCTGATACGCGGTAGCGAGATCTTCGAACGGCAGTTCTTGGTTGCCGAGCATCATGCTGAGCGGGCCCCGTTGAAAGCTCTCTGGGTCGAGCATCATCTGCCAAAACAGTTGCTCCATGAGCGGTGCAATCATCGGCCGGAACTGTTCGAGCACCTCAATACCCATGCCGCCGGTTTGTCGCCGGAACCTGTCGGGATCCACCCGGCTCATCAGCGCGGCGACTAGGAGCAGCGGATCCACTGCCGACTCTGCGACACGGAGGACGTCGATGAACCTCGCGACCTCCACACTATCCTTTGACCGCACAGCCTCTACGAGGAGATCGACCGATTCCGACGGCGTCGGCCCGGACTCACAGGCAGCGCACACCAGCAACAACAGTCCTGTTGTGAGCGTTCTCTTCATTACGACTCTCCTAACCGAGGGTCTTGTTCCATTACCGCCTGATCTTCATCGCCCGCCACTACCCCAGACGCAGCGTGCTCGCTGTCGAGCCAGTCGGTGGGCTCGTATGTCGGTCATAAGTAGGTCGTGGGTAGTGGACTAGACCACGCAAGGTAAGGCCCGTGACCCAAAACCTCCAACCCGTGCTACGGGACGCCCACCCGCCACCACCCGTTTGCATTGCCATCGCGATTCCTGCCCCATAGAATTCACCATCCCCAAGAGCGACACGCACCAAACGGACCACCCACGACGGAGCGCCCACCATGAGTCTCGTTGCCCCACTACTGCTTCTTGCCGCCTTCCAGACAGAGCCTGCCCGCGTGAGCGTAGACCCGAGTTCTTTGGAACTGACTGTCGGGTCTACCGCACAACTCAGCGCCAGCGCGTTTTCCGCTGCCGGCGCAGATTTGAGTAACGTCACCGTACGGTGGTTCTCGGCGGACCCCGAGATCGCATCGGTGGATGCTTCGGGCCGCGTGCTGGCGTTGCGGCCAGGCACGGTACGGATTCTCGCGGTCGCCGGGAGGACCCGTGGCATGGCGACTGTCACCGTTCCGGAACTTCCTCCTGCTTCGATCGCGCTGCAACTTCCCGATGACAATGTCCGCGCTGGAGCGAGTGCTCCCCTCCGTGTGACGGTCAAGACGGAAGCCGGAACCCGACTGACCGCGGCCGACGTGCGCTATGAAAGCTCAAACGCGGACGTGGTGGCGGTGGATCGCGAGGGTCGCGTGTTCGGCCGGCAAGCCGGCACCGCTCGAATAACGGTCTCAGCAGGCGCCATCTCCGAATCCATCGAGGTGAGCGTGATCGACAATCCCGCCCGCGACTATCGGGTGGTGCCCAACGCCGCTGCTACCCGAACGGGAGACGTGATTCGATTCCGCGTGGAAGCGACTGACGCGAACGGAAGCGCGGTGGGAGGCATTTATCCCGAGTGGAGCATGTCTGGTGCGGGCGCTCAGATCGAGACCGAAGGCGGCGAAGGCGTGTTCGTCGCAGAAGAAGCGGGCCGGTACCGCATTACGGCGCTGATCGGCGAAGAGACGAGCCGCACCACGTTCGTGGAGGTCGCCCGGCGAAATACGCCCGCTCGGCTCACCACGGTCGGGCGGGGGCCGATTACTGGGAATCACTCGGGCGACGTGTGGGTGTTCGAGGGCGTCGACGGCCGGGATTACGCCTACGTGGGAACGCTCTATTACGACTGGATGAAAGTGTGGGACGTAACGGATCCCACGAATCCCACCCTCATCGATTCGATGCAGCTCGACGCGAGGCGTATCAACGACGTGAAGATCCATCCGAACAACCGGATCGGGATTCTCACGCGCGAGGGCGCATCCGACCGCCGCAACGGCATCGTGATCCTCGACCTAAGCACTCCGGCGCATCCGACGATCCTCTCCGAATACACGGCAACCGTGACCGGCGGAGTGCACAATGTGTGGATCGAGCCGAACGACATCGTCTACGCGGCACACAACGGCACGTCGAACATGCACATCATCGACATCTCCGACCCAAGCAATCCGAGAGAGGTGAACGTCTGGGGACTGCCGAAGCCGGCGAGCAGCAAGTCGTTGCACGACATCATCGTGCAAGGCGGATACGCGTATCTGTCGTATTGGGACGACGGCGTCATCATACTGGACGTGGGCGCAGGAACTCACGGTGGCACCCCGACCGAGCCGGTACAAGTCAGCCAGTTCAAGTATCCCATCGGCAATACGCACGTCGCGTGGCGCGCCGGTCGGTATCTGTTTCTGGGCGATGAGATCTTCCCACCGAATTGGGACCCTGATCGCGTAATCGAGACACGGGGCTATCTTCACGTCGTAGACGTGTCGGATATCGAGAATCCCCGTGAGGTAGCACGCTTCGAGATCCCAGAAGCCGGTGCCCACAATCTCTGGGCGGAAGATGATCGCCTGTACGTTGGCTACTACCAGGCGGGCTTACGAGTGATCGATATCTCCGGCGAGTTGCGCGGGGACCTTTACCGGCAAGGCCGACAGCTTGCCGCCCTCAAGACCACCGACGAAAACACCATGGTGCCCAACTGGCCCATGACCTGGGGTGCACAGCTGTTCAAGGGTCACGTGTTTGCATGGGACCTCAACTCAGGCCTGTGGGTCATGAAGTTGGATGAGACGGTGATAATACCTTGAGGGGAGAGGGGAGAGGGGTTGAGGGGAGAGGGCCCCGCCCCACCACGCCCCCATTGGGAAGGGGAGGGAGCCCCTCTCCCCTCTCCCCCAAAAGAAAGGACGCCAACCTCACCGGCCAGCGCCCTTCTAAATCCTGGTGGGTGGCGAGACCCAAGACTTACATCGTCGCCCGATCTCGAACCTGCATCTTCACCGCCCATAACCCGCTGTTCAGATCGGTGAAGAAGATGTGTCCCTTGTAGGGTTGGGCACCCCAGGTCATGACCGAGTTCGGAACATAGCCTAGGGGATCAAACGCCTTGAAGACCGCCATCTCGCGACCCTGGTTCGCCAGGTTACCCATCAGCTCACCGGACACATCTACCATCCGAACACCGCCCTCATAGTACGCCTGATACAAAACGTCGTCCTCGACCCAGAGGTTGTGGCTGCCGAATTCCTCAACGTGATAGCGCGCTACGTCCTGAGGATTCTCTGGATCCGTGAAGTCTATGATGTGGATGTATCCCGAGTTGGGACTGGGCACCCCACCTCGTCCTGTTGCGGGGTCGTACGCGTTCAGGCCCCCGTATCCGCCCGCCCACGCATGCCCGCGGCGGTTCATGATCTCGTCACCCAGGAAGAGATAGAACTTGCCCGTGGATTCTTGGAAGTACGGGAAGGAAGCGTGCGTACGCCCGACCGGATACCGAACGTTGGTCACGAATACCGGATTCTCGATCGACCCACCCCACTTGCCGTTCCCCACATCCACCACGACGACACCGTTACCCCATTCGGACGAGTAGGCGATCCCATCGTGTACCCACACGTCGTGGATCCGGCTGTTGGGGTGGTTGTATTCACTGACGTACTTGGGGTTGTAGATATCGCGGACGTCGAGAATGACGTACTTGTCGCCGGCCGACAGCGCGAAGAGATAGTCGTCGGTAGCGAACATGTTGTGCACGCCGCCCGTAAGACCATCGTCGTAGGTTGATGCGATGCGCGGATGTGCCGGGTCTGAGAGATCGATGATCACGACGCCGTTCCGCCGATTCGATGCTCCCTCACGGCTCAGCGCCGCGTACCGGCCGTTCGGCGCCACCTTCACGTCGTTCACCGTTCGGGCGTCCACCTGGATGGAGTCGGTCTTGAAGATGTTGGTCGGATCGGTGACATCCCAGAAGTAGGCCTTCCCTTCCGCACCCCAAGTGCCGGTTACAGCGTAATCCCGCCCATCCACTCCCTCGAAGATCCAGAGATCGGAGGAGCGGACGTCGTGCACCGTGCCGCGTCCCTGCATCTCGATCTCCCGCACGGCGTAGCGCGGCCGCAAGTCGACGGCGCGGCGGGCGTTGAGTGGGCCGGCGGACGCGATGATGGTGTACTGGCCGGGCACCTCACCCACGAACTTGCCGTCGATGATCTGCCCCGCGGCGCCCGGAGCGTTGATGCTGTCGTCCGGCACGAACGTGTAGGTCCACGTGACTGGGACGTCGTGGACTGTGTTGCCCCCGGCGTCCGTCGCACGCGGCAGGAAGTGCAACACATCTCCGATCCGTGCGTCATCCAGGCCACCGGTGATCTCGAGCTTGGTAGCAGGGAAAGCTGCGACTCCGTAGCTCACGCTCGACCGGGCGTCGTCGAGGGCCGCCGTGATGGTCACGTCGCCCGGCGTATTCGCGGTCACCTGGCCGAAACGGTCGACCGCAGCCACCGACGGGTCCGACGATGTCCATCGGAAGCCCGCCTCGGGGCGCCGCGTGCCGTTGGCATGAAACGCCGCCGCACGATGCCGTATCGTCGTCCCTGCATACAGCGTCCCCGGGTCGGCGCTGATCTCAATGCGGGATACGGCCGGCCAGGCAATAGAGACGGGAATCGTCACCGTCGGGGGTTCCCGCGTGCTTTCGGCGGGGAGGATCACCGACACCACGATCTCATAGTCTCCTGCGACACGGCCGATCACGTTTCGGTCCAGCGATACAAACGCAGCAGCTCCACGTGCCTGAGCAAGCCTGCTTGCCACGGTCAAGGCACTCCGGGGTGCCGCAAAACGGGCTGCCACCTGGAGCTCAGCCCCTTGGGCGTCCAGCGCTGTCACCGTCAAGGCAACGGTGTCGCCGGCTTGGATAGTGATGTGCGCCGGGGTGGCGACGAGGCGTGCGACACGCTCGCCCGCCCTCAATACCTCCTCCCCGACCCCTCTCTGGGCCAGTGCCGGAGAGATCGTCACCCCCGTGAGGACGCACGCCAACAGGATGCTGCTATATCGTGGGGTCATGGCTGGACTGCTCCGCTGTTGTGTTCGATTACTATCAATACGCCGCGGCGGCACCGGTCGCTGAGGCGGCCTGGCGCCGTGCGGCTCCGAAACGGTAAACTTGTAGTTCGCCGGACGCAGTTAGCAAGGGCCACAGGGGTGCCGGCGCCAGCCCCGAGCCCGAAACCATGCAACCAAGAATGGATTGATCGATGAGACTCAGCTGGACGATCCCCGCTCTGCTTACCGCCGCGGCTGTGGCCGCGCCGCTCGACGCCCAGGCCCCTCCCCCTTCGGCCACGTATTGGGTGTACGTTGGGGCGGAATCCGCGGATCTCCTCCACCTCATTCGCTTTGGACCCGACGGGGCCAGAGTGGAGAAGACCATCCCGGTGGGCGAGATGCAGGTAGAGACGGAAGGGCCTCACGGCCTGCGGATGTCGAGGGACGGGCGCTACCTCTACATGACGACCGCCCACGGGATTCCCGACGGCAAGCTCTGGAAGATCGAGACCGGCGTCGACACGGTGGTTGGAGACCCGATCCTGCTCGGGCGGTTTCCTGCGACGATCGACCTCACACCCGACGACCTGTACGCTTTTGTCGTCAATTTCAACCTCCACGGCGAGAGGGAGCCGTCGTCTATCTCGGTCGTATACACACCCGATTTAATGGAGGTGACGCAGACAGTAACGTGCACGCAGCCCCACGGAGGTCGCATGCACCCGATGGGGACGAAGTGGTTCACCAACTGCATCGTCGACGACCAACTGGTGGAGATCGACACGCAGACGTTCGAGATCGCTCGGCGATTCAGCGTGGCCGTGGATCACGAGGGCCCATTGGATCACTTCGATACCGAGAACTATACACCGAACACGCCGACCTGCTCACCCACTTGGGCGGTCGCGACCCCGACCGGGGACCGCATCTTCGTGGCGTGCAATCGGGCGGACCACATCTTGGAGATCGACTACGAGGATTGGACCTTGCTGCGCCGTATTCAAACCGGCCGCGGTCCGTACAACCTCGCGATCACTCCGGACGGCAAGACCCTGGTGTCGACCCTCAAACAGGGAGGGGGCGTGCAGTTCTTCGATGTGGCATCGGGAAAGAGCCACGCGATTGTCCAATCCAGCACCACAATAACTCATGGCGTCGTCATTTCGCCGGACTCCCGCTACGCGTTCGTGAGCGTCGAGGGCGTCGGCGCCGAGCCCGGTAAGGTGGACATCTTCGATTTGAGGACGTTCGAGATGGTGGCCGATGTGCCGGTCGCGCAGCAGGCGGGGGGAATAGCGTTCTGGAAGATGAGTCCCAGTAGGTAGTGGGCAGTTGACAGTGGGCAGTGGATGTTCGAGTTTGTCGCCGTCAACGCCTCCTCGCCTTCACAAACACATCAATATTCCCCGGCCGATCGTTTTCGTAATACAACAGAATCCGTCCGTCGCCCGTCTGGTTGATGACGGCGGGAATTGAATTCGCCGTTACGAACCAGCCTTCGGGAAGAATCACCGAGTTGCGTGGACGGCCGAAGCTACGGTCCCAGATCAACTCGTCACCGACGCGAAGATAGCGACTCGGATCGGTATACGTCTCTTCGATACGCAACCGCACCGAGTGACCAGGCTGAACCGGGTCGAACCATATCACGACCACTTCCGTCTCGGGCGTGATCTGCCCGCCGATGCGGATGCCCCGTTCACTGATTTCGTTTCCGCGCAATGTCTCGACGCGTAATTCCTCTCCGGTATCAAGAATCTTGGCGGAAGGATTGGACGCCTCGCTGCCCGCGCGTACAATGTTGAGATACCGATCGACGCCAGCGCGGCCCTCGGTGTAGTCGTGGTACAACCGAAACGAGTGCGTTTCCGGTTGCTGTAGAAAATACACAATCTCCCGATCTTGAAACGCCCGCTCGGAAAAACGGTAATCGACCCGCGCACCCGCGGGCACGGTTTGAGTGGTAGTCGGCGTCTCTGTCTCCGCGGGATCCTGATTGACGCTATTACTCGTGGAAGCCGTCGACGGCAGCCGTCTACCCCGGATCACGTGTGACACGGCGCTGGGCCCGGAATTCATGAAACTCACCCTGATCCTTCCGTCGGCCTCCATGTCGACTTGTGACGGATAGTTGGTCCCAATCAACTCGAAGCCTTCGGGCAAGACGATCGCGTTACGCTTAATGCCGAGCGAGCGCTCGAACGTGATGACATTGCCTTCACTCGTGTAGCTCGCCGGATCGCGATACGTCTTGTCGATGCGAAGCCGCACTTCGCCACCGTCCGGTACCGCTCTCAACAGCTTTACTCGAATGAACTGTCCCTCGGGGTTCGCGTTGAGCATCCCTTGGTCGCGCGCGGCCGTGCCATCGACGACCTCCCAGTCGAGCCGTTGCCCCGTCATCAGGTCGTACACCGCGTGCACCGTCGGCTCACTGCCACGTCGAATGGCGTTGAAGTAGACCGTCGCGCCGGGCGTCGTCGCACTCACATCGTAGATGATGCGAAAACTTTGAGATGCCGGGTCGAGCAACTCGTACCGCGTATAGGAATCGGCAGAGGTTTGGCGGAACGATTGGGCGGTTGCTGAGGCGGGAAGAATCGCGATCGTGGCAATCAGTAGGCTACGTTTCATAGGTTTGAATCCTGGAAGAAGTCTCTCTCCCCTCTCACATCACCGGCCGCGATTTCGGCTGCAACTTCACCGCCCACAGACCGCTGTTCGTATCGGAAAAGAACACGTGTCCCTTGTGCGGCATGACGCTCCACACCATCGTCGAGTTGGCGACGTAGCCATTGGGATCGGCAGACCGGTGGACGGCGATCTCTCTTCCTTGCGTGTACAAGTTGCCCATGAGTTCGCCGGACACATCGACGATGCGCAGGCCGCCCTCGTAATACGCCTGGTACAGCTTATCGTCTTCCACCCAGATGTTGTGTGTTCCGAACTCCGTTACTTCGTATCGCGCGACCATTCGCGGGTTCTCCGGATCCGTAAAGTCAATGACCTGGATGTAGCCCTGCGTGCTGAGCAGCGTGCCTCCGAGCCCGGTTTCCGGATCGTAGCGCTGTGCGTAGTCACCCCTGGGAGCATGCGACCCTTCATTGGCCAGTCCCCGCCGGCTCATGATCTCGTCGCCTACAAAAACATAAAACTTGTCGGTCGACTCCGACTGGTAAGGGAACACCGCGTGCGTCGCGCCGCTCGGCACCGGGTAGTTGGTCACGAACACGGGGTTCTCAATCGAACCGCCCCACCGGCCGTTCCCCACGTCCACCACAACGACGCCGGTTCCCCACTCCGCCGAGTACGCGATGCCGTCATGCACCCACACGTCGTGCACCCTGCTGTCCGGGTGGTTGTACTCGCTCACGTATCGTGGGTTGTAGATGTCACTCATGTCGAGGATGACGTACTTGTCGCCGCCGGAGAGCGCAAACAAGTAGTCGTTGGTCGGAAACGCGTTGTGCACTCCACCCGTCAGTCCCTCATCGTACATCGACGCTATCTTGGGGTGGGCCGGGTCGGCAAGATCCAGGATCACCACGCCGTTACGGCGGTTGGAAGCCCCCTCACGCGTCATCGTGGCATACCTCGCGTCGGGAGACACCTTCACGTCGTTGACAGCCCGTGCATCGACCTGAATCGAGTCTGTCTTGAAGATGTTGCCAGGGTCCGTAACGTCCCACACGAACGCATGCCCGTCTGCCACCTTGGAGCCGGTGATGGCATAATCGCGTCCGTCGAGCCCCTCGAACACCCAGAAGTCCGTCGTGCGATTTCGCGATGTGCTGCCCAACCCCACCACGTCGAGGCTTTGCACTGCGTCTCGCGCCACTGCCCGGAACGACTTGCGGTCGTTGAGCGGCCCGGCCGAAGCGACCACCGTGTACACGCCGGGCACGTCGGCCACGAACTTGCCATTGTTCATCTGACCGGGAGCGCTCGGCGCGATGATGTCCAACGGAGGCGTGTAGCTATGGGTCCACGTGACGGGAACGTCGTCGAGGATTCGGCCATCGGCGTCCCGTACAATCGCCCTAAAGCTCTGCACGTCGCCGGTGCGTACCTCGTCCAGCCCTCCCTGGATTTCGAGCTGCGTGGCGGGCAGCGGACCCACGCGATAGCTCACTGCTCCACGCAGGGCCCGGAATGACGCGGAAATCGTTGTCTCGCCGGCACTCCTCGCGGTCACGTTTCCAAAGAAATCCACCGTAGCAACGTTGGGATTCGAACTCGCCCAGACGAACTCCACGTCGGGCCGTGTCGATCCGTCAACCAGCCGGGCGGTGCCCCAATGCCTGATCGTGGTTCCCACGTACAGGCGTCCTGGCTCTTTGTCGATCGCTATACTCTGCACCGCAGGCCAGCGGACCGTGAGCGGAATCGTTAGCGTAATCGGATTCCCTTGCCCACCGCCCGGTACCACGAGCGTGGCGGCGATCTGGTACTCGCCTGGTGTCAGCCCTTGGAGGACCCCGTCTCGATAGCTGGCCGCCTGCCGAGGCGGTGCAATGCGGATTTGCACGTCCACTATGTTGCCCTGTGCATCGAGGGCCACGACGCCGAGTGCCGTGGACGCCCCGGCCGTAACGGTGACGGCGGCAGGCCGGGCCTCCAGGCGCACGACTCTAGCAGCCGCGTCCTGGGCGTTGGCAGGAGTAGCAACAACTGAGAGGGCCAAGGCGGCGACGTAACCAATCGCGAGTGTTTTCGACATGGTGGAATCCCCAACACGTTTAAAGAGTGCCGATTGACGGATGAAGCATCAATATGGCGCTCAGGGGGTATGTTGGCGAGGTCTTGCGTTAGGCCATCTTCACCTTGTTCCGCCCCGCCTTCTTGGCCTGGTACAGAGCTCTGTCGGCAGAGGAGATCACTTCGGATGGGGCGGACCGGTGGTCGCTGCGGCCAGCGGCACCGATGCTCACCGTCACCGACACCTTCTTCGGCGGCTTGCGGTTGGAGTTGGGGCTCTCCGGCCTTTTTCTGGGCCGGTCCTTACCACGAAGCACAAACTTGGCATCCTCAATGGAGACGCGCACTCGTTCGAGGTGTGACATCACCTCGCCCGGATCTCTTCCCGGAAAGAGCAGCGCGAATTCCTCACCACCGTACCGGTATGCCTTGCCACCACCACCCACGCTCTCCAATTGGAAGGCAACCTTGCGCAGCACCTGATCGCCCACTTGATGCCCGTAGAGATCGTTGAAGTTCTTGAAGCCATCGACGTCCACCATTGCGATGGTGTACTGCCCGTTCAGCCGCAAGATGTCTTCGTTCAACGCTCGGCGCGCTGGAAGTCCCGTGAGCCCATCGCGATACGCCATGAAGTATGACGCCTCGATCACCGACAAAACGAGAATGAGACCTGCGGTCGAGAAGTATATCGTGGGGACTGGCCCGCCTCGCAGCGTGTTCAGCGCCAAGAACGAAGCGATCAACGCCCCCAGCAAGCCGCGGCCGGTGGCATTGGAGCGCAGCACGAGCCGGGCGACCAGGAGACCGAACGTGGCTGCAAACATCAGCAACGCCGGCTGAGCGATCGGGCTCCAGACAAACCAACTGTCCGGCAATGGCGATAGGTGCAGTCCGCCATTCACCCAGCCTGGTACCCACGATGCGAGCAGCATGACCGCTGATACTTGCAGCAGGACGGCCATCAGTCGCGCCTGCCCCACGGGAGTAAACGTTCCTCGCTCCGCCATCAATGTGATGCCCGCAATGTTGATAGGCACCAGGAATGCCACAGCTTGAAACACCGCCGAAAACGGGTCGGGGACGTCGCCCACGTACAGCAGTATGCCCCGATCGGCGAAGGCCAATATGAGAAGGCCGAACAACAGACGACTCCGGTGGAACCGCCAACTGACCAAGAGTCCCGCCGTGAACACCCGTACGGGAAGAAGCGCACCGAAGCCGGAGTGGCCGCCGGTCCCACGTACGCGATCAGCGCCACGAGGAGCACGCCCTCGAGCCCAACGAGTGATGCGAGCTTCTTCAGGATCGTTTGGACCATCTTACTCGGGGCGAATCGTCAGAGTTCAAAGTGGGTTGGCACTACGTGAGACCAACGGATACAAGTTAGACTTTCCTGGTACGAACAGCTGTGTCGTGGATTACACCAATCGTATGGTCTCACCGGCTTGCAGTTCGGTCGTAGGAAATGATGTTCTCCCATTCACTCGCATCTGAACGCGCCACGACAGCCACCACCGGCTCGGAATCGCTCATGTTGAACACCTCATGGGGAACTCCGGGCTCGATGAAAATGAAATCGCCTGCTTCGTTCTCCACCGTTTTTTTCAAACCGTCACCGTATTCGTGGCGAACGCGTCCCTCGAGCAAGTACAGCATCACCTCGAAGCCGACGTGGACGTGCGCATACGCCACGCCTCCCGGCGGAATCGTGGCGACATTCATCGACAAATTCTTGGAGCCCACGTTCTTTGCCGACACGCCAGGCTTGTACTGGATGTTGTTCCAGCTGCGGCAATTGCTGCTTCCGCGAATGACGCTGATTCCGTCTCCGCCCTCTACGTACCGCTTCAGATCTTCGGATTCTCCCATCGCTCCCCCTCGGTTGCCGTTGAAGTTCCGGTACACCTCTCACTGCTCGCACAATAATAGCCGTAAGCCACAGCACGGCGATGTGGCAAGACGAACGCCGCCGGAGTCCTGGTACACCTTGACGCCGCCCAGCCCACCGATTATCAGCAACAGGAGTGGGAAAGGACCGAGGAGCGTGCGACACGCCAGCGCCGGGAGAGGAACGCCGTGAAAAAGCCGGATTTGAGATCCCTACAACGCCTCGCCGAGAAGAACCGGGAGGCAAGCAAAGCCGCACATGACGCCGCCGAGGGCAGGGACGGGACGGAGAAAAAGGGCAAAAGACGGGAGTTCGCAGACGAGAGGCCGAAGAGCGACCCTCGATACGAGGGCGCCGACCGCCTTTTTCAGGAAATGAAGAAAAAGGACAGGCCATAGCTCCGTCGACCGTCCACCAAGCAGCACCCTGCGTACACCTCCGGGAGCCTTATGCTAACCCATTGGCTCCAAGGGGTTTCCGACATCCTACGGATAATGCATACTGTAACCTGAAGCGACCCAAGCCGCTCGATGACCCTAGTCGATAGCCTAGCCCTACTCGTCTTTCTCACTGCCGCCGGCTGGTCGGCCGTCGTGGTATCGCGTCCCGGAGACATCCGCCACAGGGTGCTCGCTGGGCTACTGGGCCTGGTGGTGGTGGGGCACCTGCTCGGCACGGTCGCCCAGATCGACTCGTGGAGCATCGAGTCCTTCGGGATCGGCCAGCTCTCGACCCTGGGGACCGGGATCGTAGCCTTCCTCGGCATCCTACTTATCGAGCAGATCGCGAAGCGCCATGGGAGCGTCGAGCGGCAACTCGGCGTACAACAGGCGTTCCTGCAGGAACTCTTCGAAGCCTCCAGCGAGCCGATTGTCCTGCTGGACGGGCAGGGGCACGTGGTTCAGGTCAACGGGGCTTTCACCGCCACGTTCGAGTACAGCCCCGGTGAAATCCTGGGACACGAAGTAGACGGACTCCTAGCGCCAAGCGGTCGACTGGAGGAGTTACGGGCGGTCACCCGAAGCCTGTTGGGCGGCAAGAGGATCCAGCTCGAATCGGTGCTCCGCCGCAAGAACGGATCGTTGGTGGATGTTTCCATCCTCGCAGCGCCCGTGCGGATAACCGGAGTATCGATTGCTGCGTTCGCCATGTACCGCGACATCACCGGTGCGAAGCGGGTCGCCGATGCGTTGCGCCAGATGGAGCACGCGGTGGAAACGATGCAGCTCGGTGTCACCGTGACCGACCTGAAGGGCCGTATCGTGTACACCAACCCTGCGGACGCGGAGCGTCACGGGTACACGGTAGAGGAACTCATAGGCAAGGACGTTCGCATCTTCGCAGCCCGCGACACCGCACGACCGTTGGGCCGGCGGCAGATAGAGGCAATGAAGCGGTGGCGGCGGGACGGGATGAACATGCGCAAAGATGGCACCGAGTTTCCGGTACACCTCATGTCCGACGTGGTTCGGGACACTTCCGGGGAAGCGATCGGCATCGTGACGACCTGCGAGGATGTCACTCAACGAAAGAGGGCGGAGCGCGCTCTCCAGGAGAGCGAAGAGCGGTATGCCCTCGCCATTCGCGGCGCAAACGACGGGTTGTGGGACTGGAACTTGGAAACCGACGAGGTCTACTACTCCCACCGGTGGAAGGCCATGCTCGGATTCACCGACGCGGAGATCGACAACACGCCGCAGGCGTGGCTCGACCTGGTGCACAAAGACGACCTCCCCAAAGTGCAAGCGGAACTCGCGGCACATCGGGACGGCCGTTCCTCCCACTTCGAGGGTGAACACCGAATCCGGCACAAAGATGGGACCTATCGTTGGGTGCTGGCACGAGGAATCGCGGAACGAGATCCCGAGGGCAAGCCGTACCGAATCGCCGGTTCGCTAACCGACGTCGAGCAACGCAAGACCGTCGAAGAACAGCTTGCCCAGGAAGCGCTCTACGATTCGCTCACCAATCTCCCAAATCGCGCTTTCCTCAACGATTTGCTCAACCGTTCGTTCAGACGCACAAAGAGGCGCAAAGATTACGTCTTCGCCGTGTTGTTCGTGGATCTCGACCGTTTCAAGGTCGTCAACGACAGTCTCGGGCACGCCGCCGGTGACAAGCTGCTCATCGAAGTCGCCCGACGACTCGAGGAGTGCCTGCGGCCTGGTGACGTGGTGGCGCGCCTCGGCGGCGACGAATTCTTGGTGCTGTTGGACGACATCACGGACAGCAGCGACACCACACGCGTGGCCGAACGTATCCTGACCGCGTTGGAGAAACCGGTCGATCTGGAAGGGCGAGAGGTCTTCACCACGGCCAGCATAGGAATTGCGGTGAGCGAAGAGGGGCTGGACGGCCCCGAGCACCTCATCCGGCATGCGGATTCCGCTATGTACAGGGCCAAGGCACGAGGGAAAGCGCGCTACGAAATCTTCGACGTGGCGATGCACGAACGGGCCGTGACCTTGCTCCAATTGGAGACGGATATTCGGGCCGCAGTGCACAAGAAGCAATTCCGCCTGGTGTATCTTCCTGTCGTCAACATGGTGACCGAGCGGATTACGGGGTTCGAGGCGTTGGTTAGGTGGGAGCATCCTGAACGCGGTCTCGTGTCACCGGGATCGTTTGTTCCTTTGGCAGAGGAGACAGGGCTCATCATACCCCTCGGCCGATGGGTCATGGAGGAAGCCTGCCGACAGATGGCGGAATGGGTCGAGCGTTATCCGAAGTTAGAGGATCTGACGGTCAGCGTGAACCTCGCGGCGAAGCAGTTGCGCCAACCCGATATTGTGGATCAGGTGAAGTCTGCCGTCGAAGAAGCGGGATTGGCCCCGAACCGTTTCAAGCTCGAGATCACCGAAACCGTCCTGATGGACGATCCGGAGTCCAACCTGGAATTGGTTTCGGAGCTTCGCGACTGGGGAGTGTTGGTTCAGATCGATGACTTCGGGACCGGATCGTCGTCGCTGGCCTACCTCCATCGTTTCCGAGTCGATACCCTGAAGATCGATCGCTCGTTCATCAGCCAAGTCGGAGTGCCTGGGGAAAAGTCGGCGGTTGTGCAGGCCATGATCACGCTGGCCAACCAGCTCGGCATTCGGGTGATCGCCGAAGGTGTAGAAACACCGCAGCAATCAGAAAGACTCCTCGGCTTCAAGTGCGAGCAAGCTCAGGGCTATCTCTTCTCCCAACCACTCAACGCGCAGGAGGCCGACGCGCTGCTCGCCGCGGAGGTGAAGGCGTAGTTCCGTAGAGCTTATCCCGCTACTACCCGGTTGCGTCCTCCGGCTTTGGCCTTTTCCAGGGTAGCCTCCGCCGCTGCCAGGAGATCATTTACGTCTGATACCGTGTCGGGGACCGACGCGACGCCGAGAGAACACGTGAAAGCGTGCCTCCGACCGAGATCGAAATGCGATTCACTCACGGCGACCCGTACCCGGTCGGCCACTTTGACTGCATTCTCCAGCACCGTGTCCGGTAGAAACAGCGCGAATCCTTTCCCCTCGATCCGCGCCGGTATGTCGTAACCCCGCAAGGTGTTTCGGAAAACGGTCGCCACCTGGCGAAGCACGCTGTTCACCATACCCGGATCGACCTCCGCCAGCTGGTCGATGTAGGCACACACCACCGAGCACTTGGTGCCAATCAGATCGCGCAGGGCTTGCTCGAGACCTTCTCGGTTGGCCTGGCCGGTGACGTCGTCTATCAACCCTCGTTGCTCCGTTACCTGGGCAGAGAGCGTTCGGCCGATTACCCTACCCGCCTGTTTCGCGAGGGACACCAGATAATCGTTCATCCGGCGGTCCACGAGTTCGTCAGGCGTGAACACCACGATCGCCCCGACGCTCCGGCTGCCGTCGATCAGCGAAAAGGCTACGCCCCGGTCTTCGCGCTCGCGGCGATCCCGCCCCTTGTCTCCTATCAGACCAACCGGCCCGATCCCGTAGGCGGTCACGTCGCCAACACACGCCCTGCCCGCCGCAGACACCGGAGCAACCACAGATCCCAGAAGCCTCCGATCCACTCCTACCGACACGGCCACGACCGATGCCGTCTCCGTGGCCGGATCGCGCACGATAACCGCCGCCGGACACCGGGTCACCCGCCGCACCGTGTCAGCCAAGCTGAACCCAATTCCTTCCACTGTCTGGGGAATCAACCAAGTCGGTGTGTACCGCGGCTCTTGCGGTGCCGCCACAGCATCTTCATTCAGGATGTCCCCCGCCAGCGCAAGGTACGAGGCTCCACGCCGTAGATAAGGATCACCGCGCCGTTCGTTCATGGTTGTCGAACTCCATGTTGACGGGTAGCACAATCGCTCCACGATTCAGATGCTCTCAACCGCGAAAAGGTTACAATGGTTTGTGGCTGAAGCTCAACAATCAATCTGGCAAGAGTGACAGCATGCCCGGATCCGCTGGCTCGTGCAGCACGATTACTCTCATATGGCGACATTGCCAAGGTGATGGGAGGGAATATGCTGCGCGTGTTGTGGGAGGTTTGGGTGTAGGAGGGTAGAAGCGAGGGCACACTACGTGCACCGTGGGAGCGTCG
>SMVB01156499.1_pt1 | contig 18552 bp, 13 predicted proteins | sample 2456461 | NCBI WGS metagenome assembly SMVB01 (sample SAMN11095934, study PRJNA526329) | marine sediment metagenome | biome: Marine sediment; feature: Surficial sediment; material: Deep marine sediment; isolation source: Hadal surficial sediment | place: Pacific Ocean | collected 2014-05 | depth...
ACCGTGGGCGCCATGGCCGAGCTGGTGGCCGAGGGGAAGACGCGTTTCATCGCGCTGTCCAAGGGCCTCACCCCGGAGCTGTTGGCGCGCGCCATGGCCGTCCACCCGGTGGTTTCGGTGCAAGACGAATATTCGCTGTTCGCCCGCGAGCCCGAGGCCGGCCTGCTCGGCGCCTGCCGGGAACACGGCCTGGCCTTCATGGCTTTCGCGCCGCTTGGCCGCGGCATGCTGGGCGGCGTCCTGCGGTCGGCGGCGGAGGTCGGCGAAGACGACGAAAGGCGCACCGACGAACGCTTCATGGCCGGCAATATCGAACACAATGCCGAGATCGTCCGCCAACTCGGCGCGGTCGCCACTGACAAGGGCGTGCCGGTCTCGGCCCTGGCCCTAGCCTGGCTCATGCACCGGGGCGGGCCGGTGATCCCCATCCCGTCGGCCAAGACGCGGGCGCATCTCGAGGAAAACGCCAAGGCCGCGGAGCTTCGGTTGACGGAAGAGGATCTGGCGCAGATCGCCGCGATCTGCCCGTCCGGGGCGGTGGCCGGGCTCTCCAACCACGCCCACGGGGTGCCCGCCGCACCCTAAAATCAGGCGGTCTCTCAGACCGGTTCCAGGGGGGCGCTCGGCGCGACCCCGGCGACGGTGATGCCGCGGCTGATTTCATCGGCGATCTCGGGGATCAGGGGACGGATGCCGTCCACCCGCATCCACAGCCGCAACAGGTGGCGCTTGCGTTCGGGCTGGTCCCAGTCCTCGAAGGCGGTGCGCGAATGCAGGGTCACGTGGCTCTGGGCGTATTCGATGTCGCCGGGCTCGAAATCGACGTCGATGGCCAGCTCATTGGCCAGCGCCTGGTAAAAGGTCACCGCCTCGCGTTGGTCGTCGGTCAGCGGCGGCACCCCGGGCAGGGAAGCGGCGCGCATGATCGTGGTGCTGGCGCCCCGGACGGCGAAATAGCCGTCCTTGACGCTGAACACCGGCTGGCGGAACCATGGCTTGGAGATGCCCTTGGGGAGTTCGCCGCGCCGGGTGCGGTAGAAATGATAGGTCAATGCCTCGGCCAATTCCGGGCGGCGGCGCAGCATCTCGTTGTAGAGAGCGATGGAACTGCACATGCGGTGCTGTCCGCCCGATTTCGCCAGGCGCAACACCAACAGCGCCGTCACGTCGCAGCCATCGGCGTGAAACCCCAGGCCCTCGGCCGAACGGTAGCCGCGCCCGTTCACCGATTCCACGCTCGAGCCCAGGTCGCACACGTGGCCCAAAAGATGGCCGGCGCCGTTCTGGGAAAAGGCGCGGCCGAGATAGGTGGAGATGCCCCAAAAGGCGGCGGCGTTCTGGTAATTGGAGCGCCCCGCGATGGGCAGGCCGCGGATCACCGCGAAGCCCCGCCCGTCCTTGAGTTCCGCCGCGATGTCGGCCAGCGCCGGGGCCAGGGCGGGCAGCGGAAAATCCTCGCGTCCGATATCCAGGATGCCGAGCCCGCGCCCCTCCACGCCATCCACCGCCTTCAGGATTTCGGCGATTTCGTCGTCATCCAGGCGATAGAGCCAGGCGTCGGTTCCGGCGATTTCATGGGGGAACCAGCACCCCGATTCCTCGATGGGCCGCATCAATTCCGCCGGCTTGCGCCGGCGCGCGCTGGGGTTCCAGGGATTGCCCTTGGGATGGTTCGCCATCGTCTCTCCCCTCTTCGGGCAAACGCCCTCGGCCCATCAACCCTTGCAGTCGACGCGCTGGGATTCGGCGCCCGGCCTGGGGTAGGTGAAGGTACAGCTCATGCCCACCTTGATGGCCTTGCGCTTGGCCGTCTTGCCGTTGATGGTGACCGTGGTGCGCGAGCCCGAGATCTTGGTCTTGACCTCCTTGCCCTGGTATTTGATCCACACCCGGCGGCCGCCGCGCTTGGTCTTGGTGACCGGGCCGGTGTGCTTGACCATGTCGACCTTGACGTTCTGAAGCCGCTTCATCAGGGCGACAATTTCCGGCGGCTGGTTGATCAGTTCCACCACCATCTTGCGCACGTCGTCGCCGAAAGCGGGGTCGAGGGAGCGCTTGGCGCGCGCCGCCAAGTCCCTGAACCCCTTGTCGTTGACCGCTTTCTTGACGGCGGCCCGAAGCGCCGCCAAGCGGTCGGCGGGGATGCCCGGCGGGCCGGCGGCGATGCGCGACAGGTTGCCCATGGAATACATCAGCCTGGTGACCGCCTTGGCCTGGGCGGTCTTGGCGTATTTGCGAATGTCGCTGATACCCTTGATATTGCCGCCGACCTGGGCGATGGCCCGCACCCGCCCGGCGCGCACGTAGGTGGCCGCCGAATCCTCGCTGCCGATCCACAAATCGATCTCGCCCCGCATCATGGCCAGCGGCGCCTGGGAACCCGAATAGCCGACGATGATCCGATGGCGAATGCCGAAGGCGGTCGCCAGCATGAAGGAATCCATGTACGACCCCGAACCCACGCCCGACGCCGAGAACTTCAAGACCTTCTTGGAATTCAACACGTCCTGGAAATTCATCAGCGATGAATCCTTACCGGCGATCATGGTGCGCGGCTCCGAGGCCAGCTTGACCAGCCACGACATCTTGGTGAGGTCGGCGCGCATGCCCTTGCGGCCAAGGATCTGCGCCAAGGCGACGCCGGTGGAGAAATTGCCCATGGTCAGCCCGTTGGCCTTGGACGCGTAGATCAGGTTGAGGCCGAGGATGTGCCCCGCGCCGGGCTTGTTGCGGACCACGAACTTGGAACCGGGAAGATGGGCCTGGACGTACCGGGCGAGAATCCGGCCCCAGAAATCGTGACCGCCGCCGGGGTTGGTGGCGACGATCCAGGTCGCCGTCTTGCCAATGTAGTAATCCGCGCCCGGGCCCGCCATAGCGGGCGATCCCGCGCTCATGGCGAGCAATGCGCCGATCATTCCGGTGATGGCCGCTGGACCCTTCATGGCTTGCCTCCCCCGGCCCGGTGGTCCGGGCCATTCGGTTAAGAGTTTCTGGTTGGCCGGACTCTATCCGCTTCGGCCCTTGCTGGAAAGCCCCGCAGGCGGGGATAACACCGGGGATACTTGACCACGGGCCCGCCCGGCCCGTAAATTCCTCTAGAGGCAAGGGCGAGGAAAAATGAAGGGCGGCCATGGAACCCATCAGCAATATCAACGCCTGGGACGGCGACGGGCACGTGGAGGAATGGGAGGGGACCTTCTCCGATGATTACCTGGAGCCCGCGTTCCGCGACCGCAGGCCGGTGGTGGTGGAGACCGGCGAATACGAACATGACTACATCTGGTTGATCGACGGCGAAAAGCTGCGGATCGGCGGCTCTCCTTCTTCCAAGGGGGGCGTGGTGTCCACCGAATACCTCAAGATGGCCAAATGGCGCGGCCCCCACGAGAGCGGCGAATTCCACTCCGCCGCCGCCCGCTTGGCGGTGATGGACGCCGAGGATACCTGGTTGTCGGTCAACTACCCGACCCTGTTCCTGCAATGGCCGGTGGCCAAGGACCCGCCCCTCAACCAGGCGCTCACCCGTGCCTACAACAACTGGGTCGCCGATATCTCCAACCAGGCGCCGGAGCGGCTCAAATGGGTCACCGCCATCGACGTCTTCGATGTCGGCGAAGCCGTCCGCGAGATGCTGCGCACCAAGGAGATGGGATCGGTCGGCGTGATGGTTCTGGGCGATTACGGTGAAAAGTCGCTCGACCATCCGGATTTCATTCCCATCTGGGAAACCGCCAACGACATCGGCATGCCCATCAACGTCCACCCGGGCACCGGCGCGCTGGCGGCGGCCAAGGCTTATCCCTCGGTCGCCGCCGATCAGTTCCTGATGTCGGTGGTGCGCGGCTTCAAGAGCATCTGTTCGTCGGGTCTTCTGGACCGTTATCCCAATGTGCGGGTGTCGTTCCTGGAAACCGGCTGCACCTGGGTCGATTTCGCCATCGAGGTGATGGATTTCGTCCTCAACAATATCCGCCACCGCATCAAGCTCGGCGCCCTGCGCGACCACCACATGGCCATCGTCGAGAGGGGATTGCCCAAGATGACGCCCCTGGAATACATCCAGTCCGGGCGCATTTTCATCGGCTTCGAGGTCGATGACGATCTCCTGCCCTATATGGTCAACAAGTACGGCACCGATTGCTGGGTCTATGCCAGCGACATCCCCCATGCCCACCGCATCCCGGATTCGGCGCAATACGTGCTGGACCGGCCCGATCTCCCCGAGGCCGCCAAGGGCCGCATCCTGTGGGAAGGCACGGCGCGGCTCTACGGATTCGAATCGCCCCTGTCCGCGGCCGCCCAGTAATGGGCCGGCTCCATGGCAAGGTTATCCTTGTCACCGGCGCGGCGGCGGGACTGGGGCGGGAATACGCGGTCCGCCTGGCCGCTGACGGCGCCCGCCTGGCGCTGGCCGATATCGAGGACTGCGCCGAGACCGCGGCGCGCTGCGCCGATCAGGGGGGTGAGGCGCTCACCCTCGACGTCGATGTCTCCCATGAAGACCAGACCAAGGAGATGGCGCGCCGCACCCATGAGCGTTTCGGGCGCATCGACGGGCTGTTGAACAATGCCGGGCTGATGCGCGGGCTGGCGGTGAAATCGCTGCTCGACGTGGACATGGATGTTTGGGACCGGGTGTTCGCCGTCAACGCGCGCGGCACCTTTCTCTGCATTCGCGCGGTCACCCCCTATATGCGCCAACAAAACAGCGGCACCATCGTCAATGTCGGTTCCGGCAGCACGCTGCGCATCGCCCGGGCGGTGGACAGCCTCAATCCGCACTACACCTCCTCCAAGGCCGCCGTCGCCGCCATCACCCGGGGGGTCGCCAGGGAACTCGGGGCGCATAACATCAACGTCGTCACCATCGCGCCGGGCGCCACCACGTCGGACCGCGACCCGGCCCTGACCGCCGAAGACGCCTTGCCTGAGCCCGAGGCGGCGCTGGGCCGGCGCGGCGTTCCCGGCGACGTCACCGGCGTCGTCGCCTTCCTGTTCAGTGACGACGCGCGGTTCATCTCGGGCCAGATGATCGTCATCAACGGCGGCCGCGAGGTCTATTGAGGGGCGGGGGAGGAAGCCATGGCAAGGCCGAAGGCGCTGTGCCTCGCCGATTTGGAGCCGGTCGGCCCGGGGACGCCGGCCGGGCGCTATCTGCGGCTGTTCTGGCAGCCGGTGATGCGGGCCAAGGACCTGGCCCCGGGCCGGGCCAAGCCGCTGGAGATGCTGGGCGAGAAGTTCACCATCTACCGCGGCCAAGACGGCGCCCCCCATGTGGTGGCCCACCGCTGCCCCCATCGCGGCACGCCGCTGTCGCTCGGCTGGGTCGAGGGCGACGCTATCCGTTGCCGCTATCACGGCTGGAAATTCGATGGCACCGGGCAATGCATCGCCCAGCCCAACGAGGACCGGCCGTTTTCGCAAAAGATCACCCTGGCGTCCTACCCGGTGCGGGAATATGCCGGATTGATCTTCGCCTACCTGGGCGACGGCGCGCCGCCAACGTTTCGGCAATACCCCGACCTCGACCGCCCCGGGGTGCTCATCGCCGACCCGGTGGAGGTGCTGCCGTGCACCTTCTGGAACCGCTTCGACAACGACCACGGCCACCGCCATTGGGTGCACCGGGCGACGGCGCAGCGCTTGGGCCGCGAAGACATCCTCATCCTCCACCATGAGACCGCCGAAGAGACCGCCTATGGCTGGAAGGGCACCCGATCGGTGAAAGGCCGCGGCGGCGATGCCGAAACCTCTTACGGGGAGGTGTTGTCCGGCGCCAAGGCCGAGGCGGAACGCGCCATGGGCCTGGCCAGGGTCACCCATTGGTTCATGCCCAACGCACGCTTGTTGTTCCAGCGCAGCCGCGCCAAGGGGTTCGAGCACCGCGAGGTGTGGGATTCCAAGGTGGTCTGGACGGTGCCCGTCAACGACGCCGCCCACGCCACCTTCGACGTCACCTTGACGCCGCTTGAAGGCGCGGACGCGCGGGCCTACGCCGAAGCCCGCGCCCAACAGGAGCAAGAGGCCGAAACGCGGTGGGACCTGGCCGAGGCTATCCTCGCCGGCGAGATGACCCTGGAAGACCTGCCCGGCGACATCAGCGGCTATACCAGCTTCACCATCGAGGATTACGTCACCCAGGTGGGCCAGGGATCCCTCGCCGAGCGCGGGCCTGAACACCTCGCCATGGGCGACGAGGGGCCGATCTTCCACCGCCGGCTGTGGCTCCGCGAGGTCAACGCCATGATGGCGAGCCAGCCGTTGGCCGACTGGCGTCTGCCCGCGGAGCCGCTGTTGCCGAACGGCAAATGAGATCGCGGGACCACCGTTTTCCCCTCCCAATCGAAAATAAATACCAACGGTGTTTCAATATGTTGTGGGCATGTCCGAAGAATTTCCGCCAGCCCCGCGCGGAACGCAAGTATGCTTCGTTCCCACAAGATATTGTGTTTCTTTCGACTCAAACCACAATTTGTTGTTGACACATTTGTTCCCCCACATTTAGAGTGCCGAACCCTACAGCACGCAATATGTAGACATCAGCGCAAAAAAAGAAGGCGCGGTCTTGGGGCGGAGTTGGCGGGATTCGTTTAGATACCAGGGGGTCCGGGGACCCATCACCGTTGGTAATCCCGGGAAGATTTTGGGGGACAGTTCATGCGTATCGCGCGCCATTTCACCAAGGACGGCGAGTCCGCTTACCAGGGAATCGCGTTTGCGGCGGCCGCCAGTGAAATCCGCAATCCCGACGGATCGGTGGTTTTCCATCTGGAGGATTTCGAGGCGCCCGAGCATTGGTCCCAGGTGGCGACCGACATCATCGCCCAGAAATATTTCCGCAAGGCCGGCGTCGCCGCCAAACTGAAAGCGGTCGAAGAAGACGACGTGCCGGACTGGCTGTGGCGCCACGTCCCCGACACCGACGCCATGGCCGAAATGGCCGAAGATGACCGTTTCGCCGGCGAGGTCAGCGTCAAGCAGGTCTTCAGGCGCCTGGCGGGAACCTGGACCTATTGGGGCTGGAAGGGCGGATTTTTCGACCGCGAAGCCGATGCCCGTGCGTTTTACGACGAAATTCGCCACATGCTGGCGCGCCAGATGGCGGCGCCCAATTCCCCGCAATGGTTCAATACCGGGATGCATTGGGCCTACGGCATCGACGGCCCCAGCCAGGGGCATTATTACGTCGATTACAAGACCGGCGAGATGGTGACCTCGACCTCGGCCTACGAGCATCCCCAGCCCCACGCCTGCTTCATCCAATCGGTCAGCGACGACCTCGTCAACGAGGGCGGCATCATGGACCTTTGGGTGCGCGAGGCGCGGCTGTTCAAATACGGCTCCGGCACGGGGTCCAATTTTTCCAAGATTCGCGGCGAAGACGAACATTTGTCGGGCGGCGGCAAGTCGTCGGGCCTGATGAGCTTCCTCAAGATCGGCGACCGCGCCGCCGGCGCCATCAAGTCGGGCGGCACCACCCGGCGCGCCGCCAAGATGGTGACCATCGACGTCGATCACCCCGATATCGAAAGTTACATCAATTGGAAGGTCGTCGAGGAACAGAAGGTCGCCGCCATGGTCGCCGGCTCAAAACTCGCCGACCGCCATCTCAACGCGATCATGGCCGCCTGTGCGGCCCATGAGGCCGGGGACGACGCCGACGCCTTCGACCCGCGCCGCAACAAGGCGCTGAACAAGGCCATCATCGCCGCGCGCAAGGTCATGATCCCGGAAAACTTCATCCAGCGCGGCATCCAGTTCGCCCGCCAGGGGTACCATGCCATCGATTTCAAGACCTACGACACCGATTGGCAAGGCGAGGCCTATCTGACGGTTTCGGGCCAGAATTCGAACAATTCCGTGCGCGTCACCGATGATTTTCTGCGCGCCGTGCTCGAAGACGGCGAATGGGAACTGACGCGGCGCACCGACGGCGGCGTCCATAAGCGCATCAAGGCCCGGGACCTGTGGGAACAGATCGGCCACGCCGCCTGGGCATCGGCGGATCCCGGGGTGCAGTTCGACACCACCATCAACCAATGGCACACCTGCCCGGAATCGGGCCGTATCGACGCCTCCAATCCGTGCTCGGAATACATGTTCCTGGACGACACCGCCTGCAACTTGGCCTCCATCAACCTGCTGGCGTTCCGCGGCGAGGGTGGGCATTTCGACGTGGAGTCCTACCGCTACGCCATCAGGCTGTGGACCATGGTGCTGGAGATTTCGGTGCTGATGGCCCAGTTCCCGTCCCGCGCCATCGCCCAGCTTTCCTTTGAGTACCGCACCCTGGGGCTTGGTTTCGCCAATATCGGCGGGCTGGTGATGGCCTCGGGGCTAGGTTACGATTCGCGCGCCGGCCGCGCCCTTGCCGGCGCGCTCACCGCCATCCTCACCGGCGTGTCCTACGCGACCTCCGCCGAGATGGCGCAAGAGCTCGGCCCCTTCCCCGGTTTCGAGAAAAATCGCGAAGCCATGCTGCGGGTGATCCGCAACCATCGCCGCGCCGCCTATGGCGAGGACGACGGCTATGAAGGCCTTTCGGTCAACCCGGTGCCGCTCGACATCGAGGCCTGCCCCGACGTCGATCTGGCGGCGGCCGCCGCCCAGGCCTGGGACCAGGCGTTGGAGTTGGGCGAAAAATTCGGCTACCGCAACGCCCAGGCCACGGTGGTGGCGCCCACCGGCACCATCGGCCTGGTGATGGATTGCGACACCACCGGCATCGAACCCGATTTCGCCCTGGTCAAGTACAAGACATTGGCCGGCGGCGGTTTTTTCAAGATCATCAATCGCACCGTGCCGGTGGCGCTTGCGGCCCTGGGCTACGACCAGGCCCAGGTCAAGGATATCACCGAATACGCCGTAGGCCGCGGCACCTTGCGCGACGCCCCCGGTGTCAACCACGCGGCTTTGCGCCAGCGCGGCTTCGACGACGAGGCATTGGAGAAACTTGAAGAAAAGCTGGCCGAGGCATTCCACATCGGAAGCGTCTTCAACAGGTTCACCTTCGGCGACGATTTCTGCCGGAACGAATTAGGTTTCACCGACTCACAGATCGGCAATTACGGGTTCGACATGCTCCGGGCGCTGGGCTTTACCAAGTCCGAGGTCGAGGCCGCAAACATCTACTGCGCGGGCGCAAAAACCGTGGAGGGCGCGCCGCACCTCAAGGACGAACATTTACCGGTCTTCGATTGCGCCAACCTGTGCGGTGAGAACAGCACGCGTTGCCTCAGCTGGAAGAGCCACATCCTGATGCTGGCCGCCTGCCAGCCGTTCATCTCCGGCGCCATATCCAAGACCATCAACATGCCCAACGGCGCCACCGTCGAGGAATGCAAGGACGCCTACATGATGTCCTGGCGGCTGGCCCTCAAGGCCAACGCGCTTTACCGCGACGGCTCGAAACTAAGCCAGCCGCTCAACGCCTTGCTAGTGTCCGAAGACGACCAGGAAGACGCGTTCGAGCGCGCCGCCGAGCTCGCCGAGGCGCCCCAGCCGAAGAAGGCCCAGATCATCGCCGAACGCATCGTCGAGCGCTTCGTCTCCTACCGCAAAACCCTGCCGCCCCGGCGCAAGGGCTATACCCAAAAAGCCATCGTCGGCGGCCACAAGGTTTACCTGCGCACCGGCGAATACGAAGAAGACGGGCGATTGGGCGAGATCTTCATCGACATGCACAAGGAAGGCGCGGCCTTCCGGGCGATGATGAACAATTTCGCCATCGCCATCTCCATCGGCCTGCAATACGGCGTGCCGCTGGAGGAATTCGTCGAGGCCTTTACCTTCACCAGGTTCGAGCCCGCGGGCGTCGTCGAGGGCAACGACGCCATCAAGATGGCGACATCGATCCTGGACTACATCTTCCGCGAGCTCGCCGTGTCCTACCTGGACCGTTCGGATCTCGCCCATGTGGAACCGATGGATATCCTGCCCGACACGGTGGGCCGCGGGAACGACGAAGGGAAGCTCCCGGCCACGGCCGAGGAAACACGAATCAAAGCCGCCAAACTGGCCTCTCGGGGCTATGTGCGGTCCAATCTTTATGTCTTGAAAGGGGGCGCCGGCACCGCCGTGGAAGCGGTCGAAAGTACGGTGTCCGAAGGAACCGCCGTGATGATGGAATCATCGGTCGAAGCGACCATGGGCGCCATCGCCGAGGCGGTCACCGCCCCCCAACCCCTGCTCGGTGACGGCCCCGCCAATTCCGTCACCGTCAGTGCCGCTATGACGGCCCACGTTGATTCGAAGCTGGTTCAAATTCGCCATGCGCGTTTGAAAGGCTACGAAGGTGATGCGTGCGGCGATTGCGGTAATTTCACCCTGGTGCGAAACGGGACCTGCCTTAAGTGTGACACCTGCGGTAGCACCAGTGGCTGTAGCTAGTCAGTATGCACCTAGTGGTGTAGGTTCTCCCTGAAACCTGGGGGTGCTCTCACGAGCACCCCCTTTTTTCCGCCCCCCGCCGGGATGGAGGCCCGCCATGACAGATGCAATCGAATCCCGTCTCATTGAACTCGGCATCACCCTGCCCGAAACCTCGGCGGCGGTCGCCAATTACCTGCCCGTGGCGCGGACCGGTGATCTGCTGTTCGTCTCCGGCCAGTTGCCCATGGCCGATGGCCGCATGGCCTGGACCGGCCGCCTGGGCGAGGCGCTCGATATCGACCAGGGCCGCCAAGCGGCGCGGCTTTGCGCCATCAACATGCTGGCCCAGCTGCGCGCCGCGCTGGACGGCGAGCTCGATCGCGTGGCCCGCGTCGTCAGGCTCGGCGGGTTCGTCGCCAGCGCCGAGGACTTCACCGCCCAGCCCCAGGTGATCAACGGCGCCTCGGACCTGATGGTGGACGTGTTCGGCGAGGCCGGCCGCCACGCGCGGGCCGCCGTCGGCGTCAATGTCCTGCCCTTGGGCGCCGCCGTCGAGCTGGAAGGCCTGTTCGAAGCCCCTTGACGGCCGAACCCTAACCGCCGGGCGCCGCCTTCAATCGGCCTTGCCGTGAGCGCGGCGGCGAACCATGCGGACCAGCGCCACCGCCCCAAGGCCGAGCAGCAAGGGCCCATAGATGGTGAGCGCGGCATGGGGCCCGAAATGGCTGTCGTTCAGTTTATCGAAGAAAAAGCTGAGCGGCCCCCAGGCCCCGCCATGGGCCCCGGCGCCGCCGTAAACCGGGAGCACCGCCACCATGGCGGCGCCGAGGACGAGGGCCGCGAAGGCGAGGGCGCGCGCCCGCCGATTGGCGATGAGGGACAGGCCCTTGGCCATCACCGCCGCGGCCAGGTAGTAGAGCCCGGCGAACAGCAGCAGGTGGATGGCGAAGTAACCGACGATCTGGATGGGCGCGGTGCCCGAGGGCCCGAAGGCCTCGGCGATCAGCGAGACCAGGCTGGCCGCGACGAAGACCACGGGGCCGGTCATGAATGTCTCGAACACGATCACCGGCGCCGGCGCCACCAGGAACGCCACCGCGAACAGTCCCCATTTCATGACCGGGGTGGTGAAATCCAGGCGGTCTCCACCCATGGGCCGCGCCCCTCTGACCGATTGACCGGCCAACACATAGCACGAACGGCGCCGGCCCGTGCGGGCTGGCGGGAGGGGCCCGGCGAAGCCATGCCGAGCATTCCACCGCGGATCGCCAATCGGGGCCGCGGGGCCGGCCTTTCGACCAAACCGCGATCATGGTACCGTTTGTGGCGCTTGGACCGAATCAACCGGGCAATCCCGGTTGGCGCCGCCCTTTGGCCGCGGGCGCCTTCGCCGGCGGCGGATGCTTGACTCCGCGCGTGGCACGGGCCCAGTCTTCACTCAGATTCAGTCTTCACATGGATCAGGAAAACAACGGCATCAACGGGAGACTAAAACCATGACCAAGTTATGGACCGGCGCGATCGCGGCAACCGTCATTTGCATATGGGGTCTTGGCGATTCGCGCCCCGTGGCCGCCGCGGAATTGCCCGCCGCGACCGTAAAAATGCTTCAAAAGCTCAAGCTTTCTCCGGACATCCTCAAAGGCCTGGACCAAGAGCTCAAAATTCCCGCGGCATGGGTGGCGGGGGCAAAGAAGGAAGGTCCGCTCAAACTCGGCGGGACCTGGGATGCGGAACAGTTCGAGAATATGGTGAAGCCGCTCCTCGAACGCTATCCCTTCATCAAGATCAAATACGCCCGGGCCACCAGCTACGACCGCGTGATCAAACCGTTGATGGCCTTCAGGACGGGCCGCGTCATCACCGATGTCATCTCCGGCGTCGGTTCGAAATTCAGCCTGTTCAAGAAATACGACGCGGCGATAGACCTCAGGATCCTGCCCAACTGGAAGAACGTTCCCGACGGCATGAAGCATCCCCAGGGCCTCTGGGTCGGGCAGCGGCTGCGCTACTGGTGCATGGCCTACAACACCAATAAAGTCGCCAAGAAAGATCTGCCCCGCACCTGGGAAGACCTTTATGCCAACAAGCGCTGGCACGGCAAGAAGATCGGCCTCGGCAACCGCCCCAACCTCTGGCTGCTTCCGCTGATGGGCCTGAAGGGTGAACCTTGGACCAAGGATTTCACCCGTAAACTGTTCGGGACCATCAAACCTCAGTTGCGCAAGGAGGGCATGAACGCGCTGATCGCCCTGGTCATCGCCGGCGAGTTCGACATGTCCCTGCCGTCGGCCGCCTACCGGACCGCCCAGCGCCTGGCCAAGGGGGCGCCGGTGGGCTGGCACTGCCCGGTACCGATCCCGCTGGCGATCTCGGAAATGCTTATCGTGAAGGGCACCAAGAAGCTGAACACGGCGCTCATCTACGTCAACTGGTTCCTCTCCAAGGAAGGGCAAATCAGCCAATTCGCCGCCAACAAGGCCCCGCCGGTCCATCGCGATCTTCAGACCAACAACTTCCTGTCCTTTCCCGATCAAATCGTCGGCAAGGAAACCGCCTTCCGGCATCCGGAATTGATGGAACGGGATCTTCCCAAACTGATGAAGTTCTGGGATCCGATGTGGTTCGGCGGACGCGGGCTGACCCTCACCACGGTGCGCGCGAAGATCACCAAGATCAAACGCGGCGGGCGGCGGGTGAGCTTCAAGGTGGGCGGCAAGACCCATACCGTGAAGGTGAGCGGCAGCCGCACGAAGATTACCGTAAAGGGCGCGGAGTCCGACCGCCGCGGTGTGAAGGCCGGCATGACTTGCGACATCACCTATCCGGGCAACAAGGAAGAGGCCAAGAAAATCGCCTGCATGTAGGGCACGGCCCCGACCGGCCACATTCATCCCCCGACGGTCAGAGGTCGGTGGAAGCCTGCGCCGTCGGGGCACCACGGGCGCGCGCCGGTGCTTCTCAAGGGGGCGGCCATGGACCAGATTCACCATCAGCGGCTATTTTCAGCGGCCGGCCCACCTGGTGGCCCAGCAAAAGGGGTTGTTCGCCGCCGAAGGGCTGGAGGTGGGCTTCCACCTGGTCGGCCTGGCGCCCGAACACAACCGTGAAATGGCCGAGGGCCGCTGGCCCATGACCCTGTCGTCGGCCGATACCATGGTCGCCCGCGCCACCCAGGACGGCATCGATTACGTGCTTGTCATGCAGGCCGAAACCGGGCTCAACGTGCAGCTGGTGGTGGGGCCCGGGATCGCCGGCTTCGACGACCTGCGCGGCAAGTTGCTGGCCGCCGACCCCGTCGATTCCAATTTCGACGCCATCCGCAACAAGATGATGGTCGATCACGGCATCACCGAGGACCAATACTTGACCGAGATCATCGGCAACACGCCGGCCCGGCTCGAGGCATTCCTGGCCGGCAAGGTGGCGGCGGCGATGCTGTCGCCGCCCCATACCGACAAGGCGCTGGCCGCGGGCGCCAAGGTGCTGGCCGAGGGCGCGGATTACGTGGCCCGCTGGCCCCTCGCCTGCGCCTGGGGCCGGCGCGGCTGGATCGAGGCCAACCGGCCGCTGGTGGTGCGTTTCATCCGCGCCTGGGTGGCCGCCACCGATTGGCTGCTGGCGCCCGCCAACCGCGAGGAAGCCCTGGCGCTGATGATCGGCCAGGGGCTCAACCCCGCCCGCGCGGCTCAAGCGCACAGCCACATGGTGCCCAAGGCGGCCATCGACGCCGAGGGGATTCGCGCCAATATCGCCCTGCGCATCGAGCTCGGCTATTACCACCCGCCCCATAAGCCGACCGAGGCGTTCTACGACGCCAGCTATTGGGCGAAGGCCACCGGACTGCCGCCGCCGGCGCCGGTCGGCCTCGCCGACAACGCGGTCACCTGATTCCGCCAAGCATGGGAATCCGCCGTCGCGCGCCACCGCGGCGTCGAAGGTGGCACGGGCGCCGACTTTTGCGGACCGGCGGACCGGCGAACCGGGGGGCCGAATCAAAAGGCGGGGCAAAGCCCCGCCTTCTCGATGACGCTGAAATTTAGTTCGCGCGCTATTCCACCAGCGCCGGCACCTTGGGATCCTTCTTGGTGATGCGCTTGCGTCCCTTGGGCTTTTTGGGCTTGGGCGGCGGCTCCGTCATGGTGAAGTCGAGCTTGCCGGCCTTGACGTCGACCACCACCTTGCCGCCCTTGGCGAGCTTGCCGAACAAGAGCTCGTCGGCCAAGGGCCGCTTGATGTTCTCCTGGATGACCCGGGCCAGCGGCCGGGCGCCGAACGCCTCGTCGAAGCCCTTCTCGGCGAGCCACGACTTTGCCGCGTCGGACAGCTCGATCTGCACATTGCGGTCCGCCAGTTGCTCCTCCAATGCGATCACGAACTTATCGACCACCAGGGCGACGATCTCGGGACCGAGAGTGGAGAACGAGATCACCGCATCGAGGCGGTTGCGGAACTCCGGCGTGAACATGCGCTTGATGGCTTCCTCGTCATCGCCGAAGCGTATGGTGCGCTCGAAGCCGATGGCCGGCTTGGCGAGATCGGCGGCGCCGGCATTGGTGGTCATGATCAGCACCACGTTGCGGAAATCCACCGCCTTGCCGTTGTGGTCGGTGAGTTTGCCGTGATCCATGATCTGCAGCAGGATGTTGAACAGGTCGGGATGGGCCTTTTCGACCTCGTCCAACAGCAGCACCGCGTGGGGGTGCTGGTCGACGGCATCGGTGAGCAACCCGCCCTGGTCGAAGCCCACATAGCCCGGCGGCGCGCCGATCAGCCGCGATACCGTGTGGCGCTCCATGTATTCCGACATATCGAAGCGGATCAGCTCGACCCCCATGATGCGGGCGAGCTGACGCGCGACCTCGGTCTTGCCGACGCCGGTGGGCCCCGAGAACAGATAGTTGCCGATCGGTTTCTCGGGCTCGCGCAGGCCGGCGCGCGACAGCTTGATGGCGCTGGCCAAAGTGTCGATGGCCTTGTCCTGGCCGAACACCACGCTCTTGAGGTCGCGGTCCAGGTTCCTGAGGCTTTCCTTGTCGGTGCTGGAGACCGTCTTGGGCGGGATGCGGGCGATCATGGCGACGATGGCCTCCACGTCCTTGACCGAAATCACCTTGCGGCGCTTGTGTTCGGGCAGCAGCATCTGCGCCGCGCCGACCTCGTCGATCACGTCGATGGCCTTGTCGGGCAACTTGCGGTCGTGGATATAGCGCGCCGAGAGTTCCACCGCCGTTTTCAGCGCCTCCAGAGTGTAGCGCACGCGGTGATGCTTCTCGTAATAAGGTTTCAGGCCGCGAAGGATTTTGACGGTGTCGGCGATCGACGGTTCGTTGATGTCGATCTTCTGGAAACGCCGCGCCAGGGCCCGGTCCTTTTCGAAATAATTGCGGTATTCCTTGTAGGTGGTCGAACCGATGCACCGAAGCGAACCCGACTGCAACGCCGGCTTCAACAGGTTGGAGGCGTCCATGGACCCGCCCGAGGTGGCGCCGGCGCCGATCACGGTGTGGATTTCGTCGATGAAGAGGATCGCCCCTTCATGCTTGTCGAGTTCGTCCAACACCGCCTTTATGCGCTCCTCGAAATCGCCGCGGTAGCGCGTACCGGCCAGCAGCGCGCCCATGTCGAGCGCGTAGATGGTGGCGTCCAACAGGACCTCGGGCACCTCGCCATGGAAGATACGCCGGGCCAGGCCCTCGGCGATGGCGGTCTTGCCGACGCCGGGATCGCCCACGTAGAGGGGATTGTTCTTGGTGCGCCGGCAGAGAATCTGGATGGTGCGGTCGACCTCGTGGGCGCGGCCGATCAGGGGGTCGATCTTACCTTCGGAGGCCTTCTTGTTGAGATCGACGCAGAAGGATTCGAGGGCTTCCTGCTTCTTCTCGCTCTTCGACGTTGACGAGGACGAGGACCTCCGCTCGGCGCGCGACGAGCCGCGCACGTGACGGTCTTCCGAGTGGCCCACCTTGGCAATGCCGTGGGAAATGTAATTGACCGCGTCGAGCCGCGTCATTTCCTGCTCTTGGAGGAAATACACGGCGTGAGATTCGCGTTCCGAGAACAGCGCCACCAGGACGTTGGCGCCGGTGACCTCTTCGCGCCCCGACGACTGGACGTGGATGGCGGCGCGCTGCAACACACGCTGGAAACCGGCGGTCGGCTTGGCGTCCTCGGCCCCTTCCACGACCAGGCTTTCGAGCTCGTTATTGAGATAGGTGGTGAGGTCTTCGCGCAAACGGTCCAAATCGACCCCGCAGGCGCGCATCACCGCCACCGCGTCCTTATCGTCGATCAGGGCAAGAAGGAGATGCTCCAGGGTAGCGAATTCGTGCCGGCGCTCGTTTGCCAGGGCGAGGGCCTGATGAAGCGTCTGTTCCAGGTTACGCGACAGCATGGGCTAATCCTTTTCAAGAGTGCATTGAAGAGGATGCTGATTTTTACGTGCGAAGTCCACTACTTGAGTCACCTTGCTTTCCGCGATCTCATAAGGATACACGCCGCAAATGCCAACCCCCCGCTGGTGGACATGCAACATGACCTGCATCGCATCCTCTTGTGACTTGCTGAAAAACCGCACCAATACATGAACAACGAACTCCATCGGCGTGTAGTCATCGTTCAGCATCAACACCTTGTACATCGACGGTTTCTTGGTCTCCGGCTTGACTTCGGTGATGACTCCCGTGGAGGGACCGCCGCCGATCGCATCGCCTTCATCGCCTCCGTTGAGACGGCTGGATAACGTCACCGGAAGAAGCGCGAATTTGTTTACCAAGACCTCGTCACTCACGATCATAGGGATCCGCTGAGTACCGTGCCGGATCAACTCCGGCACCCACATCATAAGGTGTTTACAATCCCCTTGTCACCCAAATCTGGCCCCTTGTCACCCAAATCGGGGGGCAAACCTCGGCCAAGGTGATTGTTTCACGCTTCAAAATAATCCGGCGGTGCCGGCAAACCCGTCTCCTTGGACCACCAGTTGGTAGCGGTCGATATCCTTGTCCTCCTGGCGGTCGGGCTGCCAGGTCTCGCGCGGTTTGTTGAAGGGGATCTTGGTCCCATCCAGCCGCTTCAGGATGCCGGCCAGGGTGACGCCAGCGAAACGGCGCGACGGATAGGCCCACACGTTGAAACGAAAGCGCCCCCCCTCGCAGGCCGCCGCCACCCAGAAAAAACTCCAGGACTGGACCCGCGTGCCTTGGGGCGCCGGCCGATGGAAGCCGCTTCTCCGGAGCGCCCGGCGCAAGCCCCGAAACGCGCTGCGGGAAAGCCGGGCGCGCACGATCTTGCCGCGCCAGGGGGAAAGCAGGTCGGTGAGCGGGATGGCGCGGGCGAAATCGACATCGCCCGTGACCTGGGTCTTGAGATCGGCGCCGTCGCGGCCGGCGGTAAAATCGTAGGTCCGCACCTGTTCCTGCCACACCGCGTTGTAGACGATGCGGTAGCGGTCGGCGGCGCCCTTGGTGCAGGTTGCCCTCAGATCATCGGCGTTGAGGTAGGAAAACCAGGAAAACGAGCGGCGCAGGGGGCTGTCTTCATCACCGGGCCGGTAGGCGCAGGCGGACAACCCCAACAGCACCGCGGCGGCAACCACGGGGACGGCGGATTTGAGCAGCTTGTCCATGGCTCCGAGCATAACAATGGCAAGGTGAACCAAATATGAATGGGCCCAACGGGCCGGCCGGGCCGGGTTTTAGGGGCCGGGGTGCGTTGCCGCCCTTGCCCCATACACCTCATGGCAAGCATGATGGGCGGCCATCAAATTTATTCAACTCGGCGGGAAAGTGCTCTAGCATGGCGCAGCTAGGAAAATCGCCACCTGCGGGGGTCGTTTGGCGCGTGTGAGTTCTTTGTGGGATGCACCCTTCCCCTCGCCCGTACCGTCGGCACGGTGGGCGGTGAAGCCTTTGCGCGCCCTCTTGCGCGGTGCGCTCTTGGCCTTGGTGATCCTGCCCTATGCCGGGGGCGCGGGGCTCGCGGCGGCCAAATATTCGTCCATCGTCATCGATCAAAAAACCGGCGCGGTGCTGCACGCGGTCAATCCCGACGCCCCCCATTACCCGGCATCGCTGACCAAGATGATGACGCTGTATCTGGTGTTCGAAGGGTTGAAGACCAAGCGCTTCACCCTGGACAGCCGCATTCGGATATCCCGCCGGGCGGCCCGTCAGCCGG
>SMVB01272150.1_pt1 | contig 18552 bp, 14 predicted proteins | sample 2456461 | NCBI WGS metagenome assembly SMVB01 (sample SAMN11095934, study PRJNA526329) | marine sediment metagenome | biome: Marine sediment; feature: Surficial sediment; material: Deep marine sediment; isolation source: Hadal surficial sediment | place: Pacific Ocean | collected 2014-05 | depth...
AAGAGAATGATATTGTAAAGGAAGTACCACATTCGGGAAGATGTATCGTACCGGCGAAGATTGGGGCAAAGACGGCTTATGGGCCCCTCTAAAAACCGTCCTTTTCTGTGATGGCGGCGTCAGCCGCGTGCTCACATCCTCATGTATTCGCCCATACACTTCGGTTTTCCGCGCGCGGCTTCCTTGTCCTCACCAAAATGCCTGGTTTTTAGAGGTGCCCTTATGTTTTCAGATCCACGAAGGAAGGTATTCTACAGAAGGATCAACGTGATTATTTCCGACTGACCACTTCTGTGGCTTCAGCAAGCATGGAACACAGAACCCTTTCCAATTCTTGGCGTTGACGTTCCAAACTTAGGTCATCAGCCGATCTGTCAACCCAGAGAGGCTGCCCCCACACAAAAAGGCCTTTGCCAAATGGATAGGGAAAGACAAAACGGTCCCAGCTTGAAAAGACTTTTTTTTTGAGCAGGCAAACACTAACGGGACAACGGGCAACCCCGTCATTTTCGCCAAATGAATCACTCCCAGTTTCACTACCTCTCGTGGCCCCTTGGGGCCGTCAGGCGTCACCACAAGATCACCGCCGGTTCGGCCAGCCCGAATCAATTGACGAAATGCCAATCCGCCTCCTCTAGTCGTTGACCCACGGATTGCGGAATGTCCAAATCGTTGAATGATTCCGCAAATGAGTTCGCCATCACGATGTTGGCTAATCAGCACACAAGCCGGTTTTTCGTGAAAGACTAATGGCATGAGTAATTGGTGGCTATGCCAAAATGCAAAGATGAGTCCTCCATATTGCGATCGGAGTGAACGAACCATGTCATAACCCTGAAACTGTAGAGCAGTGGTCCATCCCAAGAATCTGATAAGCCAGTAACCAACGGAAGGCACTATTCTGTGTATCAACCAACGTTTCATCTCGATGAGCCCTGACTTGGAGGTTAACTGATGATCGATTCCACCGATATGTCGTGAAATTGTGTCTGATACAACCGCGTGTATGCCCCATTTCGACGAAGGAGTTCCGAATGGGTGCCAACTTCCAAGATGCGCCCCTCATTCAACACCACGATGCGATTCGCATGCTGAACGGTTGAGAGACGATGGGCAATCACGAGAGTCGTCCGATTGTTCATTAAGGCCGTTAAGGCGGCTTGAACCATGCGCTCGGATTCGGTATCGAGTGAGGAGGTGGCTTCATCGAGAATGAGCAAGGGCGGATCCCGCAAAATCGCCCGCGCAATCGCCAATCGCTGCCGTTGGCCTCCGGACAGCTTGACCCCATTTTCTCCAATCAATGTATCCAGGCCCTTCGGCAACTGATCAATGAACTCCCATGCATGCGCAGCCTTGGCTGCCCCAAGCACGTCGGCATCACTGGCGTCCATTCGACCGTACGCAATATTGGCCCGTATGGTTTCATCGAACAAAATCGTATCCTGCGAGACCATGGCAATTTGCGATCGCAATGAGTCAAGCGTCACATGTTGAATATCTTGTCCATCGATAGTAATCATTCCCTCTGAGGGATGAAATAACCGTGCCACAAGACTCACAAGCGTGGTTTTGCCACTTCCACTTCGGCCTACCAGCGCGACCACTTCCCCGGCCTGAATCGTTAAGTTGATATTCACTAGCGCCGGCTGCTCACTGGCTTCATAACAAAAGTGTACGTTCCGAAATTCCAAAGAATGCGCGACCCGTGGCAACACGATATGTCCACGATCCTGTTCGAATTCATTCTGTCGATCGAGCATATCAAAGACACGATACCCTGCGGCTAACGCCCGTTGAATCGAGGCATTGGCTCCAGCCAGTTTTCGAACGGGACCATATGCCAGACCCAATGCAAGCAAGAACGAAAAAAATTCCCCAGGTTTCATCTGACCATCAATCACTAAAAATCCACCATACCAAATAATGACGGCAATGCCCCCGACTCCAATAATTTCCAAAAATGGAGAGGCCACCGCCGAAACCTGTGCCGACTTAATATTGGCCCGCATAAAGGTCTCGTTGCTATGTCCAAATCGTTGTTGTTCAGTCTCCTCCGCCCCATACGCTTTTACAATGCGAATCCCTTTGAGTCCTTCACTAACCACTGAAGCCATATCCCCCATGGATTCTTGAGTCTTGGTGGCCAATTTCCGAATTCGCTTGCCAATGTGGACGATAACATAGCCCGAGATGGGGAACACCAGAAGCACAATCGTCGCCAATTTCCAATTCTGATAAAATGCCAAACCCAACATGGCAATAAATGTTAAACCCTGCTGAAAAAGATCTTTCACCACGGTAGGAATCGCATTTCCCATTTCATTGACATCATTGATCACTCGTGCCAGGAGACGCCCCGAGGTATGGGAATGATGAAACGGCAGGGGGAGACGAAGAAATTGCCCGAACAATTGCTGACGCACGTTCGCAACGAGTCGATGTCCTACATAACTCATGAGGTAGGCCTGACCATAGGAAAAGAAACCTTTCAGGACCGCCACGCTAAGGAGCGCCAGTGGCAAGACCAGGAGCAGTGACCGATCTTTGGCAATGAACAGGTCATCCATCACTGGCTGAATGAGCCAGGCATACGCGCCGGTCATCCCAGCGACTCCCGCAGCGCACACACATGCGGCTACCAGCCTCATCTGATACCCACGAAGATAGGAGATAATCCTGAGGAAAACGTTTACGCTCGACATTCGGCTAATACCACTTGAGCCGCCCGGTCTGACGCCCCGGGCGTACCCATTTGTTCACGAATAGATTGAAACGCTTCTTCCATCTGATGATACCGGCCACGATCCTTTAACAGACTCAGGGCCTCTTCATATAATCGTTTGGCGGTTGCCTCAGCTTGGAGCAATTCCGGCACAATACCACGTCCAGCCACCAAATTAACCAACCCGAGATGGTTCACCAAGGCAATGCGTGTGGCAATCTGGTAAGTCAACCACGATAACCGATACGTAATAATCATGGGCGTCCCCACCAGCGCGGCCTGAAGCGTGGCCGTTCCCGACGCCACGAGCAGCAAGTCAGAAGCCGCCATGACCTCATTCGTCTGATCAGCGACCACGGTCACGGGCAATTCCTCCCGATCGAACAACCCCTCGAGATATTCACTGGAAATGGACTGGGCCTGACCGATGACACATTGCACAGCTGGATCAAAACCTCTCAGCTGCTTCACCGCCTGAATCATTTCGGGTAACAGCGATTGCACCTCTGATATACGGCTGCCCGGCAAGACCCCGATGATCAACCCCTCTTCAGGCAACCCCAACTGCTTCCGCATCAATCGCCGATCATACTGAGGCGCCAACGTATCGAGTAACGGATGTCCGACGAAATCACAGGGCACGCCGGCGTCACGATAGATGGCTTCTTCGAAGGGCAAAATCACGATCATTCGGCGAACGACACGTTTAATTAAATGGATCCGATGGTGGCCCCATGCCCAAATTTGTGGGGCGATATAATAGATTACCCGGTGCCCAAGTTTTGCCGCAATTCGGGCCAACCGAAGATTCATGGACGGGTTATCGATGAAGACCACGCCATCCAAGGCCTGTTCCTTGAAAAATCGCTTCATCCTCAAGATATTCGATATCCCCTTGCCAATCGTCACTGGCCCTGGAACTCCTACGGCGTCCAGTCGTTGTAAGCCGCCTAACAGCTCAACCCCAGTGGAACGCATGTGCTGGCCGCCAACTCCAAGCAACTTCACATTCGGCTCACGGATCTTTAATGCCTTCGCCAAGTTTGCACCGTGCAGATCTCCTGAGGCCTCTCCTGCGACAATCAGAATAGTGAGGGCAGCCATAGTAACAATAGACAATCAAAGGGACTGGTCAAAACCTGTCCTGAGTGTTGCCGAAGGAAAGCCAGGATTCGTGGAATGTGAAGCGTCATGCGTGAAGTGTTGGGAAAAAGTACCCCGATGTGTCTTCCACGCTTCACGTGTTACGTTCCAGGAAAACCCCGCTGGCACCCCCTCCCTTCGCGAGGGCATGCTTTTTTACCCGTTCTTCAAAAAGAAGAACCTGCTCTCTGTGTGAACGGTTCACGCAAACCAGCCTTAAGGATCGATTCGTTGATGGCATGGGCCAGTTCCAATGCACGAAGCCCCTCTTCCCCCGACACTCCGAGTGACACACCCGACTGGACGGATTGCACAAATGCGTGCAACTCTCGCTTGAGGGGCTCTTCATCATTGCCCTGAATCGATTCTTCTATCACGGAGGACTCTCCGCCTGAAAGAACAGTCCGTCTATACCCAAAGCCTTTCCGTGATTGAAAATCCACGGACAGATACAGATCAGATTGAAATAATCGCATTTTCCGCAGGCGGCCCGTGGACATTCGGCTGGCGGTAAAGCTGACGATACACCCACCAGAAAATTCAACACGGGCATTCGCAAAATCAATTTGTGAGGACAGCACGGTCACCCCCGCCGCTTCAACTTTTTCTGGCTCCCCCAAGTTGAGAGACAAAATCAGATCCAAGTCGTGGATCATGAGATCCAACACCACATCCACATCCGTCCCACGCGGTTGATACGGAGCGAGACGATGACATTCGATGAATCCAGGGGTGTGAATGACCTTTCGAATGCCATCCATAACCGGATTGAACCGTTCCACATGCCCGACCTGTAACCACAAGCCGCGGTGGTTCGCGAATTCGACCATGGCCCTGGCCTCGGCAACAGTGGACGCCAGAGGCTTTTCCACCAGGACATGCACCCCGACCTCCAAACAGGTCTGCACGACTTCTCGATGATGAGAAGTCGGCACAGCCACGCTCACCGCATCGACAACGCCTAACAACTCTTTGACATGAGAAAACACCGGGGCACCATGCCGTTGTCCAATCGCCTCTGCACGATCACGATCAAGATCCACGATACCCACGAGCTGGGTATCCGAAAACTGAGAATACAGTCGAACATGGTGTTGGCCTAAGTGCCCCACCCCAATGACGCCGACTTTGAGACGATCCATGTGTAAGAACCTCAGATTTCGTGAAGCGTGATGAGTAATGCGTCATCCGCAAAGATTTTTTTTCGCTTCACGCATCACGCATTACGTATCACGATTTTAATCCGACAATAGCGATACCAGCGCGATTGGCTTGTTCCAGCATGTCTTCTCGATCGAGAAAAATCGTTTTGTCCGCCTCTAAGGCCAAGACCGATGCCTTGACCTCCCGCATAACTTCGATGGTCCGAGGTCCCACGGCCGGCAGGTCAAACCGAAGGTCTTGCTGCGGTTTTGAGCGTTTCACCACCACGGCGCCCTTTCGAGCCAAGGCCCCACCACGACGAATGGCTTCATCCGTGCCTTCCACCGCTTCCACCGCGACGATGACTTTATCCTTCACAACCACACATTGCCCAATATCAATCTGGCAGATTTCCTTTGCCATAGCCCACCCAAAGTGAATATCTTCGAGTTCTTTTTTCGTGGGCCGCCGTTTTGATAACTCTCCAACCGGTACCAAGATATCACGTAGGCCAAACGTCGATTCCCGGATTTGGATCCCTTCGCTTTCAATTTCTTTGGCAATAGCTCGCAAGATCCCATCATCCTTCCAGACCTTGAGACGGGAGAACAAGGCAATGGCGCGGAGGTCAGGACGAACATCTGAAAACAGATGCGTTTTTTTGATCCCCCCCAACATGACAGCCTGACGGACCCCATCATCTTTGAGGGCTCGAATCATTTTATTCAACTGGCCAATTCGAATCCAATGAATACGATCCACCGCCTGTTCAAGCGCCGGATCGGTCTCACCCACATGCGCGACCGCCGACACGGTATATCCTAGTTTTTTGGCATTTTCGGCAAAGATAATGGGAAACCGACCATTCCCGGCAATCAACCCAATCGATTCACCCGGTGAAACCGGTTCCATAGGGGAGGAAGGACCATTCGAAGAAAGGGAGTCTGCGGTCAATTAGAATTCCTCTTGATCGTCCTGGCCTTTTCGTGCAGGTCGGCAAGCGCCTCGCGTTGAGGCTTCCAAAAAGGTCAACATCATCAAGACATCCTGGCTATCTTGAAATTGATGTCTGGCGAGTTTCGTGGCCTCGGCCAAACGTTGGCCCTTCCGAAATAAAAGCTGATAGGCCTGTTTGAGAATACGGATACGCGCATTGGAAAACCCACCACGGCGAAGGCCAATGGAATTGAGCCCATAGAGTTTGGCGCGGTTCCCGACTGCCCGCATATACGGCGGCACATCACGAGCCACGGCCGAGCATCCGCCAATCATGGCATAATCGCCAATACGGACATACTGATGGACCCCAACCAGCCCCCCAATAACCGCATAACTGCCAATGGTGATATGCCCGGCCAACGTCGCTGCATTGGCCATCACGACCGAATCTCCCAAGTGACAATCATGCGCGATATGCACGTAGGCCATCAAAAAATTATGCTTCCCCAATGAGGTAATGCCCCCGCCAAACGCCGTCCCTCGATTCACCGTGACATATTCCCGCAAAATATTTTGGTCCCCAATGATGACTTTGGTGGGCTCATCATGATACTGAAGGTGTTGGGGAGGGGTGCCGATGGACACGTATGGAAAGATCTTGCATCGTTGACCGATTTCGGTCCATCCTTCCACGCAGACATGGGAGAGCAACTCGGTTCCACGCCCAATGTGCACATGCTCTCCGACTATGCAATACGGCCCAATAGTAACATCTTCATCGAGTTCCGCCTTGGGATGCACAATGGCTGTGGAATGGATAGACATACTCAGCTTCTCATCCTACTCGCGTACCGACTCCGACTCAGTGGTCGTCGTGACCATCGCCGTCGATTCAGCTTCGCACACTAAATCATTGCCAACAAAGGCTTTACCCTGCATTTTCCAAAAGGGAGGACGTCTTTTAATCACCGTGACCTGGAGACGCAATTGATCACCAGGAACCACGGGCTTACGAAACTTTGCTTTATCAATACCCGTTAAAAATACAACCGGCGGAGTATTTCCTGGAGTTGAGAGTATAGCCAGGATTCCACCAAGCTGCGCTAAAGCCTCAAGAATGAGAACCCCTGGAAAAATAGGATGGCCAGGAAAGTGTCCCTGAAAAAACGGTTCATTGATCGTGACGTTTTTCACCCCAACAGCCATCTGATCAGTTTGTAATTCCGTTACCCGATCCACTAATAAAAACGGATACCGGTGTGGGAGAATAGCTTGAATATCAATGTTCTCGATCGGGATCTCACTCATAAAAAGGCTCCTCCACCAAACTCTTCCGCTTCACGCTTGCGCGCCGGAGCGCTACAGCGCGCAGGCACGTCTCACGCTTCACATCCCCCAAGAACCCTGCCCGTTAGGACCTGAGAGAAAATAACTTGGACAATCTCGCATCCAATCTTCGGGCCATCTTTGAACGGGCCTCAATCGAAAAACCCTCAACATAGCTGTGCTATGCCTCGGGTGTTTCTCAATCGTTCCGTCCAAATCCGACCCAAATCTTGGCGCAATATTGTCCAAGTTATTTTCTCTCAGGTCCTTAGGGGTGACGTTGATTCAATGCAGCGAGCACTTCCTTGGAAATATCTAAACTGGGCTGATAATAGCGAGTCGGAGTATTCGCGCCTTTTTCCATCACAAGGGCCAGGCCACGGCGCTGGGCCAAATTTTCAATAATCGCATCAACACTTACTCGAAATTCCAAAAACAATTGCCCCTGTTTGGCCTGAACTTCCTGGTTCATATTCGCCACTTTTTGCTGATACTCCCCCATCCGTCGCCGAAATTGTTCTTCGCGTTGTTGACGAGCCGACTGGCTTAAGACACTCCCTTGCCGCAACAATTGGCTTTCCAGGTTTCGAAGTTCTTTCTGCTCCAGCTCAATTAATGTTTGACGATCTTTCATGAACACATTGAGCGTCTCCGTCACACGCTGCCCCAATTTGGACTCTTTGAGCAACCACTGCGTATCCACCACACCAATAGCGATCGGTGAGACAGATTTTTTTTCAGTGGCGGGGGAAGACGACATGCAACCGCTGCCAAGCAACAGAAGCCCCGATACCAACCACCCGGCACCGAGGTGGACAAGTGTTCTCGGATCCTGTGAAATCCAACTAAAACCCTGCATAGCTGTATCCTCTAAAAGACATTTCCAACCGAAAATTCGAACACGGTTTTCTGTTCATTTGGTTTAGCATCTAAATTAATTCCCCACGCCGCTCGCAGGGGGCCGAATGGAGAAACCCACCGAACTTCAAGACCGGTCGCGGGCCTGAGATCCAACGAAAGGTCCTCCACTTCAGCAAACCCTTTTCCATAATCAAAAAAGACCACGCCGTCGAGTTTCGCACCCTCTAATATAGGGAAAATCATATCCACATTGAGAATGACCTGCTTATTCCCACCCTCTAAGGTACCACTAGAGGTGACAGGACCGGCACGACCGAATTTAAAACCACGAACAGAGTTGATGCCACCGACAAAATAGAGTTCGGTCAAAGGAACGGGATCCCCTCCGTAGCCTTCGACAATCCCAAACCGACCACGAAGGGACATCCGCATGTCCCAAATTGGGAACGGCACATATTTGAGCCCATCAAGACTCACGCGGAAGAAATTATTCGACCCACCAAAGGCCTCGGACCCAAAACCCAATCGAATTCCAGTACGTGACCCACGCCGTGGGCTTTGAAAATTATCCCTTGTATCACGAAACAAGCTGGCGCGAAACCCAGTCGTCGATTGGTCGCCCACCTGACTGATGATAAAAGTCGGAGCATCAGACGACGGGTTTGTGATTGTAATGGCTTCGGCCACCAGCGTAAAGCTGCCCGCAATAAATTCCGAAAAGGCTTGGCCAAATTGGATGGTCCCCCCAATCCGCTCTTCCTCATACGTAAGAAAATCAGTATCGGTACTGAAGCCGTCGACTTGAAATGAGGTGGGACCGTCATATAAAGCGGGATTCCGAAAGGTGAGGACCCCCAACGTCCGCCGAATGCCGAGCTGTCCACGGACCCGCGCTAAATATCCCTTTCCGAACAAATTGCCTTCAGAAATATTGGCAATCATGGTAAATTGGTCCAATGTACTAAACCCACCACCGATACTAAACGATCCTGTTGGTTTTTCCTTCACCTTCACTTCCAGATCGACTTTATCCTCTTCAACCTGGGTGGGAAGAATTTCCACGGTTTCAAAAAAATTTAGATTATTGAGTCGCTGAAAACTTCGCTTGATCGCGACCGAGTTAATGGCCTCCTGTTCATCAACTCGGATCTCACGACGAATGACATTGTCTCGGGTTTTATCATTTCCGGATATGTGAATCTCGCGAACACGAATCAGATGACCTTCCGTAATATTAAAAGTAATCTGCGTCGTCAAGGTTTGAGGATTCGGAACCAATGAGGGGGTCACCTCCGCAAAAGAATATCCCTTTTCCCCGTATTTATCCGTTATCCGTGTCACTTCCTGACGGACCGATGATCGTTGAAACACATCAGTCGAACGGAGGAAGGATTCGAGTTCTAACTCTTCCGTCTCGAAGATCGTATTGCCCGTGAACGTCACAGAACCAATAGTATACGGTTGGCCCTCGATGATCCGAAATGTAACGATAAACGACTCTTTGTCCTCACTCAGGTCAATGCGGGGAATGCCAACCTGGACATCCAAGTACCCTTTGTTCGAATAGAACTCTTTGATCCGTTCCACGTCGTTGGCCAATTCTTCCCGACGAAGAATGCCCGCATCCGTCAACAACGAGATCACCGGCACCCATTCCCGATTCGCCATGACCCCTAATAAATCACTCTTGCTCACCACGGTCATGCCGTCGAACACAATGGTGCGAATCCTGGCGCGTGTGCCTTCCTGAATAAAAAAGGTAATCCGGTTCCGGGTATCATCAAGCGCCTGCACAATGGGAATCACTTTGGCATGGTGATACCCTTCTATTTGATACTCTTCACGAATTTTCTCAGCACTGGCTTTTACTTCCTTCTTATCCAAAAACACCTGACTTCGCAATGTCACCACTTCCTTCAACTTATCGTCAGACAGTTCTTCATTGCCATCAAACACAATGTCGACGGTAAACGGTTTTTCCTTCACAAAAAAAATCACCAGGACACCATTGGCAATAGACTCTGTCCGTACTTGCACGTCATCAAAAAACCCCATATCGTAAATGCGCTGTATTTGCTGACGAGCAATGATCGTCGTAATGTGATCCCCTGGTTGCACGGTTAACCTGCCAAGAATGGCGGAATCTTCGATTCGTTGGTTCCCCTCAATACCAATGGACTGGATCTTCAATCCTAACGTTTGCCCAAAGACCATCTCGGCAGCCACACCCCAACCACCGACAACAACACAGAGAAATGCGGTGACCCAGCGAAACATGTCAACACGTATGGCGTCAGGCCCCTCATCCTGGGGCCCGAGCCTTTTCAGTCCATCCATTCAACAGCCTGTCGGTTCACGGCTTGGGAGGCAACGACACAAGGAAGGAGCCAGCAGACCAAACCACTTGTGATCTGAAAGTTCGAAAACCAGAATTATGTACCATTGTGAACAGAGACTCCGAAATGGCCGCTCGGGACCTGAGAGAAAATAACTTGGACATATCGCGCCAAAATTTTGGGTCGGATTTGGACGGCACGATTAAGAAACACCCGAGGCATAGCACAGCTATGTTGAGGGTGTTTCGATTGAGGCCCGTTCAAAGATGGCCCGAAGATTGGCGCGATATGTCCAAGTTATTTTCTCTCAGGTCCTCAGACCCCGGACCATCCAAAGACCCTGCTGGGCATGGGCATTATAATGTGCCACCCTGTCCTTGTAAAGTATTGTCATTGCAATGCTTTACCTTCCTTGACATTCATTTTTTCCTTCACCTAGTATCCACCTTCCCCCTGATTTATGCCCAGTTGGAAATTTCACCACAATCGTCAACAACACCAAAAAATGTCGAATTGACATTGCCAAGGTTATTGTATGTATGTCTGAAGAACTTAAACTAGATCCCCAGAATGTGAAAATCCCCGATACCCTTCCGCTGATCCCCGTCAGGGATATCGTGGTGTTCCCGTACATGGTGCTCCCGTTGTTTGTCGGCCGCGACATGTCGATTAAAGCGATCGAAGCCGCACTCGGTGGAGACCGAATGGTGTTTTTAGCGACTCAGAAATCGCACGAAACGGAAACACCCGGCCCCGAGGAAATCTTTACTGTTGGAACCGTGGGCATGATCATGCGGATGCTCAAACTCCCGGATGAGCGGATTAAAATTCTCGTTCAAGGTGTCACGAAAGGAAGGATCACCGAATACCTCCAGAGCGATCCATACTATTCAGTTCAGATTGATCAACTCCCAGCGACCCCGGCCAGTCCACCGTCACTCGAAACGGAAGCCGTGCTTCGTACCGCAAAGGAAACCTTGGACCGATTGACCAGCCTCGGGAGGGTGTTGATGCCAGATGTGATGGTCGTGATTGAAAACCTGGATGAACCGGGAAGGTTGGCTGACATCATCATTTCGAATCTCGCCCAAAAAGTCGATGTGACCCAGGAGATTTTGGAAACCGAAGATCCCCTTGCCCGCTTGAAGCAAGTGACCGACATTCTGGGAAAAGAAATCGAAGTCATGTCGATGCAGCAAAAAATCCAAGCTGAGGCCAAGGGCGAAATCGATAAAACCCAACGAGAATATTTTCTTCGCGAACAACTCAAAGCCATTCAAAAAGAACTGGGTGAACTCGATGAACGCGCGGAAGAAGCCGCAGAATTTCGCAAACGGATTCAAGAAGCTGCCATGCCCGAAAAAGTATTGAAAGAAGCCGAAAAACAACTGAAGCGACTGGAAAAAATGCACCCCGACACCGCGGAAGCGGCGACGGTTCGGACCTATTTAGAGTGGCTGGTTGAAATTCCCTGGAGCAAGGCCTCGGAGGATAACCTGGATATTCCCGCCGCGCATAAAGTGCTCAACGACGACCACTATGACCTGGAAAAAGTCAAGGAACGGATTTTGGAATACCTGGCCGTTCGAAAATTAAAAAAGAAACTCAAAGGCCCGATCTTGTGCTTTGCGGGCCCTCCCGGGGTTGGCAAAACATCCCTGGGCAAATCGATTGCACGTGCGCTAGGCCGAGAATTCGTTCGCATCAGCCTTGGCGGGGTTCGGGATGAAGCAGAGATCCGTGGACACCGCCGCACGTATGTTGGCGCGCTTCCCGGACGCATCATGCAAGGGATCAAACAAGCCGGCACCAACAATCCTGTTTTCATGCTTGATGAAATCGATAAGGTCGGTATGGATTATCGCGGGGACCCCTCCGCCGCCCTGTTAGAAGTGTTGGATCCCGAACAAAACCACGCGTTTTCCGACCATTACTTGGGAGTCCCGTTTGATCTCAGTAATGTCATGTTCATCACCACCGCCAACGTGATTGATCCCATCCTTTCCGCCCTGCGCGATCGTATGGAAATCATCACCATCCCCGGTTACACGGAGGAAGAGAAACTGGGCATTGCCCGTCGCTTCTTGCTACCCCGCCAACTGGAAGAACATGGGATTACGGAAAAGCATTTCCGCCTCATGGACCCGGCCCTTCAACGAATCATCAGTCACTATACCCGCGAAGCGGGAGTCAGAAACCTCGAGCGAGAAATCGCCAATGCCATGCGCAAAGTCGCCAAGCGTGTCGCCGAAGGAAAAGTCAAACTCCACACGATTACCCCAACGACCCTGCAAAAATACTTGGGCATCCCCAAGTATATGCCGGAAACCGAGAAAGAAAAAGATCAGATTGGTGTCGCCACGGGCCTTGCCTGGACCGAATCCGGGGGAGAAATTCTGCACATCGAAGCCACGGTCATGAAGGGGAAAGGCCAGTTAACGCTGACCGGACATTTGGGAGATGTCATGAAAGAATCGGCGCAAGCGGCGTTGAGCTACGTTCGGTCACAAGCCCAACGATTCGGCATTAAACCCGATACCTTCTCGAAAACGGATATCCACATTCATGTCCCCGCGGGTGCCATACCCAAAGACGGGCCCTCGGCGGGCATTACCATGGCCGCGGCCATTACCTCGAGTTTAGCCAACATCCCGACTCGGCATGATGTCGCCATGACCGGCGAAGTCACGTTAAGAGGACGCGTGCTTCCCATCGGCGGACTCAAGGAAAAAGTCCTCGCAGCCAAACGGGCGACCGTCACCAATATCATTATTCCTAAAGGCAATGAAAAAGATTTGGAGGAGCTCCCCAAACACCTCCTCAAAGAGGTCCACTTCATCTTCGCGGAAACAATGGATGATGTGTTCCAAGCCGCCCTTCATTTACCTCCACATATACGGAGAAAACTGAAACCGGTCAAAGCCCCGCACACAAAATCCAAAACAATCAAATCACAGCGTTCCCGAGCATCAACGGCGAATCAGAAAAAACCCGTGGCGGCGGCTCCTACGCGCCGCGCAAAAGCGAACCGGACTCTTTCCCCACCCCATTCCTCACGATGACACCTGCGTCGCGGCCATCAACGCTTCACGCCCTCGGAGAATTTGGCCTTATTCGCGACCTGCACAAACATTGTCACACACCCGGTTCCGAGGTCATCCAAGGCATTGGAGATGATGCCGCCATTCTGCGCACCTCACCCAAGGAATCCCTTCTTGCCAGCACCGACCTCGCCATTGAAGGGGTCCACTTTGATTTAGCCTTTGAATCATTACAAGACGTGGGCTATCGAACCGCCGTGGCGAATATCAGTGATATCGCCGCCATGGGGGGCATCCCAAAATTTCTCCTTGTGGCTTTAGCCATTCCACCTTCGTATTCGATACACAATGTGCGAGCATTGTATCAGGGATTCAAAAAACCATGCCGGCAATACAATATTTCTCTGGTCGGAGGCGATACCTCTACATCGAAGTCAGGCCTGTTTCTTTGTCTCACCATCCTGGGACATGTGAGAGCCAATCGTGCATTGACCCGTCAAGGCGCCAAAGTAGGAGATCGAGTGTACGTGACCGGCACATTGGGCGATTCCAAAGCCGGGCTTCAGATTTTGCAACGCCAAAGGAAACAGAAAAAAACTACTACCCATCAGCCATATGAAACATTTCTCAAAAAGAGACACCTGCGCCCGATACCGAGACTGGCCATCGGACAGCATCTTTCCCAGGGTCGTCTTGCCCATGCGGCCATTGATGTCTCAGATGGACTTTCAGGAGATATCCACCACCTCTGCCACGCGAGTCGCGTCGGAGTCGAGTTGTGGGCCACTCACCTTCCCATTTCGCGTCAATGCCATGCCTACGCTGCAGCGCATCGTTGTAACCCCATTGACATAGCGCTGGAGGGGGGGGAAGATTACGAGTTACTGTTTACCATCGACCCTCGAAATCACGGCAGAGTAACCGAGCTCTCTCACATGCTCAAGACCACCATGACCTGTATCGGGGAAATCAAGCCGAAACCCTTTGGCCTTAGGCTCAAGTTAGAAGACGGGATCAACCGAAAAATCATGAGACAGAGTTACGATCACTTTTCCACCAAACCCTGAGTATTCCATCACCGTGTTTTCACTCGCATCTATTCGTTCTCAACTCACTCAAGTGTTACATCTTCAAGAGTCGCCGCACCGAACGGCGCTGGCCTTTGCACTGGGTATATTCATTGCCTTTAGCCCAACCTATGGACTTCATACCCTCTCCGCCATATTTTTCGCATGGGCCTTTCGCTTAAATTTTGCCGCCATACTGCTAGGAAACTTTGTGAATAATCCCTGGACCACCGTGCCAATTCTTGGGGCCACCATGTGGACCGGCTTTCTGCTTCTCGGCATGCCGGAACTTCCAGCCATTTCTTGGGACAATCTTTCAACGGAAGCCCTCTACGAAGTCGTCATGCCCTACCTCCTCCCCTTTACCATTGGAGCCTGCACGCTGAGTCTTTTGGGTGCGTTGATTGCATATCCTTTAGGACTGCTCCTTATCTCCCGGCACCGAAAACACCACGTCGTGGGCACAAACGATCCTACGAGTTGTTCAGAAAAGCCAGCCTAAGTTAAAATCAGCCAATTCAATATTGCCCATAACCGAATATCCGTCCCCCCATGCCGTACCCACTGTTGAACCACATATCGCTCATTGCCGACCCGATTCATCAATACATCCAATTCACCGTTCCTCTAGAGACCTCTCCCTCTCAGGAAACCACTGAGAAGGACCTCATCGATTCACCGTGGGTCCAACGGCTTCGATGCATCTTTCAATTACAGAGCGCACGATGGGTCTATCCCTCGGCGGAACATAGTCGCTTTCAGCATTCACTGGGGGCCATGCACCTAGCTGGCCGATTCGCGCAACAAGTGTATTCGAGTCTTGCCCTCACTGATCCAGAGACTCCGTCCCTTCCGTTTATCGAAGAACTCCTCCGCGTGACAGCCCTGTTACACGACGTGGGGCATGGCCCCTTCTGCCACTTTTTTGATCATCACGTGTTAAACCATTTTGGGCTATCACATGAGTTGGTCGGACAGGTCATCATACGAGAGCATCTGGGTCCAATCATTAAAAAGTTACGACGTAGTCCCTCTGGAGCGTTTGCGCAAGGAGAGGAACTCGATCCTGACTATCTCGCATTCCTCATTTTGAAAGATCCTCAAAAAAAGAGTCAGGGATACCCGTATTGGCTTCGACTCCTCCAGCCACTGATCGGTGGACTCTTTACAGCGGACAACTTCGACTATGTGTTACGCGACTCGTATATGTGTGGGGTAGCCGTAGGCCCGGTTGATATCGACCGGCTCATTCACTATACCCTCATCACTCGTAAAGGGGTCACCCTGCATAAAAACGGGCTTTCGGCCCTCCAGATGTTTTTAAATGCCAGGCTCTATCTCTATTCCAATGTCTATTTCCACCGCACCACCAGAGCCATCGATCTTCACTTGCGCGAAATATTTTATGACACCATGCAACTCATTTTTCCGCACCACCCCCTTCAACGAATCAAACAGTACCTGCAACTCACCGACTGGTCACTATTGGAACAGGTTCGGACATGGCCTTCTTCCCGGAATCGAAACAAGCAACGGTTAGGACAGGAATGGGCTCAAATCCTGGGGAGAAAAGTGAAATGGAAAATGGCCTATAGCGCCTTGCTCTCCTTACAGGACTATCAGGAAAAAGGCGCAGCCACCGATGCCGTCGCGCTTGAAAATAAGATCCGAAAAAAACTTCCCCGCCATCTCGCCACCACCATCTTTCGCGTGGATATCGCCAGCAAAGATACTCGTCCTATCAATGTCCTCAACATGGGACAGTTTCAATTTTATGTCTATGACCCAGCCACCAAAGCCGTGGAAAAAGAAACCCTCCGCGAGTTATTCGAATACCTGCCATCACGGATTGTGCAACTTCGCATATTTTCAGAAGATCACCGCGCCGATACCGCGTTAGCTCAGGCCACAGAGCAAGCCCTCAAGACATCACGAAAAGTTTTTGGTTCTTCCGACAGTAGCATGGGTAAACAGTATGGCTGATCGTCCTTGAGTTCCCTTCCTTTGTCAGGAGGGGCGGAGGGGAGGTAGGCTCTTCGTCGCCCTCAATAGCGGGTTCCATCATGGCTTCTCAATGACCAAAGACTCTACCTCACCTCGCCTCTCCTTACAAAGGAGAGGGACCAGAAACAGGTTGGGGACGACTCATGGAAAACACGGAAGGCCCAAGTTTTTTAAGGAATGCGCGAACAAGAGCCTAAGGAACGCAAGTGGTTTCCAGGGAAAAGTTCTTCGAGTCGGAGTGAAGGTCCTCACGGGATGTGGAATCGACATGACTCTTGGTTGAATCAAACAGATCGGTCCATATCAGCCTCGCCTCACGCAAAACAGCCCAATATGGGCCTTCCAAAACTGAGACAAAATCCCATCCCATCTTCGGGACACCTTTGAACGCGCCTCAATCGAAAAAGCCTCAACATAGCGGTGCTATGCCTCGGCTTTTTCTCAATCGTTACGTCCAAATTTGCCACAAATCTAGGCGCGATTTTGTCCCAGTTATTGTTTAAGGGCACCTCTAAAAACCAGGCATTTTGGTGAGGGCAAGGAAGCCGCGCGCGGAAAACCGGAGTGTATGGGCGAATACATGAGGATGTGAGCACGCGGCTGACGCCGCCATCACAGAAAAGGACGGTTTTTAGAGGTGCCCTTAAGTAGCCGTCTAGGTGTCGCCTAGGAACAGCTTCTTCGCAAAATGTTGGGACCGTCGAATATCGGTTTACTGAATTTCTTTTTGATTTTCCCTCACGCCGCGCTGTCTCACCTTACCTACTCAAGTGGGCATGAACATACTACATATTTATACGTGGTCTCGTTTGACAGGTGATCAACAAAAAAGCCCCACCGTCGAAACGATGAGGCTCTCTGTTTGGGCAATGCTGTTATCGACTATTCGATTACGCTTGTGCTTTTCTCATTTGGCTCGCTTGCATGAAGTCTTACGCGGAGAATTTCAACTAACTTTGGGCTTGACTCTTCGGTTTCTATTTCAGGAATAGAAAGCATATGAAGTGCGACCATTATGTCGCACAAAGAAGACCCTCATTTTGTTAGGTTATTTTAGGAATTCCTTGTAATTTTGTAAGATGGTGCGACCAACTTTCCGCAGTTTTTTGTTATTGCGAATGCTAAGTCTTCAAAATTCAAAGGAATTTTTAATCATCATTTTGGCACAGACCTTGCTTTATCTTGGTTTAGAAGATTTTTTTTAACAATATATTCCCCAGGGAGGTATTACCATGTCGTTATCCGTAATCAGCCCAGAGAATCAGCCCGTAGTCGTCGTCGTGGTCTTCGTGCTCGCGTTACTGGCTCTAGGCCTCACCGTCCACAACAACCAGCAAATCGAGCAGGTGGCTGCATTCTATGGTGTTGCCTCGGTTAAGACCTTCGAGACATTGCAAGGTCAGGTTGGTGATACGTCGGCCAATTTCGCGACGCTCGAAGCGCGAGTCGCCAGGCTGGAAAGTCAAGGCGTGACTGCGCCTGCGCCTGAAGTCGGAGTCAATTAAACCCCTCTCAGCGGGGGTCCATAGCGGTTCTGACCCACGACATTTCTCTAGTGAAGGAGGGGGTCGAGAAGAATGGGCTTCTACCCGAAAGAAAGATAATCATGGGGTAACCCGACTCATTCACCATTCTCTTTCCCCCTCCGTTGCGCATATTGCCAAATCATTACCACGTCCACTATTGAGGAAGTGGCTGCCATTTTTGATGGCACACCCTTTCGCCTGAAAGGGGAGACCCCATGGCTTTCAGGGAAACAGGAATTTCGGATTATCCAAACAACAAGTATTCTGCCGTAATGAGAGAATTGGGCGAAGGCTTGGTCCTCGGGTCGGGAACGTTATTGTTGCTCTTTCTCATCTACCAGATAATTGTGAATGATGCCGCGTCCTTGATTGTGATACAGCCCATGATAAAGGCTCTTTGGGTGGTAATCATAGGTGAAATTGTTTTTGTCATAGCCTCCA
>SMVB01364009.1_pt1 | contig 18548 bp, 16 predicted proteins | sample 2456461 | NCBI WGS metagenome assembly SMVB01 (sample SAMN11095934, study PRJNA526329) | marine sediment metagenome | biome: Marine sediment; feature: Surficial sediment; material: Deep marine sediment; isolation source: Hadal surficial sediment | place: Pacific Ocean | collected 2014-05 | depth...
GCGCGCCCCCGACCTCCACGTCCACGAGATCTTCGTCCTTGGCAACCTTGCGCATGCCTGCGTAGAGGTTCCAGAAGGGTCTGGCCATGCGCGTCCCGTACGAGAGGGCAGCCAGGCCGAAGGCCAGGGCCAGCAGGGGCGGCAGCACGAGCGTCAGCCCCAGCGTCAGGGCAAGCGGACGGAAGCTCTCGAGCACAGGCAACTCCGCCACGACCGTCCAGTCGAACACGTCGAGCGCGCGCTCGTAGCGCAGGCTCCAACCGTGCGTCGCCACGCCGAGTAGCCCTGCCAGGAAGTCCTCCTCGATGCCGACCGGAGCCGCCTCGGTCTCGACAGCGGGGCCGCTCGCCGCTACCCGCTGGCCTTCGGCATCCGTGAGATACAACTTCGCGTGAGCGCCGAGCAGGTCGGTTCGCAGCTCGGCGGCGATCACCTCGCGGCGCACGAGGCCCTGGAGCGCCGCAACCACCTCCCCGCTCGAGTTGTGCAGCGGAGCCCCGGCCAACGGCAGCGGTGGCTGGTCGGGTGCGTCCAGTACCCGGATCGACAGGACGTCGACTTGACCGAGCTGCTTGCGGAGCTCCACGCCCTGCATGACGGCGAGCAGATCGGACTCGACGGCGCTCCGCGACTCGAGCATTGCGACCAGGCTGTCGAGCACGCCGCTGGACCCGGCGCGTCCGAGCAGGTTGCCTTCGCGGTCCAGAACGACCAGCGCTTCGAAGTTCTCCGAGGCCGCGAGCGCCATCTCAAGGGCCGGACCCTCGAGCTGTTCGGCGACGCCGTCCTGGCGGGCGATCTGGCCGATCTCGGCGCGCGCGGCCTCCAGGCGTGCGCGGACCTGCTGCGCGCTCCAGTCGAGCACGACTGGGCCGGCCTCGTCGAAGCGGCTCCTCAGCGCGGTGTGCGTCGCGGCCACCCACAGCAGACAGGGAACCAGTGCGCAGACGATCGAAGCCGTCACGACGAGCCAGACGATCCTCGCCCGCAGGGCTCGCCCGGCCTCGGGCGGTAGATTGGGGTCTGCAGGGGACGGCACCGGTTCTCCTCCGTCCCCATCTCTTATCGACACTCAGTTGAGGCGGCTTGATCCCCGAATCGGTGCGCCTGCACGCTGGGAAGGCCGGCCAGGGTCAGCTGCCGCCTGACGCCCGGTCGTTTTCCTCGAACTTCCACAGCCCGGCGCCAGCGCCGCCCGTTCGCGCTTGCGGGAACCGCAGCGGGGCAACCTGAGCCTCCATTCGGTCGAAATCCAGGGGGAGTTCGTACGCTGCGGACGGGTCGCCCTTGGCCGCTCCACGCTGCGCATCGAGAGCTCCTCGGAGTCCGCGGGCGAGCTTCAAAGCGGGGCCCTTGCCCCAGAAGTGGGTGAAGAAGATTGCCGGCGACTCGCCGAGCATGTGGTTGTGAAGAGCAACAATATTGATTCCGCCGCCCCGTAGTGCCTTGAGCACCGGCTGGACTTCCCGGGCCGTCATCGCAATGTCCCCGGCGACAGCCGCGAGGGCGTCGGAGCCAGAAAACGCCATCCACGTGCTAAGCCCCATCGACGCACCGAAAGGCGAGCCCGCCATGCTGGCGGAGCGGCCGATGCTGATCTTGAAGACGCTGTCGCGGAACTTTCCAGAAACGCCGATGGTCTCTTCGAGGCGTGCCGTGTCGAGCTCTCCGTCGCGGGGTATCTGTCCGGGAAAGAGCTCTGCGGGTGTTGGGTTCTTGGCGCGCACGCTCTTTACAGCATCCCAGATGCTTCGCACTCCGGCGGCGAGCTCTTCGGAAGAGCCGTTGCCCCCGATGTGCATGAAATAGGCCTTTGGCTTGTCGAATAGAAAGTGGTTGTGAAGAGCGGTGACTTCGATTCCGGAAGTCAAGGCGGCGTCGAGCGCCGCGTTGACCTCGTCTTCGAAGACGACTGTGTCTCCCATGAGGCGCGTCCCATGGGGTGTCGCTTGAAACGCTGCCCAGGTTTTCAGTCCCATGGCGGGCCGAAAGGCAAGGCCGTCGACGTGAAACGCGACGGCGATCCTCGGCCAGCCGACCCGGACCACGCCGTCCGCGGTCGTTGTGGCTGCAACGCCCATGATGCGCGAGATGGTCTCAGCGCTTGGCTCCTGGGCGCCCGCTTCCCCGGTGGCCAGGCAGAGCAAGCTCGCGAAAACCGCCAGGCAGTGTTGCATCGTTCCTTCCCCCTCTTGCTGTAGAACGTAACCGATGGAATCTCGAGCGTTCGCCAAGCTGTCGTACTCGGGCCGGGGAGATTCGAGAGGTAGGAGTCGTCGCCATCTGGTGAACTGTGGCATGGTTCGAAGCAGTCGGAAGCCTTGATGGAGCCTGCTTGCAGGATATGCGCAACCAGCCGCGGAGAACGCGCCAGGAGTTTCGCACGGTCAGCCCGACCCTGTGTCGTCGGGTCGACCTGCGCGCGGCTCAGCTGACCCTGGACTGATCCGTGCTGTACCAGGTCGCCGCCGAGCTCGTCCTGATCCTGCACCTCGGGTTCATCGGGTTCGTGATCGCAGGCGGGGTGGCCGTTCGCTGGTGGCCTCGAATCGCCTGGCTTCACGTGCCGCTGTTCGCCTGGGGCTCGCTGGTGAATCTCGCCGGCTGGGTCTGTCCGCTGACGCCGCTCGAGAACCACCTGCGTCGGCTGGCGGGCGAGTCCGGCTATGCCGGAAGCTTCATCGAGCAGTATGTCGCCCCTGTCGTGTACCCGGCCGGCATGACGAGCGATCTCGCGCTGGCGGCGGGGGTGTTCCTGCTGGTCTGGAACGTCGCCGTGTACGCCTGGATCTTTCGGGTTCGACCTTCGCGGTCGTAAACGCGGCTGCGCGCCCCCTAGAATCAACTTGAATTCTTCGCCGTAACTCCCGGACGGGGATCAGGGGATCGGGAGATCGAGTCTTCTCGGCCCGGCCCGTAGCTGAGCCGCTTCTGCTTTGGCAGCCGATGCCGTGGGTTGACACGAGCGGTGCACCTCAGGTTTTCAGTTCATGCAGAAGATGACGACTGAGATTGCCCACGAGGTCGACGATCATGACGCGGGTGTCGAACCACCAGCGCCCGTCGATACGCTGAAAAGTATCGCGATATCGTCCCGAGATGATGGGCTGGAGCGGGAAATCGTCGACCTGCTGGAAGACGGTGAAATAGCTGCGCGCCAGGGCAACGTCGGCGCCCTCTTCGACCTCGATGATCGAGTTCGTCGTGACGTGCTTGGTGTGAGGGCTGCCGTCGTCGTAGATCCGTGTGGAGCCCTGATACAGCGCGAGTACCCGGTCACGCCCCATGAATGCCTGATCCGGACTGGCATCGGGCGATACCGCGATGCGGCCATGGGTGAACAAGTCGGCCACGCCCTCCAGGTCACCGTTGTCGATCCGTTCGGCGTAGCTGTGGAGCAGATTCTCGATTTCACGTGCGGCGTCAGGCATGCCGGCAACGCTAGCGAAGTGGTGGCAGCATGCTTTCGAGGCGTTCGATGGAGGGGCCGCTCTCGCCTTCGCCCCCTCAACTCCGGCGTGCTATTTCGAGAAGCTTGCGGAGACGATCCGGCTCTGGTTCTGGAGGTCCCAGCCGAGACCCGACGAGCCCAGCGGCGAGAGAGATAGACGATGGGGGAAGCGACGACCATGGCGGAGCCAGATGATGGTTGAACGCCCCGCCCGCTTCGATGAGGCGACGCTCCTCGCCGAGGCTCAGCGAAAGGCAGGCCTCTCTGACTTCGGTGACATGGGCTTTCAAGCGCCCCTACGCGTGCTGCTCGAATCGCTGGCGGATGCCCCCCTCAACGACGTGGGCAAGCTGGTCCTGCGTACCTCGATCCGTCGCAGTCTCGTACAAAGGTTGCTTGCCCAGGAATGGTCGACTCGACATCCTGAGATCGCTCGCGAGCCGATCGAAGCTCCGCTCGTGGTGGTCGGCCAGATGCGCTCGGGCACGACGCTGATCCAACGCCTTCTCTGTTGCGATCTGCGCTTCTACTGCGCCTGCGGCTGGGAGATCGGCGAGCCCGCGCCGCGACCCGGGACGCTATGGACCGAAACCGATCCGCGTATCGCGGATGGTGAAATCCGGGTACAGCAGATGCGCGACTTTGCGCCGGGCCTGTTTGCCATCCACCCGATGGCCGTCCTCGAGGCCGACGAGGAGATCGTCTTCCTCGCGGATGCTTTCCTATCGCATGTCCCGGAAGCCTCGTGCCATGTCCCCACCTATCGCTCTTGGCTCGATCACCAGGACTTCACGCCCGCCTATCAATACCTGAAGCGCATGCTCCAGTTGCTGCAGTGGCAAAAGCGACAGCGGGGCGTAGAGTGCGAGCGCTGGGTGCTGAAGACCCCTGCGCATCTGGGATACCTCGACACGCTCTTTGATGTCTTTCCCGGTGCGCGGGTGATTCAGATGCACCGTAGTCCGCTCGAGACGATTCCATCGGGTGCAAGTCTGAACTTTACATTGTGGAAGATGTACGCCGATGAAGTCGATCCGAACGAGGTCGGTCGACAGTGGCTCGAACGCATGGCGTGGACGACGCGCCGTAGCCTGGCCGTGCGCGACGGTCTGGCCGACGCGGATGAGCGCTTCGTGGACGTGTGGTATCGCGATGCCGTCTCGGACCCGCTCACCGAGATGCAGCGGATCTACGCGGCACTTGCCTTGGAGCTGTTGCCCGAGGCGCAGCGAGGAATGGAGCGCTGGTTGGCCGCGCAAGCGCGCGACAAGCGCCCCGCACACGAATATTCAGCCAAGCAATTTGGCCTGACCGAGAGAAGGATTCGCGAGGCCTTCGCCGGCTACATGGCTCGCTTCATCGATCCCCACGAGCGCTGCTGACCGCGGTCGCACACTGCGAGCCTCTCACGCTCCCTTCTAGGGCCCAGCTGTGCCTGCACCCGTGTGGAGGGCGAATGCCGCGATGTTAGTATTGCCCTCCGCGCGGAGTCGTCGCCATCCTCCAGCGCGCACCCTCTGGAGGATCGATGGGATCGCATCTGATCGCCACGCCCGAGCAGCACGCGCACGAACTCGAGGCGCTCGAGCTGACTCAGCACCCCGTCGTCAAGGAGGCCTACGAACGCGTGCGGGGGAATTGGCTCGCGGCTGCCGATCCGAGCCCCGACATGCTCAGCTGCTTCGACTGGGCATTCGAAGAGGTGATGTTCTCGGCCGCCGTCTGGTCGCTGAACCAGGACCCGTTGCGTCCGCGAGTGATTTGCATTACGCGGCTCGCGCACCCTGTTGGCGACATTCAGATCCCCGGCTCGCGCTGGGGGATCGACAACCCAGATTCCATTTATCGCGTGATTCCGATCTTGGGAAGCGAGCGCTACGTCATCCACGGCCGCGTGGCCGAGCAGCGCATGACGGAGAACTATTTCACGCTCTGGGACGAGAAGATGAACACGATCGACGTTCTCTCGGGCCACGACCTCGTGCTCGATGACGATCGTCGCTTCTCGATTTCGGTCGACAGCGAGCCAAAGGGCGATCGTCCGAATCACATCCAATCGGCGCCGGAGGCCCTCGAGTTCTACATTCGCGACGTGATGCTCGACTGGTCGAGGGACGAACCCAACGAGCTGTCGATCGAGCGTCTGGGCGACGCGCCGGGCACGCCGCCGCGGTCCGTCGACGAGCAGGCCCAGCTGACCGCCAGCTACATGCATCGTTTTGCCGAATTCACCCAGAAGCTCGGTCGCGGCATGACGAGCAGCCCTGCGAACCAGTTCGCGCTCGCCTTCTCGGCCGACAAAGGCGGCGCGCTCCGCAAGCAGGTCTACATCGGCGGTAACTTCAAGCTCGATGATGATGAGGCGATGCTGATCGATGTGAGCGACGGCGGCGCGAAATACTTCGTCGTCCCGATCGGGAACATCTGGGGCACGACCCTCGACATCGTCGAACGCACCAGCAGCCTCAACAAGGCACAGTCGATCCCCAACAACGATGGCACCTATACCTACGTGCTTTCACGGAAGGATCCTGGCGTGCACAACTGGATCGACCCCTGCGATCTGGGTGAGGGCATCCTCACCCTGCGTATGGCCGAATTTCCGGACAGCCGACCCAATCGCGATCTGTCGGCCCAGAGCCGGGTGGTGCCGCTGGCGAGTTTGCGTGACGAGCTACCGGCCGAAACGAAGTGGGTCACCCCGGCCGAACGCGCCGAGCAGCTCGCCGAGCGGGCCGCCGCCTACAAGCGGAGACTCCCCGAACACTGAACGCGTTCGCATCCATCCGAACCCGGTCGGCTCCACAGCGACCGTCCGTGCGCCCAAGGCGCCGCATGCTAGACGGGAGTCCAAACCATGTCTGCGAAGCCCAGAGAAGGCCCCGGTGGCTGGCTGATCACCGGCTGCTCGACCGGCATCGGCCGACATATCGCCGAGGCGGCGCTCGAGAAGGGCCACAAGGTAGCCGTCACTGCGCGCAAGCCCGAAGCCGTTGAGGACATTGTCTCAGCGCATCCCGAACAGGCGATCGCGCTGGCGCTGGATGTCACGAAGCGGGATCAGGTAGACGCCGCGGTTCGCGAGACCGAGCGCAGCTTCGGTGGCATCAACGTGCTCGTGAACAACGCCGGCTACGGTTACATGGCGGCCGTCGAAGAAGGCGAGGATGACGAGATCCGCGCCCTGTTCGACACCAACTATTTCGGGGCCGTGGCGATGATCCAGGCGGTGTTGCCGGGCATGCGCGGCCGCGGCCGCGGCCACGTCATCAACATCTCCTCCATGACCGGGCTGGTCGCCAACCCGCCCAACGTCTTCTACAGCTCGACGAAATTCGCGCTCGAAGCACTCACGGAGGGACTGTCGAAGGAGGTGGGGCCGCTCGGCCTGCACGTCACGGCCATCGAGCCGGGCGCGTTTCGCACCGATTGGTCAAAAAGAAGCATGAGGGAAGCCAGCAACCCCATCGATGCGTACGCCGACACGGTCGGTGCGCGCAAGGCGCTGATCAAACTCGCGGGCGACAGGTTCCCGGGCGATCCGCGCCGCATCGCCGATGCGGTGTTGATGGTCAGTGAGCGGAAGCATCCGCCGCTGCACTTGCTGCTCGGGCACGACGTCTATAAGGCGTATCGCGAGAAGCTGAGAGGGCTGATGGCGTCGGTCGAAGAGTGGAAGGATGTGACGCTCGACGTGAATTTTCCGAGCAAGTAGACTCCAAGGGCATCCGGGCCAGCGCCCGATCCCAGCTTGGCAAGCACCGCCTGAGGCCCGTCGCCCGGCGCAGGCCGGGGGGCTGATGCGCCGCGCGTCAGATCGTGAAGGAGTAGTCCTCCAGCGAATGCTGATAGCGGACGCGTGACTCGAACAGCAGTTCATTGCCTGCGCGCAGCCTGCGGCCCAACTCCCGGCAGATGTTCATGTAGATCATCGTGAACTGCTCGATGTCCTGCTTGGCGATCTCGAGCACGTCGAGCGCCCGAAAGACCAGCGCCTGGCAGTCCTCCTCAGCGATCACCGAAGCGCTGCGCGGCATGAAGTCGAGCAGCGCGATCTCGCCGAAGAAGTCGCCGCACTCGAGGCTGTTGATCACGTAGTTCGTGCCCTGCCACGTCTTCACGATGGTCACGCGTCCCCGCTCGAGGACGTACAACGACGTGCCCACGTCTCCCTCCCGGAAGAAGTAGTCGCCCTTGGGTACGTGGAGGGTGTGGGCGCGCTCGAGCAGAAGCGCCAACGCGTCCGACTTCACGGCCCCGAAGATCGACATGTCTTGGAGCAGCGCGATCCTGGCATCCATCATGCAGCCTCCTCGGCCCCCAACGCCCCAGCATAACGCCAGCGCGCGGCGGCGTGAAAGGCCGCTGCTGAGCGGGGTACCTGCAGGGTCTCAGCAGGCCCCGCGTCGACTGCTTGCCGCCCGTCCTGCTGGCACTGGCGAGCCGCGCTCTGCTAATCGAGCGGGCCGGGGGGCTGCTAGAAGGCCTTGGGCCAGCGGGGCGAGGCCGTGTTTCGCGCGCTCGAGCCGCCGCAGTCCCTAGCCGACCCGCCTCAGGTAACCCGAGGGATTGAAGGTCAGGTAGAACTTCTCGCGGGCGCGGTCGACCTCGAAGCGCGCGTCCTCGGCGAGGAAGTCGCGCATGGCCTCGAAGGGCCCCGGCCCGAAGAAGGGATCGACCGGGTGGCCGTTCACGTTGGTGTCTTCGACCACCAGGTAGCTTCCCGGGCTCACCAGGTCCGCGTAGGCGCGCAGTTCCGCCAGGACGTGGTCGGCGGCGGTGGTCCGAATCCAGGATCACCAGCACCCGATCGCCCTCGCTCACCTCCTGCTTCACAGCGTCGATGCACTCGGGCGCCGTCGAAGAGCCATGCAGATAGCGAATGCGCGGGTGCTGGGGCCGCCCCTCCGCCTCGTCGATGTCGATGCTGATGACGCGCCCATGGTCGAGCAGGTCGCAGAGCGATGCGAGGTAGGCCGCGCTGCCTCCGTAGCGGGTGCCAGTCTCGACGATCAGGTGTGGGCGGATTTCGTGCAGCAGCTCCTGGTAGATCCAGAGGTCGAGGGGACACTTGAGGAGCGGTGTGCCCAGCCAGTGTGTGTCCAGCCAGGTGCGCGCGCGCATTCCGTAGTAGAGGCGGTGGAAGTAACGCGTGATGAGACGCGCAACGAGGGGGTTGCCAACGACGCGCGCACTGACTTGTCGGCCTAGCACACGGCTTTGTTCGCGCAGGAATCCCGGCTTGTGATCGGAGGGGGAGCTCAAGGCGGGCAGTCTAGCGCGGCGCACTACTGGGCGCCCCGCGGGGGACGCGGTGGCTGCATGAATCTTCCGCCCGACCGCAACGTCGAACGCCGGTAGGGTTTAAAGACGGTAGAGTCTCTGGAGGAAGTCATGATGAGAAGAGTGTTGCTCGTGCTTCTCGGAGTGCTCGTGCTGGCGGCGCTTCCGAGCCCGGCCGAGGCCAGCGGCAGGTCCGGCCACCACGGACGCGGTGGCCACAGTTACAGCGGCGGACACAGCGACCGAGGCGGGCACAGCTACCGAGGCGGACACAGCTACCGCGGCGGACACGGCTACCGCGGCGGCCACGCCTATCGCCACGCGGGCCACTACGCGTTCTGGCTGGCGCCGTTCGGATGGGGCCCGGGCTGGTATGGGGCCTACGCATACCCGTATCGCTACCCCTACCGCCCGCCGACCCGCGTGGTCGTGGAGGAGCGCGTGGTCTACGTGGAGCGGCCGCCGAGCGCCGCGCCCGCGGAAAACTGGTGGTACTACTGCGAGAGCGCCGCTGACTACTACCCGGGCGTTGCCAACTGCCCAGAGAGCTGGGTGAAGGTGGCGCCGAGGCCGGATTCGAGCCGGAGCCCGCAATGATGCCGGCCACTCGCGGGATCCTTCTCGCCGCGGTCACTCTGCTGCTTTCCGCGTGTGCACACTTTCCGACCGGACCGAGCGTGATGGTGCTCCCCGGCAGCGCCAAGAACTTCGGACAGTTCCAAATGGACGATGCGCTGTGTCGCGACTGGGCGCTGCAGCGGTCCGGAGCCACTCCGCGTCAGGCCGCGATCGAAAGCGGTGTCGGCTCCGCGCTGATCGGCACCGCGGTTGGCGCCGCCGCAGGCGCTGCCATCGGTGCCGCGGCCGGCGAACCCGGCGTCGGTGCTGCCGTCGGCGCGGGAAGCGGTCTGCTGGTGGGCTCGGCTGCCGGTTCTTCGCGGGCCGAGTGGGCGGGCGAAACGCTCCAGCGACGCTACGACAATGCCTACTTGCAGTGCATGTATGCCAACGGCAACCAGATCCCGCTTCCGCAGGGAGCGTTCGCCGCCCAGCCGCCGCCGTTGGCACCGCCCGCCGGGGCTCCACCCCCGCCTCCGCCCGGAGCCAGCTAACCGGGTTCCGCCAGGCCTCTCACGCAGACCGCCAAAGGCGCGTTTGGCGACCTCCCTTGGCAGTGGCCCGCTTGAAAGGGATGGAACGGAAAGACGCGTTGTCCGAGCTGTCGACCGCGGTCCTCGGCGCGCTGAGGACAGCGTCGCTGTTTCCCATGCCCGGTCAGCTCTCTTGTGCATTTCATGCCGCCTCCGTGCCGCCCCGGTCCGGACCCCGGTGATCCGTTTTTCGACCTCTGCCGACCTACAGGGGTGAAACCGATTTGCGACGGCCAGTTCCTGACAAGCGCAAAGACCATCGCGCGAAGGGGGCAGCATGGGCTCGAGAACAGACCGATCCAGGTGGCGGGTGGCACGGCTCATCGCCGCGGTCGCGATCCTTGTTGCTTGTAGCGACGAGATGAACCTTGTGGGTCCGGCTGAAGAATCGCAGCAGCAAACCGAAGTCGCCGGGAAGGCGGTGCTGGCGGAATCCCACCTCAGCTCTCTGGGCAGTCTGGGATACGTCGATCGCGAAGGGGTTCGGGCCTCCGACGGGTCCGGCACTGTGCCAATTCCATACAACGCGCGTAACGATGACGCCCTTTCAGAACTCGACAGGAAGAATGAGCAGAACCTGGCTCAACGCGCCAAGGAAGCCTTTGACTACCTCGCCCGCGGGAGGCAGCGGGCCGAGCCCAAGCAGAAGCCCGGCAGAACCGCGGCGGCGTTCGACGCTGTTGTGGGAGGGGGGCTTGGCCCGAACCTGTCCAGGTCCGAGGAGGCGGAATATCGAGCGCAGCTGGAGTCGCGGGCGCGCGGCCTTGCTACTGCCAGCGGATTCGTCTTCAACAACGGTGGCAAGCTTCACAGAGCCTTCGCGCTTTCGTCTGACGAACGTGACGCAGACGAAGCGTCGGGCTCTCCCGCCCAGCTCTTCCTTCGCGAACGACGCCAGCTCGACGGCCTGACGTTCCAGCAAGCCACCGGCTATTGGGCCAACACCTACGTGCCGGGTGACCCGGTGATGCGCTGGCTCGAGTCTCGGCTCGAACGTCACGACAAGGCAGCGCTCCAGCGCTTCGCGGCACGACCGATTCTTCTGGATGGCGGCGCCCGACCGACCCTCCAGCCCTTCGACCCGCCCAGCAGCGCGGCCATCTCGGTCTTCCTGCAGGCAGACCAGCGCGCGATTACCGGCAAGCAGCGCATTCTGATCCAGGTGGGCCTCCGCGGAGCCGAGCGCAACGCCCGCTTGCGACCGGCCATGAGCGTGGGGATCGTGCTGGACCTGCGGGGCTCGCTCTCCTCGGAGTCGGCGGCTTCGATGCGTGCACTGCTCGACGCCTTCCTGACCGCCAAGGACGTCGGTGATCGTTTCAGTGTGACCGTGGCCGGACGCCCGGGCGCCGTCGTGGTGGCTGCCGACGACTTCCGGCACGGCCCCCTGAGCGTCGTCATGAGCCGTCTGCTGGGCGCGGACGGAAGCCCGTCGAGCCAGGCTCCGACGCTGAGCCTCGAGCAATCCGTGGCGCAGACGTTGTCCGAGCTGGGGCGCAGCGAGGATCCCGCCGCGCCACTCGGAAGCCGAATGCTGCTGTTGGTGACGAGCCAGCCGTTGGGTTTCCACGCGCAAGCACTCGAAGCGATCGCCCACGACTCCGCTGTAGGTGGCATTCCGCTGAGCGTGATCGGCGTGGGAGCCGGGGTCGAGCCCGAGGAGATCGAGCGCATCACGCTGGCCGGGCAGGGCAACCTCCGATTGTTGTACGCCCCGGCCGAAGCCGAGCGGCTGGTCGAGGAAGAGCTGGCCGCGCTCTCCCGCGTAATTGCCCGAGCGCTGCGACTGCGGATTCGGCTGGCCGCGGGCGTCGAGTTGATCGAAGTCATTGGTGCCGACCGGCTCGATGCCGACGGCGCCGACCGTGTACGCCAGGCCGAGCGGAGCATCGACCGGCGGCTGGCCCACCGGCTCGGGATCGAGTCGGATCGCGGTGAAGACGAGGCCGGGATCCAGATCGTGATTCCGACTTTTTATGGCGGTGATTCCCACGCCGTCCTCCTCGACGTGGTGGTGTCCGGACCCGGGCCGGTTGCCGACGTGAGCGTCCGCTACAAGGACCTGGTCTATCTGAGGAACAGCGTGGCCCAGGCGAACCTGACGCTCTCGAACGGTTCGCGCAACGTCGGCCCACTGCAGCGCAACGTGGTGAAGAACTATCTCGCGATCCGCCTGTCCGAAACTCTCAAGCAGGCGGGACGCGCGCTGCTGGAAGGCGGCGACGCCAACGCCATCGCATCGATTCGCGAGTTTCAGGCGCTGCTCGAGAGTCTCCAGCGCGAGGTTCCGGGCTTCCAGAACGATGTCGATCTGGCCAGCGATGCAGGGATGCTGGCCGAGTATCTCGCGCTGATGGACGGCCCGGCGCTTGCGCAGGAAGTTCCCCGCGTCTACCTGGCCGATTCGCTCCAGCTCTCGGGCTACTTCAAGACCGTTCCGCGTACCCCAGCGGTGCTGCGGCTTTCGAGGAGATCGTAATCATGTGTATCCAGTCCCGCTTCAGCAGCCTGCTTCTCGCTGTCCTCATCGTCCTGCTGGCCGCGCCCGCCGCCTTCGCCCAGGCCAATCCGGCCGGGCAAGGGCAAGCGGAGGCTCAAGAAGCAGGCGACGGACGCGTCCAGATCCCGCTCGAAATCTACAACCAGTTGGTTTCCGCCACCGAGCGCCCGACCGAGGCGCCGGCTGGTTACGCCCTCGGATCGGCCCAGCTCAATGTGCGGGTCGAGCTGCTGGAAGGACGCGCCAGTGCCGAGGTCCGGGCGACGCTTACGATCCGGCTGCTCGAAGATCGCTGGAACCTGGTTCCGATCCTGCCGCTGGGAACTGCCGTGGTTTCAGTCCAGGTCGACGGCAAGCCCGTTCAGCTGATCAGTACGCCGGGCGGTCTCGCCTGGGGTGTCAAGGAGCTGGGCAGCCATTCGATGACGCTGGTGTACCGGGTCGATGCCAACACCTTCCAGGGCGGTTTCGTACTCACACTTCCCACGCCCGAGGCCGCCGCAACCACGCTCGAGGCGCAGCTTCCCGGCGCCGGTATGGAAGTCGCCGTGATTCCGGCAGCGAGCGTAAAGACCGTGGCCAGCGGAAACCAGACCGTCGTCTCGGCCACGATCCCGGCGACCCGTGGCATCCAGCTCTCCTGGCGGGTTCCGGCGCTCCAGACCTACACCTTGAGCCGCGCGTTCTACACGGGTGAACTCGTCGGTGACGCGATCCGTTGGAAGGCCGAGCTCAGCCTCGAGCTCAACGGAAAAGATGCGGTCACGCTCGAACTCCTGCCCAAGCACGTGACACTCAGCGACATCCGCGTGGATGGCCGCGAGGCGCCCATCCTGATCTCGGGGCAGAACTTCGCGACGCTGGTGAAGGGTCGTGGGGCGCATCGTCTCCAGATGGCCTTCGAAGTTCCCGTGGTTCGCGGCAGCGGGCCGCCCCGGGTCACGCTCATGATTCCCGAGATCCCGGTCTCCCGCTTCGAGCTCACGCTTCCCGGGCGCAAGCAGATCACGGCGACACCGGCGAGCGACGTCATCCATGTCGTGGGCGACGCTCAAACCGTCGCGACCTTCCACGTGCCCATCAGCCGCCAGCTTCAGCTCTCGTGGACCGAGGCGATTCCCGAAGACACGCGCACCGAGACCCGCGCCCATGCCAGCCTCTACCACACGGTCCAGGCCGACGAGGGCGTCCTGAGCGTAGATGCGTGGGTGGTCTTCGAGGTCGGACGCGGAGAGCTCAGCACGATCGAGCTGGCGCTGCCGGCCGGCGTGCAGGTCAACCGGATCCGCTCCGAAGGCGGTGGCATCAGCGACTGGCGCGTGACTCCGGGGCAAGACGGTGAACCCCAAATCGTGACGGTCTTCCTCGGCCATCCACTCTCGGGCGAGATGCGCTTCCGGATCGATTACGACCGATCACTGCCCCGCGGCGATGCGCCGATTCCGATTCCGCTGGTGCGGGTGCGCCAAGTCCATCGCCAGCGCGGCATGCTGGCGCTGCTCGCCACCTCTGAGGTGGCACTCACGCCGATGGAGGAGAGCAACCTCACCCAGGTCGGCGAAAACCAGCTGCCCGCCTTCGTGCGCCGCAGCATCGATAAGACGATCGCTCACACCTTCAAGTACACCGAGGCAGCGCCGATCCTGATCACGACCGCCACCGTGCCGGAGCGTGTGCTGGCCAAGTTCGACGCTGAGGTCGACACCTTGATCTCGTTGACCGACGTGACCATGCGCGGCTCGGCCAGTGTGAACGTGAACGTCAAGTCGGGGCGGCTGGCCGCCCTGGAGATCGAGCTGCCCGCGAACGTCAATCTGCTGAACCTGACGGCGCCCTCGCTGCGAACCCACCGGCTCTCCGAGGACGGCCGCAGCGTAACGGTCGAGTTCACCCAGGAAATGGAAGGGCAGTTCCGGGTCGAGGTTGCCTACGAACGGATCACCGCCGACGCGGAATCCCGGGTTGCCGTTCCCACCCTGAGAGTGGTGGGTGCCGAGGTGGAACAGGGACGGATCGCGGTCGAGGCGCTCGCGGCCGTGGAGGTCCAGGTCGATTCCGCGCAGCAGCTGTCCTCGCTCGATCCCAGCGAGCTGCCCCACCAGCTGATCCTCAAGACCACCAATCCGATCCTGCTCGCGTACAAGTACGTCCACGTCGATCCGCCCCACGCGCTCGTGCTGCGCATGACGCGGCACCGTGAGGTCGAGGTCCAGAAGGCCGCCATCGACCAGGCCGACTACAGGACGCTCTTCACGGCGGAGGGACTCGCCGTGACGGTAGCTCGCTTCCAGGTACGCAACAGCCGCAAGCAGTTCCTTCGGGTGCAGCTTCCGGAGGGCGCCGAGCTCTGGTCGGTGACCGTGGACGGCAAGCCCGAAAAGCCCGCCATCTCCTCCAGCGACGGGGCCGGGGCGGCACCCGAGATCCTGATCAAGGTCATCAACTCGGTGCAGGGATTTCCGGTGGAGGTGATCTATGCCACGCCCGTCAATCAGATGGGGCGATTCGGTCGAGTGAGCGCTCATCTGCCGCGCCCCGACATGGTCGTGACCCGCTCCCACTGGGACCTCTATCTGCCCGACCGCTTCCGTTACGGGACACCGACCACGAACATGGACGTGGTCGAGAGCGGTACGGCCGTGTCGCGCCAGGCCCTCAAATCTGAGCTGGCCGGCATCGATACGGGCGCCTTCACACCCCAGCAGCTGCGACCACTCCAGATCGAGGTTCCCAGTGCGGGCATCCACTTCGCGTTCGAGAAGCTGTACGCCAACCAGGCCGATCGCGAAGCCTCGTTCTCGATTCCCTACACGTCGGACTTCGGCGCCGCCCTGGGCCAGGCCGTTTCCCTGCTCGGCACCGCCTGCTTCTGGGCTGGCCTGTGGCTTGCGTGGCGGCGTACGGGCCCGCTGGCCGGTCGGCGCTCGCTGGGGCTTGCCGTGATCGGGCTGCTGCTGCTGCTGGTCCCGGTGGGTTACCTGCAGACGAGCGCGCTGCCTGCGCTGCTGCTCTCGATCCTGGCGCTCATCGCAGTTGGACTGCGGCTGGGGCGTACGCTGATCAATCCATACGCAACGCCGGGTCCAGGTCAGGCGTAGTCGTCGGCCGCACGGATGCGGAGCCACGCAAGGAGCGTCCCAGCGGATTGAACCTCAGCCCGACGGATCCGCCGATCCGGGCTCCGACCGGAAGCGGAGAGGGCGATCAGCAGCCTGGGCAACTGGATGGCTGCAACCCGGGGAGTCCATCCCGCCGCCCACCTACACACGCAAGCTGCTCGCGAGTTGCGCGGTGCTGAAGCGTTCTCCCGCTGGTGTCGCCTCAGCTTTGCCGCCCGCTTGCCGATAATGCTCTACGAAATCCGTTTATTCTTGGGAGGGTTGGGCATGTCCCCTCGGATTCGAGTGATGGTGGCGGCGCTCCTGGCGACCGCTGTTCTGGTGGCCGGCGCATCACCTGCGTTTGCCTACGAGGATGTCGGGTTCGAGAGCCGCCAGCGCGAGACACCCGTGCTGCTCGACGCATTCTTTCTTCGGCCGATGGGCCTGGTACTGACCGGTCTGGGAATGGTGGCGTTCCTGCCGGCCGCGGCCTTCGTGGGCATCACGCGGCCGACGGAGATCGGCAAGCCGTTCAAGCTGTTGGTCGTAAAACCGTTCCGTTACACGTTCATGGACCCGCTCGGCGAGCACTAGGGTTCAGACTGTATCCGTCCTGTAGGGCGGCCCTGCTCGATCGAGCCGGGCCGCTCTTTTCTTTTGTGAAACCAAAGGTTTCGAAGAAGGTTCTTGAACCCGCTTCTGAGGGTCGGATCTAGCGGATTTCGATCCTGCGAAAGGCGAAGACGAGGGCTGCGACGCTCAGAATCGCCCACACGAGGGCGCGAACTCCGAGCAGCCACGCCTCGCCTGCGGGCAGCGGTTGCTCCACCCAGCCGGACAGGGCCGCGATCATGCTGCCCGCGAGCGGTGGTCCATAGCGAGCGAGCGCCCCCGCCACTCCTCCGATCTCGGCGCCGAAACGCAGCGCGGTCTCGAGTATTCCGATGCCCCACACGCTTCCGAACACGAGCAGCGCAGTCAACGTCCGCGGCAGCCAGAGCGACGCCGTCATGGCGAGCGCAGCGACGGTGACGGCGCCGAGGGTGCAAGCCAGGAAGACGCCAGCCAGCGGTGCGATGACAAGCCCCTGTCGGACGCTGAACAGCAAGCCGCTGGTCCCCAACAGGACGGCGCCCGTGATCAGTGTCAGGCCCAGCGTTCCGGCGAGCCGGCTGAGCGCAAAGGACGCGCGGGAGACCGGGCGCGACAGCAGCAGGTTCACAGAGCCGTCGGCCAGCGGTTCTGCCAGATGATCCGAAGCGAGTGCGCCGGCCAGCACCAGCGTCCAGAGGCCCAGGCTCACGACCGAGATGACACCCGCATAACCGGCGAGCTGGCTGAGCTCGACCGGCTGTCCGTCTTGGATCAGCGTCGGGCTGCACGAGCTGCAGCTGTCGATGAAGAAGAGCGACACGACAGCGAGTACCACGATGACGGGCACGATGCGTCGTCGCACGGCGTCGGCGACCGCTTCGACGGCCAGGATCCGAAAGACGCGCAGCGCGCCCGGTGCCGCCGGGGCCATCAGCCGCTCACCACCCGCAAGAAGGCGTCTTCCAGCGTTTCACCGGGCTGGACCAGCTCTTCGATGGGGCCCTGGGCCGCGATCCGCCCTTCGTGAAGGATGGCCGCGTGGTCGCAAACCCGCTCGACTTCCGACAGCACGTGGGAGCTCACCAGAACCGTGCAGCCCCGCTCACGAACCACGCGGATCCACTCCCGGGCGTCACGGATCCCGATCGGATCGAGACCGCTGGTCGGCTCATCGAGCAACAGCAGCTCGGGCCGGGCCAGGAACAGCTGGGCGAAGCCAACCCGCTGGCTCAGCCCCTTCGAAAGGTCCCCGATCCGATCCGCGCCGCGATCGGCGAGGTCGGTCATTTCGAGGGCGGACTCGACCTCGCGCTCGAGCTCGGTGCCGCTGAGGCCCGCCAGCGTTCCGTGGAGCCGCAGGAATCCCCGGACCGTGGCCCGCTCCGGCAGACGAAGGCGTTCGGGGAGATAGGCAACGCCGACGCGCGCTGCCGGATGCATCGGATCGCGCCCGCGCAGGCGAACGGTTCCCTGGGTGGGCTGGGTCAACCCCAGCAGCAGCCGCAGACAGGTGGTCTTGCCTGCACCGTTGGGTCCCAACAAGCCCAGCGACGCACCGCTCTCCAGCTGGAGATCGATGTTGCTGAGCGCGTGCCGTTGGCCGTAGCGTTTGCTGACGCCGTTGAGTTCCAGAGCGAACATGCGCGCCAAAACGTAACATCTTCCCATGAGCGAACACGCACGATCCTCCGGGGCTGCATCGCCGCAGCAGGATCCGCAACCGGCGATCAGCCGGCGCGAGATCATCCGGCGCGTGATCTTCGAGGCCGACACGTCCGCGGGCAAGGTCTTCGACGTAGTCCTGCTGGTGGTGATCATACTCAGCGTGATCCTCGTGATGCTGGAAAGCATCGCGACGATCGAGCCGGACTACGGCGACTGGCTCCGGATCAGCGAATGGATCATTACCGGGCTCTTTACGGTCGAGTACCTGGTGCGCCTGTACTGCGTTCCTTCGCCGATCCGCTACGCACGCAGCTTCTTCGGGGTCGTGGACCTGCTGTCGGTGCTTCCGAGCTACCTGAGCCTGCTGTTGCCGGGGAGCCAGTCGCTGCTGGTGATCCGGGCCCTGCGCCTGCTCCGGATTTTTCGGATCTTCAAGGTGGCCCGTTATCTGACCGAGACGAACATGCTGGTGACGGCGCTTCGATCGAGCCTTCCCAAGGTCATTGTCTTCATGGGTACGTTGCTGATCGGCATCATCATCATGGGGTCGGCCATGTACCTGATCGAGGGCGAAGCCGGCGGCTTTACCAGCATCCCGGTCTCGATGTATTGGGCCGTCGTGACCATGACGACGGTGGGCTACGGCGACATCGCACCCGTGACCGCGCCGGGCAAGGTCGTGGCCGCCATCGCGATGTTGCTGGGCTACAGCATCATCGCCGTGCCGACGGGCATCGTGTCGGCCGAGCTGGTGCGCGCCAGTCGCAGACCCCACAACACGCGCGTCTGCAATGATTGCTTCA
>SMVB01371736.1_pt1 | contig 18540 bp, 19 predicted proteins | sample 2456461 | NCBI WGS metagenome assembly SMVB01 (sample SAMN11095934, study PRJNA526329) | marine sediment metagenome | biome: Marine sediment; feature: Surficial sediment; material: Deep marine sediment; isolation source: Hadal surficial sediment | place: Pacific Ocean | collected 2014-05 | depth...
GATTCGATATACGCAAGAGGAAGGTTATGATTCGAAGAACCGGCGGTTACCTACAATATCGAGAGGATGTTGCTTCGGCCGCATCTCAGCATCTGGAAGAGCAGGGATACGTGTTCGTAGAAGGTGCTTTCTCTAGCGAGGAAGTGGCAGCGTTACAGCACGACATAGAGGAAATCTTCGACAATAGTGAGCCTGATGAGCGGTCTGATCGGCCGATCGGGGCTAACAATATGTTCCGTTACGCCATGCTCAATCGCAGTGCTTTATGCCAACAGGTTGCTGGTCATCGGGCTATATTGGACGTTATCGAGCCACTACTGGGCGAAGACTGCCATGTCATCGCAAATACTGCGTGGCGTAATCCACCCAACAGCGACGATAAACACAATGGTGAGCGTTGGCACATTGATGCAGGGCCGCATGTACCTTTGCCCGATGGGGTGATTTGGCCGAAGGACATACCACATCCTGTCTTTGCTATTGGCATCCACGTTTACCTGCAAGAGTCCAATCTCGAGGATGGCCCAACCGGTGTCATCCCCGGCTCTCATCTGTCCGGAACCATCCCACCTCGGGATCGATTGTTAGATGATGATCTTTCATACAACGGTCAGAAGGTCGTGCCGTTAATTGCAAAGCCTGGCGACGTGGGGTTTTTTGTCTCCGATATCTGGCACCGCCGAATGAGCACATTGGTCGGAGACCACGGACGATTCTTTCTACAGCTGCATTATGGAAGGCGCGATATAGCCCAACGCATTCAACCCACGTCCCAGGCGAATCATCTTAGTCAGGCCGCTATTTCAAGGGCTACGACAGAGCGCGATAAGACCGTTATTGGTCTTCACCCGGCACTTTTCTACGACGGCTAGCACATTCCCTGTTGACCTGGATGCGTCAAGGTCATTACGCTGAGCCTCGCACTTCACGTTCGCGATTAAAATGCCAACCGATCCTAAAAATATCGTCATCGTCGGAAATTCATCCGACGATCCTTTTGCTATTGACCTGGCATTCAGCATGGGTCAATCCGAAGATATCGCCGACCTTATCAGCATGAAGACTTTCGCAAATTCGGAGTTTTGCCCGCGCTTTATTTCTGACGAAGAAGACTTTTCACGGATCGGCAGACGATTAGCGGGTAAGACCGTTATTATTGTCAGCACGTCTAGTCACATCGTCAGCCGACAAAATCTAGCCATGCGCAATCTGCTCATCGCCCGGGCAGCGAAGGAAAACGGCGCGGCTCATGTCATGCTGGTGGAGCCGGATCTCTACTACAGTGCACAAGACCGAGGGCCTTCAGCCGACTTAGGCGAAACGGTCACGGAACGCGATGAAAACGATCTGAAAAAATTTGACGGCCAACCATTCACCGCCAAGCTATACGCGCAGATGCTTAAGCTCGCCGGTGTGGACGAGGTGATGAGCGTCCACAACCACTCTCACTCAGTGCAGAAAATGTTCGACGATGTATTTGAAGGACGTTTCCACAACCTCATTCCCTACGACATCTATTGTGACTACATCCACAATTCCAATATCGTCAATTATGGCCCTCAAGGCGAAGGGCTTGCACTTTGTGCACCGGATAAAGGTGCACGAGATTTCGTGAAGGAGATGTACAACCGTTTGAAGCTACCCAAGGCAAAATTTATTTTGCTCGACAAAGAACGCACCGGTGAACGCAAAGTCGCGATCAAATTGCACGACGAAAGCGAGTCGACGTTTGAGGAAATTGACGGACACGATATAGTTTTATTCGATGACATGGTTCGCACAGGTTCTACCGTGGTGGAGTCCTGCCAATTTTTGAAACAAATTCATCCCGGCAAACTGGTTTTCGCAGTCTCTCACTTTTATGCCAGCGAAGAGGGTCGAGACAAGATGGCGCACCGTGCTATCGACGAAATATTAACCCTGAATACGTTGCCGACGGTGCTCAATCGCGACGTCCAAGGCCGGTTGCGGCGCAAGTTGGTCGTGTTGAAAATCGAACGCTGGCTATCGCAAAAACTCTGCGAAATTCTCGACGTACCCATCGTCCGAGAAGACAGCCCTTATCAAATCGATATGTCTTCTACTAACCCGAGATTCATACGCAAAATCTGGTCCAGCGACCAATTATCGGAGCTGCACGCTAAGTAGCGCTACACGGAAGTTACCGACCACCAAGACGATAGTTTTTGACTGGTGAAACCAGCAGCGGCAAGGATGAGGCAAACATCACCGCACTGGCTACACCGATACTAACCGCTACACTGGTCGTCTGCGCCAACAAACCGCCTAGTAGTGAACCAATGGGCAAAAATGCGAACACCACGAAACGTCTGCTGGCATTTACTCTACCTAAGTACTCCGGCGGAGTGACTGCCTGACGGACGCTGATCTGATTGATGCTGAACAAAGATGTTCCCACTCCAACCAATGCCAGGCCAACAAACGTAAACGAAATATTCAACTGTATTATCCCTAAGGCAAAGCATGCAAAACCCAAGGCACTAGATCCAATACCCCAGATCATTGCCCAGCCAGCACCAACAATCCGTGTCAACCGCGGCACAAATAGCGAGATCACCAGCGTCGACGCACCGATCACCGAGACCATCAAGCCTGCTGTGATTCCGTCTAATCGCATCGACTGAATGAGCGCGAAAATCAGCAACGCATAGAACATACCGACCGCTAAAGAGCCAATGCAGGAACTCAAAATAACCGGGCGCAGCATGCGTATCTCAAACAGCAGGCGCAGTCCGGACTTGATATCGTCATGCCAGGACAGGCGAGCCGTGCTTGAATTAGGCGCCTTTTCCACGTGTACAAGGATGATAAAAATCGCCGCTACAAAGTGCCCGATGGCTGCAAACAAGAAACCCAGGAACGGTGTGAGTTTCGCTATAGCACCACCCACAACAGGCCCGACCACGCGTTCAAGCGCCAACGAAATCTGCAGCCGACTATTTGCACCGACCAATTGTTGACGGGCTACCAATGCAGGAATGTAGGTGGTACCGGTTAAGTCATTAACGAGTTTTACCGTGCCTATGAGCGCGGCCGTGGCATAAAGCAGTTCCATCGAACGCCAGTTGCCGAATAACAAGCCGCCCATAATTCCGACCACAGCACTTTGGGCAAACAACGACAGAAACAGCGCTCGCCGCAGATCTATTCGATCGATCCACAGGCCAATCGGCAAGCTGAACAGGATCACAGGTGTTTCTTGTATCGCTACCAACACACCCATTTCAAAAGCAGACGCGCCAAGTAGCGAGACTCCAATAAACGGGATCAGGAAGCTTGTTAAAGCGTGAGAAAAGCTGGAACTGAAGTGCGAGAACCAATATCTGGCAAACGACTCGTTGATCAACCACATATTCTAGATTATCAATGGTGCACGAGGCCGCGACACGTCGATGTGCCATACTGCATCTTCATTGAAAGATCTAACCAAAGGCTCCGTGCCTGTTTCACTCGCCAAGCTCACGGCACCCATGGTCATGGGTGTGTCATCGAGCATTCTGGTGCAAACCCTGGAAATGGGTTTCATCGGCCAGCTAAGCACGCAACATGTCGCCGCTATTACCTTCACCTTTCCTGTGGCGATGGTGCTGACCAGCATCGCGCTGGGCATCAGCATTGGTACATCTTCTGTAATCGCACGAAGCGTGGGTAGCGGTGAAGGTGCAGACGTCACAAAACTGGCCACCCACAGCCTGATGCTGGTCGCTGGACTAATGCTCATTCTTTCGGTCTTCGGCTGGCTAATCATCGACCCTCTGTTTACGGCTTTGGGCGCGCGCCAGGAGTCACTACCGCTCATTCACAGTTATCTGGACATTTATCTACCCGGCACCGTCCTGTTCACAATGACCATGATCGGTAGCAGCATCATGCGCGCAAACGGCAGCGCAACCATTCCCGGCGTGGTGATGACCATAGGTGCATTTTTCAATCTTCTTATCGACCCTGTTTTGATTTTCGGTTGGTTCGGCGTACCCCGTCTTGAGCTGGCCGGCGCTGCCACCGCCATGACCATCACCCGCGTATTTACGACGGGGGTCATATTCTATTTCGTTTACCGCGGCCAGATGTTGCAAACACACAAAATATTTGAAGACTTCGTCTCGTCCAGTCGTCGCATACTACAAATCGGCTTGCCCGCTATGGCTACCCAGCTCATCGGACCTGTCACCGCTGCCTTGATCACCAGCATGTTGGCGCGCCACGGCGAGACCGTGGTCGCGGGGTTCGGGGTGGCGAGTCGTATCGAGGCGGTCGCAGCCATGATGTTGTTTGCGCTGTCCGGCTCGATAGGGCCATTCGTCGGGCAGAACTGGGGCGCCAAACAGGTCAAACGCGTAAGTGACGGCGTCAAGGCCAGCTATCAGTTTTCTCTAGGCTGGGGGTTTATCGCCGCTATCCCCCTATATTTTTTTGGCGCAACCATAGCTGGCTGGATCGACGATTCACCAACCGTCATCGGTGTAGCCGCCTTTTATTTATCCTTGGTTCCTTGGGGCTATGGCTTGTGGGGCGTGCTGATGATGGCGTCCGCCAGCTTCAATGCGCTGGGTAAGCCTCTGCCAAGCACGGCATTGAGTTTCATGCGCATGTTCGTCATCTACCTGCCACTGGCGATGCTGCTGAACAATGCCTACGGCTACAAAGGTATATTCATGGCCACCTTGGTGAGTAATGTTCTGCTCGGCATTATCGCCTGGCTGTGGTTTAGAATACGGCTGGCAAATATGACCAAAAAAAGTTGGGAAGGGCACTATGCAAAAGAGTGAATTCTATCGCGATGCACGCGACGACCTGACAGGACCTCTCAGTGGTGTATTGGTGGTTGAGGCAACCACAACCTGGGCAGGGCCCATGGCAGCATGCATATTGGCTGACTACGGGGCTCGCGTGATCAAAGTCGAGCATCCTGCGGGCGAGGTGATTCGAGGTTTGCCGCCTTTCCTGCCAGGCAGCCCTCTCACCGTCGCAAATGAAACGGTCAATCGAAACAAAGAATCCTTATCTATTGATCTACATGCTGAATCAGGTAAGGCGATCTTGTTAAAGCTGGTCGCACAAGCAGATATATTCATCGAAAATTTCAGGCCCGGCACCCTGGCCGGATGGGGCTTGGGTTATGAACATCTGGCGGCGGTGAAGAAAGACATTGTCTATGTAAGCATCAGCGGCTTTGGCCAGTTCGGTCCCCTTGCAGAGCGTGTCGGTTACGATCCCATTGCCCAGAACTATGCGGGTTGGGCTGCGATGAATGGAGATCCCGATGGCGGGCCGACCAAGGCCCCTACCTTCTTAGGTGACGATCTTGGAGGCCTGCACGGAGCACTTGGTGCTATGGCAGCGCTACGTCACCGAGATCAGACCGGCGAAGGCCAGCATGTGGATGTTGCCCTGGTCGATGCCATCATTTTCCAGAGCGACGGTTTGGCGACCTCAGGTGCGCTTGGCATCGATTTACCACGCATGGGCAATCAGTTCAGCATCGCCGCCCCAGTCAACAACTACGCCTGTACCGACGGCAACGTGTTTGCCGGTGTGTTGCTCGACAGCCACTGGCGAGTGTTGTCAAAGGAACTCGGGCGCGAAGATCTAGCTGGATTGACCGCAGCAGAACGTATCCAGGCACGATCGCTGGTAGATGGTGTGCTGGCGGAATATTGCGCCAGGTACACTACGGCAGAAATCGTCGATCGATTTGCGGAGCTAGGCTTACCGGCGACCCGCGTGAACGAACCGGCTGATTTGATCAACGAAGAACAGGTGTTGGCCCGAGACATGCTGGTGCCAACCAAACTGAGCACAGGCGAAACGATTCCATTGGTTGGGCCGGCCGCCAAGTTCTCGCGCACACCAGCTAAAATTCGCCATCATGCACCCGCATTGGGACAAGAGAACCAGGCAATATTAAAAGCCCTGGGTGTCTCTGACGAAGAAATTACCCAGTTGCAAGAAAGCGGCGTGATCAGCAGTCCCGTCGACAAATAGCTAAGCCGACGGTTTGCTAATTCACATCGAGCCAGAAACCGCCGCTGGCCAGATGCTTGATATGCCCGGCGGTGGGTGTCGCGAAATGTGTGCCGATGATCAGGATATCCTGATCCACATACTTTTCTAACAGTTCCTCACGGGTCACCTGCCCCTGCGCCTGATCGTAGTCCGCGGAACTGCACCAATCGGTATGAGTCATCTGCACCGGATGATGGATGCAATCGCCAGTAATCAGTGCCTCGGCGCCATTCGAAGTGATGTGTACACTGACGTGGCCAGGTGTATGTCCAGGCGTTGGCTCTAAATAGACCTGTTCGCACAGTTGATGTGTCTCAGCAACAAAATCCGCCAGGCCAGCCTCCACCACCGGGCGCACGGAGTCGGCCAACACGGGTCCGTACTTGGTCTCATCTTCGTTCGCATCCCAGTAAGCCCACTCCTTCTCCGCCACCAAATACCGCGCATTGGGGAAAGTCGGCACCCATTGCCCGTCTACCAGCATGGTATTCCACCCGACATGATCCACATGCAGGTGCGTACACATCACGGTGTCGATAGATTCTCTGGGATAACCGGCGGTTTCGAGGTCCTGCAAAAAGTTAGTCTGCAAGTTGGTCCAAGTGGGAATGTTGCGCTTTTTATCGTTACCGATGCAGGTGTCGACGATGATGCGGCGCTCGCCCGTATCAACAATCAACGCATGGATGCTCATGATCAAATTACCATCGGCATCCATAAAGTTCGGCTGCATCCAATCGATGGGCAGGCACGCTTCACGCGTGGCCGTCGGCAGGATGAATTTGGTTCCCCCGGTGACTTCCATTTCAACGATGCGAGTGATTTTTACATCACCAATTTGCCACTGATTCATTTATATCCCCTCATTTCAACCCCTTCATTTCAACAAACGCGACGATAGCATGCCCTGTTCAAGCCTGGCACCATCCTACGTCGGTTGTTATGGTTCACGCAGAACCAAACCAGGGAGAAGTTATGGGGATTGTCGATGTGGTGTCTACCTTCGCACAGCTACCCGGCCTGCTGAAACTGAAGAAAGGCATGGTGCCACGAGCGATGGATGAGACCGACTGTTTCGGTGCGCGGGTGGAAGCCAACGCCGTGCGCTTTGCCGAGCGTTCAGCGATCATTTTTGAAGGACAACGCAAAACCTGGTCCGAGTTAAATGCGCTGGCTAACCGCTATGCAAATTATCTGACTACCCAAGGTGTGAGTCGTGGGGACACGGTAAGCATCATCATGGAAAACCGCATAGAGTTTTTGGCGCTGATCATCGGGCTTAACAAAATTGGCGTCACTGCCGGATTGATCAACACCAACCTGCGCGGGCGCCCGTTGACCCATTGCGTGTCGGTAACCCACTCAACTAAATGCATCTTCGGCAGTGAAGTCGGAGATGCACTCAATGAAGTGAAAGCCGAGTTGGATCTCGATGAAGGTGAAGACTACTACGTCATGCCGGATGGAGAAGAAGACCCTGCATCCAACTGGGCTAAGAACTTCGCGACCGGCAGTGAGCATGCATCGGAAGACAATCCCGCCGCTACCGCGATGACAACATTAGGTGAGACCGCCCTTTATATTTTCACCTCAGGCACCACCGGGCTACCCAAGGCAGCGGTTCTGTCGAACCGGCGTTACCTCATGGGCGCTGATTTATCGGCCCAGGCAGGGCTCAAGTGCACTGAAAAAGACTGCCTTTACCTATGCCTGCCGCTCTACCACGGCACCGGTTTGATGATCGGTGCTGGCTCTTCATTCGTGTCCGGCGCCAGCATGTTCGTGCGCCGTAAATTTTCGGCCAGTAACTTTCTGCGCGAAGTGCGTGAGCACAACTGCACTTGTCTGATCTACATCGGTGAGTTATGCCGCTATTTATCTAACACCGAGGCCCAGGCGAACGACCATAAGAACCCACTACGATCGATGATGGGTAACGGCATGCGTCCAGATGTGTGGATGGGTTTCAAGAAACGCTATGGGGTGAAACGCATCGCGGAGTTTTACGGGTCCTCGGAAGGTAATGTGTCATTTGCCAATCTGATGAACAAGAACTGTACGGTTGGTATGACCACCGCCGAAATAGCATTGGTGAAATACGATATCCACAACGATGAAATCGTACGGGATAGCAACGGCATGTGCATTGAAGTCGCAGACGGTGAAGCGGGTTTGTTGCTGGGCAAGATCACCGAACACACTGTTTTCGAAGGCTATACGGACAGCGAAGAGACAGAGAAAAAGGTCATCCACAATGCCTTGGCGCAAGGTGATGCCTGGTTCAACTCCGGGGACCTGATGCGTACCGTGGACGTCGGTTATACCCTGGGTTATCCCCACTATCAGTTTGTCGATCGCGTGGGCGATACTTATCGATGGAAATCGGAAAACGTTTCCACCAACGAAGTGGGTGAGATCATCAACGGCTTCGAGCAGATTAAATTCTGCAACGTTTATGGGGTCGAGATTCCGGGTACCGATGGTCGTGCAGGAATGGCGGCACTGATTCTTAATGACGGTGTGCAAACGTTGGATCTAGCAGCGTTTACCACCTATGTCCGGCGTGAACTGCCAGCCTTCGCGGTGCCGGTTTTTTTGCGCTTGCAGCAGGAAATTGACGTCACCGGCACTTTCAAGATGGTCAAGGGTGACCTGCGCGAAGAAGCCTACAACATTGATCAATTTGAAGATCCGGTGTTCGTCATGATGCCCGGCGAACAGAGCTATACCGCTCTAGATGAGCGTTTGGTCACGACAATACAATCTGGCGAGGCTGGGTTCTAGGGAGCCTCGCGATGCAAAGAGGGTTCGCTACAGTTGGGGACGGGAGGGAGCTATTTCCCGTGTGCGGGCAAGCGACTGTAGCGAACCCGATGAGTACTACGCCGGTTACTGCCTCGGCCTCTCACCTCAAGTGCGCACATTAGATCACGCAGATGAACCCAGGCTGAACATATGACTCAAGTCGTGCTTCTGGACCTTGGCAACGTTGTGCTTGGCGTCGATTTTCGGCGCGTTTTTTCATCCTGGGCGGCCTCAGCGGAGGTCGATGAACAAATATTTTATGACCGCTGGCACCTCGATCAGGCCTATAAGGACCATGAGATCGGCGAATTGGATTTCTCAAGCTACGCGGAAACCTTGACGCGACAGTTTGGCGTCGAACTGCCTCTGTCAGCCTGGCAACAGGGCTGGAACGATCTCTGGACCGAACCTTTTCACTCGGTTATTGAACTGTTACCCGAGATTGCGCAGAAATATCGTCTGTGTGGATTTACCAATACCAACGACACCCATGCCGCGTGTTGGCGATCGAAATATAGCGACAAGCTGGCCAGCTTTGACAAAATTTACGTGTCATCCGAAATCGGCTTGCGCAAACCTGACAAAAAAGCATTCACTTACGTGTGTGATCGCATGTCTGTTGCACCAGGCGACGTGGTTTTCCTGGATGACACGCGGGAGAATGCCAGTGGCGCAACCGACGCCGGCTTGGATGCGCGTCACGTCACCACTGAAGCCGAGGTCGTGGCAACGCTGTTAGCCTTGCTCTAGCCACTAGTCTTGTTCTAAAAGCGACAGCAACTGCAATGCTTCTGCCTGGCTGGTACCGCAAACTAATGTTTCGGCTTTGAACGACGCACACACTGCTGGACGCGCTGGATCACCCCACAAAGTACAGGCAAAAGAATCGTCAAGATGAGGGCAGCGCATGCCTGCCGGTTTGCCGTCAGGTAGACCCGGCATCGGTGTGGATATTGATATTGCGATGCAGCAAGCACCACATTCAGTGCGGCATTGCATCTGTCAGGCCGCTATTTGTTGAACTGGTGGGCCAGGGCTGCATACTGCTCGACCAGAGGCACCACGGTGTCTGCATCCGCGGAAGGCAGCGCAAAAATCACGCGATTAAAGCCATCTTCGATAAGGCTTTCAACAACGGCTGCATCAGGGCCTACGCCAAATACACTGAAATCAGGCGAACCGTCACGCCCGGCCGCGGACCACGCTTCTCGCGTCTTAGCAATGCCCTCGGCATAGTTAACACCACCGCTCGCAGCAGCACGAGCTTGATCCTGATAGATCGGAAACCAGCCATCCGCATATTCAGCGATTCGTTTATAAACATATTTGGACGTCGCACCCATTAGGATCGGCGGTCCACCGACCTGCTTTGGTTTCGGGTAGGACCATAGCTTCTCAAAATCGACGAAATCACCATGAAACTCTGCTTCTTCGGCGCGCCAGATCTCTCGCATCGCCAGGACTCGCTCCCGCAGTACTTTCCACCGATCTGCATAGGCGGTGCCATGATGCTCCATCTCCTCAACATTCCAACCGGCCCCCACCCCAAGCAGCAACCGGCCATTGGACAAAAAATCCAGAGTCGCCGCCTGTTTTGCCATGAGGATAGGATCACGTTCGGTGACCAGGGCAATACCGGTACCGATCTTGAGATCCTCGGTCACACTCGCCGCCATCGTCAAAGCCACGAACGGGTCGTGGGTGTGCCAGTATTCCCTGGGTAGCTCACCTCCACCCGGCCACGGCGAACGTCGACTTGCAGGAATATGCGTATGCTCTGGAAAGAACAGCGATTCAAAACCATGCGCTTCTGCCTCACGCGCCAGGGCATTCGGCGCAATGGCGAAATCCGTAGCGAACATCAGCAAACCAAACGAGGTCATCTACATGCCACGCATATAGGATTTAAGGGTTTTGGCATAATGTTCGTAGGCCGGCATCTGCTCCTGCGTTAAAAACGTGGCCATCTGTTTGTCCATCGCTTTCAGCAGACCGTTGCGCTTGCCTTTGATCTTGCGCGGCAGATTCGTCTGGTTGTTACGCCGCATCAGCAACCGAATCGCGTCATCCTGGTCGTTGACAAAATCTGTCAGCGCCTGCTGCAATTGCGGTTTTTGCTCATCCGTGAGATTAATCGCGAGTGCTGCTTTGAGCACTTCGGGTTGCACGAAAGCAGGCGTATCTTCTGCACCGGAAGCAGTCTGTACGAGGCTGATCAGCAGGCCCAGGATGAGTAATTTTTTCATGGGATACATTTCCAGCGGAAAACCAGAGTGTACCGCGAAGCACGGTAAAGCTGAATTGTGGATAGCCCCCTGCTTGGAGGAAGAGCGCTTAACGGTGTGACCTAGAGAGTGCTGTTTTCCAGACTACTGAGGTAGCGATCAATCTTTTTAACATATCGGCTCGCGGCAGCCGCACGTCGTGCATAGGGCCCGACATTGTAGGCAGACAAGGCGCAGTTCTGGTCTCCACCACAGCGCTCCATCAAATGAGACAGCACTTGTGCGCCGCAATAAACATTTTGTTCTGGATCATGCAGGTCCTGCTGGCCGCAAAAATCACCCCAGTAGTCTGGGCGAATCTGGGTCGGTCCAATTGCACCAACGCTGGAACGTACAGTTTTGCGAAACGAGCTTTCTGTAACCACCAGGCTCGCAAGTAATTCCGGCGCAATACGCTGGCGCTCGGATGCCTCCAGAATCCAATCCGCAAATTCTGTTGCAACATCGCCTCTGATACCAAAGGCATTGCTGACGCGGTTGCCGAAATGGGCTACCTCATGCTGCCGAATGAGGCGACTAGCAGTCGTTGGTGTCGCCAGGGCGACCTTTTCATAGCCCTGATGGACCACAACATGACTGATTGCAAAACTCACCATCATCAACGCACCAAGCACCACGACAAACATCCCGCCGCTGACATATAGCCGGCGCGGTACAGATGCGCAGAAAACAGCCAACGGGCTGGTTCTTACCGCACATCGTAGATCGTTCAATCTATCTTTGATTGAGATCTGTTGCTTTTTTCGTGACTGCATCTGCGTCATGAAGAAATCCCTTGTGTTCCTGTTGTCAGTGAGCAGGGCCGGTGTGATTTACGGCGCGCATTCTACGTGCGTTACGTCACACTATGAAGCCAATATTAGCGGCTGGCGCTGTGGCAGACTCTCTAAGTTTGTAAATAACAGTTAAGTTAGTAAACGCTAACTTTCTGGCTACTATGGCCTCGTGGCGACCTGCCACAGGCCAACTCAAATCACCTGAAAATAGTCCTCTCTTATACTAAAAAGATCTATTAATTTCGCGCATAAGAAGCTTCTGATACATTACCGGCTCAACCCGCCCGTAAAGTACGAATAATCTTACTAAGCTGCTCATCATCCGATACCGGGAACGAGGCAGATGTACGGTCCACAAAACTGCCGTAGCGAGCCAACATCTGCGATGCGATCTCATGGGGTTCGCCGACCACACCAAATTCATTGAGCATGTCGTCTGTTATCAACGCGCCCATCTCCTGCCACCGTCCTTGCTTCGACATGGCGTTCAAGTCGCCTTGCAATTCACCACAACCAATTGAATCGAGAACACCTTTGTACGCTGGTGTGGAGCCATAGAAAGCGATGCGTTTCTGCGCCGCCTCTTTACTCGCGGCAAATTCCTGTTCATCACGGCCGGTAACGACAAAACAGGAATAGGACAATTCAAAGTCATCCCGGCTTCTACCCGTTTTGGCCAGGCCAGCTTCAATGGCCGGCAGGGTCACAGAATTGATATAAGACAGGGTGCTGAAAGGATGGATGATCATGCCGTCAGCAACTTCACCCGCCACTTCAGTCATTTTAGGACCCACCGCAGCCAGTATCACCCGCGGCGCACCGTACTGTTTATCTTCCGGCGTGAACGCAGGGGTCATCAAAGTATGTCGATAGTATTTACCGACAAACTCCAGCGCCTCGTCTTCGTACCAGTTCGCCCAGATGGCGCGCATCGCCAACACAAGCTCACGCATCTGTGCCGCGGGGGCACCCCATTGCATGCTGAAGCGTTTGGTAATGTGAGGTTTGATTTGCGAACCCAAGCCTAAAGTAAACCGGCCCTTTGAGTAGGCATTCAAATCATGACCGATATTCGCCAGGTTCATTGGGCTGCGTGCAAACGCCACGGCGATAGAGGTTGCTAAATCCAATTTCTCACTGTGCTCTGCAGCCAGCAACAACGGAAAGAACGGATCATGATTCATCTCGGCAGTACGCACGCCATCGTAGCCCGCAGCCTCCATGCGCCGGACCGTTTCTGGAATTTTTGCCAACTGATGACCGATACCTACATCTACTTTCATCCGCTTCTCCGCTATGCCGATAATTCAGCAATAATCTTTGTACGCTCAGCCTTGGGAATGCTGGCGTAAGCCGCCGAAGTACGATCTATCAGATCGCCATATCGCGACTTGATCTGGCCGGCGATGGTATCCGGCTCGCCGATGACGGCAAACTGCTGCAAAATATCCGGGGTAATCAACGTGCCCATTTCATCCCACCGCCCTTGCTTCGACATGGTGTTCAGCTCACCTTGCAGTTCGCCGACGCCAATGCTGTCCAGCACGGGCTTGTAGGCCGGCGTAGAGCCATAAAACGCCACCTGCTTCGCCCCGGCAACTTTGGCTTGTTCAAGCTCTTCTTCTGTTTCACCCGTAACGACAAACACCGGATAGCTGAGCTCGAAATCCTCACGGCTTTTCCCCGCTTTGGCAAAACCGCGTTCCAACGCAGGCATAGTGGTCTCGCGCAGGTACTTTTCTGTGGTAAACGCGTGGGCAATCATGCCATCCGCCACTTCCCCAGCCACCTCGGTCATCAGCGGTCCGACGGCAGCGAGGAAAACCTTTGGCGCGCCGTAGTCACAGTTCGTTGGTGTAAAAAATGGTGTCATCAGCGTGTGGGTATAAAACTTGCCGGTAAACTGCAACGGCTCTCCTTCATGCCAGCTTGCCCAGATAGCACGCATGGCCAAAATGAATTCGCGCATACGCGCTGCCGGATGTGACCAAGGCATGCTGAAGCGCTTGGTGATGTGAGGCTTAATCTGCGATCCCAGGCCGAGTACAAAGCGACCTTTTGAATAGGCATTCAGGTCGTGGCCGATATTGGCCAGGTTCATCGGTGTGCGCGCAAACGCCACCGCAATGGAGGTCATCAGCTCCACCTTCTGAGTGTTCTGCGCCGCGACCAGCAGTGGCAAGAACGGATCATGTGAAGTTTCCGCTGACATGATGCCGGCATGTCCCATTTCTTCTAATTCCTGCGCCTGAGCCCCAACCGTTTCCAAATCGAAACCTACGCCACCATCTACTTTCATCGTTATCCCCTTCAATGTTTTTAGCCCAAGCTTTGTTTCAGCAAACCTTGCTGTGCATCGCCTCCGGCGATGAAGTGATGAGTTTCTATGTCTTGGGTATTGAACGTCAAGCGGTAGACCAGATCGTTCGGGTGCCGAAGGCGAACACATTCCGCTTCATCCAAGCCTAGAAAAAATTTAAGAATTACTTTGGACATGACGCCATGAGTAACCATGCCGATCGAATCCCACTGCATATCGAACAACCGATCCAGAAAGCCGTGCACTCGCGATAACATGTCTTGCAGGTTTTCGCCTTGCGGTGGCTGATACCAGTATGGGTCGACAGCTCGCTGGTGCCACCCGGTGGGATAGGTTTCTTCAATCTCGGCGATGGTCATCCCAGACCAAAGGCCACAGTCGCGCTCCATCAATTCTTCTGCATACTCAATGTGAGCGTGGGTGTGTGAGTTTACGAGGTACGCAGTCTCCGTGGTACGGCCTGAAGGGGACACCCACAACCGCTCTACGCCACCCTGTGACTTGAGCAAAGCACCATTGTCGCTCGCTTGAGCTTTCCCTTGTTCGGTAAGTGGAGAGTCCATGCGGCCCTGCATGCGCCCTTGCAGATTCCATTCCGTTTGCCCATGGCGCAACAGATAAATTTGTTTCACTCGATTCCTTGTGCAGATGCCAGCGCATCATGGACAAGCATATCACTGTTAAAAGTTGTTAAGCTTCGATTCGTAACCTTCCAATCACACCCCTGCAACGTACCTGTCTAGAATGAATAGCTCAGCATTGATTAATGTGCTGGGTTCGAAGCACGCCTTGGCTACAACTTCGGCGACCTGCCCGCCATACATAGCATTACTGTCGGCTGATTCATCAGAACCACGTCGAGCACGCTTCCGCTTTTGCCCAGGCCGACTATTTTCCCAGTTCAATTCAGCTGATTGATGGTCAGCACTGTCGTGAGTAAGCAGCCATTCATAGCATTGAAGGCGACAACGACGTGATGTGCCCAAAGCGGACATGAAGTGAGTTTCGGATTGCTACGCTTGAAAAACAGAAAGAACCAATTTCGATTGCATGGTCGGTGTCTTTTTGATCATTCCGGAATGAAATCGTAATCAGCAGACTCGAGACTATCTACAAATTCTTGAAACTCGACGTCGAAATACTGTTTCCGTGTTGCCCATACTTCGTAAAACGGCCGTAGACTAAGGTATCCACTAAACTGTCGGAGCATCGGTTCCCACGAGCGTTTTTCAAGAAAACCAGCTTGGTACAGCAAGTATGCTTCTTCCCAAACACGAAAGAGGCTACTAGCTCCGGCTATGAGTTGTATCGATTCGGAGCGCGTAAGAGATTCGTAATCATCGTAGGCTTTGGCGTAGAGATCAGCTGCTTCAGCTTCACCCATCCGTGCAAGAGCGTCCCTGTATCCTGCAACAATATTGTGCATCGAAGACATCCTCGATTCCCGATTTTGGCTTTGGATCTGAAGCGCAAGATACGCGAGTGAGGCAATAACCCCAGCTGCAGCAATGATCTCACCTATCGCTCCGATTGCGTCCCAGTTCATCATTCGTCCTTATTTCGTTCAATGGAGGCATTATGGCAGTGAATCGAACTCCTCGTAGTCCGTTGTTGGCCGGGACCGACTAGTTTTCAAGTTCAATTCAGCGTGATTGATGGACAGCAATGTCATGCGTGAGCTGCCGTTCAGCGAAGCGAAAAGCGACGTGATGTGCCCCAAGGCGACATCGATCTATTAGTTTGGCGTAGCGAAAGTAGAAACTACCGTGTTTGATGGTTTGGTTTAAGATGGTCCACCAACAACAAGAATGCCGGGGGATCTATGAACATTCGATCTTGGAAAACTGTGTTTACAGCGATTTTCGCTCTGTTGGTCTTTTCTTACGCAGTACAGAACGTGGCTAATATCACTGGTGGTATGTACTCTTCATTCGCTTATGTCCTCAGCCAAACGGACCATTTGGCATATTCAGTATCTGTCGTACCAGAAATCACTCAACCGTTGCTGATCTGGTCCGTGTTGTTAGTGGTTTTGTCACTTGAATTCACTAGCGCTGCTCTCACTGGGTTTGGGGCGTGGAACATGTGGAAACATCGCGGCGGCGCGTCTAATGAATTTGCCCTGGCGAAAAGGCATGCTCTAAACGGTGTGGGTTTGGCGGTTATCGTGTGGTTCTTGCTGTTTGGAACTTTTGGTGCCGCAGTGTTTCAGATGTGGCAGACGGAGATCGGCGCCGGTTCATTCAACGGCGCATTTCAATTGACAGTGTACGGCTTGCTGCTTTTTGGTCTTATAAGTGTTGAGGACTGAGGCGCGGCGTTCCATTGGCGTATGTCTGAAGTTGGCCGTGACCGACTAGTTTTCAAGTTCAATTTAGCGTGATTGATGGGCAACAATATCTTTAGCAACCTGCCGTTCAACACTGCGAAGCGAAAACGACGCGAAGTGCCCGTTGCTGCCGTAGAGCTCATCATGTTTACTAGGCTCAAAACCAACTCGTCTCCAAGATGAAAACTCGAATTGAAATTGACAGCATGGGCGAACTCGAAGTGCCCGCCGATGCACTCTATGGCGCGCAGACCCAGAGGGCTATCAACAACTTTACCGTTAGTGGCCATCCGATGCCGATATCGTTCGTGAGAGCGTTGATACAGTTAAAGTCAGCAGCAGCAATGGCGAATGGGCAGCTTGGGCTTATTGAACAGGAGATTGCTGAAGCGATTAACTCAGCATGTCAGGATCTCCTGTCGTCCAGCGAGTTAATGGATCACTTTCCGGTAGATGTATACCAAACCGGCTCTGGCACAAGCTCAAATATGAACGCGAACGAAGTAATCGCTACCTTGGCGTCGCGTATCCGCAAAAAACCGATAAGCCCGAATGACCACGTGAACTGTGGTCAGAGCAGCAATGATGTTATACCGACAACAATTCACCTGAGTGCAGCCTTGGGCTTACATCATGGCCTCATTCCAGCGCTTGAAAACCTCAAACGGCAGATTGAAATCAAGGCCGATGGGGTTCAGAGGTACATCAAGACTGGCCGTACCCATTTAATGGACGCCCTGCCAGTGACCATGGGGCAAACGCTAATGGGCTGGGCGGCCCAAGTGGATGCAAACATCACTAATCTAAAGATATCTCAGCCAGCAATTCAAACGCTTGCTCAGGGCGGAACGGCAGTAGGTTCGGGCGTCAACGCACATCCAGATTTTGCCGAGACAGTTTGTAGAATCTTGACTAGCGAGACGGGCTTGAAGTTCGTACCGGCGAAATCCTTTTTTGCGCTTATTGGATCTCAAGACACGGCGGTTGCATTGTCAGGGATGTTGAAGGCCACGGCAGTGAGCGTGATGAAGATCTCAAATGATCTCAGATGGATGAACTCGGGTCCTCTGGCGGGTTTAGGTGAAATCTCCCTGGAAGCTCTGCAGCCTGGTTCTTCGATCATGCCGGGGAAAGTAAATCCTGTAATACCAGAGTCGGCATTAATGGTAGCCGCTCAAGTGATAGGCAATGATGCGGCGATTACGATAGGTGGGCAGTCTGGCAATTTCGAGCTCAATGTGATGTTGCCGATGATTGCTAACAATCTGCTAAAGAGTATCGAAATACTTGGCAATGTTGTTTCGTTGCTTGCCGAGCGAGCAATCAAAACGTTTGAAGTAAATGAAGAGAATCTAACCAGGTCTTTGCGTCGAAATCCTATGCTGGTGACGGCGCTAAATCCGATAATTGGGTATATGAAGGCTGCAGAAATAGCCAAGCAAGCGTACAAGGAAGGTCGGCCAATTATTGATGTGGCCGCGGAGTTGACTGACCTGCCCCGTGAAGAACTGGAGGTATTGCTTGATCCTCAACGGCTCACTGGCGTCTAACGGGAGAACCTTGAATGTCGGGTTGTGGCCGGGACCGACGATTTTTCCGGTTCAACTCAGCGTGATTGATGGTCAGCATTGTCGTGAGTAAGCAGCCATTCATAGCATTGAAGGCAAAAGCGACGCGAAGTGCTCGTTGCCGACCTACCTTGATCGATCGTATTTACCGCTCCCCGTCTTCCGCCGGAGACGAAAGCTGTACCTCTACCGGCCGACCATCGGGTCGCGCAAAGAAGAACTGATCACCTGCGGCACGCATCTGAAAGCCACCCTCATGAATGAGCTTGTGATGATGGGTACACAGAAGGACTAAGTTATGCAAAGACGTCTCACCGCCCTCACTCCAGTGATGGATATGATGCGCATCTATGTAGTTTTTGTGATGACACCCCGGAAACCGACAACTGCGGTCCCGCGCCATTAACGCTTTGCGCATCCAAGACGGCAC
>SMVB01198819.1_pt1 | contig 18537 bp, 15 predicted proteins | sample 2456461 | NCBI WGS metagenome assembly SMVB01 (sample SAMN11095934, study PRJNA526329) | marine sediment metagenome | biome: Marine sediment; feature: Surficial sediment; material: Deep marine sediment; isolation source: Hadal surficial sediment | place: Pacific Ocean | collected 2014-05 | depth...
CCTGAAGTTGTATATAGCTGCCCTGCGATAAACGAATTACCGGTACCGTCAGATTGATAAGTCCACACAGATACGACTAATGAATCTTTAATTGTTAGGGAAGGTTCTGCTGCTCCAATCCCGTTAGATATATTTATCGTATCCATTAAAAAATTGCCTACTGAATCCAACGCAACATATTTTATATAAGATTCAGACCAAAGAATGTGTACTGCATTATATTTGTCAATTTCAACTACCGGACGATTACCATTTGAAGATATTAATATATCCTGCTGAATTTGTGAATAAACTACAGAATAAAAAAGATTGAATAAAACAAAAAGATATATTTTCATTTTTATCCCTCTATAAAAATTCCACTACAAAACGATAATGAATAAACTTGAAAGTTTCAAGGAGGAAATTAAGCCGCCTCAAGTAATTATCTGCCTTAAAATTTTGAATGTTGAAAAAAATGCAGATTACAAAGAGCATTGAAATAAAATTTATTTAAAACGCAGAATTAGCAAACTCGGCTGGTATGAAGATCCATCGAAATCATCGCTCGATCTAATTAATAAGTGTAATCTAAATAAAGATTAAGTTATATTAGATGTTGGTTCGGGAGCAACAACTTTAATTGAAAAGTCACCACAGGATTGGTACCATAATACTGCAACAACAGATATTAGTTATGTAACCCTAACTAAGGCTCAGGAAAATATGGATAAAAAATGTTTCTGATTTATAAAGTATATTTAAATTCAATTTAATTCATTTTGAATAAGTTTAGTTTATATGCCTAAAATAATAGTTGTCGGCGGACCAAACGGTGCCGGGAAATCGACTTTCGCTTATAGTCTTTTACTTTCGGAATTTGGAATAACTGAATTTGTGAATGCAGATACAATTGCCAAAGGTATTTCTGCTTATAACTATGAAGATGTTTCATTTAAAGCCGGAAGAATAATGCTGCAAAGATTGCGGCAGCTAATTTCCGAAGGAAAGGATTTTGCTTTTGAGACCACCCTTTCGGCTAAAAGTTTTATTCCATTTCTTCACAATGCAAAATTAGCCGGATACAAAATTACAATCATATACTTTTGGGTTGAAAGCTCCGAACTTGCTATCATCAGGATTAAACAAAGAGTAAAAGAAGGTGGGCACTTTATCAAAGATAAAATAGTTAAGAGAAGATATAAAAGAAGTATTAATAATTTCAGGAACAGTTATATTAAACTTGTTGATGATTCGATGATATTTGATAATTCCAAAGATGAGCCAATTTTGATCGCAAAAAAAATAAAAGGCAATGAAGATATTTATTTAAATAATTTATTTGAAGACATTATGACTTCCAAAATAAAGGAACCAAAAGAAGATTATCTTTTCGATCCTTTTTATAAAGCTGTAAAAGAAGCATTTGCAAGAGAAATGGAAAAGAAAAGAAAATTGGGTCTTCCGATTATTATAAGCCGCAACGGAAAAATCATTGATATCAATCCGCAGCCGAAATCAAATAACACCGATGAAAAAGTAAACTTACAGCATTGAATAAATTATTACGCACTGCATTCATACTTAGTCTCATCACCATCTTCTATAACATAATTGAAGGAGTTGTATCAATTTACTTCGGCTCAGAAGATGAAACGCTTGCACTGTTTGGATTTGGAGTGGACAGCTTTGTTGAAGTAATTTCAGGAATTGGCATCGCACATATGATTTTGCGAATGCGCTATTCAAAAGTTGTTACGCAAGATAAATTTGAGAAAACAGCATTACGGATAACAGGTACGGCGTTCTATCTTCTCATGCTTGGATTGATAGCAGGTTCGGTTTTAAATATTATTAGCGGGGCAAAGCCGGAAACCACCGTCGTCGGAATCGTAATCTCAATAATTTCTATTTTTACAATGTACTGGCTGATGACAGTAAAACTTAAAATTGGCAAAGCATTAAACTCTGATGCGATAATTGCTGATGCAAATTGCACCAAAACATGCTTCTACCTTTCGTTCATACTTTTAGGCGCAAGCGGATTGTACGAACTGTTTCATATTGGATATTTTGATATCATAGGTTCATTAGGAATAGCTTATTTTGCTTTTAGTGAAGGAAGGGAGGCATTTGAAAAAGTCAGAAGCGGTAATCTTGCCTGCTGTTATGATGACAACTGTGAAAATGAAGTTATAAATAATTATATGGATAAGGGCTAGCTGCTCGGATAAAAAATTCTGATTGATGCTAATGATATATAATGATCAAAGTTTTTAATTCGTATTTGCAAAATGGAAACTAATCTTCTCTCCAGGGGATGTCATTATGTATGGTTTCTAAATCAGTTTGGTCGTTTTGAATCAAATTAAAGTTAACGAGATATTTTGCCAGTTTTTCCATGCTGATAAGTGTTACAGCCTCGTTTAAAAGTTCATCACCATCATTCTCAATTTTTCCCTTGGCAATTACAAAAACCTTACCTTTTTGGGTTAATGATTTATCAGGAATAATTTCATTAATTGTCTTTATTGACACAACATCCATTAATAAAACCTTTACAAAAAGGGTAACATCTTCACCCCCTATTTTTCCTTCACCTGTAATATCAAAAGAGGCAGAATTCAGGTCAACCAGTATATCGATATTCTTGTAACCGATTGCATAAAAGAATCTGGATAATATGGCTCTGAAATCACCAATTGAAAGAGTTTCTAATTCTTTTTTAGCTTCGGTATATGATATTATTGTTTTTGAGGATTTGTCATCAACTTCCATATCAAAAATTTTCAGCCATTCGTCCACACTTATCAAATCATTAAACATACTGATAGGAATCACACTTAAAATATTTTTATCAAAAAGTTCCTTCTTTAATAATGTTCTTTTTATATCTTCATCGATTGAATTTAACATTTTGTAAGTGAAAACGTTAATGTTTAGCTTTTTAATTTTTTTTGAATCTAGATTAAAGATTTGCTCCAACTGCCAATTCATTACCGGGTTCCACCAGGAATCGAATTTAATAATGTAAGGAACTAAATGGCTGCCAAAATTCAGTCTCGATTCTTTTGCATTTGATAACAGCACCGTAATCGTTTTTTTATTCTTAAATAATGAAATTGATTTTTTCATATCTTCAGCAGAAACCCCTGCCGGTACACTTACAAAGCTTATTTTAAAATGATCTAACAATTTTTCTATCTTTTTTGTCCCTTGTCTATCATATTGAGATAGAATAATTACTTTCTGTTTGTTTCCCTGAATTATTTTAAGATGTTGAATCAACAATTCAGTCTTTGGACTTGTTTCATAAGCCTTGGCAAAGTTTTCTACCTGGTAAAGCTTGTGAACAAGTGTAAAAATGTTTGATTGGAATCTAATCGGGTTACCGGATTCTAAAACTTTTTTAAACTCTTTTTTACATTCAATAAATGTTTCTTTGTATTCAACTTGTTGATAATCGCTTGGTTCAAGCCAAAATTCCTTCTGTAGCAGCCTTGGTGAATCTACAGAAATATCCAATAAATTATTTTCCATATACTTTTCAATTTTATTATCCTCACTAAGTATATCATTAACCTGGGCAAGAAGAGCATTATCTGTTAAACTTGAAAGAACCCAGAATACAGTTGGATGTGCTTGCCTGAATACTTCTTCACCTTCACTTGATTTTTCCAATAATAACTGGATCTCATCCATAATTATACATTCGAATTTACTTAATCTTTTATGCTCCAAAATTTTCAAATGAAAATCAGTCAGCAACGTTTCGTAGTCTGTAATATAAATTAAGGCGGATTTATTCCAGGCATCAGACCTTTCATCATCATTACCCTTAATAACCGAATAAGAAAGCCCGGGACAATATTTTTTTAAACTACCGATCCAACCTGAATCAGAACCAATTTTTTTACTCTCATTATCATATCCAATAAGTTCGGTCGGTACAATTATTAAAGATGAATGAACAATGCGATTTTGGAAAAGAAATTTTAAAGCTGCCAAACATTCTTTTACTTTTTCTAGTCCCAACTCATCAGCCAGAAATGCCCTATCATTTTCTGCAAGGAAACGGGCGCTGATCTCTTCTGCTTTGGTAAGAGATATTTTTAAGTCTAATCTTTTATCCCATTCAACTTTGTAGCTATTTTTTAGCAACAGTTTCATTACATTTTTTAATTCATTAGGATCTTTCAAACCTTCACTTATCTCTTCTGTATTATCAAGGTCAGGATCAAGAATATCATAATACTTAACAGGAATTGGTGTAGAGATATCAAATCTGTCTGAAGATATGGATGGTTCGTTAAAACGTGTATTTAATGAATCTGAGATATTAATTTCTTCAAGAGGATGGAGCTGCAAGACGGAAATGGTAGATTTATATTTTCCCATTCCCGGTACTTTGACTCTATATATCTTTGGTATCTTACTGATTTTATCAGTTTTTAATTTCTTTATTTTTAATTTTCCAAATCCTTCTACTTTTATACTCAGTATATCTGTTTTCTTTTGGCTGCCAATTATTTCTTCCAGGTTTAAGAGTTCAATTTTTTGAACTTTCGTTTTTAAATTTGAAAGATAATCCTTTATCTCCGGCTCCAAAAGTTTGAAGGATGGATTTATCGGCTCGGGTAATATAAATTTAACAACTATATCTTTTTGAGATGCCTTTTGTAACAAGAATTCAATTTTTCTTGCAGGCTTTTTAGTTGATTCCGGATTTACATTATATTCGATTAACTTTGGAGGTACATATAGCAACGAAAAGAAAATAGGATTCGTACCGATCTTTCCAAATAAATAATTTAAATCTTCCGGATAGAGAGTATTGGTATCTAATAAAAAAAAGTGCTGTGTAGAGAATGGTATTTCTATATCATAGTTTATATCAGGAACTTTGAGCAATTTGGATGTAATAGTACCAATCGAAACTGCCTTATTCTGTGTTACCCTTAGCCAGCTATTATATAGGAAGTCCTCTTCACCTTGAACAACTGAGATTGAGGAGGCTAATTTTCTTCTAACTTCTCGAAGCATAAATGTTATTCAACTGATTTTTGCTGATTAACCTGCTCGCAAGCTAGTTTTAATCTTTCAAACGGTTCGAGAAGATTTCTACCTTCAGATAACCTATTTAATTCATCTTTAATAACTGATATTTCGCTATCGAATTTTTTTGATGTTTCTATAAGCGTTTTTCCGCTTCCACTTCCCCCAAATGAAAGCTCTTCTGATTTGGAACTTTTTCTTGATTTTTCTTCGCCTTCTTTAAAGAGTCTAACAACTCTTATTCCTTGTTTACTGTTAACACCAAGAAAGAAAGAATCCCTAACTAATATCAGGTCAACCTGCTCATTAATTGCATTCAGCAGGGGAATTGATACCAATTCAACCAAAATATGTTCGTGCAAAACATCACCATATAGGGTTTTCTGAAAACTTGTTGGTTTGATTGGCGCTGTTACTCTAAATTCTTGAGGTTTTGTGTCTGCATCAGTAACTAAAATGGCACCCATTACTCCACCATTATTCTCAACTTCATATATCTCTAAAAATGCAAGTTTTTGTACTTCCATACTATTCACCTAAATATTATTTTAATGCATGATTTATTTTATTTATGGGTTAATCATATTCAATGCCATTTTGGTTAAATACATAGGCAGCTCTTAATAATTGCCAATTATCTACGTTATGTTGTTCAAATTATTTATTCTATAATGCATGCAATAAAAACCTTCATTTTGGCTAATTTTATATTTATTTGAACTATTATCACTTTCATAATTGCCCGCAAACATTAACAAATTGATTTGTGGAAATTGAAATACCTAATACACAACTAACTGGTTAGTAAATAAGATTCCATTTTGTTGTAAAAATTACCACAATCTATTTAAATTTAGTTCCGTTTTTTTGGCTAGTTTAAATTTAGTGATCAGGGCAAGTTTAAATGGAGTTAACTTAGTGATGGATAATTCTCGATAAAATGATTATGAAACTACTTGACTATCGGATTTTCGTTTGTTGGCAATGTTAATGTGACTGTTGTACCTTTCCCTTCTTCACTTTCAATTTTTAAAGTACCTTTATTCAACTCCATAAAATCTCTGCTTAAAGATAAACCGAGTCCAGTTCCATATTCTCTCATAGTACCGGGATTTGAGAACATTTCCCTCTTTCCAATTCTTTGCATATTTAATTTGGTAATCCCTGTACCATCATCTGCTATAATCAATTTTATAGTGTTTTCTTTTTCACCTTCTTTTGCATCAACTTTAATTGTACCGCCGGGAGGTGTGAATTTAATTGCATTTCCAATAATATTATCTAATACAATATTAATAATATCTTCATCAAAATAGGCAGTTTGTTTATTATCAATATTATTTTTAAAGAGCAGATCTTTGTTTTTAATAATTCGGTTAATTGTCAAGAGGATATGGTTGACAGTTTCACGAACATTGGTAATAGCGGGTTTGTATCTGTATTTTCCTAATTGATATCTTGAGTAATGAAGAAGATTATTTGCCATTCCATAAAGATTTTTGGATGACTCGTTGATCACATTTAGATATTCTTTTATTTCTTCTTTAGTTAGAGAGTCATATTCCGTGGTCAATATATCTGCAAAGCCAAGTAGCGAGTTAAATGGATTACGTAAATCATGAGAAATTAATGAAAACAGTTTATCTTTTGATTCATTTAATTCCTTTAGCTGGACAATCAATTCTTCCCTATCTGCTTCCACCATCTTTCTCTCAATGGCACGCGAGATAGGATATCCCACAACATTAAGTATTTGCTGTTCGGTAACGCCGTATGTTGAAGGATCTTCATAATCCTGCACTACCATTACTCCAATAACTTTATTTTGTATTTTTAGTGGAACACCAAGCCAAATTTCTGATTGCTCACCAACTAATTCCGTTTCACCTCTCAGCACTAATTTTTCATCTAGTTCTTTATCCACAAGTGCAGATTTACCCGTTCTTAAAACGTATTCCGTTAGTCCCTTCCCAAGTTTTTTAGGTGATGTATCGTCATCATATTCATCCACACAGTACGGGAATGTTAGTAGATTTTGTTCGCGGTTATAATATGCAATATAAAAATTTTCCGCCTTCATTAACTTTCTTACAGATTGGTGAATGAATTTAAATAGTTCATCCAATTTTTTTTCAGAGTTTGCCTCAACTAAAATTTCAGATATAATTTTACGGATTTTTTCTTCCTTCCTGCGCTCGGTTATTTCCTGACCTGAAGCAATGATTGAAATTATCTTGCCATTTTTATCTTTAAGTATAGTATTGTGCCATTCAATAAATTTAATTTTGTTATCAAATGATTTAATTTTCCCTTCGGTAGTTCCGGTAACCGTATCTGATTCATTTATTAGTTCTTCTATGTATTTGTTAAAATATAATTTATCATTCTCCGGTATGAACTCTTCAAGATTTCTTCCAATAATATCTTCCTTATTTCCACCAAGAATTCTGCAGCCCTTTTGATTGATCAACATAATATTTAGATGCTTATCAACTTGTAAAAGCATTGAATCCGAGAGATCAAATATTCTATCGAGATTACTTTTTTCTTCATTTAGTCTATCAACAAATATTTGTAAAGCTGTTGTATCTCTTAAAACTCCAATTGTCTGGGTACGCTTTCCATTCCCATCAAAATATGCAAAGGAATTATCTTCAATCCACTTAAACTCACCATCCTTTGTTTCAATTAAGTATTTTGCGTAAAATTCCTCTACATTATAATTATGTTTTCCATTTATCTTGTAACGATTTTTTTTATCCGATGATATTTCTTTTACAATACTCTTAAATCCTATTTTATTTAATTCAGTCTTTGAGTATCCTGTTAATAAATTAATACCCGGACTCATAAAAATGTACTCACCAGTATCAAATTCTAAGTTATACATTACGTAATCGGATAAATTATAAGAGAGTTTTTCGCTTGTCAGTGTGTCAAAAATCTTTAACATACTATTTTCTGATGTGCCTGTTTTTTCTGATACTAGTTTCCGCAAATTATTAATCTGTACTATATTTTTAGGAATTATTCATTTTTTGACAAAAATAGTACCACAGTAATTTGAATTAAAATGCTCAAAATTGTAAAAATATATGCTACCAGCTTTCAGATTGGTTTAACACTGGAGAAGATTACTTGTAATAGTAAGAATATTCTGCATTATTTCCTTGACTTTAATATTGCACAGTGTTATCTTTATGTAGATTAAATCTAAATAGTAATTACAAATGTATTACCTGGTAAAAAAATGAAGACTGCAGCAGATCTAAAATATGGTGAAAAAGTAAAAATAAGTTCGATTGATACATCAAACCCATCACATCAAAGAATATTAGAAATTGGATTTACTCCGGGTCAGGAGATTGAAATAATTAGTAAATCCGTTTTCGATGATCCAATAGCTTTTTCTGTGAGAGGTACTTTAATAGCGATGCGTAAAAAAGAAGCTGACTGTATTATTGTTTCATGATTCAAACTCATATCGATGAGATTCCACTCATTTCTTTAGTTGGTTCTCCCAATTCCGGAAAAACGACTCTATTCAATTTACTAAGTGGTAAAAAATTAAAAACCGTTAACTACCCCGGTTCAACAGTTGAATATTCCACTTCTAAAATATTAGATAAATATCATGTCAATGCAAATATATTAGATTCGCCGGGTATTATCAGTCTGAGTCCAAACTCACCCGATGAAAAAGTATCAGTTGATTCACTCTATTCCCACCCGCATCTTGGTGTTCCGAAATTAATAATAAATACTGTAGATGCCAGCCAGATTTCCCGTCATTTATTACTGTCACTCCAATTAATAAAATCCAAGTTTAATGTGATCATAGTTGTAACCATGAATGACATACTTGAAAAAAAGAATTTGGAAATCTTAGAAAAAAAATTAAGTGACAAACTTAGTTGTGATGTGATAAAATTCGATGGAATAAGCGGAAAAGGAATTGAGAAAATAATTCGGGCGGTTAATAAGAACCTAACTGAAATCAGTAAGAACAATAAGCAAGAGCCTGTTAAATATAATTTAGATGCGAAAAAAGAAAAGTTGATTGATACTTATAAAATAATTGAGCAAATAACTGATAATGTAATCTATGAAAAACGGAATAACAATAAAGAAAATATTAACCGGGCCAATGAACAATTAAAGATAGTAAGCACACCTTACCTTGGAAAAAATAATCATCCGGATCAGCTTACGCTGAAGATTGATAAAATTCTTTTACATAAAACCTGGGGGCTTCTCGTATTCACTCTCATTATGGGTCTTACCTTCTCTTCGATTTTTTGGCTGGCAGAACCATTAATGAATTTTGTTGATAGTTTATTCAGCTTCCTCGCTCAGGTTAGTAAAAATTCACTTAGTCAAGGATGGCTTTCAAGCTTGATATCAGATGGACTGATTAGCGGCATTGGGTCTGTTATGGTATTTGTACCTCAAATAATAATCTTATTTTTAATATTAGGAGTTTTGGAGGACACAGGATATTTAGCTCGCGGCGCAATGCTGATAGACAAACCACTTTCGAAAATTGGGCTAAACGGGAGATCGTTTGTGCCTATGCTCTCCGGATTTGCATGTGCAATTCCCGCTATGTTAGCAACAAGAACCATCTCAAACAGACGTGAAAGATTACTAACAATATTTATATTGCCCTTGATGAGCTGTAGTGCCAGGTTACCGGTTTATGCATTACTTATTGCATTCCTGATTCCGCCAGGTCAACCCTTGATTGGGGGATTTATACTTGCCGGTATTTATTTGTTTAGTATAATATCTTCAGTATTGGTTGCTTCATTAATAAATAAATTTAGGAAAAAAATTATAAAAGCAGAGGATAATTCATCCTTCATTTTGGAATTACCGACTTATAAAGTTCCTAAAATCAGCTCTCTCTTTAGGAACACTTATATAAGTACCAAACAATATCTTTTAAGGGCAGGTCCTGTAATTTTGGGATTTTCATTAATCATTTGGTTCTTAACATTTTTCCCCAATAACAATTCGGATTCTAATGCAGAAAATTTTACATCGGAGAATATAGTTCAGGTTGAAAATTTTTCAAGACTGGAAAATTCCTATGCTGCCCAAATAGGAAAAGTTATTCAACCTGTAATGGCACCATTAGGATTTGACTGGAGAATTGGGGTTGCGCTTGTAACGGCTTTTGTTGCACGTGAAGTATTTGTATCATCACTTGCCTTAATATTTAAAGTAACCGATACTAACGAAAATTTGCAAAGTTCTTTGTTAAGTTCCATGAGAAAAGCGCAAATAGAAGATACCGGGCAAAAGTTGTTTACTCCTGCTACAATTTTAGGTTTAATTATGTTTTTTGTTTTTGCCCTTCAATGTTTTTCAACTCTGGTGGTATCCAGACAAGAAACTGGCAGCTGGCGGATACCGATTTTTCAACTGATTATTTTTACGTCAGTTGCATATGTGATGACCTTTATAACTGTAAACGGATTAAGATTGTTGGGTATTGAATAACACAATTAAATTAACTTGTTGCTATTAGTTATGGGTGTTAATATTTTTGGAACTATAACAAAGAATGATTTAGTAAATTGAAACACAAACAGGCAGTTGAAATATTCAGGAATTTTTTAAAGAACGAAAAAAACCGCATCACACCGGAACGTTTTGAAGTTATGGATGCCGCATTGGATTATGATGGTCATTTCGGTGCGGATGATCTTTATGTTTTAATGAAAAATGCAAATTCCAGTATATCAAGGGCAACAATTTATAAAACCCTTGAATTACTTGCTCACTGCGACTTGCTTAGCAAACGACATTTTGGGGATAATATGACCCACTACGAAAGTAGTTTTAAAAAACAAATTCACGATCATCTTATTTGCGTTGACTGTGGAAGAATTGTAGAATTTTCTGATAAGAATCTAAAAGAATTTCCGGAGAAAATAAGCAGCGGTCTTGGTTTTGATTTTGAAAGTTATTCATTTAATATTTTTGCCCGCTGTAAAGATCGAAAAAATTGCAAGTACTTTAATGAACGGTAGGGGATTAACATCATTTGTTATTATAAAATGAGTGCGAATTTATGAAAGAACAAAAATATCCTTTATCATGGAAAAAAGATGATTTCTCAATTAAAATATTTTGTTCCATTCCAAATATTGCCACGGGAATTTTTTTAAAAAGCGGTAACGCTAACTTTGTAATTGATCCGGGTGATGGAATTCTTAGAGACCTTAATACTAAAATCGGTACAAAACAGATCTTAGGCATATCAGATATTTTTGTTACGCATGGTCATCACGATCACATTGGCGGCGTATGGTCGCTTCTTACATATCTAAGAGTGATGAGAAAAGGATCTCCTTTAACTATTCACCATCCGAAAGGATGCGTTGAAATAGAAAGTATCTTAAACGCTTTTGAACGAGTATATGCCAATAGTATTTCTTATAAATTAACATTACGATCTATTGATGAAACAACAAGTTTTACACAAAATAATGTTTTGATAAAACCGTTTCGTGTAGTTCATAAAGAGTTTCTCAATGACGGCTCAAAAAGAGAGGTACCTGCCTTGGGCTACAACTTCTCTTACAAAGACAAAACAATATGTTACGGTGGGGATACAGCTTATTGTGATGAACTTGTTAATCATGCCCGTAACGCCGACCTGGCAATAATTGAGGCGGGACATGAAGATGATGAACCGGATGATATGCACATGACTTTAAAAGAGGCAAAATCCATCGGCAAATCAGCAAAACAATATTTTTTAGTTCACGTACCGGAATAACATAATATCGATACGGCAATGAAAAGAATAATTCTTATTACAATTCTAATAGCATCATTCAGCATTTTCGGATTTTTACATTTCACTTTAGATGATAAATATAAAGTCGAAGGTGAAAATCATCTTACCAACATAAAGATGCTTACTGATGGAGGTGAGAATGCGGAAGCATATCTTTCATTTGATGAAAAGAAATTAATATTCCAGGCATCCTTCGAGGATATTAAATGCGATCAAATTTTTACAATGAACATCGATGGTTCTGATAAAAAAATGGTATCAACAGGCAAAGGCAAAACTACTTGTTCATACTTTCTGCCCGGTGATAAAAAAATTATTTACTCTTCCACACATTTAGTTAGCAAAGATTGCCCGCAGCCACCTGACTTTTCTAAGGGATATGTTTGGAAGTTATATGATTCATTTAATATTTTTTCAGCCAATGCAGATGGTTCAGAAATTAAGCAATTAACATATTCCAATAGGTATGATGCTGAAGCAACAGTTTCTCCGGCTGGAGATAAAATTGTTTTTACTTCATTGCGCGATAATGATCCTGAAATTTATATCATGGATATTGATGGCAAAAATCAAACACGGCTAACATTTAAAAAAGGTTACGACGGCGGACCATTTTTTTCGATGGATGGAAGTAAGATAGTTTTCAGAGCCAGTAGACCTAAAACTGAGAAAGAACTTGCTGATTATGACGAACTTGTAAAAGATGGTATTGTAAGACCATCCGTTTTAGAATTATTTATAATGGATCCTGACGGCAGTAATATGAAACAAATAACACATTTTGGTAAAGCCAGCTTTGCGCCTTTCTTCTATCCTGATATGAAGAAAATTATATTCTCGTCAAACGTTAATAGTGAAAGCGGCAGAAACTTCGATCTGTATTCAATAAATGTAGATGGTACCGGCTTAGAACAAATCACATTTAATAAAACATTCGATGGATTTCCAATGTTCAACCGCGACGGCAAACATTTGGTATTTGCTTCTAATCGCTCGAATAGGAAAAAAGGAGATACAAATATTTTTATAGCTGATTGGATAGAATAATTAACTCGAGTTGACCGGCTAATCTTTTTGTTGTTAAAAAACCGTTGAAACGGTTAATTTATTAAATGGGTTATTAAGTAGCCCACGACTTAAGTCGTGGGCTACTAAAATATAAAAGTACTTTTCTAACCGTTTTAACGGTTTATCAAAACGACCTGTTAACTTGAGTTAATTAGGTAAAGTTTATTTAATAATTCAAATTAGAATCGTGAAGTGGATTCAAAAATTTTTATGAATACTGTAATTTTATTACAATGTAAGTTTGCCTCAAGACAGAATTACTTTTCAAATTTAATAAGTTAATAATTCCAGAAAATGAAATGGTTTCAAAAGCAGGTAGAATTAAAACCTAGGACCAGGGGTTTTCACCTTATAACTCAGGAAGTATTAAAACAAATTCCGGAAATTCAAAATATTAAAGTTGGATTAGCACATCTCCTGTTAAAACATACTTCTGCCTCATTAACATTAAACGAAAATTTTGATCCGGATGTTCGCCGCGATATGGAAAGCTATTTTAACAATTCCGTAAAGGAAAATGAACCGTACTTTTTGCACACTTCTGAAGGTGCGGATGATATGCCAGCTCACATTAAATCTAGTTTACTAGGAAATTCATTAACAATCCCCATTACTGATGGTCATTTTAATTTAGGCACATGGCAGGGAATTTACCTTTGTGAACACAGAAATCATGGGGGCAGAAGAAAATTATTAGTCACAGTTCAGGGTGATTGATACTCAAATTTAGTAATAGTATTAGTTTTAAGTATCTTGTATTAAAAATAGTATTTTAATTTTAAGGACTAAATTCTATCCTTATAAAGGGTATTTGTAAAGCTAATATGGTAAAGAAAAGAATTTTATTTGTATGTATGGGCAATATCTGCAGATCGCCTGCCGCTGAAGCAATAATGGAAAAAGTAATTGCGGATAAAAACTTAACTGTTCAGATTGAGGTTGATTCTGCCGGAACAATAGACTATCATTGCGGTGAATCAGCCGATTCACGTATGATTGAGTCTGCTGAAACTAAAGGATATAAAATCGATAGCATTGCAAGACAATTTGATTCAACAATTGATTTCTCAAAATTTGATTATATCGTAACTATGGATGACGAAAATTTTGAAGATATAAGTTCAATGGATATTCAAAATGAATATCATAACAAAATTTTTAAAGTGGTTGACTTCTGTAAGACATATAATATAGACGAAGTACCCGATCCTTATTTTAGTGGGCAAGCAGGATTCGAACATGTGCTGGAAATTCTTGAAGATGCCACGGATGGATTATTAGACAGAGTATTAGATGACATTAAACAATTCGATCAAGCCAAAACTTGAAAATGTTTTGGGATCTGAGATCGTCCAATCTCATTCACTCTCCGGCGGCTGTATAAGTAATGCTTATAAAATTAAAGTAAAAAGTGGGAACAGCTTCTTCCTTAAAATTAATTCCTCAACAAAAAATGATATGTTTATAAAAGAAGCACATGGATTACTGGAATTAGGTAAAGCAGATGTGATAAAGATTCCCGAAGTGATAAGTTATGATAATGATTACATTCTACTTGAGTTGATTATACCGGGAAGTAAAATGAAAAACTTTTCTGAAGATTTCGGCAGGAAATTTGCCCATCTGCATAAATTCAATAACGATTATTTTGGTTTTTATGAAGATAATTATATCGGTTCTAATCCGCAGCTTAATATTGCCAACGAAAATAAAATTATGAATTGGACCGAATTTTATTTTAATAACAGAATACTTTATCAATATAAACTGGCTGAAAAATCAGGGAACTCCACAGAGGAATTGAGAAAAGCAATTTCACTCCTGGAAAATAAAATAGAAAATATTGTTATAGATAATGGAGAAAAACCGTCTTTGCTTCACGGCGATCTTTGGGGCGGAAATTATTTGGTTGATGAAGATGGCTATGCATGTTTGATTGATCCTGCTGTTTATTATGGGAACCGGGAAGCGGATCTGGCAATGACAAAACTATTCGGAGGATTTGATTCAAAGTTTTATCAGGCATATAATGAAACCTATCCCCTGCCTGATGGATACAATTACAGGGAAAATATCTACAAACTTTATCATGTATTAAATCATCTTAATCTGTTTGGCGGAGGATACTATTCGCAGGCGATGAATTTGATAAATTATTACATTTAATAGCGTAGCCCAGGATATAATCCTGCGGTACGAAAAAGATTATTTTATCAACGTCATTTGCTTTGTATTTGTGAACAGTATCCTTTCGTTTCTGCTGGCAACAATGCGGTAAATGTAAACTCCGCTTGAAAGATCATTAGCATCAAAATTGACCAGGTATGTGCCTGGTAACTTAGTTTCGTTCACTAACTCAGCCACTTCTCTTCCGAGTATATCATATATCTTGAGCTGTACTATAGATTCATTTGTAACCTCGTAACTAATTATAGTTACCGGATTAAACGGATTAGGGTAATTTTGAGAAAGACGGAAATCGTGATTTGGTTCTTCAAATAGCGGGTCCTCAATACCTACAATTATTCCGAGTGTATCGCCGTTAATAATAGCTGATACCAGGTATTCCGGAGGTCGTACCCAAGAATCATTAATATATTTCAAAACAACTCCTAAACCGGAAGCAAGGATTTCTCGCGAATCTAAAATATCTATATATTCACTATCTATTATTACTCTGTAATATTTATAGATTTCTTTGAAGATTCTTTCTTCACCAAAGTAAGTTCCGGTATAAATCGATTCAATTCTTTTAAAATCTCCCTGAGTTGTATCTTCTGTATTATGCCAAACCCACCATTCTTCACCCAACACGGCATCAAGCTTGTAAACTAATTCTCTTTGGTCTGGGGTGTAAATTCATTCTTAGTTGAAATTCTTTTTAGAAAAAAGGAAAGAGCCTCCCAAAAGTATTAAAATTGTTAAAACCAAATAACAAAATAATCAAAGGAGTCTCTAAGATGAAAAATAATAAAACTAAGAGAGAAAATCTTGATTGGTATCAAAATCAATCACTCGCAATTCAAATAAACTGATTTGGGAATTTTTTAGGAGTAGCAATGCTCTTGGCAAATCAAATTACGGATGATGAAGTAAAACAAAAGGCAGGAGAAAGATATGACAGAGAAAAACCGAAAGAAGGCAGATATAGCCGCTGCCCTCTCTGCCAATATTAGTGATACAAAATACGTTTTATATTATTTGATTGTGTTATTCCTAAAAATCTAAATTGAAAATTGAATCCGTTACCTTTTGCGTAACTTCAGTTAGTTACTCACCTTACGCAAAAATATATTTGCAACTAGTTTTTTTAGAACTTCATAGCCAAAACAAGCTTTGAAATTTTCTAGTTCATCAAATGCGGCACGATTTACAGAGATATAAAATTTTGTTCTTAATACTGTTGGATTTAGCTCCGATTTCAAGATCAAATACTCCAAATCGAAAAATGAATATATCGAAGCAAAAATATGATTACTCTGTGTTCTTACTCTTTTAGTCGGAGACTTGCATAAGCTTACATGCTGCTTTAATGACTTGTGAAATTCTTCTACTTTCCACCGTTTGTGATAGATTACTATAATTTGCTCATATGTTAATCTTAGATCACTACTAACCAAATAAAGAACAGCTTTGGTTCCGTCTGCATTTTTGAAGACTTGCTTTATTAACTAAAAGAGGAAAACTTACCCCTTCTAAATAGTGTGTCGTCCTAAAAAAAATTTCTCAATGGCTAATCAGTCTACTTACTTTCAGATTTTTGCTTTTCCTTAAATTCATCCCAAGTCTTTATTTGTTTCGGGGAAAGTATTTATTCTGCTTCTACTCTGGCATCAGATCGATTGGATAATGATATATAATAAGTGAAACATCTCAATAGTAGTACCTCCAATCGAAAGCGAATCGCATCCCAATATACCAAACAGCATCCAGCTCAGGTACGGCAGCGCCTTCCGGAGCGATTACGGTTTCGTTATGTGGTATATCAACTCCAACATTTAACTGTATTACCAAACTGGAACTCTGATCGAGTGAGAATGTACGAAACGGACGATATTCAAGAATCGGAAAATCAAGCTGTGTAGACTTAAATGTAATAAGAGTTGTTTGATCTTTATTGATACCCTGTCCAGGTATCAGCAGCGCATCTTTCTTATCTCCGCGGCCGTACAATGTAACTCCAATTTCGCGGCCCAAAATGAATTGAAATCGTCCGATGGGTGTTGCGATTCCTGCCTGCCAGGGAATGAGACCACCATTTACTGCTTGTACTCCTACATGAGCAAGCACCTCAGGTGATGTGAGTCCAAGTATTGGCCCAAGAATTAATAAGTCACCCGGTATGAGCCAGAACGGCATTCGAAAACGCAAAATGAATGCACTACGTCCCGGAATAGCAGATGTAATTTGTCCAGCCTCAATAAGGGCTGGCGAATCACCAAATTTCATGGTTGCGGCACCATCCTGCCTCCAGCCAAGATCGAGGAAGATAAGTCCGTCACCAGACTCGTTCAATACTCCTTCCAAACCAAATCCCAACCGAATTGCTACATCAATGCCCCCGACACCACCCACAGTTGTCTGCTCCGTTCCAAACCCTCCATTTACAGTTGCTCCACGTAATGCCGGAACAACACCTATAAATGCTCCAAGCTCAGCTCGAAAGCGTGGAAGTTCGCCTAAACCGATTGCAAGCCCTGGAACTGAAGTCTGAACAAGTACTTCACCGAGAAAAGTATTTATTTGCTCGTCCTCAATACTCCTTGAGGGCACAAAATTGTTTGTACAAACATTAAAGCTATCTGGTGCTGATTGAACAAGTTCATTTGCAGCAGAATAATCTATACTAACTTTACCGCTAGCTACATCTAATAGCTGCTCAATACTTAAACGGATGGAAATAGCTACAAGTTCTGCATCCTGAGGACGCATATACGAATCGCCCATCAATACAACACGATTTCCATCCCACGTTGTAACTGCAAGTCCTTTCTCATTGTAGTAATCGTGTGTACCTTTGCGCTGTGAAGCATCACCCCATGTACCTGCAACATGCCCGGATGCAAATACATCTTCAAGAAAATGTAAAGCAAATGCTTCATCAGCTAGAACGGATAAGATTAATGCTGAGTGTTCTTTCTGTGATAATATTTCATTATTAAATCTGGCTGCTTTCATTAAAGCACTAATATGATACAATGTATAAGCAGCTAAAGCATTAAGATCTGCTCCCTCCGTTAAACACGCCGTTAAATATTCACGAGCATTTGTTCCAACCTCGGGGCGTGCGAGTAAGAAGTGAACATTGTTTGAACCTGCGCGGGTTGCGTATGCGAAATCAACCCGCTGAAAATTAATATCAGAATCTCTCAAAGCGTTTATGTGCTTGTGACGATTTTCTGCTTCAGCGAGATCTATCTTTAGTTGTGCTGCTACATCTGCGACCGTTAATATCCAATCAGTTTCCAAAACGTTGTGAAGTAAATTCTCCGGCGAACAGGAGTGATCACCGCTTATTGCCGCCCACGAAGCATAATCCAGGAATTGAGGATTAGTGCTTTGTGTTGCATCTATTACTGCTTCTGTTAGCCTTGATTCATAACCAATACGTGCTTCTGACCACA
>SMVB01111005.1_pt1 | contig 18533 bp, 14 predicted proteins | sample 2456461 | NCBI WGS metagenome assembly SMVB01 (sample SAMN11095934, study PRJNA526329) | marine sediment metagenome | biome: Marine sediment; feature: Surficial sediment; material: Deep marine sediment; isolation source: Hadal surficial sediment | place: Pacific Ocean | collected 2014-05 | depth...
GGCGCGGATCTGGTGAGAAATCTCGGCGAGATCCAGGGCGCAATCGTCGGCGAAATTCTAGACCCGCCCAACTCGGAACTCTCATTCCCCGGAATCCGCAATCTCGCGGCGGGCACGATCGATGTCAGCGGCCTCGGCGCGATCGGAATCTTCGCGGGCGATGAGACGAACCTATTGGGGAACAACAACAGCTCAGTGACGAACATTGGCCTGATTGATGTTTCGGGCCTGGGCGCACTCGGGATCTCGATCGGTGGCAACGACATTTTGACCCCCTTCGTTTTCGATCCGACCGTCACTGCCGAGATGGGCATCATGAGCCTCGAGAACTTCGGTGAAATCCGAGGAGGGCCCAATGCCGGCCCACTCGTCGAGTTTCGCACTTTCGTTTCGGGGGAGGAGAACCAGATTCGAAACCATACAGGGGGTCAGATCATCGCGGAACTGACCAGTATCGCGATTCGCGGATCGGACGGCGCGGATCTGGTGAGAAATCTCGGCGAGATCCAGGGCGTGATCGATCTCGGCGATGGCGACGATCGCTATTTTCACAGCACCAATGCGATCTTCAATGGAACGCTGATCGGCGGCAACGGCGAGGATCGCGTCGTGTTGTTTTCGAACGTAGCCAGCGTCGAATCCTTCGACGCCTCGGTACTCGTGGATTTCGAAACCCTCGAAATTGGAGGTGGAAGCGCAGCCTGGATACTGGATAACACCGCCGGCTACACGGGCCTGGTCGAGATCACGAAATTCGGGCGGCTGCAGGTTTCCACCCCGACCAATTTGGGCGGAGGGTTCGCCGTTCTTCGGGGCGCAGAACTCGAGCTCACGATCGACGGGATCAACACCCCGCTCACCGTGCAGGGTCGGTCGAAGTTCCAGGGAGAACTGATCATCAATCTCGAGCCGAGTGTGCTGCCGAGCGTCACGCCGTATCGCCTGATCGAGGCCGCTGGCGGATACACCGGATCCTTCCAACGCCGAAACGTTTCGGGGCTCCAGTCCTTCACCGTGAGCAACGACGCCGCGGGCGTGGTCGTCCTCTATCAGACCGGCCTGATCGCCGTCGCCCAGGGATCCAATCAACGCGCGATCGCGCAACATCTGCAGGACATCGACGACGCGGGCGGTGCGAGCCCCGATCTCCAGAACCTCATCGACGAGTTCGAGACCTCGACCGGAGACCTGTCTCGTGTGCTGAACGCACTCAGCCCCGAAGCCTACGATGTGCATACGACGATCGTGGTCGAAGGCGGCCGGCGTGTCGCCGACTTGTTGCTCAATCGACCTCGGGAATGCGCGAAAGGCAAATACGATCCGTGGCAGGGCACCGACACCCCGCTGCCCTGCCACGCTCGCAAATGGTCGCCGTGGCTGGCCAGCCTGAGTGGATTCCGAAATCGCGAAAAGTTCTCGGATCATCCCCGATACGACTCGGCCATGACCGGCCTGATGTTCGGAGTCGACGCACGTCCCATCGGCGGCCTCGACCTGACCTTCGCGATCTCGAGCCAACGCGGCACGTTGAATGTCGCGGGTGCGGGCGAGAGCACGGTGACGCTGACGGATGTCTCTGGACAAGCGGCCTGGACCGCGGGGCCGCTTCGTGTGCAGGGCGTCGTCAGCTGGGGCCATGGCTTCCACAAGGATCGACGTCGGATTCGCGCCTCGGAAACGACGACACCCCTCGACTCTCGGGGGGACACCGAGAACGACAGCGATCGAATCACGGTCGCCGCCGAAGTCGGATTTCTCTTCGATGTCGGTCCCATCGAAGTCGAGCCGATTGGCGGCGTCGACTGGGCCTGGGTCTATCAGCGGCCGATTCACGAGAAAAACGCCGGCGGATTCGGAATCCGCATCGCCAGCCGAGACGACGAGATCGGCTCGGTCAATGCCGGCGTCCGCTTGAGCACGTACTACGAGCACAAGCGCTACCTCGCCGATCAACTCGAATGGATGGACGGCGTCTGGCGACCGATGATCGACATTCGCTGGCGCCAGATGGTCGCGGGCGAAGAACGGGACATCAAGGCGCGCTTCCAAGGCAGTCCCGATTCGGTCTCCGATTTCAAGATCACGGGCCGTGAGGACATCGGCGGACTCGAGCTGGCCGCCGGATTCAGCTTTACGCCCAAATACGCGAATCGACTCCAATTCGACCTGCGTTACGACGCGTTTCTCGCCTCGCATACCGTCGAACAGAGTCTCACGGCACGGGTCCTGATCGGGTTCTAGCGAGGACGACTCAGAGTTCGCCGGCGTCCTCGCTCCCGAGGAATCGAATCCGCTCCATCGCTTCGGCGTGTCCACCTTCGAGCGGCCCCGCCCGCACGACCACATGGTCGAAGCCCAATTCCTCCCAAGCCCGGAGCCGTTCGAGGCCTTCAGAGGACGGCTCGAGGTCGATGCCGATCCCATAGAGTCCGATCGAGACGAGATCGTTCGGATCCGCACCCGCGCGAGCCTCCGTGTAGGTGTCTCGATTGCGAACGAGTGTCCCATCGCTGGCCCCCGAAACGTCGAGAAAGGCCAGACCGCCCTTGCCGGCCCGCATAGCGTGTTCGAGGGACCAGCCCGCGAGCCAGAGAGGGGGGTGGGGGTGCTGAATCGGCTTCGGAACGACATCGACGGGATGAACGATGAAGCGTGCCGAGGTCCACGAAAAACTGGGCTCCTGCCACATCTCGACCAACATTCGAAACCCCTCGTCCCAGGAACCCTCCTCTTGATCGACGAGTTCGCCCTCGGGCAACACAGCGATTTCGAGCCGCCCACTCGACGCGAGATCGATCGACGCCGCTTGTTCGGCGATACGCATCGGCGGACGATCCGGCGGCGTCATCGCGGCCAGGCCCCATCCAAGCCGAATGCGCTCCGTCCGACTCGCGATGGCCGCGAGCCAGATCGACGCCGCGCTGGCCTGAAATCGGCCGTCGACGCCGGTCGACGGGAAACACCATATAGTGTCGATCCCGAGCCGCTCGGCAAGCTGGACTTCTTCGGCGAAGGCCTCGAATTCCGTCTCCTCCACGGATTCGATCTGATAGAGAAGCGAACGTTTCATGTCTCGATCCATAACGGCACGGCGGCCCCAATTTCGGTAAACGATGTTAGATTCTCCGCGGAGGATTCGACAGCCGATGCCGGAAGAAGTCCCGCGCCCCTTCGAGGGCCTGAAGATCCTCGACCTGTCGTCCAATATCGCCGGCCCCTACGCCAGCAAGCTCTTTCTGGATGCCGGCGCCGACGTCACCAAGATCGAAATGCCCGACGGCGATCCCCTTCGCCGATGGACGGCGTCACAGCAAACACTCGCGGCCGAAGAAACCAGCCCTCTCTTCCAATACCTGAACGCGGGCAAGAAGAGCATCGTCCTCGATCCCCGCGACGCCCAGGATCGCGCTCGCTTTGGCCGCTTTGCCGAGCGAGCCGATATCGTGATCGAGGATTGGGGCGCGGAAGGACTCGAAGAGCGCGGACTTTCCCCCGACGCCTGGCAAGAAGCCAACCCCCGACTTTCGATCGTCCGCATCTCGCCGTGGGGCCAGAAGGGACCCTGGGCCAAGCGGGCCGCCAACGATTTCACCCTCCAGGCGGCCACCGGTTCCGTGGAGGTTCGCGGGCTGCCGGATCGCGAGCCCGTCGCGGCGGGTGGGCGTCTTGGCGATTGGATCGCCGGAAGTTTCGCTTGCGTCTCGGCGCTTGCCGCCTGGCGCTCCGCCCGCCAGACGGGCGAGGGACAGATCGCGGACCTCTCGAGCTTCGAGGCGATGATCCAATGCCTCACGATCTTCGGCGATCTCGGTCGTCAATTCTTCGGTGGATCGCTTCCGCGTTCGGTCGAGATTCCGTCCATCGAGCCGACCCGGGACGGGCACGTCGGCGTCTGCACGATGACCGGCCAGCAATGGACGGATTTTTGTTCGATGTTAGGCCATCAAGAGCTCGCCCAGGATCCACGCTTCCTGGAAGGCCGGGAACGCATGGAACACATCGATTTCATTCAGGGGATCGTCCAGCCCTGGACGCGCGAGCGAACCACGAATGAGATCATCGAACTTTGCGAGCTGTTACGGATTCCCGTCGCCCCGATCGGCACCGGCAAGGACCTGCCGGGCTTCGATCACATGATCGCGCGAGGAATCTTTATCCGATCACCCGGCGGTTTCTTGCAGCCACGCGCGCCATGGCGACTCGAAACGGTCGAGCCCGTTCCGATTGGCCCGACTCCGAAGCTCGACGAAGACCGCGAGGCGTTGCTGAAATCGATCGAGAAGGCGCCTGCGAAGCGCGCGGAGCCTTCTGGGGGCGCCGACCTTCCCTTCGCGGGCCTCCGTATCGTCGATTTGACGGCTTTCTGGGCCGGCCCCTATACGACTTCGATGCTCTCCGATTTTGGCGCCGACGTGATCAAGGTCGAATCGATCCAACGACCCGACGGAATGCGTTTCGCGGGTTCGGTTCGGAACGACCTGTTGTGGGAGTGGTCCCATGTCTTTCATGGAACGAATCCAGGGAAGCGGGACATCACCCTTCGGCTCGATCACGAAGACGGCTTGGAATTGCTCAAACGGCTGATCGCCGACGCCGATATCTTGATCGAGAATTTTTCGGCGCGCGTGATGCCGTCCTTCGGGCTCGACGAAGAGACGGTTCGACGTCTGAATCCCCGAGTGATCTTCGTTCGCATGCCGGCCTTCGGCCTGGATGGCCCGTGGCGCGATCGGGCGGGTTTCGCGATGACCGTCGAGCAGGTGAGCGGTCTGGCTTGGGTAACGGGCTACGAAGACATGCCGCTCGTCGTCCGCGGTGCGTGTGATCCGCTCGGGAGTGCGCATGCGGTTTTCGCGATCGGACTCGCCCTCGAAGAACGCCGCCGAACCGGCCTGGGTCAGCTCGTCGAAGTCGCGTTGGTCGAACCGGCGCTCGCCGTCGCGGCCGAACAGGTCATCGAATATTCGGCCTACGGGGTGCTGCTCGGCCGTTCCGGAAATACCATGCCGCATGCGGCGCCCCAGGGTCTCTTCGAAACGCGTTCCGAATCGGAGCGTGTGGCGGTCTCCGTCTCGACCGACGAGGAGTGGCGCGGGCTTTGCCGCGTACTCGAGGCGGACGATTGGCGGCTTTCGGAGCGGCTCTCGACCCATCGGGGCCGACTCGAAAATCACACAGCACTCGTCGAGCGGCTGTCGGCTTGGATCGCCACACGCTCTCGCGACGAGGTCCTCCAGGCGCTTCTCGCTGCGGGCGTACCGGCGAGCGCTTCGATCAACAGCCATGCCCTGATGCCCAATCCCCAACTCACCGCACGCCGGTTCTTTCAGACGATGAAACATCCGGTCACGGGCGAGACGCGCTACCCGGCCTTTCCGGCGATTTTCTCTCGTCTCGAACGGGATCTCCACCGCGCGCCGCCACCGACATTGGGCCAGCACAACCGCGAAGTTCTACACGGCGAGCTCGGCGTCGACGATCGCGAATTCGAGCGGCTCGAAGCGGAGGGGGTCATCGGCACTCGCCCGAGTTTTCTCTAGGCGCCGGCCTGCCCGTCGCGGATGCGCTCCAAATAGAAACACGCCTGGTCCCCGACCCCGCGCCTCGACAACATCCAGGCGCGACTCCGTGCCGACAACCTTTCGATCCGGCCGAACTCGTTTCGACCCCCGCGACCCGCCTCTTCGAGGGAAACGCCGCGTTGATAGGCCTCGCTTCCCCAGATCTGAAAGGGCCCCGAATCGTCGACGACATAGACGATGCGAAAGCCAGAACGCTCGGCGAGCAGCCGAATACTGCGACGCGTGTGAAGGTGGAGGTGTCGTGGCGCATCGAGTTGAACCCAATTCGCGCCGTAGTGTCGCCTCGCCCAGCTGTCGGCCATCGGCAATCGCAACAGCAAATACCCCCCCGGCTCCACGAGTCGACGAAAGGCGTCGAAGCCACGAATCGGGTCGCGCAGATGTTCGAAGCTGTGATGAGCCATCACGAGCCGATAGCCACCCCGATGTTCTTCCAGCGACTCACGATGGAAGGCGGGCACTGCGTCCTTGGGCACTGCGTCCTTAGGCATCGCGTCCTCGTGCTGCGCGTCCCGAAGCGGAATGAGGTGGATGTCGATTCCGGTCAGCCGCTCAAAACCTTCCGAACGCAGCCGGTGGAGCAAGCGACCCGAACCACAGCCCACATCGAGAATCGAATCATGCACGCCGGTTCGGGTGAGACGAAACCAATCGAAGCGACCGAATCTCTGCATCGACAGCGCACGCGCGACCCTGGATTCCCGAAGCCGGAAACTCGTCCAGCCCCGTCGGATCGTCGAAGGGCCGCGCAAAAGCGAGCGAGGCAAAACGTCTCTCTGCGTATAATACGACCCGGAGTAGTAGCGATCGAGCTCGGCCGGAATTCGCGCGATCTGAAGACAACCACAGTGAAGACACTCGAAGTAGTCGAACGCGTCCCGGCTGCCCGACATCATTTCGAGCGCCGACAGAGCGAGGGCGACGGGGCCGCTACAGACCCGACAATGGCTGAGGGTGGACGCCGACGCCTCCCTCTGTTCCGCCGCGTCGCGCGCTTCGTCCATGCAAAGGTTCCATCCGAAGCCGACCCACGATACGGGCGCTTCTCTTCTTGTTCTCGTCGATCATGTCTTGCGCGCCGGGCAGGATTCACGGACCCTACCGGTGATCCCCCAACATACCCGAGTCCAGGAGTCCGAGATGTCGTATTCGTCGACCCGTTCCTTGCCGGTGGGAGGCCACTCGCGCGATCGCGCCGTGCGGCCTACGCGATCCGTGCTCTTTCACGCGGTCGGCTTCTTGCTGGGTCTGTGTTCGGCCCTTGTCATCCTCGCTCTTCCTCGCGCTTCACTGGCCCAGGATTGGGGGGAGGAGGACGACGTCTGGACGCGCTCCGAAGCTTCGGCGAGCGACCCGATCGGAGGCCCGATGCCGACCGGCTGGTCCTTGCGAGCGGGGATCGGATTCATTCACGATCCCACCGCGCTTCTGTTGAATTTTGAAGCGCCCTACGCTTTTGATCAATGGGTCTCCGCGGGACCGATGTTGCAAGTCGGGCTCGACGACAACAACACGATCGTCGCACCCAGCTTGAACGTCAGCGTGACGATCCCCGACCTGCCGGGCGAGGATTTTGATCGATTCCATCCCTTCGGCTTCGTCGGCGTCGGCTTCGCCTACATCGAGGACGACAACCGGCGCAATGACAACAGCTCCACCGGTTTCCTCGTCAATTTCGGTGTCGGCCTCGAATACCAGCTGAGCGACAATTTTTTCCTTGGCTCCCAGATGATCTTCAATTTCCTTCCCGAAGAGACACTCGACGAATATTTTTTCTTCTCGTGGCAGATCGGCGGGGCTCGCATCACCTTCTAGTTCGACGTTCCCCTCAGACGACCACCCCCTTCTCGCGCAATTCCGAGATCCTCGCGTCGCCACGACCGATTTCCTTCAGAATCTCATCGGTGTGTTCGCCGTGCTCGGGCGCCATCGATCGGGGCGCCCACGGCGTGCCTCCGAAGTCGACGGGCGTCGCCGGCAGGATCGTCGTGCCGACCCCGTCGGGAACTTCGACGAAGGCGCCGGCAGCGTGAGCCTGAGGGTCTGCGATCACCTCCTCGATCGACTGAACAGGGGCCCACCAGAGATCGATTTCCGCGTCGAAGATCTCGCCCCATTCCGCACGCGTCCGGGTCGCAAAGATTTCGTCAAGCTGCGCGATCAGGCCTTCCGCATTCTTCGCTCGCGAGGCCGGATCCGCATAACGCGTATCCTCGATCCACTCGGGACGACCCACCGCCCTGGCCAGCGGTGGCCAATGGCGCTCGCCCTCGAGGCCGACGATCCAGAAATACTTGCCTTCGGAGTCGGCATAACAATTGATCGCCGGATTCCCCATCGTCTTCCGGTTGCCCATCTGAATGGAAACCCCGAAGCGGAGCGCAACCGAGAGATCGAACGAAAGGGTGTAGATGCCCTCCCGCAGAAGAGAAGTCGACACGACCTGGCCTTTCCCGGTGTGTTCTCGATTGAAGAGCGCCGCACAGATCCCGGCAACCGCGGCCAGCCCGGCATTGTGATCCCCCATGCCCCCGCGTTGATGGGGTGGCGGGCAACCGGGTTGGGTCAGAGAGTGGGCGATCCCGGAGCGCGCCCAAAAGGCGGCGATGTCGTATGCGGCGCGATCGGCGTCGGGTCCCTCGAGACCGTATCCGGTGATCACGGCGTAGATCAGTTTCGGAAATCGCTCACAAAGCGTTTTCGAGTCGAGGCCCAGGCGCTCGAGGGCGGCCGGGCGAATATTCGATACGAAGATATCGGCCCCTTCTATGAGGTCGAAGGCGATTTCGAGGCCCTCCTCGCTTCGCAGATCGACGGCGATACTGCGCTTGCTCCGATTGTCGTTCTCGAAGACCGGATTGAACGGAAGATCTCCGCCTAACATTTTCGCGAATAGACGTGCCGGATCTCCGACGACAGGCGGCTCGATCTTTACGACCTCTGCGCCCCAATCCGCGAGCATGCCGCCCGCGGCCGGCCCGGCGACCCAGACCCCCATCTCGACAACCTTGATTCCCTCGAGCGGTCCACCCATCCTTCGTCTCCAAATGCGATTGCATGAACCCGATCGGAGTTCATCGTTTGTCAGCCCCCCGGATGCTGCCCGAGTCGCACCTCGTCGACCAGCCCCCAGACCAGGGCCGTTCGTGAATCGATTCGGCGGCCGGAGAGCCCGAGCCAGGCCGTTCTCTGTCGACCGATTCGACGCGGCAGGCTGACCGTCCCACCCGCGCCCGGAACGAGCCCCAACCCGACTTCCGGCAATCGAAAGAAGGCGTCTTCGGTCGCCACGATCCGTTCGGCAAACGCGGGAAGTTCGATTCCCGCTCCGAGACAAGCCCCCTGGAGCTCCACCCGGATGCGGCTGGCCAGACGCGAGATCAACAGCGCTGGACTTCGCGTCGTCCGAATCGCATGCGCGTCGGCCGGGTTGGAAAGCGAGCCGAACTCCTCGAGATCGCCACCGCTGCAAAAGGATTTTCCCTCGCCACGGAGTACGACCTCTTCGATCGTGGTGTCGAGGAGGGCGAGCTGCAAGCCTTCGACGAGCGCGTCCCGCATCGCCCGAGAGAAAGCGTTGTGGCGTTCCGGTCGTGCCAGCGTGATCGCAAGTCGCGCGCCAGCGCGCTGCATCCGACATGCGGGCCCGTCTTCGTCCGGTCGCTTGGACGCAGGCCTGGGCCGGGCTTCGAGCCACGTCTTGAATTCCCGGCCGGCCTGAAGCGTCGAGTAGACGAAGGACTCCGCAATCAAACCGGCATAGGTCGAGGCGCTCGACGCCGTGCGCAACAACTGGACGAAGGCGAGGGCCGCGATCGGTGTGCGGGTAAATCCGGCGAGCAGTGGATCCAATTCGCCCACGTCTCGCAGAACGACATCGCACGCGTCCGCCAGCGCACGCTTCGAAGTCCCGGGTTCGTCGTCCCCGATCGCGACCGTGACACAGGGAAGCACGGGGAGTTGATCGACCAGAGCGCCGCGCCACGAGTCGGCCTGAGCCATCTCGGTTGCCGCCAGATCGAGTACGACGACTCCGGGACCTTCGATGGGCGAGAATTGCTCGGCCGCATCCGGTGCGCCCAGAAATCGGCCCAGCTCGGGCGCCGTCCAGCAACGCTCCCGCGCGCGGCTCAATCCGACTCCCGAAAGGCCTCGCGGACCTTTCGACGTAGCAACTTTCCGGTTTCGTTGTAGGGCAGCTCATCCCAGAACTCGATTCGTTGCGGCGTACGCGACGAACGGAGTCGGTCCTTGACCCATTGTTGCAACTCGCCGACCGAACTCACGGCGCCCTCCTCGAGTACGACGACGGCCGCCACGGCTTCGCCCCATTGCTCGTCGGGAATACCGACTACGGCGGCATCCGAAACGGACGCATGGGCGAGCAGGACATCTTCGATCTCGCCGGGCGACATATTCTCGCCGCCGCGCACGATGACATCATCCACTCGGCCTGCCAAGAAGAGGTATCCGCCCTCGTCGAGGTGCCCCCCATCGCGGGTGTTGAACCAGCCTTCGTCGTCGAGCAGGCTGCCCTGCCCTCGATACTCTCCCGAGACCTGCTCGCCCCGCACAAAGATCAGCCCCGCTTCTCCGGCGGGCAGGGTCGACCCGTCCTCGGCATCACGAATGCTGACCTCGATCGTTGGCAACGGCTGACCCACCGAAACGAGTCGCCTTCGAATAACATCATCTCGACTCGACATCGCCTCGCGATGGGCCTCGGGGCCCAACAGCGAGATCGTCGAGCTGGTCTCCGTCAGACCGTAGGCGTTCGTGAAATCACAATCCGGAAAGAGCCGCATCGCCTTCTCGATCACCGCTTGAGGCATCTTCCCGCCGCCATACGAAAGCGCGCGAAGACTCGGAATCCCCGCTTCGGTCCGATCTTCGAGTGCATCGATGATCCGCGCCAGCATGGTCGGCACGACGAACGCATGGGTGATTTCCTGGGCCCGCGCCGTGTCGAGCCAGGACTCGGCCGTAAAATTCGCAAGTTGGACGACACGTCGTCCGGAATAGACCGAACTCACGATCGCCGCCATCCCGGCGATATGATAGGGCGGCACACAATTGAGCGAGGCGTCCTTCTCGTCGGCGCTCATGAATTCGACGGTCCCGAGGACGTAGGAAACCAGATGCTTCTGTCGAAGAACGGCCGCCTTGGGCGCGCCGGTCGTGCCGCTCGTAAAGAGCAGGATCGCCGTGTCCTCGGGCTCCATCGACCAATTCGGATCCCGCCGCTCCGCCCCGTCGGCTCGAACCGACTCGAGCAGCGCTTCACGGCTATGGACATCGATGTAGTCGGCTCCATCCGGCGAGACGAAACGATCGCCGAAGCGTTTGGCCCGGGCGGCATCCGTGATGAGTCGGCCGGGGTGGAGCTGTCCGATCAGCGAATCGAGTTCCCCATCGGTCAATCGATAGTTGAGCGGCGCAAAAGGAACGCCGGCCCAGGACGCGCCGAAGAGAGCGATCGGAAGAGCGAGCGTACTCTCATCCAGCATCGCGAGATGCTTGATCCGCCCGTCCGAAAGGGACGCCGCCAATACCCCCGAAGCCTCGAAGAGTTCCTGATAGGTCAGCCGACCGTCGCCGTTTTGAAAGGCCACGCGGTCTCCAAAGGCGCCCGCGGCCATCTCGAGAAGCATCATCAAATTCATGGCAGTCCTGCGATAGCGATTCGATTGGGATTCGGCATGTCGTTCGAATGCATACCCCGATTGGAGGAGGCCAACGAGTCGAGCGAAGGAATCTCAGTCCGAGGAAGGCAAGGGCTTGGCACCCTTGACGGCGAGCGCCACACCATCAACGGCCAGGCCGCCCTCTCCGGGCTTGGTGCAGAGAATTTCGATGTCGCCCGATTCGTTCGTATATCGCTTCCCCATCTGTGTACCCTGCTTCTGTTCCGGATCGATCGCCGCATCGGCCGGCGGGTCGCCGCCCAACTCGATCACTTCAGCGCCGCCGCAAGTCAGCTTCACGTCCTGACTCGGTGCGACGATCAACATCAGCTCGGAATTGCAGACGGCACTCTTCAAACGGGCACCGGCCTTGAATGTGGGCATCCTATTCTCCTTCTCTCCTTCGACGATTCGCGTGATTCGCGCAACCGGGCGGCGCGCCCAATCGAAGCGCGGCGTCGAGACGCTGGGATCCAAGCCCCGTGTCCGACCGCAAGCCGGTCGAGAATACGGATTTAGAAGGGCGGATGCTAATGTCTATTCCCCGAAACCCCTCCGCCTGAAACGGCTCATCATGTCCATCCAGACCCAGACTCCTCCGCGCAAGAGCCCCCTGCCCACGCGGCCGGTAGACCTCGCCGCCGCACACGCCCGCTCTCTCTTGCGAAGTTGTGGCCTTTCCCTCGAAATCAACGACCGCCACGCTCCCCCCTCGCCCGCCCTGGAATGGGCGCGCTCGGGTGCCATGGAACTCACCGGGCCTTCGAACGCCGAACCCCGATTCGCCGCGGGCCCGCTCGCCAGCGCGGCCCGTGGAGCGGGAATGGTCCTGCGTGCTCTGGCGCCGGAGAGTCCGCTCGCCGACCTCGACGCTCCGGCCCTGCTCGGCGAACGCGCGGCCCTCGCAGGCCTGCAAAGAAACGGCGACGTATCGGCCGGGGGCAGCGCGCGTCTCGTCGCGACGCGGACGAATCGACTGGTCGTCAATCTTCCGCGAGACGAGGATTGGGAACTCATGCCCGCCTGGCTCGCCGCGAAGTCGTCGCGCTTCGCGGCGACACAGGACTGGAAGGAACTCGCCTGGCGGATCGCCGAACACGACGCGGAAACGCTCGTCGAACGCGGCCGATTGATGGGCCTCGCAGTCGCGCCCGCGCCACGGGCCATCCCGCAGCCTGCCGCGCTCTTCAGCCTGCGACACGCGTCCGAGACATCGCCCCCCTCCGCTAGGCGCCCCCTTCGACTCCTCGATCTCTCGAGTCTTTGGGCGGGTCCCCTGGCCACCTCACTGCTCGCGATGGCGGGCGTCGAAGTGCTGAAGATCGAAAGTCCGACACGGCCGGACGGTGCGCGAAACGGGCCCGAGAAATTCTTCCGACTACTCAACGGGAATAAACAAGGCTGCGCCCTCGACCTGCGTCAACCGTCGGAACGCGCCATCTTCGAGCGACTGCTCGGCCACGCCGACATCGTCGTCGAGAGCGCCAGATCGCGAGGGCTCGAGCAATTGGGTTTCGATGCGGCGAGCTGGGTGAAGGCTCGAAAGGGCCGACTCTGGGCCTCGATCACCGGCTATGGAAGGGCCCGGCAATGGATCGCATTCGGCGATGACGCGGCCGTCGCGGCGGGCCTGGCGTGGCCACCGGATGCCGGCGGAGCCGATCCGACGTTTTGTGGAGATGCGATCGCCGACCCCCTGACCGGCCTCACCCTCGCGGCTCTCCTGCTCGCGCTCAGTCGGAGTGGACGCGGTGGACTCCTCGACCTCTCGCTCATGGACTGCGCCGCGCATGCCGCCCGTTTGTCGCGGGAGGACCTCACCCTTCCGCTCGACGCGGGGCCCCTCGGTTGGCGAGTCGTCGACGGGGGAATCGCCTCACGCGTCGAAAAACCGCGCGCCCGCAATTTCGAAGGCAAAGCGCCCATGCTCGCCGGCCCGAGCGATGCGTTGCTCCGACATTGGACGCGTGCTTGCTGATCCGAAACGCCGAGTTGAATGGGCGTCGCTTCGACGTGCGCTGCACGGGCGGTGTGATCGAGGAGATCGCCGAGCAGATTCCGCCCCAGCCCGGCGAAGAGGAGATCGACGCTCGCGGCGGCGCTCTCATTCCGGGTTTGCACGACCACCACATCCACGTCTTGTCACTCGCCGCGCACTTCGCCTCGATTCGCTGTGGCCCGCCCGAGGTCGAGACGCGTGATGAACTCGTGAAATCGTTGCGCGCCACCCGCGCGGTCGATGGCTGGCTGAGAGGAACCGGCTATTTCGAATCCGTTGCCGGACCACTCGACCGAATACGAATGGATGCGCTTTGCGACCGCCATCCCCTTCGCATTCAACATCGCAGCGGCGCAATGTGGTTCCTGAACACGAAGGCCATCGAAGCACTCGGACTCGACGCGGGCGGCGCGCCCAATGGAGTCGAAAAGGACGCGTCGGGCCGCTCGACGGGTCGCTTGTTCCGGGCCGACACCTGGCTGCGCGACAGGCTCCCCACACGCTCGAAGCTCGACCTCTCCGAGGTCGGTTCGTTTCTCGCTCGTTGCGGCGTCACTCGGCTAACGGATGCGACTCCGGCGAATGGAACGCACGAAGCCGCCCTCTTTCGCGCGGCGCAGCAGAGCGGCGCATTGCCGCAAAGCGTCCGGCTGATGGGAAATCTCTCGCTATCTGCGAGCGATGCGAACGAGAGGCTCGAAATCGCGGAGTACAAGATCATGCTCGACGAGCCTGCGCTACCCGAGTTCGACGAACTCGCGGGCCGCATCCGCGAGGCGCACGCGGTCGGGCGCGGCGTCGCGATTCACACTGTCACACGAACGGAAATCCACTTTGCACTCGCCGCCCTCGAGGCGGCCGGGGCCCGGCTCGGCGACCGGCTCGAACATGCCTCCGTCGCCCCGGATGAAACGTTGGGCCTTGCCGCCCGACTCGGGATCTCGATCGTGACCCAGCCCAATTTCGTGGCCGAACGCGGCGACGCCTATCGACGCGAGGTCGAGGCACGCGATCTCCCCTTTCTCTATCGCATTCGCAGTTGGCTCGACGCCCGCATTCCGCTGGCCGCCGGGACGGACGCCCCCTTCGGCCATCCCGACCCGTGGCGCGCGATGCATGCCGCCGTCACGCGTGCGACGCCTTCGGGTGCGGTCCTTGGGAAGTCGGAACGCGTGTCCCCGGAGACCGCGATCCGACTCTTTTTCGACGCGTTTTCAATGGACGCCAGCCACGATTCGCTGGGTGCGTTATTCGCCCCTGGCCAACCGGCCGACCTGTGCATCCTGGATGTGGCGTGGCGAGACGCGAGGCGATCGCTTTCGAGCGACCGCGTCGCGGCCACGATCTGCAACGGGAAGGTCATCTGGCGAGCGTCTGCGTCGTAGGCGTTCGAGTCGGGCCGGGCCGGAGTCGCGGCGTCGGAGTCCGAGTCGAACGCGCAGAGGCTAGAGCCAACCCGAAAGACGTTTCGAAAGAGTGTCGAGGGCGCCAAACACTTCGGATTCATCGGCGGACGGCAAGCTGACGATCACACGATGGACACCCGCCTTCTGGTATTCTTCGAGCAGAGCCAGCTCACCGGAAGACGCGTAAACGCTGACGAGAGCCTCGTCCCGCGAGCGTCCTTCGGCCTCGAACGCGTCGCGTAGCCGGGGGATCTGTTCGAGGATGTCGCCATACCCCTCGATCGGAATCCAGCCGTCTGCGTAGCTGGCGATATCCCTGAAGATCGCTTGGCTGGCCCGCGCGCCGACATGCGTCGGTGGCCGCGCCTTTCCGATCGGCTTGGGCCACGACCAACACGGCTCGACGCGAACATACTCCCCTTCATGACGCCCAATCTCATGCGTCCAGAGTTCTTGCATCAATGCCATCTTGTCTCGCAGGATGGCGGGCGCTTCCACCAGGTCGACCCCGTGCGTGACGTATTCTTCGACGTTCCATCCGTATCCGATCCCGAACTCGAAGCGCCCCTCCGATGGCCAGTCGAGGCTTGCAACGGCCTTGGCCAGGATCACCGGATCGTGAACCGGGACGAGCAATACCCCGGTGCCCACACGAAGAGTGGAGGTAACCGCCGCCGCGGCCGCCAAGGCGACCCAGGGATCGAGCGTGCGCTTGTACCATTCTGGCAATTCGCCGCCCGGCCAAGGCGTCTTGCGACTGACCGGCAGATGGGTCTTTTCGGGAAGCCAGAGCGACTCGAAGCCACGGATTTCCAATTCTGGCGCCAGACGCGTCATCTTGATCGATTGATCGGTCGCAAAGATCATCGCTCCGATTTTCAACTCGCCCTCCCCTTCGGCACCGTTCGGCTGGCCTTCCAACTGCCCCCGAAGCTTGGCGCACGACAAGCCGGCGGGCGATTACGCGGGAGGTAATCGCCGGATCGTGCGAATGGCCTAGCCTTCCGACATGAAGAATTTCTACCTTGCCCTCAGCATCTTCGGTGCAGTCGTTCCGTTCCTCTTCTTCGTCGATTTTTTCGGCAAGGAGGGCTACGCGCTCGGAACCTTCGTGTCGGCTCTCTTCGCCAATGGCGCCGCCGGAGGCTTCACTGCGGACCTCTTGATCACGTCCTTCGTTTTCTGGACCTTTCTCTGGGCTCGCAAGACGCCACGGTTGTGGGCCTACGTGCTCATCAACCTCACGATCGGACTCTCGTGTGCCTTGCCCGCGTATCTCTATGTGCGCGCGAGAGAGCAGGACTAACGGGCTCGCTGGAGTGTCCGAGGTAGGGGCGTCGCGGTGTAGTGGTGTAGTGGCGTCTCAAGAATCGATTCGCAGGGCTCGTTCGGTCGCACAGCGCGCGCGGTCGAACGCACTCGCATCGGACAGGATTCCGCGGGACCAATTCGCCTCCTGAACATAGGCGTGGAGTTCGAAGGCCAATTGCTCGCCATCCATGTCGGCCGGGAGTTCCCCGCGCTCGATCGCAACGCGCGCCTCTTCGGACAAACTCGCGAGCCAGGCCTTCAGGAGTTCCGCGAGCCGGTCACGAACAGGGCCCGGTCGATGGCCGAACTCCGCGGAGGTCGCGGCGAAGAAGCAGCCGCCGCTGAGGCCGCCCGATTCGACGTGCTCGGTCCATGCCTCGACGAGGGCACGAAGCCTCGCAAGGCCCCGTTCCTGATGCCCGGCCTGGGCCGCGATCTTCTTCTCGAAGCGCTGTGCCTCCCACTCGATCGCCGCTATCTGCAGCTTTTCCTTCGAACCAAAATGGGCGAAGAGGCCGCTCTTGCTCATCTCGAGAGTCTTCGCGAGGGAGCCGATCGTGAGTCCGTCGAGCCCGAATGCCGAGGCGCGATCGACAGCGGCGTCGAGGATTTCGGCGCGCCTGGCGCTGCCGCGAGCGGGGGGGAGTCTGTCGGGGGCGGAGGTCGGGTCTGAGGACATCGAATCGGTAATAGCACGAACGTTCGTTTTATGCTACAAGAGTTCGATGCCCGAGCCTTCGACTGGCCACGAAACCCGCCCTCCCCGCGAGTCCGCCCCGCTTTTCGGGGCACGGCTTCGCACATGGCGCAGACAATGCGGCCTGAGCCAGATGGCCCTGGCGCTCGAATCCGGCGTTTCGACGCGCCATCTGAGCTTTCTCGAAACCGGCCGCGCCCAACCGAGCACGGAAATGGTCGTTCGTCTCAGCGAAGCGATGGACCTGCCGCTTCGCGAGCGGAACACTTTGCTAGCCGCGGCCGGATTTGCCAGCCTGTATCGCGAGACCTCGCTCGACGCGCCCGAGATGCAAACGCTCGGTCGCGTCCTTCGAACTCTGGTCGAACGGCATGATCCCTATCCGGCTTTTCTGCTCGATCGCTGCTGGAACGTGCTCTTCGCAAACGCGGCCGTCGCGCGCTGTCTGGCCCCCTTCGCTCGGGATGCCGCCGTCTGGCGCGAGCAACCTCTCAATCTATTGCGACTCACCCTGCATCCGGAGGGGCTGCGTCCATGCCTTGTAAATTGGCAGGATGTGGCGAGCGAAACCCTCGCTCGCATAAGGCGCGAAATGGCCTTCGGCGACGCGAACGACGACTTGCATGAATTGATCCGCGAATTCGAAGACGACCCGGAACTCTCGCGAGATTCGGAAACCGGAACGCAGCCCTTGCTGCCGGAGGTCGTCCTGCCCTTGCATCTGAAGGCCAACGACGTGGAATTTCGTCTCTTCTCGACCGTCACCTCCGTCGGCGCACCGGGCGACATCACACTCGAAGGACTCCGAATCGAAACCTTCGTCCCCGTGGACGATGCGACCGACGAAGCGCTGCGCGCGCTTTCCACTACGTCCGCGTAATCGTTTTCCCCGTACGCCCGGTCATCCTTCTCGAAAAGACAAGGAGATCCGGTGACCCTTTCAATCCGAAACACTCGGCGCAACACGTGGCGAAACGCAGGGCTCGTCGCCCTCCTGCTGATGACGACCCTCGGCTTGACGGGATGCGACCTCAGCAAGACGGTTCTCAGCCAGGCCCTCAAGGGCTTCGTCCGCTACTTCGACACGCCCTCGTCAAACGGTTCGGAGCTGACTCGGATCAGCGATCGCGTGCTGACCTTCAACTGGTACTTCGACCGAACGCTCATCATCGAAACCGACGACGGGCTCGTCGTCATCGATTCATTTACCAAGCACCTCACCCGGGCGCTGCGAAAAGCACTCGACGAGGCCGGCATCACAGCGCCGGTGAACACCTTGATCTACACCCACTATCACATCGATCACACCGCGGGCGGCAGTGAACTCGAACCCGAGAATGTCATCTGCCACCGAAAGTGTGAGGAGTATTGGAATCAACTTCCAGCCGAGGACGTCGCGGGCGTGTTGCGGCCGACCCAAACCGTCACGGGCGATCGCCAACTCGAGATCGGCGGCGTCGAGATCGATCTCGTCTTCCTCAACCGCTCCCACACCGACACGATGTACGCAATCCATCTCCCATCCGAAGGCGTGCTCTTTGCGGCGGATACGGTCGGATTGAATGTCATGCTGCCGGCGGGGGGCGTGGACATCTACATGCCCGCCTATCTCGCCGCGCTCGATCGGCTTCAAACGATCGACTTCGACACATTCGTATCGAGCCATTTCGGGTGGGGCACGAAGCAGGAATACATCGAGGCCGCGGATTTGCAGAGGGATGGCTACCGATGGGCCCGAGAAGCGCTGGCTCAATTCGGAACGGACGAATCCGGGATCTCGATGATACAGGACGAGGAGCGTTTCTTGGCCGCCTTCAGTTTCTTCTACGACGAGATGGAGGCCAAATACGGCGA
>SMVB01288498.1_pt1 | contig 18532 bp, 14 predicted proteins | sample 2456461 | NCBI WGS metagenome assembly SMVB01 (sample SAMN11095934, study PRJNA526329) | marine sediment metagenome | biome: Marine sediment; feature: Surficial sediment; material: Deep marine sediment; isolation source: Hadal surficial sediment | place: Pacific Ocean | collected 2014-05 | depth...
GCCGAAGGAACGAGTCAACGCGTTGAGAGTGTTCCTGCTCAACTGATTCCGACCCTAACTTGCCTGAAGTCGCAACTTCTGGACCTCCTCGAGCCACTGGGCCATGCGGTTCCAACTTTGGGCATCTAAGCCACACTTTGCAAACACCCCGGCACCGCCCGTTCCAGTAGCGGCTCGACGGTCCCCACCGCCTTGAACCGGAACCCCCTACGCCCGTCCCGGTCTTCCGGCTCGAACACGATCTTCTCCTGCAACAACTTCCCAAGGATCTGCCGCGCCACCGGCACCTGTCGCCCCAAGACCTCTCGCCATTCCTCGGCCGCCGCGGTGAGTCGGCGACCTGGACTATCGCACTCGCCGGAGTGCGCGAGGAGCCGGGCCAGCCCGCGGTCGGCGTGTTCGATCTCGCGTTCGAGCGCAATGCGCCGGTATCGGTCGCCAACGAGGAGACTGTCAGTATGAGCAGCTGGCGTTCCAATGCACGGGCCGTCATCAACGCCTACGGTTTTCCTCTGATGGTGCGCATCGACGCCGAGGTGCGTAGCCCCGGTGGCCGGATCAACTACGGCGCCGACTACGAGTACGACGGGGATTCGTTCGACGCAACCGTCACAATCGACGGCCTGGACGCCGATCGCAACGTCAACATTCCCAACCACCGGCGCCTCGATCGCGACGCGCCGGCCGGGCTTTTCTTGTTCATGCCGCCGAGCTCCGTGTGCCTCGGGGTCAACACGACACTCGAGGGCTGGACCGGAGGGAAGTGCGACGGACGCTTCGCGACGTTCGCTAATCCCGGTCTCTTCAGCCTCATCATGCCGACGCTATACGAAGGCGGCACCGGCGAGGGCGAGTTCCTCGTCCTGATGCCAAATCGTTCCGGGAGGGCACGGGCGAACGAGCGGGTGTTGGATGCCTTTCGGCGGCGCCGCACCGACGTCGCAGCGATCAATCGGTCAAGCACCCTCTTCGAGCGCTTCTCGGTAAAGTTCGAGCAGGGGCGGTTTTCAGTCGCCGTGGCCGCCTGCTGGTCATCTCCCGGGTCGTGTCCGTCTCACAGGACAAAGAGTGTGTCTCTTCCACCGTGCCCGTTGGTAAGATCAAATGGTCGCATCCACACATCAAGACTCCCGCAACACCGAGCATTCGCACGCCGAGGCACAGGTCATGCACAACGAATTCACGGCCATCGTTGAGAAGGATGACAACTGGTTTGTCGCCTACTCGCCGGAGGTGCCTGGTGCAAATGGACAGGGCAAGACGAAGGCGGAGAGCCTTCGTAGCCTGGCGGATGCGATCGCTTTGATTCTCGAGGATCGTCGCGATGACGGGCTCCGCGGTGCGCCGGAAACGGCGGAGCACGACATCGTGACGATTGAATGAAGCGACGCGCGCTCCTCGCACACCTTCGCAAACACGGCTGCTACCTGAAACGCGAAGGACGTTCGCACTCACTCTGGACGAATCCGGAGACGGGTCACATCGAAGCCATCCCTCGGCACAGCGAGGTTCCCAATCTCCTCGCGCACAAAATCTGTCGGCTGCTCTCCATCCCCGAGGTCGGCAAGAGCTCGCGCTAGCCGCGGTTGTTGTTTCGTAGGGGTCGCTACAGATACGGTTGCACCGTCCTCTCGACCGCCACCCAACACCTCCGCGGCGAACATTGATCGGCGAATCTCTCGGCCCCTACAAGATCATCGAGCTGCTCGGTGCGGGCGGCATGGCCGAGGTGTACCTCGGCGAGGACACCCGCCTGGGCCGCAAGGTGGCGATTAAGGTTCTGCCCCCGGAGTTCGCCTCTGATCCGGAGCGCCTGGCGCGGTTCGAACAAGAGGCTCGCGCTGCCGCTGCCCTGAACCATCCCCATATCGCAGCGGTCTTTGACGTTGGCACCGAAGGCGACACCCACTTCATCGTGCAGGAGTACCTGGAAGGGCAGAGCCTACGAGAGAGGCTCGACAAAGAAGGAGCCCTACCGCTCGACAAGGCGCTTGACCTTGCCATCGAAGTGGGTGAGGCGCTGATCGCTGCCCACAAGGCCGGGATCATTCACCGTGATCTCAAACCCGACAACATCTTCGTCACAGAGGAAAGCCACGCGAAGGTGTTGGACTTCGGCATCGCCAAGGCCATGGGTGCCGACGAAGGCGATGCGGAGACGGCTGCGGCCACCAACCTGACGATGGCGAGAACGCTGATCGGTACGGCTCCCTACATGAGCCCGGAGCAGGTTCGGGGACAGCCGGTTGACGCCACGTCGGACATCTGGTCGCTGGGTTGCCTGTTCTACGAGCTTCTGACCGCACGGGCCGCCTTCACGAAGGAGACGATGGCGGACACACTAAGCGCGGTCCTCGTGGGGGAGCCTGATTGGGGGGCGCTTCCGGGGGACTGCCCCGATTGGGGGGCGACCGAGGCAACTCACCTTCGGGGATGTCGCCGATACCCATCCGGAGTGGTGGCCAGACCAGAGCAAGATTCTCTTCGAAAGGTCGCGCCTCGGACTCTATGCAGTGCCGACGCTCGGTGGAGCCGCAGAAAGATTGACCGACCGCCGCGATCACGCCGCCCTGAGCCCTGACGGGCACGAGTTGGCATTCGCCGACCAGGCCGCGATCGAGATACTCGACCTACACACTGAAGAAATAACTCGCGTACCTGCTATCGAACAATCAGGACTCTCTCTTGGGGGAGATTTCTTTGAGTTCGCGTTGGTCGGTTCGCTGACGTGGTCTGGAAACGGCGAGCGGCTCGCGTTTCTATCCTCCTGCTATCTGATTTTCGGAGACAACTCTGCCGGCCGCGCCGCGTTCTGGCTGGCTTCAATAGACCGAGCGAGGTCCGACGGACGGACGTTGTTGAACCCTGAGACGGCAGCCGGGCTGGCTTGCAACCCACGAGATGGCAACACTTTGGACTGGTCCGTAGACGACCATATCTACTTCGACGCTATAAAGGACGGAATCAGCTCGATCTGGAGGGTCGACGCCGACACCCCCCGTCTGGAGCAGGTAACCGTCGGCTATCAGAACAGTTGCTGTCCCCAGGTGTCGGCCGATGGGCAGCGCCTCCTCTACGTGACCGAAACGCAGGAATCCAACCTGTGGTCATCGAGATTGGATGGGGGCGGTACAGCTCAGCGCACCTTCGAGGAATACGTTCTGAGCCCCGTCTTCACGCCCCAGTCCGGGCGGCTCACCTATGCAACGTACGATCTGGAGTCGGGGGAATCGGAGCTGATCGTAGAGAACCGTGCGCTGGGAGGTGTCGACACCGTGCTCGCTGGTGACGAATACATCTACTCATTTTCGTGGTCACCCGACGAGCGCTTCCTCTTGTATGGATCGTCGCAGCCCAGTGGCGGGTTGGCGAGCGCCGACCTCAAGGTCCGCGACGAGAACGGTGGCACTCTCTCTCTCGGAATCCAGAGCACGGAGGCACAGTGGCTGCCGTCCGGCAACGTTTACTTCCTGGACCGGTCGCAAGCCTCGGGCTTCGGGTCCGGCATACGCGGTCCCCTCGAAAATTATCTGTTTCTCGACGGAAGAATTGCTCGAATCGCGGGCGCGACGTTCACCAACGCACTCGCTGATCCCAGCGGATTGCTCGATCACGTGGAAATGCTGGGGCCGGGCGACCTGGACGCGGAGCACTTCAGCGTCCGTGCCGACGAGCGCTACGCTGCTATCGAAACGAGAGCTCGCGACAAGGGGATCGTGCTGCTCGATCTCGAAAGCGGTGAGACGCGCAGGCTCGCCGATGACGGTGAATTTCCGCAATGGATGGCGGAGGGGCAATCCATCAGCTTTTGCAAGCAAGGACCCGACTCCAGGGGCTGGGACCTGTGGAAAGTGAACTTGGACGGAAGCAACGAGGCTGTCCTCGTCCGGGTAGGTTCGGTCAATGCCTTCGCACACGCCTGGGATCCGACAAGCAATTTCGCCGTCTAAGGTAAGTCGTTGACACGGTCCGATATTGTGCTCGTGGAAAATTTCCCGGCATATCTGGCGTCACGCGGGCTCAGGTGACCACGGTCGGCGACTCACTCCTCGATCAGGCCAGATATTTGGTAAGGCACCACTGAAGGTCGTGAGCTTTGCCCGAGAACCCGCGATCCGGCCGCTTAGCTTAGAGTTGCTGTTCGATTCGCCGGTGCTCTTGCGCGGGATGATGAATCACCCCGGCTACGACGTGACCGCTGACGGCCAGCATTTCCTGTTGCTGGAGGCTGGGATCCGCTCGTAATCCTCGTCCTCGATAAGCACGTCGCCGACGTGCTGCGCGAAGACCTGGCCGCCGACGCCGATCTCCTCGTCCAGGTATTCAGCATCACCGCCGAGATCCACGCCAACTCTGCCCCATCGATCTGCCTCGAGGAGGAGCTCAACTATCTGGCGCTACGCCACGGCGACGACGCTGGGGAAAAGATCAACGACGCCCTGCGCCCGGCCCTGCGCGTGCTCAAGGACGGCGGCGATCCCGCCCGCGAGATCGCCAAGTGGGCCAGCGGCGCCCTGCCGCGCCTCCACCCCAGGGTGCGCACCTGCCCAAACGCCTACGCTCTGATGCTCGGCTCCGCCGCCAGCCTCGGTCGCCTCGGTCGCCGCCGCCTCATCGACGAGACCCCCGACGTCAACACATCGATGGGTAACGTCGCCTGGATTCTCTCCGCGGAGTCCCTCGCCGAGCCCGTCGACCTCGGCGTCGAGCTGGTCGAGCGGGGCGTGCGCTTCCTCGACCCCACGGAAACCGACTCGACCCTCAGCCTCCCCGGCACCGAACCGCTGTTCGTGGGCATCTCCTGGGAACGCTCGGGCGAAGAGGTCGAGATGCTCGTCGAGGCCGAGGTCGGTCGCACCGTGGACCTTGGCGACGACGTCGAGGCCGTGACGATCCGCACGTTGGCAGGTGAAGAGTACCGACTCGAAGAGCTCCGCGTCCTGAGCACGGCGTCCGGGTCGTTCGATATCACCGGGACAGCGGCGAACACCGAGCATCACCCCGCCGACGGCGTGGAGCCCGACCGGGGGGCAGAGACGGCGCTCGACTTCGTTTGCTATGTGATCATGGGTTTTGGAGGGGTCGACTCGTCAACGGGTGTGGAAAGAAGCCCGAACGAGATCTACCAGGACCGCATCCGGCCCGCCGCCGAGCGTGCCGGCTTCGCGTGCCGGAGGTGGGATACGAGCGAGAGCGCCGGGGCCCTCCAGCACGCCGAATACGCCCAGCTTCGGTTGGCCGACGCTGTCGTCGTCGACATATCGGCTGCCACGCCCCAGGTGATGTATCAGCTCGGCGTGGTGCACGCCTTGCGGGAGCGAGGAGTCCTCGTCATCGCCGATGCCGACGCCGGGTTCGAGAAGATGATCCACGGGCTCGAAGTCATGCAGTATCCGCCGTCGGAGAGCACCGAGACGAAGGAGCTCGAAAACTTCTGGAACGTGTTCACCGAGATCCTTCAGATGCGGGCGTCGCCGACGACGGAGAGCCCGATCTACGCCTTCGGGGAGCAATTCCGACCCCCCACGCTTGATGCGACGGCGCCAGAGCCAAGCTCGGAGCCGGGCCTGGAGGGATCTCCGGGATGGCTGGTGCTCGGCCACTTCGATGCCGAGCCCTCGAGCCCGGAGCAGGGTAGGGCGCAAGACTTCTCGCAAATCTACAAGTTCATCATCAAGCCCGTTGCCCTGGAGATGGGGCTAGAGCTGATTCGCCAGGACCACCCCAAAGTTCAGCCGATCGACGCCAGAACCTTCGGGTTGGCCGGTCGGAGTGATGTCGTCGTCGTCCGACTCCGGAGACTGGGTGGGCCGCGAGCAGAAGGGGTTGACAGATGCCTTCCAGCGGCTGCTCGACGACCGCGACCAGGTCGACAGCCCGGTGTACGCGGCGTTGCCCGGCCTCCGATCGCCTTTCAGCGGGCGCGACGATTCGTCCGCCGAGCGGTAGCCGTCGCGCAGGCCCGGGAGCGCGGAAGTCAGCGCGCGCAACGCCGACTTGTGAGCTGGAATCTCCGCGCCGCTCAGAGGGTCCTTAGAAAAGCCACCAGCGCCCTCTTTTCTTCCGGCGAAAGTTCGGTGCCGTATTCGTGGCCGCCGTTGGAGTTACCGGTGACGCTGATATCGAAGAGGAACCCGTGGACGGCAGCGGCCTCATCATGGACGAACCCGGTCTTGACCCGGTCATAGACGTCGTAGCCGCGATAAAACGTCGGCGGACGTTCCAACGGTGGCAACAAGAGGTCTTCGAGCGTCGGTACCGAACCGTTGTGAAGGTACGGCGCCTGGAGCCAAATGCCAGTCAGCGGCTTGGCGACGTAGCCGTCCGTCTTTACGTATGCTACGAAGTCCCAATCTTCGTCGTCGGCGTAGGCGTTGTATCGAGTCGCCGCCTCCTGGGTCCACATGTCGAGGCGATGGCGGTCGGTGCCGACTTCAGCAATCGGGATAACCGTCCCGGTTCGCGATCCCCCGAGACCATGACAAGCGCTGCATTCAGCCTGGAACACCCGCCCCCCGGCGTCCACCAACTCGTTAGGTGCCCGCCCAAATGGATACTCGGGCGGTTGAACCACCCGGAGGTAGGCCTCCAGCTCCGCCAGATGTTCGAACGGCAGAGTCTTGGGTCGGGCGCCGTTGCCGATGGCGCCACTCAACACGACCTCGGTCAGCGACGTATTGAGTCCGTCGCGGTGGAGAGAGTAGCCGTCTTGTTCGGCCATCGCCCAAAGAGGCTGCATGTCCGCGTTGCCGATGGTCGAGTCAGTGGCCGGGTCGAGCGCCAGCAGGTCCTCGTGAAACTTGATCGGATTAAACGGGTCGATACGCCCGGGTCCCCACGCCGGTCGCTCATAGGTCCAGGAGTATCGTGCCGATTGCTCCAACAAGCCCTCCCGTAGCCGCGGGATGATCACGAAGCGATAAAGAAGCTTGTCGACCAAGGACAGGTCGAAGTTGTACTCGACGAACGGGAGCAGGTAATCGGCGCTGAAGCGCGGGTCTTGGGCGCACGACGCCAGGAAACGCACATATCCCTGAACGTCGAACGTGCTCGACGGCCCGGTGGGCACGATCACCCTGGCCGATGTCGCGCTGGTCCGGTATGTCGCCGTATGGCATGCCGCACAGTTGAACCCGAGGCGCGGAAAGCCGATCGTCTTCTTGGAGAATCCGACCGGCGTTTCTCGACCTTCCTCCCACGCCATTCCCAGCGACAGGTAGCCGACGCCGCCGGGCGGCAGGTACTCGGGAAAGGCCCGCGGCAAGATCAGCCAGACGTAGTACGGGATACCCTCATCGTTCTCATTGCCGATCGAACCGTATTTGAAGGCTTCCTCGACGGAAGCGAACAGCTGGGGCTCCTCGCGAAACAGCTTGTACCATGCCGTGATTCCGACCATGCCCACCAACACAACCACGAGGCCGATGACGATTAGCCATCGTCGTCGTTTTTCGGTCATGCCGACACCATGGGGTGCTCACCGGCGCGAAAGGCAAGGAAGAGCAGGATCGCCTGCACACTGCCGAACGCCAGATCGAGGTAACCGGCGAGCGGATAGAGCCCATGGTACGCGAGGAAGAACCAGACGCCCCCGAACCTCGCCGCCACCGTGAGATAGGCAGCGGCCCGGTGTCGAAAGGGGTTCAAGGCAGCCGGGATAAAGAAAAGCGACAGCAGCACGAGTAAAAGGCTCGCGAAGGATGCCCAGATCGGGTGAGAGGGAGGCGGCGCGCCGAACAGCGCGACTAACTGCGCTGGAAGGAAGATTCCGGGAATCCCCAGGCTCAGGTTCACCAGGACTCCGACGAGGACCACCCACCGAAAATAAATGGCCGGACGATTCATGGGGTTCGACCTCCGAGGGTCTTGAGGTACACGAGCAAGTCGTCTTTTTCGGGTTCCGACAGATTCGTGCCGTACAGATGGCCGCCGTTGCCGTTGCCGGGCAGCGTCGTATCAAACCAGAACAAGTTCCGGCCATCGTCCGACACCGGGCGGTCGCTTCGAAAGCCGACCTTCACCGGATCGTACGCATCGTCGCCCCGGTAGAAGTCGGTCGGACGCTGCTCCACAACTTGCAGCAAATCCCAGAGTGTCGGTACCGATCCGTTGTGCAGGTACGGAGCGCGCGCCCAGATGCCGTCGAGGGGCATGTTGGCGTAGCCGTCGGTCTTGCGGAAATGCTCGAATCGCCACCACTGTCCGGCGCCGAGCGTCCCCTGATGGGTGGAGAGCTCCGTCGTGTATGAATTGAACCGCTCCGGATCGGTGCCGATATCAGCCAGCGGAACCACGGTGCCGACATACTCACCGGTGAACGCGTGGCAGGATGCGCATTGGGCGTCGTACACCACCCTGCCGCGACCAGCGGCGGCGGTATCGATCGAAAAGGGAAACGCCGGGACCTGAAGCTCGTCCGCAGCAGGAAACGGGTCGACGCGCGCTTCACGGACGAACGCTTCGCGCTCCGCGGCACTCAAGTCCACATCCCAGCGCGGATCCGGGGAGCCTGTCCATGCCGCCATCCGGAGCATGCGGGGAAAGTCGAGCCCCACCGGGGTAGCTCCGGCACCCAGCGAAGCGCTGATGTTGCGCTCGAACACCGATGAATTATTCCCGTCCCAATGCAGCCGCATCCCGGTCCGAGGACGCTGATTCCACAGCGACGGGAAATCCGCCGTACCTATGCTGTCGTCGTGGGCGAAGCCGAACTGAATTCGTTTGTAAGGATTGAACGTGTCGATCCGACCCGGGCCCAACGCCGTTGCATCCGATCGTCCGAACAGGTCGTTAAGCTGCCGGCGACGCAGGAGCAGCGTCTCGCGCAGTGGCGCCACGGATAACCGGTACAGGATCCTGTCGATGGTGCTCAGGTCAGTCCGCTCATCGATGTAGCTCAAGAGAACGTCGGCGGTAAAGCGCGGGTCGTCGACGGCATCGAACAGGAACTTGAAATATCTCGCAAGATCCACCGTGTGGGCGGGCATGCCGAGAATGACGATGCGCTCGTTGTTGCTCGAGACATAGCGCGGCGGGGCGCCGTACACACGGTTCGGGTCCATGCCGCCGGTGACGCGTAAGGTGCCCGTATGGCACACGGCGCAATTCAAACCGACGCGATCTACGAGGACCCGCCGGCGCGAAAACCCCACCGGCCGGTCGGCACCCTCTTCGATGATGAACCCGAACTGCTGGTATCCGGTGAGCCCATCGGCTATTTCGCCGTTTGCCCGCCGCATCTTGTCGCCCTGCGGCAGATGGTCCGGAAACACCTCGGGCAGCACACGCCAGATCCAGTAGGGAATCCCGCTGTACGAGTCGGACCCGATAGACCCGTAGGCGAAATGGTCAGCGTCGTCCGCGTAGTCCACCGGGACTTCGCTGATCCAGCGCCAATATATGAAGAGGGCCAGAGTCGCCATCGCCAACAGCCCGGCGAGCAACACGAGTCGGTGCCGGCGCTCGAGGTAAACCTCGACGGGGGTCCGATGGAACGCGTTGCTCATGAAGGGCCGCCTCTCATGTGTAGGTCGGAGGGTCGAAGACGGACATCACGGACGCCATCATGTTGTCGTACTGTTCCTCGGGAGTGGCGCCGTCGAATCGCGACAACTCATAGCATCCCAACGGGTTTTCGAGTTCGTTCAGAAGACACTTGTTGCAGTAGGTGCATTCCTTGCCTTCCGCCGGCCCGTCGGCCGTTTGGAGAATGTGAGGGAGATCGCGGTTGGCGATCAGCGGGCGGGCGATGGTCACCGCATCGACCGAGCCTCGGCGAATGTGGTCGGCGATCACCGAGGCGTGCTGATAGCCACCCGTGCAGATCACCGGCACGTTGGCTTGCTTGCGGATCTCTCCCGCATCCACGGCGTTGATGCCCTCGATGACGGGCCCCCGCCGGAACCGCCAGTAGCGTTGGAAGAGTTTCCCGAGTATCCGACTTCGGAAAATCCGGTAGTTGAATTCCGTCCGAACACCCTCCGATAGCATGCCGTCGTACCAACGGATTGCCGACTGCAAGGGAAATTCGCCGGGTGGATTTCGGGGATGGGGAAAGGTGCTTCCGCTCGAAATGTGAAGCGCATCGATGCCGTTGCCGTCGTCCTCGAGGATTCGACATATTTCGATCGTCTCGTCGAGCACGTTCCCCTTCTTCTCCCACGGATAGAGCCAGTTGTTGGCGTCGACCGAGTTGATCTTCATCTGCAGGTGAAAATCGCTTCCGACCTTTTCCCGAATCGCGCGAACGATGTCCAAGGCGAAACGCGCACGGTTTTCGACCGAGCCCCCATACTCGTCCTCACGGTCGTTGATTCCCGAACTCAAGAACTGGGTGATGAGATAACCGTTCGCGCCGTGCAATTCGACGCCGTCGAGCCCCGCGTCGCGCGCCCGTCGGGCGCCGTCGGCAAAGAGTTGAATCGTTTCGTGGACCTCCTGGTTCGTCATGGAACGGCACAGGAGACCGTGAAAGAAGTCCTTCTTGTCGGTGGAGCTGAGTGCTCGCGAGAAGAGATTCTCGACGCCGCCGCTGTCCTGCTGGCGGCCGGAGTGGCTGACCTGGAGAATGAACTTGCAGTCGTGCTCATGCACGGCTTCCCCGACCTTGCGCCAGAACGGGATCTTGTCGTCGTCGTCGATCATGGCGAAACGGGTGTAGATCCTCCCCCGCCGCGTCACCGGGACGAACGACGAGATGATGGCTCCGACACCACCCCGCGCGAAGCTCGTCTCCCAATTGATGCGGGTATGGGTACCGTGGCCGTTGTAGTCGTCGAAGGTCCCGCAGATGCTGGAGCGAAACAGCCGATTCTTGACCTTGAGGTGCCGGAACTCGAGCGGTTCGAAGATCACCGCTCGGTTCTCGGCGTGCGCCGTGTCGTGTCCAGGCGAAGCTGGTGAGTCACTCACGGTTTGCCTCCTCGGTGCACTTCAGACCGTCGGGTGGGTTCTGCCAATTTGCGAAAGCCGGGTCACTTTCGGCCCCGGGCCGCGGTACCCAATCCAGGCAATAGAATTCACCTCGATCTCGGGCCCAGGGATCGAACACGCTGATCACAACCGCCAGTTCGTCGGCGAGCTCGGGCATCACGCGGAGCAGGAGCCTCTTCATGCCGGACACTTCCTGATCTGCGTGCCCGTTCGGGGCGCCGGGCTCGAACTGCTTGTCGCCCGGGCCGTTGTTCATGACCCAGTCGTAGCCGAGCCAGGTGTAGAACTCCGGGCGCAAGCTGGAGGTGAAGAACCGGTCGCTGAATAGCCGGCGCGACGCATTGACAATGAAGACTTGAAACTGAGTCTCCGTTATGGCGTAACCGTGGGGTCTGGTTTGCTCGGCCAGCCAGCCGACAACGTTGTCGACGTCTTCGATGTTGTCGACGACGTCTCCGGTCGTTCCGCCGAAGCAGTCGTTGATGAAGGGCGGCAGGGGGTCTCCTGCCTCTCGGGCCTCGGTACCGTCTCCCTCCCGTTGGGCCCCGGTGATGATCTTGGACGCATCGCAGACATGCGTTCCGTAGACTTCCCTCAGCCTGGGACCCCAAACGGGCCCCGCCAGTTCCTCGAACGATTTGAACGACGTGAGCCCATACTGACGCCGAAACTCGTTGAATCGGGGCACGCCGCGCTCGCGATCCCGAAGAATGTCGAGCGCCACGACGTCGATCATGCCGGTGTCGCTCTGGAGTCGCCCGATCTCGAGGTTCTGGAGGAATAGCGGGTGGTTCCCCAGCACCAGCGCGCCCAATCGCTGCCGCCCCATGCTCAGCGCCCAGTTGGCCAATCCGCCGTCGTGCATTGCCGTGGTCGCCCTCCCGAAGGCGGTCTCGACCACCGGCACCTTTGTCTGGATGGCGTTGGGATCGCCGTCCAGTTCGCGGAAGTCGATGAGGTCAGGTAGCAGCGGGTGCAACCTATAGACGGAAACGAACTCCTCGGGGAAGTTGAACGGCGAGCCGAAGTGGTTGACGCCGCCGCCGACGTCAAGGAGGTTGGCCATATCCCAGGTCGACTTCCGGTCCTTCATGCCGTTGCCGCTCCCGACGATGCCCGAGCCCGAGGCGAACACCGAGGCCAGCAAGTTGGACTTGTCGGGGTCGGTGGACGCCACCAGTCCCGCGCGGATGCGCTCCGAGATTCCGGCGAGCCTCGAACCCTCGTCGAACACCCCCGACCAGTTCGAGTTCATCGCCTCGTAGAGCGGATCGTCGTACAGCAATTGCGTCGTCCACTCGATGGTGTGGATCTTGGCAATCTCGGCCGCAACGACCAGGCGTGCGGCCTGATACAGCTCTTCGTCGGATACTTCGGAGTACGAGATTTCATCGTCCGGGGCGCTCGGGTTCCGGAGACCGGAATCCTCGTCGGGCATCGGAGGGAATGCGTCGCACGGGAAGTCGGGGCCGGCTACGGTGAGCTTTCCCTGACGGCATCGGAACACGTTGACAAAGTAGTTGTGCTCCCGCGCAAATACGTTGTGGAAGAAGCTCAGGCCGATGTTGAAATTGTCGGGAAACGCGACCGCTTCCTGCCCCTGCCAATGCGGTTGTTGAGGGTCGTCCGCCGCCAGCAGCGGCAGGTACCCCTGACCGTCTCCCTCCCCCGACCGACCGGGAAGCTGTTCCAGGAGAAGCTTGGCCGGATCGGCGGGGTCTCGTTTCACCCTCTTGACCGACGTTTCGTCGTACCCGTAGATCTGCGAGGCATCCCACCACGCGGTGACATTGTTCCGAGCTGTTTGGTAGGCGCGTTGGTCTTGCTCCTTACCGTCGGAGGTGAACCGGGGTGCCGGTCCATCTTGGGCGATGAGGGCGGAATCCATCCGGTCTCCGGGTCGGCATCCGAGCTGCTTCGCTTCATCATCGACGCAGCCGACTTCCATCCACGCGTCAGCCTGGTTTGCACCCTCATCGAGGTGCGAAAACCAGTCGTGGGTCATGAACTGGATCCAGAAGGCTGCCAGCACGTTGAAGAACGGCGCCTTCGTATAGTCACATTCGGCGTTCGCCGGGTCGCCGGGCTGTCCCAGGTTGCACCCGGCCACGGTCGCCGGGTCCTGGGGGCGGGTGAAGAGCTTTCTACTGATCAACTGTGGGTCGGGGGTCAGCAGCCCAAGGCGATCCCCGTGCCGGGCTATCGTGCTTGCGTTCCGGTTCCGGACAGGAAACGTGACTTCGAACTGCACGTTGCGGGCGAACAGCATCCCGGTCGACCCCATCGCCGGGTTGAAAACGTCGTTGCATACGCCCAGGAGCGTCCGCGACCGAATGAGGTCGCCGCTACAAACCTGCTCGTTCGGCTGACCGGACACCCCGCCGAGCTCCGCGAAGTGTCGGTGCCCCTCGGGTAGCTGCATCTCCGGCCAGAAACGCAAAGCGGGGCCCCGAACCCCACCCCGGCCCTGCACGTACGCCGCGTAGGTGCCGCTGTTGTCGAAGAGATTGAACTGGATGAGCTCGACGCGCTGGCGCTCGAGGTCCATGAGGGCGCCGTCGAGGCCCCGACCGTTTCTCTCCAGATGCCGCCACAGCAGTAGGTCGAGCCAGGTTCCGGACTGCGAATTCGCGTCCGCGGCGGCATAGTAGTTGGGCCAATCTACGTAGGGCGTGTCCCTGTTGTCGGCAGCCTTTTGGCCTCCGCGACACCATGCCGCCTCGGCGGTGACTTTGCCCAAGAATCGCCCGCTTCGATCCGAGGAAAGGGACAGTTGCTGCTTGTCGAGCTGCTCGAAGCAGCTCCTGATGGTGTTTCCGAACTGCATTGAAGCGCCGATGCCGACCACCAGGCCGACCACGAGGAGGGCGGTGACCGAGCCAAGCAGCAGTTTCTTCGTTTTCAGGAACTCGAACGGCGCCTCGGCAGCGTCGGGGACCTCGTGCCAGAGGGCCCAGGCCCAGCTCAACAGTCCCGCACAAAACACCAGTGCCCCGACCACCGACACCGCCCATGGGAGTTGGGGCGGGACATTCATGCCGACAACGCCGACCATGACGAGCAGGCTGCCGCCGCGCGGCAGGACACCTGCTCGGAAGCTCACGAATCCGAACCACACGTACCCCAGGACCAGAAATACGCGGGCCCCGTAAATGGGGATCAGCACCAGGGGGTCGTTGAGCATGCCGCCGTCGGCGGCGACGAAACTCGGCGCCACGTCGGCAATTGCCGGCCACAGGAACGTACTCGTGACCCCGGTGCCGACGAACAGGACCGTTCCCAGGTACGCAACAACGAAGCTCAACAGCCCCGCCTTCCCCGTTGCTTCCCGTTGCCGCAGATACAGGCCGAAGAGCCCGAGGACCATCAACACCGCGCCGACAAAATGGAACCCGTGCGATACAAACCACTGAACAGTTGTCGCGACGTTTCCCGCACGTTGGTCCCACGGATGGATCAGCATGTACGCAGCCATGGAGATCCCCCCGAGTGCCACCATGCAACCACTCCATCTAATCAGTTTGGCTAACGACATGTGCCCTCCTTAGGCATCTCGTGGGTCCGCGGGGCGTTCGGCAACGCCGATTCGGCTTTCAGATGTGTCAGTCACCAAGGGTTCTCGTGCATCCTCCCGGCTAGCAGGCCGTGGGGCCGAAACTGGCAAACGGGTCACTGCGCAGGGAAGAACAGGAGGCAAACGCAGACGCCGCGGTCGGGCGCGCAGGGATCGTCTTGCCGGCGCAAGCCGTGAGGAAGTCGCTTTGCTTGACGTGGTTCGCCGCCGGCAGAAACACGGCCCACATTACCGGACAGCGAAGTAGGTGGGACGGGTCCAGGTACCCCCAACGGCGCATGCGATTGATCTCCCCGGTCCCCACAGAGGCACTTTACCGCAGGGATCCTGCCAGGCGCGCAGGGGCTCGTCCAGAGGACCCGCCAGACGGAGCACAAGGAAAATGGCATTGGAGCCCCACTGTGGGTGACGGAGTCACGCCTGACGAGCATGTAGATCGATTCACTGACCTGCACCGTGCGAATCTCGACGGCATCGAAGTCTTGCGCCAGCAACGCGGCGGAAACAGGAAGCAACAAGGTTAGGACAAACAAGGCGGTTCGTCGCATCACCACCTCGGAGGTTGATCTGAGTTTCAGATATCGACCGCGATGAGCCCCAGGTGGGGGTTCATCTTGACGTCGTCCTCAGGAATTCACCGATGTTAGCCGTCGTCACGGTCCCCGCAAGGCAAGCCGCCCTGTTGTCCCGCAGAGGTGTTTGCCGATAGATTTGGTGCGGTCCTCCCGACGATCCGTTACCCCGCGAACGCGGGTGGCAAAGGACGCGCGTACACTATGGCTCATTTCGCCAAGATGCAACACCGAGCGCCGACGGTGCCATCCGTCGCCGAGGAGACCGTCTCTCAGCAACCGACGCGGCGAGAGTTCCTCGCGGTCACCGGGGCCGCCGCCCTGAGCGTCGCGCTTCGCGGCCGAGCGGCTAGACAGGACAGAACCCGGATCGCGATGGTCGGAACCGGGATCCGTGGGATCAACATGTGGGGCCGCGACGTGGTCCGAGACTATTCCGAGGACGTCGAGTTCGTGGGCCTTTGCGACATCAACCCGGGGCGACTGGCCTACGGGCGAGACTACATCGGTGTCGACTGCCCGATCTTCACGGACTTCGACGAGATGATGCGGGCGACGGGTCCGGAAGTGCTCCTCGTCATGACCATGGATTCGACCCACGACCGATTCATCATCGGTGGCATGGAGCATGGCGCCGACATCGTCACGGAGAAGCCGTTCACCACCGACGAACGCAAACTTCAAGCGATCCTGGACGCCCAGCAACGCACCGAACGAAATATCGTCGTCACCCATAACTACCGCTACTCCCCGCAGCGCCTACGCATGAAGGAACTGTTGCTGGAGGAGCGCATCGGCCGCCTGACTTCCGTCGATTTCCATTGGTATCTCGACATCCATCACGGTGCGTCGTACTTCCGGCGCTGGCACGGCAAGGAGCGTTTCTCCGGCACACTGTTCGTTCACAAGGCCTGCCATCACTTCGACCTGCTCAACTGGTGGATCGATTCCGAGCCGGAGGTCGTGTATGCCAACGGCGCCCTCGAGCACTACGGACACAACAACGCCTTCCGTTCGGTCAACTGCCGGGGTTGCCCACACCAGCGAGATTGCGATTTCTACTGGGACATCACCCAAGATGAAGCGCTGATGCGATTGTACGTCGATCACGAGCACCACGACGGCTACCTGCGAGATGGCTGCGTCTGGTCGAATGAAATCGATATCTTCGACAAGATGAGCGCGCAGATCCGTTACATGAATGGCGTCGACGTGACCTACTCCTGCACCACCTACTCGCCCTACGAGGGCTACCGCATCGCCTTCAACGGCACCGAAGGACGGCTCGAAACGTGGGTAAAGGAGCGCCAGCCGTGGGAAGCCGAGCCCTTCGATGAGCTGCGGGTGACCGACAATTTCGGTGAGACCGAGCTGATCCGTGTGCCACACGGCGCGGGCGGCCACGGCGGCGGGGACCGACGACTCCGCGACCGCATCTTCAAGGATCCGGGTGAACCCGACCCCTATCGACAGGCCGCGGACGCGAGGCAGGGGGCCATGGCCGTGCTGATCGGCTTCGCGGCCCGGAGGAGTGCCAGGACGGGCCAACCGGTCCGGATCGCGAGCTTGACCTCGCTCGTGCCCCAGGCTCTTCGTCCCTGATGGGTTGATCACGCGAACATCGAGGAGTCGCTTCTTGAAGAATCAAGCCATGCTCGTGCTGCTTCTCACAGCGGCCTGCTCCCCCGTCGGTGTCGCCGAAATCTACGACCTCGGCGGCATGTACACGTACCACTACAGGGACGGCCGGTACGCCGATTGGGGAGATTTCGCCCTGCACGGGGCCCACATCGCCATCCAGGAAATCAACGAATCCGGCATCCTGGGTGACGACCGCGTTCGCATGCTGGAGGAGAACACCATCGACTACCACTGCTGGCCGGAGAACGCGGCCCGCATGGCGGAGACGCTCATGAAGAAGGGCATTCTCGTTCTGACGGGCGCGGGTTGCAGCGGCCCCGCCGTCGAGATCGCCAAAGTCGGCGCGCAGTACGAAATCCCCGTCATCTCGAACGGCGCCAACGCATCCATGCTCTCGTCGGAAGAGGAGTTTCCGTACTTCGTGCGTGTGGTAACGCCCAGCGAGAAGTACGAAGGCTATCTCATCGAGATGGCGGCGTATTTTGGCGTCGAGGAAATCGCCTACTTCCACACGACCGACGCCTGGGGCCTGGGGGCCCGGGACGTCATCCACGAGTTTGCGGAGCAAAGAGATATCAAGATCGCTCAGGAATACGGCTATCCGCGAGACACACCCTACGAAGTAATCAAAGCGTATATGGAGAAAGTCAAAGAGGCCGGCATCAAGCACATCGTCAACACGAGCCCCACACCAGACACGGTGACGATGTTTCGCGCTCTGCACGAGCTGGGGATGAACGCGCCAGGCTATTCCTTGTACGCCGCCGAGATGATTTCGGCGGACGAGACACCTGAGGCCGTGGCGGGCAGCCTGGGCTATTTCGCTCCCATGGCCGAGCTCGTGCCTTCGACAAAGCTTTCACAGTTCAGGAGCGCACTCGAGCAACGTCTCGGCAGGCCCGTCGACCCCTCTTCCAAAGCGTTCTTCTACGGGGCTCTGAGCTACGACCACATGCTGGCCGTCGGCTACGCGATCAGGGACGTCAAAGACGCCGGCGAACAGGTGACGGGCCGGAACATGATGAAGTACCTGCGAAGAATGGATTTCGACGGTGCCACCGGACACGTCGCGCTCGTTCCCGGCACCAACGACAGAGCCAACCTGCCCGTTCAGATAGTCAACAGCCACGGCTACAAGGCCGACGGCAAGACCGTTGACTTCGTTTCCGTGGGCCGCGTGGATCCCGCGACCGGTCGACTGACCGTAGACGAAGGCGCCATTGTGTGGCCCGGCAACGCCACCGGCCCACCCAAACAATAGCCGCGCCACGGACTCTCCTCGCAAGGTCCGGTTCAGCCTGGTATGTGCTCTCGAATATCCCGACCCCGGGGACAAGCTGGTGCCGATCGGCGCGCCGGCCGGAATCGACTGGAAACACCGGAGTGTCAGCCCACCCCAAAGGGACGTAGGCTAGTCAGGCCGAATAGAGAAAGAACGGCGACGGCGAGTAGGGACTCATCTGGGTCGTTCCACGGGACTTTCTAGCATATCTACGGTTGCCCACCGCAGCATCCAGTTCCAACGTTGCCACAAGGGGTGCCGGGACGCTGGAGCGCGCTCACCGGCGTGTCCACGTCACTCATTGCCGTTGTTTGGTAGGGGGGCGTACGGATAGAGTTGTTTCAGTCCCCTCGGCCTTCACCCCTCCCCGCGTCGGCGAGCAGTAATCGGCGAACTCCGGAGTGAGCGACTGTTGAGACTGTCCCGACGCTTGGTTGTGACGACCCTTTGTGCACTCACGTGCGTGTTGCTGCGTCCAGTTCCCGCCGTGGCCCAGGATGGGTTCGCCGGGCTCTGCCCGTTGTTTCTCGA
>SMVB01148091.1_pt1 | contig 18531 bp, 15 predicted proteins | sample 2456461 | NCBI WGS metagenome assembly SMVB01 (sample SAMN11095934, study PRJNA526329) | marine sediment metagenome | biome: Marine sediment; feature: Surficial sediment; material: Deep marine sediment; isolation source: Hadal surficial sediment | place: Pacific Ocean | collected 2014-05 | depth...
CGCGTGCGCTTCATGATTGACGGGCGGCCGTATCAACTGAAAGTCGGCGAGGCGTATGAGCTCAATAACCTGAAGACCCACAGCGTGATGAATCGCGGCAAGGAAGACCGGATTACGTTTATCTTCGACTACGTGCCGCCGGATCGGGTCGAGCGCGATTGAAATCGGTGTCTGACACCGATTTCTCTTCATAACAACGGCTGCAATATTTCGATCAGCTCACCAAGCTCTGCTTCGTAGTGTCGCCAGTGATGCACGGATGAGGCGTAAAGCGGCTGGCGTACCTGTTCCGAACTTGCCGAATTGATGGCCCGATCGGTTGCGTAAAAACGCAGGCACGCTGCCTCCCACGGCAGGCCGCAGAATTCCAGTAGCCGGCGCGTCTCGGCTTCCTGGTCGGCGACCAGCTGCTCGTAATGAACATCCAGGATGCGGCCCGGCAGAACCGTGTGCCAGTGATCCATGATGCGCTGATAGTCCAGAGTGTATTCGCCGAGTTCCAGCAGGTCGTAGGTGAATGCCTGGCCACTGGCGAATAACTGCTTGAAACTGCCCATGCAGCTGTCCAGCGGATGTCGCCGGGTATTGATAATTTTCGCGTTCGGCAGGATCAGCGCCAGCAGCCCTGTCGCCGAGAAATTATTCGGCAGTTTGTCCGTAAAGTGCGGCAAGCCGCTGCGATGGCGCTGCGTCGAAGCCAGGTACTGCCGGCCCAACTCACGCAGACGGTCGCCCGTACAGTGCCGCAGGATTTCCGGGTAGCGCTCCGCGCCCGTCGCCTGCCGGTCGATTGCCCGGATGACATTCGGCAGGTCGGGTAACTCACGCGTGCCTGCTACCTGGCTGTGACTGGCGAGAATCTGCTCGATCAGCGTCGAACCGGACCGGGGCAGGCCGACGATGAAAATCGGTGCGGGATCCGGATCGCCGCTATCGGCATGTTCGGCCAGGAAGTCCGGCGTGAACACGTCGATGATTCGGTCGTGCAAAACCTCGGTGGCGACCGGGTCATAGCTTTCGCGGGCGCGTCGGGCAAGATTGCCGCGTCGGTAGTGTTCGAACGCAGCCCGGTAATCGTGCTCATCCTCGCAGGCTTTGCCGAGCGCAAACCGGAAGTGAATGCGGGTCTCTTCCGGCAGGCTGGTATCGTCGACGTGGGTCTGCATCGACTGAATTTCTGCCGGCTCGAAACGGAAGCTTTTCAGGTCGGCAAGGCTCCAATACGCCTCGCCGAACGTCGGCTGGCCGGCGATCGATGCGCGATAATTCTGCACGGCTTCGTCCGTGCGCCCGATGGTTTTCAGGCAATGGCCGAGGCCGAGCAGGCAGCCGGCATGGCCCGGCTGTATGTCGAGGCCCGCCCGGAAGGCGTCGATGGCCTGGTGATAGTTCGACGCGAGCGATAACGCTTTGCCCAGCATCAACCGGGTATGGGCGAGCCCGGGCTCGATGGCGGCGGCGCGGCTGAACGCCTCGATAGCGGCGTCGAAATCCTTGTGCGCCAGCAGTGCGCTGCCCAGTGCGTTCCATGCCCGCACGGAATCCGGCGCGTGCTCGATGGCGCGTCGCAACAGCACGATGGCATCGCCGAACTGCTTGCGGTCCATCGCGCAACCGGCGAGTGACCGCAGCACTTCTGCGTTGCCGGGCTCACGGAGCAGAATTTCCTGGTAGTGCTTCTCGGCCTGCGCGAGTCGGCCGGCATGCCGGTGTTCGGCGGCGGCGGCCAGCGCCGCCTGATTCGGCGCATATTTCGCGGCCTCCTGGCGGGCCTGCTCCGCCTCGTCGTTACGGCCCAACTCGGCGAGTACCCGGCTCAGCTTGAAATGCACCTGGCCGTTGTCCGGCTCGAGTTTGATGGCCGCCTGGAAGCATTCGAGCGCCTCCTCGGTCCGGTGCTGAATCATCAACGCATTACCGAGTCCCGCGTGCGCGGCCGCGAAGTCCGGCTGTTGCCAGAGCGCAGGGCGCAAGGCATTTTCGGCCTCGTCCGGCCGGCCCTGGCGGACGAGCACGGTGCCGAGCAGGCACAGCAGGTTGGTATCGGCTGGGTGCTGCTCGAGGGTGTCGAGACAGGCTGCCTTGGCGGCCTCGAGGTCCCCGACCCGAAGCAGGCGGGACGCCTGCTCGAACGCGGCCCGGATCACGGCGACAGGGTCGGTGTGGGTGTTCATGCACCTGATTCTAACCCGGAGAAGTCGCTGTCTTTCCGCTGCCGGTGTACCGGTTCTGAAGTTGCTGACGGAATTTGCTGCACGCAGACATTTCGAGGTGTAGCGCTGTATCCTGTGCAGGATTCGTGGCGCGTAACCTCGAATCCATTATCCCGCTGCAGCCATACCACGTTCAGCTACTCTGCGTGCAGAGCCGGCGATCGATGGGGTGCCCATGACCCGATGGAATGCGTCGCAGTCAATACCTTCAGCAACTTCAGAACCTGTACACCGGCACCATTTTGAAGACATTCCGAGAATCCCTGCGGGGCAGCGAGTTCGCGCTGACGGCCGAGTTGAATCTGACGCCGGGCGTCAACGTGCACCAGGTTCTGGATCAGGCCCGGGTGCTGGGGCACTCGGTCGATGCGATCCAGGTGCCGGATCACCCGCATGCCCGGCCGCACATGTCCGGCCTCGCAGTCGCCGGCCTGCTGGCGCAACACGAATACGACCCGGTGTTGCACCTGAATTGTCGCGATCGAAACCGGATCGCCCTGCAAAGCGATCTCCTCGGCGCACAGGCGCTCGGCATCGGCAATCTGTTGCTGATGCGCGGGCGGGACCTGCCGGCTGATCACCGGCCGCCGGCGACCGGCGTGTTCGACCTCGGTGCGATCGATCTGGTCAGAACGGCCGCGACGATTCGTGACGGCAAGGCGCTGGCCGGCGGGCAACTGCCGGAGCGACCGGAGTTTTTTATCGGCACGATCGCCACGGCCTTTGACCCGAAGTCCGGTTGGGAGCCGGAGAAGCTGACCGTCAAGGCCGATGCCGGCGCACAGTTTATCCAGCTCCAGTTGTGTCTCGACATGGACGTATTGCGCCGGTACATGGAAAATCTCGTGCGGGCCAGGCTGCTGCACAGTTTCTATGTGCTGGTCAGCGTTGCACCACTTGCATCCGCAGAATCTGCTCGCCGCGTGCGGCAAAATATGTCGGATTCACTGTTTCCGAAAGGTCTGGTACGGCGGCTGGAGCAGGCGGCGGATGCCGAGCGTGAAGGCGTGGCAATTTGCGCGCAGATTCTGCGCGAGGTCGCCGACATCCCGGGTATTGCCGGTGCTAATCTATTGAATCTCGGCGACCCGGCCCTGATTGTCGGCGCGATCGAGGAGTCCGGGCTGCGACGGAATCGGGAGGCGATGCGATGAAAATGCTGAATATCAAGGCCGGGTTTTGCCCGGCTGTCGTGATGGCGATCGTCATGGCGTGTCCGGCATGGGTCATCGCCGGGCCGCAAGAGCCGGCAGAGACGGTTGCGATTATCGGCACCGGTTACATGGGTGGCGCCCTCGGTCCGCGCTTCGCGGAGCTCGGTTACCGGGTCATCTACGGTGTGCGCGAGCCCGGCCGCGCGTCCGTTACCGAGCTCGTGGCGCGCACCGGCCACGGCGCTACGGCCGCGACGCAGCAGGCAGCTGCGGCGCCGGCCGACGTCGTCGTACTCGCGGTCGGCTGGCCCGCGATGATTGAGGTCGCTCAGAACCTCGGCAATCTTGATGGCAAGCTGATCATCGATGTGTCGGATCCGATGGTGCAGGGCGATGACGGCTACGCGGAGCGCACGGTCGAGACCTCCAGTGCCGAACTGATCCAGGGCTGGAATCCGGGCGCCACTGTCGTCAAGGCATTCAATACGCTCGGTTACTTCGTGATCGCGGATCCATCGTCCGTGGATGGTCCCGTGACGGTGCCGCTTGCGGCAGACGATCCGCGCGCCAAGGAACGGGTTGCGCACATGGTCGCAGCCATGGGCCTGGTTCCGGTCGATGCCGGCCCGCTGCGCTTCGCGCATGAACTTGAAGGCATGGCACTCATCTACATGGTGCCGCTGGATCAACGCCGCGAGCAGGAATGGGAGTTTTACTTCCGCCCGAGTACGCATTGGCGCGCCATCTGGGAAGATGACTGGAGTGTGCCGGTCAAGGACGCCGGTCATCTTGCCGAAATTCCGTAATTTGAATTGCAACGGCCCCGCAGGCGGGCCGCGGTGCGCAACGCCTGCATCGATCTGCAGGGACGGTTGCTGACGAGGTGAAGCATGGCAGACAAGACCCTGGCCGATTGGCAGGCAGCGGCCAAAACACTGCAGATCGAAGGCCGCGCGTTCATCGATGGCAAGTACCTCGACGCGTTGTCGGGCAAGGTACGACCGACCCATAATCCTGCGACCGGCGAGAAACTCGCCGATGTTGCCTGTTGCGGCCCGGAAGACGCCGATCGCGCAGTCGCCAGTGCCCGCGCTGCGTTCGACAAGGGTGTCTGGTCCGGCATGGCGCCGATCGAGCGCAAGAAGGTGCTGGTACGCTGGGCCGAACTGATCGAGCGGCATGCCGACGCACTGGCCTTGCTCGAGTGTCTCGACGTCGGCAAACCGATTGCCGACACCACGGCGGTCGATGTCCCGTCGGCGGTGCGTACGATTCGCTGGAGCGGCGAGGCCATCGACAAGGTCTACGACGAGATTCCGCCGACGCCGGCCGATACGCTCGCGCTGATTCAGCGCCTGCCGCTCGGCGTCGTGGCTGCGATCGTGCCGTGGAACTTCCCGTTGTCGACCACGGCGTGGAAACTGGCGCCGTCACTGGCGACCGGCAACTCGGTGATATTGAAGCCGGCATCGAACACGCCGTTGTCGGCGATTCGCATAGCGATTCTGGCGACCGAGGCCGGCTTGCCTGACAGTGTGCTGCAGGTCCTCCCCGGTTCCGGCGGCAGCCTCGGCCGGCACATCGCCCTGCACATGGATATTGACGGCCTGACGTTCACCGGCTCGACGCCGGTGGGCAAGCAGTTGATGGAATACTCGGGCCGGTCAAACCTGAAGCGCACCTTCCTCGAACTCGGCGGCAAGGGTCCGAACATCGTGTTCGCCGACGCCAATCTCGACAAGGCTGCAACCATGGCGGCGGCAGCGGTATTTTATAACAGTGGCCAGACCTGTACGGCCGGCACCCGGCTGATCGTCGAGAAGAAGATCGAGAGCGAGTTCATCGACCGGGTCGTCGACCAGGCCAAGAACTGGATGCCGGGTAATCCGCTGTGCCCGACGACGACGATGGGCCCGATGATCGATGAGGGCCAGTATCGCAGTGTTGCAGAATACGTCGACATCGGCCGCGCGGAGCAAGCCGATCTCGTGTTCGGCGGCGGGCGGGTGCTGGCGGATACCGGCGGTTACTACCACGAGCCGACGATCTTCGCCGGCACGACCAACCAGATGCGCATCGCGCGGGAAGAGATCTTCGGCCCGGTCCTGTCGGTCATGACATTTACCGATGTGGACGAGGCGATACGCATGGCCAACGATTCGATCTACGGTCTCGCCGGTGCGGTGTGGAGTCGTGATATCAATATTGCCCACCGGGTTGCCGCGGCCGTGCGGGTCGGCACGATGGGCATCAATAACTATTTCGGCGGGGACATCACGGTGCCGTTCGGCGGCTTCAAGCAGAGCGGCAATGGGCGGGACAAGTCGATTCATGCCTTTCACGATTACACCGAGCTCAAGACCACATGGATCGAGTTTGAGTAAGCTGTTTTTCAGTCCGCGGTGCCTCGGTTCCCCGGTTATTTCCACGACCGGGTGCGCGATGCCGATAACGACGCCAGCGGGCTGGCCGTCGCGCGCAACGCCGTGATCGGCACGCTGTCGTGACCCGGAATCTCACCACCGGCCCCGTTGCAGGCCACTTGCGCCGCCAGGCGACGCCGATGGCGCTCGGTCTGGTGGCGATATTCTCGTTCGAGGCCGTCGACCTGTTCTTTATCTCGCAGCTCGGCGATAACTCGCTGGCGGCTGTCAGCTTTGCATTCCCCGTGATCTGGCTGCTCATGGGCATCGGCATCGGCTTCGAGGCGGGTGCGTCGTCGTGTGTGGCGCGTGCGATCGGACAGGGGGACCTGCACCGGGCACGGCGACTGACGACCGACACCGTGGTGCTTTCGACCGCCGTTGCGGTCGGCTTATGTGTCGTGGGGCTTCTGACGGTCACGCCGGTGTTCACGCTGCTCGGCGCGCCCGGGGAATTGCTGCCGCTGATCGATGAGTACATGACCGTTCGCTACTGGGTCACCCCGGTTGAGGCGGCATTGTGGACCAGCTTGGCCGCGATCCGCGCGCGCGGCAACACGCTGCTGGAAGGCAAGGTCATCACGGCAGCCGCTGTGCTGAACGCAGCGCTGGACCCGATCTTTATCTTCGGTCTGCTGGGGTTCCCGGCGCTCGGGATTCAGGGTGCGGCATTCGCATCGCTGACTGGCAACCTGATCATGCTCGGCCTGATGGTGTTCTACCTCGGCCCGCGGCTCGGCGTGTATGCGAGCCTGTTCGCGCCATTGCGCGAAATTTTCGAGTCGTGGCGGCACATGCTCGTGATCGGCGTACCCGCGATCATCACCAACGCGATCGTGCCGGTATCCAACGGCATCGTCGTCGCGATGGTGGCCGCATACGGCATAGACGCGGTTGCCGGTTTCGGTATCGCAATGCGGATCGAGCCGATGGCACTGATTCCATTCTATGCGCTGTCGGCCGTGTCGAGCCCGTTCGCGGGACAGAACTTCGCGGCGGGGCAGTTCGACCGGATCATAGAGGCGCGCAACGTCGTCACACGGTTTTGCATCGTGTTTGGCCTTACCTTGGCGCTCGTGCTGATTTTCGTCGCCGAGCCGATCGCCTCGGTATTCAGCGACTCGCCGGAGATCCGCAGGGTTGCCGTCCAGTACCTGTGGCTGGTCTCCGTCAGCTATGGTGCTTACGGTCTCGTCATGTCCGTATGCGCGTCGTTTAACGGCATTGGCGTTCCGCTGCCGGGTGTTGCGCTGTCGGTGACCCGGGTGATCGTGGTCTTCCTGCCGTTGGCATTCGTCGGCCGCTGGCTGTTCGACCTCAATGGCTTGTTTGTCGCGGCCGCCGTGTCGAATCTTGGCGTCGGTACGCTGGCATTCTTTTGGTTGGGGCGCCGGGTTCGTCAGGCGAAAACGGTATCCGGTATCCCATAATCGTCCTGAGCCCTGTGTGGGAGCCGCCTGCTTTTGTGGGAGCGGCTTTAGCCGCGATTCTTTGCTGCAGAATCGCGGCTAAAGCCGCTCCCACAACACCGGTGAGTCAGCGCCGGTAACTCAGAACGCGATCAGGAACGATACGGCGTTGCCGCCGTAAACCTCGCCGGCGTGCACGGCAGCGAGATATTCCTGTGCCATCGGTTTGCGCCGGTCGTCGAACTCACCGCCCTCGTGCAGGACGCGTACGACCCGGTACTTGTGGTAGATGCGCAGCTGCGTAGCCAGCGGAATGACCTGCATCGGGTCCGTGCCGAACCGTTCGCGGTGATGTGCCGGTAGCTTGTACCAGGGCAGCGTCGGCCGCGAATGATGCGCGTTGTGAAAGCCGAAGTTCAGCGTCAGCCAGTTCGCCTTTTCGTACCGTAATGATAGCGGGTTACTGAAGGTATGGGCCTGCTCCGTTGCGCGGCCGCCGAAGCGCGACGGTGGATTTTCGACAAACAGCGTCGGATTTGCGCCATAGTCATGCTGCAGGCTATCCATGAACCGGAGGAGGTGCATCATCAGCAGGTACGCGACGGCGTAGAGCATGGCGGCGCGTGGTGCGAACCACAGCACCGTGAAGAAGATACCGCCCCGGATCAGGATGACGCGGACGTTGCGCAGGCGTTGCGCGCGCCGGTTCGGCACGATGAATGCCGTGAACGTCATGATGAAGTGCATGACCAGTTCGTGAGCCGGGATATAGAACCACTCGAGGAACTGCACGCACCGGGTCAGCACCGGGTGACGACGGAAGAACGGGTCGTACTCGAACCACACCGAGTCGTCGTTATCGACGTGATGCCGGAAATGCTTGTAACGGATGTCTTCGTAAGTGCCGTAGGCAGAGCCGCAGATCCAATTGAGAAAGCGGCCGAGACGGGCATTGGCCGCGTTGGCACGGAACACCGTGTTGTGTCCGCATTCGTGGATCAGGTAGGCGGCGATGGTCATCGCGTGCGCGAGCCACACCGTGGCGAAGGCGTTGATGATCCAGCTTTGCTGGAAGATCCCGTAGCCGCCGAGCGCGTAGCCCAGCACCACATAGGCGACGGCGCCCCCGTGATAGCGGAGGCCGCCGGGTTCGTGGAATGCGCGGGTCAGGAACTGCATGTCGATGGTGTGGCGGACAAGCTGGCTCCCCCAGTATCCCCGCCGGCCGGCGTCCCCGCAAGTTCCCCTACCCGCACGGTATGGGCTCATTTGCGTTCCGACGTAGAATGCAGGCACGACCTGTGCGAATGAGGCTACAGACCTGATATGGCAGCACCGAATCAACCGCAAGAGCATACCGGCTCCTATTACGCGGCGACCGTCAGCGAGAAGACCGATTATCCGGTGCTCGAGGGCGACCATCAGGCCGACATCTGTATTGTCGGGGCCGGGTTTACCGGCGTCGCGACCGCCCTGACGCTGGCCGAGCGCGGCTATTCGGTCATCCTCGTTGAGGCCAATCGCGTCGGCTGGGGGGCCAGCGGCCGCAATGGCGGGCAACTGATTTGCGGCATCAGCGGCGAGAGCAAGCTGGCCAAGCGCTATGGCGAGAGTGTCACCGACACGCTGTGGGAAATGCACTGGCGCGGAAACGACATCATCCACGAGCGCGTCGAACAATATGCTATCGACTGTGAGCTGAAAAATGGCTACATCGATGTCGGCCTGAAGGCGCGCCACATGCGTGATCTCGAAGCAGACTTCGAGAACATGCAGCGGCGTAACTTCCCATACGAGTTCCGCATGACGGACCGCGAGGAGACCCGACATATCACCGGCACGGATATGTATATTGGCGGCCTGCTCAACATGCGCAACGGTCATCTGCACCCGTTGAACCTGTGCATTGGTGAGGCGCGTGCGGCCCACGGTCTCGGCACCCGGATTTTCGAGCAGTCACCGGTCACGGAAATCGTACATGGCGCGAAGCCGCGTGTCCGCACGGCGAAAGGCTCGGTGGAAGCCGACACGATCGTGTTGGCCGGTAATGCGTACCACGCGCTCGAGCCCGGGCATTTGTCCGGGCTGACGTTTCCGGCCGGGAGCTACATCATTGCGACCGAGCCGCTGTCGGAGGAGGTGCAACAACAGATCAACCCGCTGGATGTGGCGATCTGCGATATGAACGAGGTCGTCGACTATTACCGCCTGTCAGCAGACGGGCGCATGCTGTTCGGCGGTCGTTGCAATTACTCCGGGCGGGATCCGCGCAGCATCAAACGGACGCTGGCCCCGCGCATGGTTGAGATTTATCCACAGCTGAAAGATGCGCGTATCGAATACGAGTGGGGTGGAAAAATCGGCATCGTGATCAATCGAATCCCGTTGCTGGGGCGTATCGACAAGAACATCTTTTATTCACAGGGCTATTCGGGCCACGGCATCAATGCCACGCATGTCGCCGGTGAGATCATTGCCGATGCGATCGGTGGCACGATGGAAAAGTTCGATATGTTCGAGCGCATCCGGCACATTCGGATTCCGCTGGGGCAGTGGTTCGGGAACCAGATGGTCGCTCTGGGGATGATCTACTACCGGATGCGTGATCTGATGTGACGCGTTGTGTGGCACCCCGTAATAGCCGACGGATGCCAGTTGCATCGTAGGAGCGGGCCGTCGACGGGGGCGAAAAAAACGCGAGCCAATGTTCGCAGCTGGTTGTGTACCGCTATTTGCAGTAGCGGGTTGATGGCTTCAGTTCTTCAAATAGCTGATAGCTCGTCTCAGTCATTCCGAGCGCCGCATACGTATTCTGCGCGGCGCCGTTCTCGCGCTCGACGTACAGGCGAAAACCGCAGACGGACGAATCATTCTCGGCGAGCTGCTTGACGAACGCGTAGAGCGAGCGGTAGATGCCATGCCTGCGGTGCCCGGTCCGGACGTAGACGCTCTGGATCCACCAGAACATGCCGTTGCGCCAGTCACTCCATTCGGTCGTGACCATCAGCGACGCGACGACCTGCCCATCGACTTCGGCGACGACGTAGTAGCCGAGCCCCCGGTCCGCAAGCAGCGCACGGACGCCGGCCCCGATGACCTCGGGCAGCAGTGTCTTGTCTTCCGTCTCACGCGCCATCTCGGCGTTGAATGCCGCCAGCGTGTCCGCATCATCGATCGTGGCTTTCCGGATCAGTGGCTCGGTCATGTGGATCATCTCCCGGTGCAAAGGGCGTGAGTCGAAGATCCCATTATCCGTATATCCGCAGCAATGGGCGATAACCTTAAGAGGATTCCGGATCGGGAGAGTATATCTCGGCCGACGAGTCAAGCCGCAGGGGGGGAATGCCGATAATTCCCTGATGAAGGCCCCGAAGAAGGCAATTTGACCGGGTCGAGAGTCCGAAATTCATCGGCGAGGAAGCAGATGGCAACCCGCGTAGCAAGCGATTCGTGGCGCAGCGAGGCATTCAGATTTATCGACGGGCGCGCAACAAACCGGCCCGGTAGCCGAGCTATCGGCCGATTTATCGTCTGCCTGATCGTCCTCAATGGTCTTGCCGTCGTTCTCGAATCCAATCATGCCTCTACCTGGAGTACATGAATTATTTCATTGTCTTCGAGGTATTTTCCGTTTCGGTATTTACCGTCGAATATGTCTACCGGCTCTGGTTCGTAGTAGCGGATGACAGATACGCCGGCATGGCGCATTGGAAAGCCAGGTTGGCCTATGTGGTCAAACCCATGGCGTTGATTGATCTGCTGGCGATCGCGCCCTTCTATCTTTCCCTGTTTTTCCCCATCGATTTACGCTATCTCCGCCTCTTCCGGCTGATGAGACTCCTGAATCTGTCACACCACTTCAGTGGTTTGCATGTGTTCGGGGCGGTGCTGAAACGGGAAGCTGCAGCTATCGCGGGCGCGCTGTTGACGATAATAATTCTTATCGTGGTTTCTGCATGTTTGATGTTTTCGGTAGAGAATGCCGTCCGACCGGGACATTTCGAAAACATTGCGCAAGCGATCTGGTGGGCCGTGGTGACATTGACCACCGTAGGGTACGGTGACGTTACGCCTGTCACTTTCGCCGGAAAATTACTCGCGATCGTGATCATGCTTCTGGGCGTCGGGACCATGGCGTTACCGGCGGGCATCATGGCGGCTCGTTTCACGGAGGAGTTGCAGTATCGTCGCGAGTTCATGCGCAGTCGAGTCAAGGATGCGCTGAGCGACGGCCTGCTGGATGACGAAGAATCCGAAGCGATTGAGGTCTTGCAGCGCGAGCTGGGTCTGACCGGTCGGGAAGTGGAGCAGTTGATCACCCTGGAAAGGCAGGCGATGGCACGGAATCATTATTGCACTCATTGTGGCAAGCCAGTCTCGACGTAGGAGCGGCTTCCCGACGCGTGCTATCTTTTGATCGGGACTGCGTCCAGCCGCGATTTCGGGTCTACCGGTAATGTTCATCCAGGCAGGCGGCGAAGCGGTCGATGACCTGCGCCAAATCATCCCGGCCATAGCCGATCCGGACGTGCCGCTCGCCGAACTGGAACAGGCTGGACGGCACCAGCATGATGCCGGCACGCTCGACGAGCGCGTCGCAGAACGCGGAAGCCTCCGCATCGATCAGCATCCGCGGGAAACAGATCGAACCGCCCGCGGGTCGGTGCCAACTGAAGCAGTCGGCATAGTCCGCGAAGAAACGGTCCAGCACGGCGAGGTTCGTCTGCAGCCGCGCCCGGTGCCCGGCGAAGATATCGTCCCTGTCGCGTACGGCCATGATCGCCAGGATCTCGCCGGGGGCGCTGTTGCAGATTGTCGTGTAGTCCTTGAGTTCGAGAACCTTTCTCAGTACATCCGCTTGCCGGCTGACCAGCCAGCCGATGCGCAGGCCGGGCAGGCCGAAACTCTTGGAGAGCCCGAACAGAGAAAATGCGCGCGCGTACAATTCGCAGGCGGACGGCAGCGTGGTTGCCGGCGCGTGCTCCAGGAAGCGATACATCTCGTCGGACAGCACGTAAATGCCGCGTGCGCGCGCCAGTTCGAGCAGGGCCGCGAAGGCGTCGCCTGACGGCAGGTGGCCGGTCGGGTTGTGCGGGAAATTGACGACGAGCAATCGCGTATCCGGCCGCAGCAGGGTCTCCAGCCGGTCGAGGTCGAAGGACCAGCCGCGGCCCTCATCCGGCTCCCACATCGATACCTCGCAGCCGATCGAGCGGGCGACCTCATGCAGCGACTGGTAGGCCGGTGCCGTGGTGATGACGTGATGGCCGGGCTCGAGTAGCGCATGCATCAGCAGGAAGATCAGCTCTTCCGGAGCAGCCACGACGATGTCCCTGGCATCGATGCCGGTATAGATTTCAGCAATTGCTTCACGCAGTAGCGGGTGTCCGGCGGTGTCGGTATAGGTCAGCTTCAGGCTATCCCACAGGCCCCGTGTCCCGGCGTCGGCGCGCGCGAGCAGTTCGGGCAGAGTAAGCGCCTCACAGTCCGAACAGGACAGCAGGTAACGTGCCGTAAACTCGTGCCGCGAGAAGTAGCGCTCGAGGGCGAATGGTGCGATGTTCATCGGCTCATGTGGCGATCGTATGCACGTACCAGTCGATAAAGCTCTGGGTGTAGTCTTCCATCTTCGAAAACGGCCCCGGTTCGTAGAAGCGTGAGTTCACGCCTTCCTGGTTGCGCTCGATGATGTGCTGATCGGCGATTGTCGTGACATCCCAGAGCCAGGTTAGCTTGTCCCGGTCGTAGTCCCTGCCTGCCTGTGCATTCGCGTTGACGAGCCATGTGATGTCACAGTCGGTTCGATCGATCGACAGGGGCGTGAACCGATAGATCACGACGTGGTCGCAGTAAGCCAGCGCGAAAGTGATCGGCCCGATCTGAAAGTCCGTTGCGCCGCCGTCGAAGTCCTTGATGCTGCCGAGCAGTGGCGCGACCGGTCTGCCATCCTCGCTGCCGGTCACGTGGCCGCGCATCATCGGATAGCGCTCGAAACAGCGATCGGTGCCGGGCTCTCCGGAATTCAGGTAGTGCTTCCGGACTGTCTTGTCGCTGAGGCCGCAGCTTGCCGAGCGCGCCATGACGGCCGCGAACTCCTGGTCGTATTCTGCGCCCGGGGTAGCGAGCCCGTGACCACGTGAATACTCCGGATGCGCCGGCGCACAGTGATAGCATTCGCAGTAATTCTCGACTGCAAGCTTCCAGTTCGCGTTGATCAGGTAGCTGGCCCGGTGGGCGACCTTGGCCCGGCCGAGATCATAGGGCGCAAGACAGTCGGACAGGTCCCGTTCGACCAGATCGAACGAGCCGGGTTGCCCGGCAAAGTTGACGAAGATCAGGCCGTGCAGGCGGCGCAAGTGAATTTGCCTGAGACCCAGTGTGCTCTTGTCGATGGCTTCGTCCAGGTACGCGGCCGCGCGCAGCTTGCCTTGCAGCCCGTAGGTCCAGCCGTGGTAGCGGCACGTCAGTCGAGATACCTTGCCTTGCGCCTCGATGCAAACCCGCGAGCCCCGGTGGCGGCAGACGTTCAGCAATGCGCTGATCTCGTTCTCGTCGCTGCGCATGATGATCACGGACTCGCTGGCGAAGTTGAACAGAAAGTAGCTGCCAACCTCCGGAATCTCGGTCTCGTGACCGGCGTATAACCATCCGTTCATGTAGACCTTGTCGATGTCTCGCTCGTATATATCCGGGTCGGTGTAGAAGGCCTGTTCCAATGCATAGCCGGGGCGGCGAGCGGCGATCAGTTTTGCTAGTGCGTGTTCATCCACTGTCTGTTTCCCTGCCCTTTGTTCATGTACCGGCGAGCGTGATGCCGGGCCACGCATTCATGGCCCGGCCCCGCTGTTTGCTTTCGCCTGCCATCTGGTGATGACGCTGGCGATGATGACGCCGGTCGATACAAGTACGATGATAACGGTCGCCAGTGCGTTGACATCCGGCGTCACGCCGAGCCGGACCTTCGAGAAGATTATCATCGGCAGGGTCGTCGAGCCGGGGCCGGATACGAAGCTGGCGATCACGACGTCGTCCAGAGACAGCGTGAACGACAGCAGCCAGCCCGCAACCATTGCCGGCGCAATCATCGGCACGGTGATATCGAAAAACACCCGCCATGGCCGCCCGCCGAGATCCATCGCGGCCTCTTCGAGCGACTGGTCCAGGGCGCCGAGGCGGGAGCGGACGACGACGGCGACATAGGCCATCGAAAAGGTTATGTGCGCGATCGCAATCGTCGTTGCACCGCGTGTTTCCGGCCAGCCGATCCAGTCCGACAGCGTGATGAACAGGAACAGCAGCGAGATGCCGGTAATGATTTCGGGCATTACGAGTGGCGAGGTGATCATGCCGGTCAGCAACAGGCGGCCGGTGAAGTTGCCGAGCCGGTTCAGTGCCAGCGCAATCAGCGTGCCCAGCACCGTTGCGAGCGTTGCACTGACAACCGCGATCTGCAGGCTCAGTAGCGCGGCGGACAACACATCTTCGTTTTCCAGCAGCACGCGGTACCAGCGTAATGAGAACCCGCCCCACAGCGTGACGAGTCGCGAGTCGTTGAACGAGTACACAATGACCGACAGGAGCGGGATATACAGGAATGCATAGCCGAACGCGGCGATCGTCAGCAACGTGATGCCGCGGTTTTTCATGCCGATTCCCCGGACTGGCGGATCTGGCTGCGCTGGAACCACATCATCGGCAGCACCAGAATGAGCAGCAGCACGATCGACACCGCGGACGCGACCGGCCAGTCGCGGTTGATGAAGAACTCATCCCACAGCGCGCGGCCGATCATCAGCGTGTCGGAGCCGCCGAGCAACGCGGGGATGATGAATTCACCCATGCCCGGGATAAACACCAGCAGGCAGCCGGCGATGATGCCGGGTGTCGAGAGCGGCAGCGTGATATCGAGGAAAACCTGCCAGTTCCTGGCACCGAGATCGGCGGCGGCGTCGTTCAGATCCAGGTCCAGGTGCTCGAGGTTTGCATACAGCGGCAGAATCATGAACGGCAGGTAGGAATAGACGAGACCGACATAGACCGCGAAGTCGTTGTAGAGCAGGGTGAGCGGTTTATCGATAATGCCGATCGATAACAGCAGATTATTGATGATGCCCTGGCTGCTGAGTAATCCCATCCATGCGTATACCCGCAACAGGAACGAGATCCAGAACGGCAGGATGATACCGAGCAGCAACAGGTTCCGGCGCCCGGAGGGTTGCTGTGCGATGAAATAGGCCATCGGGTAGCCGATCAGCAGGGTGATCAGCGTGGCAATCGCCGCGATCTTTACCGAGTTCAGGTATATCGTCGCGTAGTAGCGGTCGGCGAATACGAACATGTAATTGTCGAGCGTGACCTGGATCCGGTCGAGGCCCGATGCCGCCCAGTCGATCAGCGGCGTGAATGGCGGCAGCGCCATGATCGGGTCGGCAAAGCTGATTTTCAGGATGATGATGAACGGTGCAAGAAAGAACAGAGTCAGCCACAGGTACGGTGTGATCAGTGCCCAGCGTAGCCAGCGGCGGCGACCGTCCCAGCGGTTGTGTTTGTGCCTGGTCATTCGCTGAGCAGGATTGCGCTGGCGATGTCCCACGAGACGTAGACTTCGTCATCCCATTCGAGGGCACGGGTTGCCGAGCGGCGCCGATTCTGGGCACTGACCTGCAGCACCATGCCGGACGGCAGCTGCACACGGTAAATCGACAGGTTGCCGAAGTAGCCGAGGTCCAGAACGATTCCCTTCAGTATCGTCCGGTCGTTCGCCGAAGGCGGCTCCTTGTCGATGAAGATCTTCTCGGGCCGGATGGCGACGCACCGGCGCGCGCCCGCGGGCGGTGGTTCGTCGCCCGGATTATCAAGCAGGGCGACCAGCTCGGCGCCGGCAGCGTCGCAGCGCAGGTGCACGCGATGGTCCGCCGAGCTGATGACCTCGGCATCGAGCAGGTTGATGTTACCGACGAAGTCTGCGATGAAGCGGTTGCACGGGTACTCGTAGATCTCGCGGGGCGTGCCGACCTGCGCGAAACTGCCGGAATTCATGACGGCGATCCGTGTGGCCAGCGTCATCGCCTCTTCCTGGTCGTGGGTGACGATGACGAACGTGATGCCGAGATCATCCTGCAGGTTCATGAGCTCGAACTGGGTGTGCTCGCGCAGCTTTTTGTCCAGTGCCGCCAGCGGTTCGTCGAGCAGCAGCAGCTTCGGCCGTTTGACGAGCGCCCTGGCCAGCGCGACCCGCTGGCTCTCGCCGCCGGACAGCCGGTTCGGCTTGCGCTTTGCAAGTTTGCCGAGTTTGACGAGATCCAGCATCTTATCGACTCGCTCGCGGATCTCGGCCTTGTTGATGCGCTCTTTCTTCAGGCCGTATGCGACGTTCTGTTCGACCGTCATGTGTGGGAACAGCGCGTATGACTGGAACATCATGTTGATGGGCCGGTCGTATGGTGCGACGGATGTCATATCCACACCGTCGATCAGGATCTGACCCTCGGTCGGGCGCTCGAAACCGGCGAGCATGCGCAGCAGTGTCGTCTTGCCGCTGCCGGAACCGCCGAGAATTGCGAACAGTTCGCCGGCGAAAATTTCGAGGTCGACGTTCGCCACCGCCGCCACATCGTCGTAGCGCTTGGTCAACCCGCGGAGCTGCACCAGCGGCCGCGCCTCCGGGTCGAGCCACGGCGTATCGGTGTAATCGATGCCGGGGGTTGTGGATCCGGTGGTATCTGCTGTCATGGCTTGGGTCTCACAGGCCGGTCTTGATGCGCGACCAGGCGCGCGTGCGGCGCCGTTCCAGCTTGGGGCCGAAGATAACCCCGGCATTCAGGTTGGTAAGCTGGCTCTTGGGCGGATAGATGGATAAATCCTGGGATATCTCCGGGTCGACCAATGGAAATGAAGCCAGGTTAGCATTCGCGTAGCCCGTCACGTCGCTGATATGTGCGATGACCTCGGGTCGCAGCAGGTAATTCAGGAACAGGTGGGCGTTGTCCGGGTGGGGCGCGTCCGCCGGGATGAATATGCCATCGAACCACACCACGGTGCCTTCTTTCGGCACGCCATAGGCGAGTTCGACATCGGCGCCGACTTCCCGCGCCCGACGCCGGGCCTGGCTGAAGTCGCCCGACCAACCCATTGCCACACAGACTTCTTCATTCGGCAGGTCGTTAATCAATTTTGCTGAACTGAAGTAACGGATATAAGGGCGCACTGCCTTGATCAGCGCCTCGACCTCCGCGATGTGCCCGGGCTCCATGCTGTTCGGGTCGTGCCCGAGGTACAGCATGGCCAGCGGGATGACATCCGTTGGTTCATCGAGGAAGGTGACGCCGCAATCGGCGAAGCGTGACACGACCTCCGGATCAAACAGCATGTCTCCGCTGTCGAGCGGTGCGTCAGGCATGCGCTCTTTGACCATGCGCACGTTGTAGGCGAAGCCGGTAGTGCCCCACATGTACGCATAACCGTGCTTATTGCCCGGATCGTAAGTGGCCATGACACTCATGACCCACGGATCGAGGTTGTCCCACAAGGGGAGCTTGCTGCGGTCGAGCGGCTGGTACACGCCGATCGGGATCAGCCGGGCTGAGTAACGCGCGGAGTGCACGATGACGTCGTAACCGGTACGCCCGGCCAGCAGTTTTGCCTCGACGACCTCGGTGGAGTCATAGACATCGTAGTTGATCTTGATGCCGTATTCCCGTTCGAAGTCCGCGATCGTCGTCTCGCCGATGTAATCCGCCCAATTGAAGACATTGAGGATTTTCTCTTCGTCGGCGATTACTTCCTCGGCGAGCAGCGCCCCACTCAGGAGCAGGGCGACAAGCAACAGCGTCGGGTGAATAATTTTCAAGCGTTACATCCCGTCGAGCCCGCGTTTGGCCAGCGCGCGGGCGATGATCAGTCGCTGGACCTCGCTGGCACCTTCCCAGATTCTATCGACCCGCAGCTCGCGGCTGAACCGTTCCGCGCAATTGTTGCGCATGTAGCCGCGGCCGCCAAAGATCTGCATGGCTCGGTCGGCGATTCGCCCGGCCGCCTCGGAGGCGTGGAGTTTGACGATCGAGCAGCGGGCATGGAGTTGTTTGACGTCCTCCCCGCGATCATGGGCTTCGGCGGCCTCGAAGGTCATCAGGCGCATCGCCCAGAGGTCGGTGACGCTGTCGGCCAGCATGCCTTGGATGAACTGTTTTTCGATCAGTGCCTCGCCGCCGACCCTGCGTTGCTTCGCGTACGCGGTGGCTTCCTCGATCAGGCGTGCTCCGGCGCCGCAGCTGCGCGCCGCGATCATCAGCCGTTCGCGCCGGAACCAGCTGTGGGAGTAGCCCATGCCGTC
>SMVB01275522.1_pt1 | contig 18524 bp, 14 predicted proteins | sample 2456461 | NCBI WGS metagenome assembly SMVB01 (sample SAMN11095934, study PRJNA526329) | marine sediment metagenome | biome: Marine sediment; feature: Surficial sediment; material: Deep marine sediment; isolation source: Hadal surficial sediment | place: Pacific Ocean | collected 2014-05 | depth...
CAGTCGAACCACCATCAATGGGTAAAGTGGCACCCGTAATGAATCGTGCTGCAGTTGAAGCCAGATAGAGAACCCCCTGGCCGCGCATTTTTCATGCTGAACAGGGAAGAACAACTCCCCGTAACCCAAAAATCGAGCACCTGCGTAGCAGACTCCCCTTAGCGGATCAAAACGTGTATTTTATCAGGGCATGTCATATCAAAAACTTGTCTGTGAACTCAAACGGTTTCATCACCTCAATTCGGCGTTGGATTTACTCGGATGGGACGAGCAGGTAAACCTGTCTCGAAAGAGCGCGGAGAGTCGAGCGGCTCAATCGGCGGCACTCGCGGATCTGATTCATCGAGAATCGATTCATCCCCAGATCGGCAGCTGGTTGAATGCGTTGGAGCAGGATTCACTGACTGCAGCGCAGCAATGTGTGGTAACAGAGGCCAGGCGTGACTACGATCGGGCAGTCAACATTCCTTCCGAGTTTGTTGCCCGCCGGGCCAAACAACAGAGCCAGGCCTATCACGCCTGGGTTGATGCCCGCAACAACGACGACTTTACGGCTTTTGCTCCCTTTCTGAAGCGCCAGATTGAGCTTGCGCGGGAGGAAGCGGCCTTCTTCGATCTGAACGACCTTCAAGCCTATGACTATCATATCGACAAGAACGATCCCGGCATGACAGCCGCCGTGATCGGCATCCTCTTCGATGCACTTAAAGACGAAGTCGTTCCCCTGGTGAAACAGATTCTCGACTCGACGGTCAAACCCGATCTCAGCATGTTCAAAGGTTTTTCCATCACGAAACAGGAGACCTTTCTCAACCGGGTGACCCGGACGCTCGGTTTCGACTTTGATCGGGGTCGGATCGATGTGGCGGTCCATCCGTTCTGCTCCGGCAACGGGGCGGATACCCGACTGACCACGCGCTACTTTGCTGACAATCCCCTGGACTCGCTTTTCAGCGCAATTCACGAAACGGGTCATGGACTTTACGAGCAGGGGCTGCCGCTCGAACATCTCGGCACGGGACTTGGGACGGCTGCGGGCATGTCCGTCCATGAATCCCAGAGCCGTCTCTGGGAGAACCAGGTTGGCCGAAGCCGATCGTTCTGGGATTACTGGGAACCACTTTATCGTGAGGCGTTTCCAGATCAGTTGTCCGGGGTAACTTCCGAACAGCTTTACCTTGCCATCAACGCAGTTTCGCGCAATCCAATCCGGGTGGACTCGGACGAGGTGACTTACAACCTCCACATCATTTTGCGGTTCGAGTTGGAGAAGAGTCTGTTTTCAGGCGAACTGAACATTGAGGACTTGCCCACGGCCTGGAACGACAGCGCCGAGAAAATCCTCGGAGTGCGTCCGGTCAACGACTCGCAGGGAGTACTACAGGACGTCCACTGGGCTACCGGGGCCTTCGGCTACTTCCCGAGTTACAGCCTGGGCAACATGCTGGCAGCCCAGCTCTGGTATGCGGCTCTGGATGAAATCCCCGGTATGGAAAGCGATTTCAGCACGGGCGACTTTACCCGGTTGTTGAACTGGCTGAGGGAAAAAGTGCATCGCCAGGGAAGACGATACGGACTCATGGAACTCGCGAAGGAAGCCACGGGCCACGAGCTTTCCTGCGACGCTCTGATCCGCTACCTCAAGGAACGTTATCTACCGCTTTATCGGCCGCAGGCCTCGTAATCACAAATCTTAACACTCGATTGTCCACAGATGCCCACAGCTGATCTGTTGAAAACTCGCAACGGCAGGTTTTTGACCTTCGGCCTGCTGTACATTTCCCAGGGTATCCCTCAGGGCTTTACCGGTGTTGCCATGATCGCTTACATGCGTAAAGAAGGCATGCCGATTGATCAAATTGGCCTCTTTGGTGCGGCGCTGGCCCTCCCCTGGGCATTCAAGTGGGTCTGGGCACCGCTGGTCGACCTGATCAAGCTGAATCGGTTTGGCGGGCGAAAGGCCTGGATCATTTTCTGCAACGTGATGATGATCATCACCTTGCTGATCGCTGCAGACATTGACTTCACGACCAATTTTCAATTTCTGATTGTCGCTGTCGTACTCAACAATGTGTTTTGCGCTACCCAGGATGTTGCGATTGATTCCCTCGCCATTCAATCGTTGCAAGAAGACGAGCTCGGCAGAGGTAATGGGTTCATGTTCGCAGGCAGCTTCACAGGTTATGCAATCGGCGGGGCCGGGGCAATATACGTGACCAGCATCTGGGGGTTCAACACGACGCTGGTGTTCGTCAGCGCCATGCTTTTTCTCAGCCTGACGTACGTTGTTTTTTTTGTGAGCGACCCAAACGCGTTTCGCGAATCCAACGCACGGACAAAAAAATTGTTTCGCAAATTTATGAATTCCCTGAAGGAGTTTCTGGTAGAACTCGTGGGCAGCTTCTTTGCCTCGGGCACCGGTCCGAGAGTGGGGCTGATCTTTGCATTGTTGCCATCCGGGGCTATGGCGCTTGCCGGAATCATTTTCAGTGTCTTGATTGTCGATTACGGCCTGGTCGGTACTGAAATTGCTGAAATAGCCTTGTACAGCACCGTTCTGGGCGCCGTCGGCTGCATGGTGGGTGGATTTCTGGGCGACAAATTCGGTGTTCTCAAAATGCTTGCGCTCAGCTATGTATTGACCGCAATACCCACCGTATATCTCGCCTGGTTGATTTCAGATATTGGTCTCGAGGCGATCCCCAAGAATATTTTTTACGCGGTGGTTACCCTGCACGGGTTCTTGTACGGTTTGATTTTCGGTCTTTTTGCCGCGGTTTTCATGAAGCTGACGAATCCGCTGGTAGCAGCCACACAGTTCACCGCATTTATGGCCCTGGCAAATCTGGCGACGAGCATTGGAAATTTCTGGCAAGGTAAGGTGGCGCAAGAACTGGGTTACGCGGCGGTGCTCTATCTGGACGCCCTGCTTGTGGTACTACCCATACTGCTTATCCCTTTTCTGAAGAATCCGACCCAAAGAGCGTTCGCAACAAAGGGATTTCGACTCGCCTCTCAACCCGAGTAAAGCCTCGCAGTCGGTTCGGTGCTGGATCCTCAAACCGTGAGAAGCAGCCTTTGCGAAAGTCAGCTCAGCTCGAGAGACTCTCCAGTCAAGAGTTCGTAGGCTTCCAGATAACGGGCCATACTTCTCACCACGACGTCATCCGGCAAGCTCGGACCCGGTGGGGTTTTGTCCCACTCACCGGCACTCACCTTCGTCTCCAGGTAATTGCGCACGATCTGCTTGTCAAAGCTCGGTTGTTCGCCACCTGGCTGCCACTGATCCGCCGGCCAGAATCGAGAGCTATCCGGGGTAAATATTTCATCGATCAACAACGGCGTCTCATTCTCCGCGGTTATGCCGAACTCAAACTTGGTGTCCGCGAGAATGATGCCTCGCTCCATCGCGAAATCTCGCGCGTGAGTGTAGAGAGACAACGTAGTTTCTCCCAGCCACTCCATGAGTTCCCGGCCGACAACTGCAACACCTTCCTCGAAGCTGATGTTCTCATCGTGGCCGGTTTCCGCTTTGGTAGACGGAGTGAACAGCGGTTCGGCGAGCCGATCGCTGTTCTGCAACCCCTCCGGCAATACGATGCCGCAAACGGCACCCGTACGTTGGTAGTCTTTCCATCCGCTGCCGGTGATGTATCCACGGGCAATACATTCTATCGGCACAACGTCCGTCTTCCTGCAGAGCATGATTCGATCGCGTAATGTCACCCGTTCGGCATCCGTTAATTCCGGGACGTCCTCGACCTCGGTCGAAATCAGATGATGATCGACATCGTTCGAGAAATGATCGAACCAGAACCTGGAAAGCTGGGTGAGCACAATCCCTTTACCGGGGAAGCCGTTGGCCATGACCACGTCAAAGGCGCTTACCCGGTCAGTGGCGACGATCAGGAGCGCGGGATCACCGTTGTCGAGGGTCACATCATAAAGGTCTCGGACTTTACCCGAGCGGCGATTGGGAAGGTTGAGATGAGTATGAAGAAGTGCTTCGGCCATGAGCCATTGGTCCTATATTCGGTAATGAAGATGGCGCCTCGGATCAGGCGGTGTTGCCGCCATCGGCCATATAAACAGATCCCGTTACCCAGGCGCTGTCGTCGCTTGCGAGAAAAAGCATCACCTTGGCAATATCTTGCGGCTGAGCATATCGCTGCAAGGGGATACGGGATTCCATCGCTGCTTTTGCCCGGGTTGCTTCACCGGGGGCAAATCCTTCTTCGAGTCTACGCATCATGGCTGTTTCCACGGGAGAAGGGTTGACCGTATTGACGCGGATATTCTGAGCTGCACACTCCTTCGCAGCAGATCGCATCATGCCGATCACCGCATGTTTGCTTGTGACGTAAGGCGCGACTCCTGGACCGCCGGACACCCCGGCAACCGACGACGTGATGATGATACTGCCCCCACCACGGGCAACAAGTGCCGGAATGCTTGCTTGCAGACCGAGAAAAACCCCCTTGACGTTCACCGCCATCACTTGATCGAAACGGGATTCATCGTAATCCACGATGGGGCTCACATCACCTTCTATTCCAGCGTTGGCGAGGAATACATCTACGCCACCATAACGCGCTTGCGCACATGCGATCATGGCACGGTTGTCTTCGGCACTGGTGACGTCTGCAACAAGGTAACTCACCCTATTGCTGTCTATCTCCTGAACAGCTTCCTTAAGCGCTGTTTCAGCTATATCGACCAGCAGCACGTCGGCACCTTCCGTTGCAAACAGCTTACCAGCCGCCCGGCCGATGCCACCGCCTCCGCCGGTGATCACAGCCACCTTTCCCGCCAGTCGATCCATGTTTTCCCCAAAAAAACCGGTTAGTCCGAGCGTCTCAATTGTCGTCGAGCGCTGCGCCCAGATCGTCCAGCAAGTCCTGTGTTTCCTCGATGCCTACCGAAATGCGAATCAGGGAATCGTCGATGCCCATACTCGCTCGGCGCTGCGCTCCCATCTCGAAGTAGATCGTATGCGCCACCGGTATCGCGAGCGTTCGATTATCACCCAAATTGCTCGACTTGATGATCACTTTCAGGCGATTCAGGAATGCCCAGATGTCCATGTTCGGCATCAACTCGAAACTCAACAATGCCCCTGGGTGACGGAACAGCGTTTTGGCGCGCGCGTGCTGCGGGTGGTCGGCTAGTCCAGGATAATAAACCGGTCCGACGCGGGGATGTGTCTGCAGAAATTGTGCCATCACCTGGCTGTTGGCACATTGCCGCTCCATGCGCAGAGCGAGCGTCTCCGCACCGACCGCGATATGGTGAGCCGCTTCCGGACCCAGAGACGCCCCAAAATCGCGCAAGCCTTTCTTTTTGATCTGGGTAATCGCCCACTTGTCGGACGATCCGGTTTTGTAGGTGTCGTAAATGTTCTCGAATGCACTCCAATCGAAGCAACCCATCTCCGTGATAGCACCGCCCAGGGCATTACCATGGCCACCGATGTATTTGGTCAGACTGTTGACCACCAGGCTTGCATTGACGTCACGGGGTTGAAACAGATAGGGCGACGTCATCGTATTGTCGACCACGTATATCAAACCCCGTGCCTGGCAGAGTTTGCCTAGTTCCTCGAGTGCCGCCACTTGAGTTCGCGGGTTGGCGATGGTTTCCACGAACAACAGTTTCGTTTGTTCGGTGATTGCATCCGCTACCTTGTCGACATCCGTCGCGTCTGCAAAACTGACATTCAAACCCTGAGCCGCAAAACTGGCGAACAAGCTATTGGTATTTCCGAATAGAAACGAACTCGAAACAAAATGATCACCGCTTCGCAACAAGGCAAATAGCATCGTACCGATGGCGGCCATGCCGGTGCCAAAACACACGGTCTGCAAGCCGTTTTCCATGTGAGTGATTTTTGTCTGCAGCGCTTCGACTGTCGGGTTGACCTGGCGACCGTATGTGAATCCCTTCTGCTTGCCCTGGAATACGGCTGCCAGATCGCGGGCGTCGTCGTATCCGTAGGCAACCGTCGCGTGAATCGGCTTCTGCAGCGACCCGTGTTCGATCACATCCAACCGGTCGCTGTGAACGATCTTGGTAGTGAACCCTTTCATACGACGCATCAAACGGTAGAGACGGATTCCACCTGTTCCCCCTGAACCAGCTCCTGGTACGGGTTGCTCTCGAGCAGTACCTTCACTTCGTCGGCAGGAACAGCGCGGCTGAAGATGAAGCCCTGACCTTCGCTGCACCCCTGATCGCGCAGGTAACGAAGCTGCGTGCGATTTTCAACGCCTTCCGCGATGAGGTCGAGATTCAAGCCCCGGGCCATCGCGACGATTGCATTGATGATGCTGGCCCCTCCATGGTCGGCACGAATGTCACAAACAAAGGTTCGGTCGATCTTCAACGTAGTAATGGGGAACTGCTGCAAGTAGCCGAGCGATGAGTAACCGGTTCCAAAGTCGTCTATGGCGATGCTCACTCCAAGCCGGCGCATCTCTTTGAGCTTCGGAATAATGACTTCCATATCCTGCATGAGAATGTTTTCAGTCAGTTCGAGCTTCACGCTGGAGGGTTCGAGCCCCGCGGTTTCCATTCTGCCTATGAAGCGATCTACAAAACTTTCCTGCTCGAGTTGCGTTGCAGACAGATTGACCGATATGTGCACGTCGCCCAGCCCCGCGCGGTGCCATTCGGCAACATCCGAGAATGCCTGGTGCTGAACAAACTCGTCTATCTGGGTGATCAGTCCGGTTTCCTCGGCTACCGGCAGGAACTCGCTGGGTTCGACCAGACCGCGCGTCGGATGTTGCCAGCGCACAAGCGCTTCGACGCCCATGATCTTACCGGTGGCGAGCGACACCTGAGGTTGATAATAGACCCTCAGCTCGCCCTGGTTGAGGCAGTTGCGTAATTCACGCTCCAAGGTTAGCCGGGTGGAGAACTGATGGTTCATCTCTTCAGAGAAAAACTGATAGCCATTTTTGCCACGACCTTTTACGTGATACATGGCTATGTCGGCATTCTGAATCAGCGTTTCTCCGTTATCTCCCGCCTCGGGGTACATCGAGATGCCGATGCTTGCACCGACAAACAGCTCATGTCCATCGATGACAAACGGCGAGTTGAGACGGTCGAGAATCTTGCTGGAGATGACGACGACGTCGTCGCGAGTGCGCACTTCCGGCAAAAGCAGCGTGAACTCATCCCCGCCAAACCTTGAAAGAGTGTCGCCGCGGCGCAGGCAGCTCTGCAAGCGATTGGCCACAGCTTTCAACAACCGGTCACCCATGCTGTGTCCGAGCGTATCGTTCACAAGCTTGAAACGATCGAGATCGAGGAACATCACCGCAAGCTTTCGCTTGTTACGGCGCGCCTGGGTGATGGCGAGTGAAAGTCGATCTCGCAGGAGCGCACGATTCGGTAAATGCGTCAGTAGATCGTGGTAGGCCTGAAAGTTAATTTTCTCTTCGGCCTCTTTACGCTCACTGATGTCACGCGCTGTGCCGATCGTTCCTAGAAAGTGATCGCGGGTACGCTCGTTCGGATCCGAGTAAACGCCTTCCGCCGTCAACTCCATCCACACTGCCTGCTCGTGAAACAATTGCGGTCCCTTGAGCCCAATCCGGCTTTTTAAGCGAACCTCGGTATTGGTGGTGGCTCGCTCCCCGGTGCGACGTTCGTTGAAAACGTTGTTCGCTGCGTCCAGATGATTATCGTCGACAAGTTCGCTGTAGTGTTTGCCGATGAGTTCTTCCTTGCTGAACCCGAGCAAACTCTCTACTCGATCGTTGATAAAAGTGAAACAACCGTTGCGGTCGAGCATATACACGATGTCGGGTGAACTGTTGACGATGAATCGATGTAATTTTTCCGACTCATGCAACTGGGCCGCCATACGGCGATTCTGGGATTCGAGGTGGCATTGGCGCAGGGCCGTTTCCATGGTTGCAATCAGCTCACCCGCTTCATAAGGTTTTTTGATGAAATCGAATGCCCCGCAGTGCAACGCATGTTTCGCACCGCTGAAGCTCGCATCTCCGCTGACGACGATGATCTTGCAATCGAGCTTCTGCTTGGCGACAAAGTCGAGCACGTCGTGACCGTTCACCCCGGGCATGATCAGATCGAGCAGCACGACATCGTAATGATTGTCCGCCAGGAGATTGAGCGCTTCCCTGCCACCCAGTGCGGTATCGGCCTTGTAGCCACGCAAGCTCACCAACTGATACAGGCTGTTCAACAACTCCGGTTTATCGTCGACCAGCAACAGCGAAGCGCCGGTGAGCCCCAACTCATGGTCTTCTGAGTTGTGCAGCTTTGAGAAGGACTCTCTGGGACTAGAGAAATCGATAGCGCCACTCTCACTCATGCTTCGATATCTCCCAACTCTTGGTGGCTTCGATTAACTCGTATTGTGACGAATTTCTCTACCTCGCTCAATGGGCGGCGCCAGCCCCCTGCACGAAGGGTAAAGGCCACAACGAATAGACCCTCGAAAGCACGGAAAGCGCCAGCGCATGCTTGATCTCGCCGCTACGCACAGCGTCGGTGATTTCGTCAGCATCCAGTAATTCTACCGCGATGACCTCGCTGGCACTCGGTTCGGGTGCCCGAGTCGCCACAACCCCTTCCGCCAGCCAGTGATGACACAGATGATTGTGGAAAGCCGGATTCGGTTCTACCACGCCAAGAGAGCGCCAGGTACCCCCGGTATAACCCGTTTCCTCGCGCAACTCTCGCTGCGCCGCCGCCAACGAATCTTCGCCGGGATCCACCATCCCACCCGGTGTTTCCAACGTCGCGTAGCCCACACCAAACCGATACTGGCGCACCATGACCGAACACCCGTCCTCGGTCAGCGCGACCATGTTGACCCAGTCGACCGATTCCAGCACCAGACGCTTGAGCACATCATTGTTGCGGGGGTTGCGCATGTGATCGAAGCGGGTGCGGAACAGGATCAGATCCGCACCGTATTCCTGACCCACCCGATGCCAGTCGAGCTCCTGGTATTTTCTACTCATGCGTAAACCCCATGTTCCATGACCTTTGCAACGGCCGTGTTGTGACGCTCAGGCGCTATGACCTAGCGTCGTTGGGTGGAACGTCGGAGTCAATGATCAAAGGTTCCTCAAGGTGTCTGCGCGGTAGAAAATTCCGTCACGAGAGAGTACCAAGGCAAGGACAGTTTTTCGCTCTTTCGAGGCGCATGAGTCGCTCTACGCAACGAAAAAGAGCGCAAATATGACCTCGCTTTCCCACTCCCTCGCCAAGATCCCCCTAAGTCCGACAGACTGCTAGGTAAGGATTATTCATGAAGAAGCGTAGCGAGGTTGGGTCGCGCAGTTTGCGAAGCAAACTGCCAGTAGTAAATCACCGGGCCTCGCAGGCAGGGTGCGCGGACTGTAGGGCGCGGGTCCCGTCCCATTGGGACGGGCGCATGCATTTACAGCACGTGGCAACTCACTTGCAAGTTACTTTGCAGTTTGCCTTGCAAACTGCCGAGTACCCGGAGAGAGCACGCCCGCCTGCGAGGCCCGGTGTCTTGCTGCTATCGGCGACCGCAGTAGTTTGTTTATGAATAATCCAGGCTAGGTAAGGATTATTCATGAACAAGCGCAGCAAGGTTGAGGTCGAAGCCAATCCCCAAGCGAAGGTAATTCCCAAACGAAAGGTCGCCACGCGGCGGCCGGCGCGCACTTTCGTGCTCGAACCGTGCCCGTTTGCTCCGCAAACGCCTGGCCAGAATCCATCAGCGTGTTTTTAACCCGCTGATAGTTGCCGACTGTGTACGAAGGATTCGCCTACCGCTTTCCCATCTTTGCGAAAACCGTGGGTCTTATCCAGTAAGAATGCCTCGAGCGCAGCACAACGGCAATTCCGGGACAGGAACAAGCTTATGAGAAGCGCGGGTGAGCTCCCATAAACCCAGCAGCCTGCCCAACCTTTCACATGCAAAACCAGCCCGCCACATGGTTCTTATTCGTCAGCCGCTCGGCTAGAATACGCGCCGCTGTGGGGCGGGGTCTTCAGCTTGATTCTGGTGAGTTCACGGAAAATGCCGTGATGCCCTGCTGATCCTGCACTACCTTTCCTGTCATCACGAGTTGGGGTACCCAATGATAGATATAACCCTGATACCGCCTTTATTCGGCGTAATCGGGCTGGTGTTTGCCGTCATCATCTACGCGTTGGTAAAACGCTACGACGCAGGCGAAGACAACGTAAAAAAAATCGCCGACGCCATTCACAACGGGGCGATGGTGTTCATGCGGCGGGAATACTCGATGCTCGCCATATTCGCCGGCATCTTGTTGGTGATCCTGTTCTTCTCCCCACTCGGTATCGACACTGCCATCGCCTTTTTGGCTGGCGCGCTGTCTTCTGCAGCGGCAGGCTGGTTCGGCATGTTTACCGCGACCCAAGCAAATGTACGCTGCACCACGGCTGCGCATAATGAAGGTCAAGCTGCCGCACTCACAGTCGCTTTTTACGGCGGATCGGTCATGGGCCTCGCCGTCGCATCGCTTGGCCTGTTAGGGCTCGGTATCGTTTACTACTTTTACGGCGGCGACCCGGAAACGGCGCACCACATTCACGGTTTCGGTATGGGTGCATCCACCGTCGCGCTCTTTTCCCGGGTCGGTGGGGGTATCTTCACCAAGAGCGCTGATGTGGGCGCAGACCTGGTTGGTAAGCTGGAAGCCGGTATCCCCGAAGACGATCCACGTAATGCCGGGGTAATCGCCGACAACGTCGGTGACATCGTTGGCGACGTAGCCGGTATGGGCTCAGATATTTTCGAATCCTATTGCGGGGCGATGATCGCGACGATTGCCATAGCCACCACCCTGGCAGGAACCGCAGTTATGGCACTTGCACCCGGCCTGAGCGAAGGCGACGGGCGCGCCGCGCTCATGTTCGTACCGCTGGCATTTGCGTCCGTCGGGCTGATCTGTTCAATCGTCGGTATCGGTATCGTGCGCAGCCGCTCGAACAGCAACCCGGCACTTGCGCTGCGTATCGGCATGATCGTGACTCCTATCCTGTTTATCGGCGCTTCCTACCTGGTTGTTGGTCAGATCGGCGTTTCGACGGCTATCTGGTGGTCGGTGGTTTTCGGCTCGGTTGGCGGCGTGGTTATCGGTCTGGTTACCGAGTACTACACCTCCTCGAAGCCTGTCGTGCGCATCGCAGAGTCCGGTAAAACCGGCGCTGCTACGGTGATGATCACGGGTCTTGCCATTGGCATGCAGTCAGTGGTGATACCGGTACTCACGATCTGCGCGATCATCTGGATCTCTACCGACCTTGCCGGACTCTATGGAGTAGGCGTGGCTGCCGTTGGCTTGTTAGCAACCGTCGGCATGACCATGGCCGTTGATGCCTACGGACCTGTCGCCGACAATGCCGGTGGTATCGCCGAAATGGCCGGCCTGGGCGAAGAAACACGCGCCATAACTGACTCGCTGGATGAGCTCGGCAATACCACCGCAGCCATGGGTAAGGGATTTGCCATCGGCGCCGCCGCGCTCGCGGCACTGGCAATTATCGCAGCGTTCGTTGAGACCGTCGCCTTCCAGAGAGGTGGTGAGTTCATTTTGCATCTGGGCGATCCTCAGGTTCTGATCGGGTTGTTCATTGGCGGCCTCGTTCCGTTCCTCATCGCGAGCATCACGATGACGGCGGTGGGCGACGCGGCAATGGAAATGATCGAGGAAATACGCCGTCAGTTCCGTGAGATTCCAGGCCTGATGGAAGGCACCGCGGAACCTGAAACCGATAAGTGCATCGACATCGCGACCTCAGCCGCACTCAAACGCATGATTCTGCCGGGCATTATCGCAATCGGAATTCCCCCCCTCGTCGGCTTCGGGCTCGGCCCGGAAGCGCTGGGCGGTACGCTCGGGGGTGCTCTGCTCACTTGTGTGTTGCTCGCCCTGATGATGGCGAACGCGGGTGGCGCGTGGGACAACGCGAAGAAGCACGTAGAGAAAGGTAACCTCGGTGGCAAAGGTTCGGACGTACACGCGGCAACCGTCGTCGGTGACACCGTGGGCGACCCTTTCAAAGACACTTCAGGCCCGGCGATGAACATCCTCATCAACGTGATGGCAATCGTAAGCCTGGTAATCGCGCCTCTACTCGTTTGATCATCTTAAGAGCCGTGTTCTGCACGGCTCTTAACGACGAAATTACACCCGAAAAGGTTTCAACTTCTTAGGGATTAGTTGGTTCTTGAGGATCGTGTACTGCGGCAGTCCATTGCGGAACGGCGGTGGTGACTCACCGACGATGAGTGGCGCAAGGTAACGTCTCGCTTTTGCCGTGATACCGAAACCGTCCGCTGAGATGTAGTTTTTGGGCATTTTTCTTTCCACGTTCGCCACCCGCGCAAGCGGTATTTCTCCGATCGTCCAACGGTAGGGTTTGTCCTTCTTGCGTATGATCACAGGCATCACGTCGTTTTTGCCATCGAGCGCAAATTCCACCGCAGCGCGACCCACGGCATAGGCTTGCTCGACGTCCGTAGCTGACGCTATGTGGCGGGCGGAACGTTGCAGATAGTCTGCTACCGCCCAATGGTATTTGTAGCCAAGCTTGCTCTGAATCATCAACGCGAGGGTAGGCGCGACACCACCGAGTTGGGTGTGACCGAAAGCATCTTTCGAGCCGCCTGGTGATTCACCTTGTGGTACGTGTTGGGAAATGAAAGTACCGTCCCGGTACTGCGCGCCTTCGGATGCGACAATCACGCAGTAACCGACCTTTTTCACCGTATCGCGCACTTTGTTCAGAAAACGACGGCGATCGAATGGCACCTCCGGCAGCACAATGATATGTGGTGGGTCGCCCGGTTTTTCCTGCGCCAGCCCCGCAGCAGCCGCGATCCAACCGGCATGGCGACCCATGACTTCAAGGATGAAAACTTTCGTGGACGATTCGCACATCGACGCGACATCCATCGCCGCCTCCCTGGTCGAGATCGCAACGTATTTGGCGACCGAACCAAATCCGGGACAGGTATCGGTAAAAGGTAAATCGTTGTCGACGGTTTTAGGAATACCGATACAACTGATGGGATAGTCGAGGGTTCTCCCCACCTGGGAGATTTTGTGTGCAGTGTCCTGAGAATCGCCCCCACCATTGTAGAAAAAATAACCGATGTCGTGGGCGCGAAACACATCGATCAACCGGCGGAATTCGCGCTCGTTTTCAGCGAAAGAATGTAACTTGTAGCGACACGAGCCAAACGCTCCACTCGGCGTATTCCGCAATCCGGCAATCGCTTTTGCGCTCTCCTTGCTCGTGTCGATCAGTTCTTCCTGCAATGCTCCGATGATGCCATTGCGACCCGCATATACGGTGCCGATGCTGCGTTTGTGCTTGCGAGCAGTTTCTATCAGACCACAAGCTGTCGCGTTGATAACGGCGGTTACTCCACCCGATTGCGCATAGAAGGCATTGGGTATTCCCATCGTGAGATCTGCTCCTTGAAGTTACCTTATTGTTGCCCTTGGTTTCACTTATGCCCAGAGGCGCGCCATTCTCGGCGATGTGGCAAATTTGTGCGACAATTTCAATTCAAAGTTTTTCAGATCAATCTGTGCGCCTGATATGAAAGCCGTCTTCCAAGTGTTCTGGCATATCTGCCTGTTGCGGCAGAGTCCGCAATACGTGCCCACGAAAACCTGGTTTATCTTCTCGATTATCACCGCGAACGTGCTCTGCGAAGTGCAGCTCTCGCGTACGGCGGACGTGGAGATAGATATGTTGCAGGCCGTTACCGGCTCGGTGGTGTACATGACGACCATAGCAGCCCTGGTGTGGCTGTCATTGCAACTTCGTACCCATATCGAGCGTTTTCCCGCGACGATTACGGCACTACTGGGATGCGATCTCATCATTACCGCAGGTTTTGCCCTGCTGCGGCCGATTGCGGTTCTGATCAATCCCGGCACCTCGAACACGCTGCTACTCCTCTTCCTCATCTGGACCGTTTCGGTATCGGGATTCATCATGCATCGAGCGTTGAACGCCCACTACATCTTAGGGATAGGGATATGGCTGGGGATTGCAATCATGAGCCTGGCGCTGAGCCAACTGGCGATCGGAACCACATGACCCAGCACATCTATTTCCTCGGCATTGGCGGCACGCTCATGGGCAGCCTTGCACTGCTCGCAAAGGAGCGGGGCTTTCGGGTGTCGGGCTCCGATGCGGTCATGTACCCGCCAATGAGCGATCAACTGGCAGATGCGGAAATCGAACTTTTTCAGGACTTCGATCCTGCCCAGCTAAAGCCGGCTCCAGACATGGTGGTGGTAGGCAACGCTCAGCTGCCGCGTGGCCATCCGGGCATCGAATACGTAATCGACAGTGGCCTGCCTTACACCTCAGGGGCCGAGTGGCTCGGGCGTTATATCCTGCCTGACCGCTGGGTGCTTGCGGTGTCAGGCACCCACGGCAAAACCACCACCGCCAGCATGCTGGCGTGGATACTCGATCAGGCAGGACTTGATCCCGGATTCTTGATTGGTGGCGTACCGAAAAATTTTACCCGTTCTGCGCGCCTCGGCGCAGACCCGTTTTTCGTTGTAGAGGCGGACGAATACGATTGTTCCTACTTCGACCGGCGGGCCAAGTTTGTGCACTACCGCCCGCGGACTCTCATCATCAACAACCTCGAATACGATCACGCCGACATCTATCCCGATCTCGGCGCTATTCAAACCCAGTTTCATCATCTTCTACGCACGGTTCCAAGCCACGGAATGATCATCGCACCCAGCAACGACGAGCACGTTAACGAAGTACTCGGCCAAGGCTGCTGGACGCCGATCGTTCGCATAGGTCATGCACAAATCAAAGCGCCGATACAATCGGACAATGGTGAACGCTGGCATACCGACAACACCGGTGACGGCAGTAGTTTTCGCGTGCTGTTGAACGATTCAGACTACGGCAAGATCACCTGGTCAATGATGGGAGAACACAACATACACAACGCGTTGACAGCCATTGCGGCGGCACGACACGCCGGCGTTGCTCCGGAAATTGCGGTGGAAGCACTGTCGAGCTTCGCGGGCGTCAAACGCCGACTCGACTTGATTGCAGAAAAGGGTAACACGCTGGTTTACGATGACTTCGCACATCACCCAACCGCGATTCGGACTACACTTCAGGGTTTGCGGAACAAGATTGGCAACGAGCAGATCATTGCCGTTGTAGAACCCAGGACACACACGATGTCACTCGGAACACTACAACACCAGCTGACTACGTGTTGCTCGCCCGCCGATGAAGTCTATTGGTTTCGCGGCGAGAACATCAAGTGGGATCTGTCCGAGTTGGTGCAAAACTGTGTGATTCCAGCTCGTCAGTTCGATGACCTCGATCGACTGATCGAGGAACTCGCCAAGCCTTCAATCGCACGACGGCACATCGTCATAATGAGCAACGGCAGCTTCGGCGGAATCTACGAAAAGCTCCCGCGGGCTCTGCAAACGAATTGATCTGAACTCATGGATCTCATTGCAGACAATCGAGACGCGATCTCAAGGCATCTTCTGTCTCTGGGCTGGATTACCACTGCCGAGAGGATCGAAAGCATAGAGAGTGCCGGAGCAGGGAATATGAACCGCACGTTGCGGGTGACTCTCAATTCTCGATCCATCGTACTCAAGCAGTCGGTTCCCTTCGTCGCCAAGTATCCGGACATTGCAGCACCGGTCGAACGCATCGGAATCGAACAAGAATTTTATCGAGCCATAGCCGATCAATCAGAACTCAGTCAATACACGCCCGGCGTGTTGGGTTTCGATCCTGCCAACCACCTGTTGTGTCTGGAAGATCTTGGACCCTCGTTGGACTTCACCGATCTTTATGATCACAACGCTCGCAAGCGTGATTCGTCGGACAGCCATGAGGAGTTGATGAACCTGGTCACCTGGCTCTCAACACTGCACGCGTTACCGAATCTCGACATGCGCCTGCCTCGCGGGCTCGACAACCAGGCCATGCGCGAACTCAATCACGCTCACATCTTCGAGATTCCACTCACCCCCGACAACGGCTTGACCCTCGACCCTGCACTCAACGCAGTCGCAGAACAATTCATAGACGATGAGGTGCTTCGCGAGCATGCCAACCGGCTCGGCCAAATCTACCTCGGGCGCAAACCACACGACTCTGAGAAAGTGCTCCTCCACGGTGACTTCTACCCCGGTAGCTGGCTCAGACATCCTCCAGTCGGCATCAAAGTCATCGATCCGGAGTTCGCATTCCTCGGCCCTCCGGAATTCGATGTTGGTGTTCTGCTCGCTCATCTCACCATGTGCAGCTACGAACATTCGTGGCAGACGAAGCTGCTGGACAACTACGACAAACCGAAGGGGTTTTCCGACCCGCTGGTTGACGCTTTTGCCGGGATCGAGGTAATCCGGCGTTTGTTGGGTGTTGCGCAGTTACCCCTATCGGCGAGTACCGAAACCAAGGTCGACTGGCTTCACTCGGCCCGTCTAAAGGTGCTCGGATGAGCACGCGACTTCTCATCGATACCGATGTCGCGCTGGGACTCAGACACGAAGGACGACCACGCGATATTGATGATGGATTCGCGATCGTCGAGGCCATCAACGTCGACGATCTCGAACTCTGCGGGGTGACTACCGTTTTCGGTAATGCGCCGCATGATGCCGTGCACCGTGTGGCCAACGAAATCATCAAGCTGAAAAAGGTAGACGTGGCAGTGGTACCAGGCGCAGCTCAACCGCTTCCACAAGACGGCGATCTTCCCGGTCCGAACCCGGCGGTCGAGTTCATGGCCAGCCAGCTTGCACAAAGGCCCATGGCAATTGCCGCGATCGGGCCACTGACCAATATAGGCTTGCTCGTTTACCATCATCCTGAGATTCTGACCAACATCACGGCGTTGATCATCGTCGCTGGGCGGAGCATCGGTGCATCGTTTTACATAGGCGATGCAGGCCCCGTGCGCGACTTCAACTTCGAAAACGACGTTCGCAGTGCCGAGCTGGTAATGACCAGCGGCATTTCACTGGTACTCGCCGGATTCGAACTGACCAGTCAGGTGACCATCACGGAAGTCGATCTCGCAACCATTGCGGCGCGAGGTGGCGCGACGGCAGAGTATTTCCATACCAATTCCCTTGCTTGGTGCAAATACTGGATTGAAGAGTTCGCCGAGCCGGGCTTTCACCCCTGGGACTCCGCCGCCATAGCGTGGTTGCGTCATCCCGAATACTTTGAGTTTGAAACACGAGGTTGGCAAATCGATCGCTCGGGTGAAACTCCGCGGCTGGAGTGCGATCGGAATCTGCCGGGAACTACCGTGACCTACTGTACGGGCTTCGCACCTGGTGGTTTGGACTCTTTCGTTCGTGACGTGGTCAACACGGTATATTGAAGGTTGCAGAAGGGAATTCTGTGAGTTTATTAGAAAGCAGACGTATAACCGTTACGGGTGGTGCGAATGGCAGCGGCCAAGCGACGAGCGCGCTCGCAGCCCAGAAAGCCGCAAGCGTCGTCGCAGTGGATCTTGTCAACGACGTTCATGAAACCATCGCGCTGATCACCCGCCGCGCCGGACAGCCGTGCGAGATTGCCGAAATGGCCCGTTCTCTGTTGAGCGATCGAGCTTCCTGCGTCCACGGTCAGGCAACTCCCGTCGATAGCGGACTGTCGAGTTCGCATCCGTGGATCTTTCCTCGTTGAACGGGTTCACACTAGCTGCGTTTGCCATCTTGTCAATCATCAGCTTGGTTAGCTGTGGTCAGGAGCCAACCGCCAGCCAGAGTCTGCAGAATCAAACCAGCACACGCGCTCAACCGGCCGATCCTCCCAAAGGTGAATATCTCTTGGCCCAGCCACCCCAGGGGTGGGTTCAAGGGTTTGTCACCAAAACGCCGACTCTCAGTATGGTGGAATACGTTCCGGAAGATCCAGGCGACAGTGATTGGGTGGACAAAGTGTCGTTCGAATCGTTCGCGGCAGATGAGCTTCTCGATCCAATCGAGTTTGTCATGGACATTGCAACCGACCAGGCCGCGACTTGCGATAACTTTGAGCATTTCAACATTCTCAGTGCCAAAGAGAACGGCTACCCAACCTCGGTACGATTCATGATTTGTCCCGAAAACAGCCTCATCGGTATGGCGCAGGTCACGCTCATCAAAGCCATACAGGGTAATGATCGCTTTTATGTCATTACCCGTGCCAAACGGGTGCCGGTTGCAGAACAGGGTGAGAGAGCAAAACCAATTTCCGATGCGGAAATGGCAATCTGGTCAACCTACATGCGCGCAATCGGCGTCTGCGATGCCGAACTTGGAGATGTCCATCCTTGTCCATGAATTTCCTTGAATTGGCCACACACATTGACCTTGAATTGGCCACACACATTGGCATCCTTGAATTGGCCACACACATTGAAGAACGATGAATAAGTTACGGTACAGACTGGTTTCAGCTTGAACTCGTTGAGTATTTGGTAGGTTTGCGGAAGCTATAATCCTGGGAAAAGC
>SMVB01096401.1_pt1 | contig 18517 bp, 14 predicted proteins | sample 2456461 | NCBI WGS metagenome assembly SMVB01 (sample SAMN11095934, study PRJNA526329) | marine sediment metagenome | biome: Marine sediment; feature: Surficial sediment; material: Deep marine sediment; isolation source: Hadal surficial sediment | place: Pacific Ocean | collected 2014-05 | depth...
CGCACCGCGCTGTCGGTCTTGTTGACGTGCTGGCCGCCGGCGCCGGAGGCACGGTAGGTGTCGATCCTGAGTTCCTTGTCCAGGATCTCGATCTCGATGGTGTCGTCGATCACCGGATAGACCCAGGCGCTGGCGAAGCTGGTGTGGCGCCGGGATTGGGAATCGAAAGGCGAAATGCGCACCAGACGATGCACCCCGGACTCGGTCTTGAGCCAACCGTAAGCGTTTTCGCCATTGATACGGAAGGTCGCGGACTTGAGCCCCGCTTCCTCGCCCGCGCTCTCCTCCAGCCACTCGATCTGGTAGCCGTGGGCCTCGGCCCAGCGCGCGTACATGCGCACCAGCATCTGCGCCCAGTCCTGGGCTTCGGTGCCGCCGGCGCCGGCGTGAATTTCGAGATAGCAATCGTTGCCGTCCGCCTCACCGGACAGCAGACTGGCGAGCTGCTGCTTGGCGACCAGAGCCTGAAGCCGGCCCAGATCGGTCTCGGCCTCGACGATGGTCGCGGCGTCGTCCTCGGCTTCGCCCAACTCGATCAGGGTGACCGCGTCCTCGAGGCGCTGCTCGAATCCACGAAACCGGGAGATCGCCTGGTCGAGGCGGGTGCGTTCGCGCATCACCTTCTGGGCCGCCTCCGGGCGATCCCAAAATCCGGGTTCCTCGGCCTGGGCGTTCAGCAGCGCCAGGCGATCGGTTGCGGTCTCGGGGTCAAAGATGCCTCCTCAGCAGGGCCAACGACTGACGGATGTCGTCCACCACCGCTTGGGTCTCTGCACGCATGGAATCTCCTTCAGAAACTTCCGCCTCAAGCGGACAGGATTCGCCGTGGTCTATTTAGGGTTTTTTGGCGGTTCAGTACAGCCCAGAGGTGCCGCCGGTCGTGGTGGCGCCCATCTGGCCGCCGAGCGGATTGTAGCCGCCGTCGATCACGGCCTGGTCGCCGCTCGGCACGGTACCGGGCTTGAAGGCCTCGAGGATGATCCGCTTGTCGCCCTTGCGCGCGACCCGGCCGGTGTCGCCATTGATCCGGACCAGGCGGATGCCGCTCGGGATGCGGAACGGGATCGCCGGCCGGCCCTCCAGGGCGGCGGCCATGAAATCGCGGAACACCGGCGCCGAAACCGACGAACCGGTCTCCCGGGCGCCGAGCGGCCGGGGTTCGTCGAAACCGGCGAAGACCCCGACCGCTAAATCCGGCGCGAAGCCCATGAACCAGGTGTCCATGGATTTGTTGGTGGTGCCGGTTTTGCCGGCCAGCGGCTTACCCACGGCGCGAACGCGCCGCCCGGTGCCGCGTTCGACCACGCCCTGGAGCATGGAGACCACCTGATAGGCGCTCGCCGGATCGGCGACCCGCTCCCGCTCGTCAGGCAACTCCGGCGGCTCCTGGCCGGCCCAGGCTTCGCCCTGACAGCCCTGGCAATCGCGGACATCGTGCCGGAAGATGGTCAGGCCGTGGCGGTCCTGGATTCGGTCGATCAGGGTCGGATCGATACGCCGGCCGCCGTTGACCAACATGGCGTAGGCGCTGGTCAGCCGAAGCAAGGTGGTTTCGCCCGCGCCGAGCGCCATGGACAACAACGGCGGCATGTCGTCGACGATGCCGAAGCGCTGGGCAGTGGCGACCACCTTCTCCATACCGATAGTCTGAGCCAGGCGCACGGTCATCAGGTTGCGCGATTTCTCGAGCCCCATGCGCATGGGCGTCGGACCGTAGAACTTGCGCGAATAGTTGGTCGGCTTCCACTTGCCCTGGCCCGCGCCCTGATCGATCACGAAGGGCGCGTCGAGGATGATGGTGGCCGGCGTAAAGCCGCTGTCCAGCGCCGCCAGATAGACGAAGGGCTTGAATGCGGAGCCTGGTTGGCGCTGCGCCTGTGTGGCGCGGTTAAACTGGCTGCCGCCGTAAGAGAAACCGCCGCTCATGGCCAGAACCCGGCCGGTGTGGGGATCCATGGCCACCAAACCGCCGTTGATTCCCGGGATCTGGCGCAGGCCATGGGCACCCGATTCGTAAGCTTCGCCCTTGCCATCCGCCGCGACCGGCTCGACCAGAACCACGTCGCCGACGCTCAGCACCGCATCGGGCCGCTTCGGTTTGGCGCCGACCTTCTGGCCCTTGCGCCAGGGCCGGGCCCAGGCCAACTCGGCCATGGGAATGTGTCCGGCGGCGCCATCGCCGAAGCCGATCACGGCCTTGGTCTTATCGAGGCCGGTGACCGCCGCGAGGCGCCAGGGATCGATACCCTTGGGCGGTTCGAGCGCGGCCAGCGCCTCGCGCCAGGCGCCCGGCTCCCCGGAGTCGGGCTCCCCGGCGTCGGTCTCCCCGGAGTCGGGCTCCCCGGAGTCGGGCTCCCCGGCGTCGGTCTCCCCGGACTCCCCTGCGAATAACGCCTCGCCCAGCTTGGTTACCGGGCCGCGCCAGCCGTGGCGCCGGTCGTAGGCGATCAGGCCCGCACGCAACACCCGGTCTGCAATGCGCTGCAGCCGGGGGTCGAGGGTCGTGCGCACGGAAAGGCCGCCCTCGTAGAGTTTGGTCTCGCCATAGATCTCGGCCAGTTCGCGCCGCACCTCCTCGACGAAATGCTCGGCCTGGACAATTTCGGTCGGATCGACCCGGTGAATCTGAAGCGGTTCGGCCCAGGCCACCTCGGCCTCTTCGAATCCGATCCGCCCATCGTCGAGCATGCGCCCGATGACCCAGTCGCGCCGCGCCACGGCGGCCTGGTGCTTGCGGATCGGGTGATAATTGTTGGGCGCCTTGGGCAGCGCCGCCAAATACGCCGCCTCGGCCACGGTCAGCTCGTCCAGCGACTTGTTGAAGTAGTTGAGCGCCGCCGCCGCCACGCCGTAAGACCCGAAGCCAAGATAGATCTCGTTGAGATAGAGATCCAGGATCCGGTCCTTGTCGAAGGCCTGCTCGATCCGGAAGGCCAGGATCGCCTCCTTGATCTTGCGGGTCAGCTTGACCTCGTTGGTGAGCAGGAAGTTTTTGGCGACTTGCTGCGTGATGGTCGAGGCCCCGACCGGGCGCTCGCTGCGGGCAATTTTGCCGACATTGATCACGATCGCCCGGGCGACCGCGATAAAATCCACCCCCGGATGGCTATAGAAGTTCTTGTCCTCTGCCGCCAGGAAGGCATTGACGACACGCCGGGGGATCGCCTTGACCGGCACGTAGACCCGTTTCTCAGTCGCGTATTCGACCAACAGGCGGCCATCGCCGGCGTGCAGGCGGGTCACCGTGGGCGGCTCGTAGTCCGCCAGCTGGCGGTAGTCCGGCAAGTCGCGGCCATAGTGGTAGAACAGGTACAGCACCCCGGCCCCGCCGAGCAGGGCTAGAAACAGCAGCATGCCAATAAAGCCTGCGAGAAACTTCAGATTCGCCTCCCCTCGAGCGGGCGATGGTCCGGCGCCGCGGTCCGGGCCCAACCGGTCGGCACCATAGCCGGGCATTGGTTACCTATGGGTAACCACCGCAGCATCGAGACCCGCAAATGCTTAGCCGAAGAATGTGGCGGGGTTGTGACCGCGCTTCGCTGTTGCGGGAAGCTCAATGGTCCGATGATCCCCTCACGCAAGTGTGGTGGATCAGAAATAAACCCCATCTAGGATCGGTTCAGGCTGGTTTGGCGTTCGAAATAAGTCTCGATCGCGGCGCCGATAGCGCGGCTGACGCTTATTCTGTGGTTCTCGGAACGCAATAAACGCTCCTCGATCCGGTTCGACAGATAGCCGATCTCGATCAAGATCGACGGCACGGTAGCCGACTTGAGCACCAAGAAGCCGGCGGAACGGTGCGTGTTGCCGAGCAGCTTGGTCACTTTGCCCAGCTCGCTCACCAAGCCGATGGCGAACTCTCTGGAAAGGTTCATGGTCTCGCGCTGAGCCAGATCGATCAGGATTTTGCTGACGACCTCTGTCTGATCGCTGAGATTGATCCCGGCGATGATGTCGGCCTTGTTCTCTTTGGCCGCCAGCGCCTCGGCTTCGGCATCGGAGGCCTTTTCCGTGAGCGTATAGACCGAAGCGCCCCGAATTCTGGAGGAATTGTGGTTGTTGGCGTGCAGCGAAACGAAGAGGTCGCCCTTCATGCGTTCGGCGAGTTCGAACCGGTCGCGCAGGCGGAGAAAGATATCCTTGTCCCGAGTCAGAATCACCCGGAAGCGCCCGCCGGCCTCAAGCTGCCGCTTCAGCGCGCGGGCGTAGGCCAGCGAAATTTTCTTTTCATCGACCCCGGTTAGGCTGCGCGACCCCGGATCGACGCCGCCGTGGCCCGGATCGATGACGATGGTCGGGCGCTCGTCGGCTTTGAGTTGGGGCGGCGCAGTGACTGCGCTGGCCGCGGGATCCAGCGGCGGATCGGAGACTTTCGGCGCGGCGCGCGCGGCCAGGAAGGTGGCGCGGCTGACCGGCACCACGTCGATCACCAGGCGGTAGGGGAAAATCCCGGTGGGCGGCAGTACGAAAACCCGCTTGACTAGAGCCGGGGCGCTGAGATCGAGCACCACCCGGCTGGTCCCCGGTGCGAACAGGCCAAAGCGCATGGCGGTGATCAGGCCGCCTTTCGCCCGCGCGCTGCCGTTGTCCTGCCCCGGTGTCCAGCGCAGCTCGGGCAGGTCGATCACCACGCGGAACGGGTCCGGCAGCGCAAAGACCCGGTAGCGCGGCGCTTCGGAAAGCTCCATCACGAAGCGGGTCTTGTCCGGGTGCTCGCCGATACGGACTTTAATTACCATCGGCTGGGCCCAGGCGGCCGGAGCCGTCAATGCGAGGCATAGGGCAAGCAGGAAGGTTCGAATCATCGGCCGAGTCGCGGTTGGCGGCCCGATCTTGCCGGCGCGCGATAGAGTCGCGCCAAGAGCGGGCCACAAGGTATATCCGATGTGGCAATTCCGGGTCGCCACCGAATATATCTATTCCGAAGCGTCGCAACCAAGCAAGGTCGATGCGAGCACCGCGGAACCGCCCGACCGGAAAATTCGATTTGGCACCGGCCCCTTGGTCCTGATAGGCTAGCCGGGTGATTCGCCCTGTCGCGCTCGGTGGAGGTCTGAGACCCGATCCGAGGGCGCGGGTGCGTTGTGCCTGTATCCCCATCAGGGCTGCGGGTGCGCGCTGACCTGACCAGGCATCGCGCCGCCTTCGAGGGCGCACGGTGCGCTTCGGCGGGGGCGGCCTAACCAAAGGCCGGCTCGGCCATCCGTTTCCCCGGCTGTTTCCCACGCTCACCCGTGGCAACCGGCCTCTTGGGCCCACACGGAACTCGCGGGCTGTGTGGGCGCCCAGGATCGAACGATACCTCTGATGACGACGCAACCATTTTACCCATATTTCGCGCCGCGACCCGCCACAGAAGCGGGTGTCGCCGGTCGCGTACTGGAGACTAATCTTTATGGCCAAACGTATGCTAATCGACGCCAGCCACCCGGAAGAGACCCGGGTGGTCGTGCTGAGCGGGAACCGTCTCGAAAATTTCGATTACGAAACCGCTTCGAGAAAACAGCTTAAGGGCAACATCTACCTCGCGAAAATCACGAGGGTCGAGCCGTCGCTTCAGGCGGCCTTCGTCGAATACGGCGGCAATCGGCACGGGTTCCTGCCGTTCAGCGAAATTCACCCCGACTACTACCGCATACCGATCTCGGATCGGAAAGCCTTGCTCGCCGAGGAGACGAAGTTCAAGGCCGATATTGCGGATGAGGAAGCCGCCGAGGAAGCCGCCGAGGAAGCCGCCGAGGACGCAGCACCCGAGGACGCGGCACCCGAGGACGCGGCACCCGAGGACGTAGCGGGCGAAGAAACAGCCGCCGAGGACCTGCCCGGGGAATCCGAAACCGAACCGGCGGCATCGGAATCCGATGACGCCGACGACATTGACGACGATATCGACGCCGGGGCCGGTAGCGAGGACCGGGAGGTTGAGGAGGTCGCGGGCGAGTCCGGCGTGGATACGGTCGGTGGCGACGACGTCGACGATGCCGCCCGGCACCGCGCCCGGCGAATGCGCAGGTACAAGATCCAGGAGGTCATCAAGCGCCGTCAGGTGATTCTGGTCCAGGTGACCAAGGAGGAGCGTGGCAACAAGGGCGCCGCACTGACCAGCTACTTGTCGCTGGCCGGGCGCTATTGCGTGCTCATGCCCAACACCGGCAAAGGCGGCGGCATCAGCCGCAAGATCAGCAATCCAGCGGACCGCAAGCGCCTGAAGAAGGTGGTCGAGGGCCTGGACATCCCGGAAGGCGTGGCGGTCATCGTGCGCACCGCGGGCAGCGAGCGTACCAAGGTCGAAATCAAGCGGGACTACGAATACCTGCTCCGGCTCTGGGGCGAGATTCGCGACACCACTCTCGCCTCGATGGCACCCAGCCTGATTTACGAAGAGGCAAATCTGATCAAGCGCGCCATGCGCGATCTCTATCAGAGCGACATGGACGAAATCTTGATCGACGGCGAGGAGGGCCACAAGCACGCCAAGGCGGTCATGAAATCGCTGATGCCGAGCCACGCCAGAAAGGTCAAGCTGTACAAGGACCCGACGGTGCCGCTGTTCTACCGCCATCAGGTGGAGGGCCAGATCGACGCTATGCACAACGCGACCGTGCAGCTTAAGTCCGGCGGCTACATCGTCATCAACATGACCGAGGCCCTGGTCGCCATCGACGTCAACTCCGGCAAAGCGACCCGCGGGCGGCACATCGAAGAAACCGCCTACAAGACCAATCTGGAGGCGGCGGAGGAGGTCGCGCGGCAGCAGCGCCTCCGGGACCTGGCCGGGCTGATCGTGATCGACTTCATCGACATGGAGGAGTCGCGCCACAATCGCTCCGTCGAGCGCAAGCTGAAGGAGGCGATGCGCCTCGACCGGGCACGCATCCAGCTCGGCCGGATCAGTCCCTTCGGTCTGCTCGAGATGTCGCGACAGCGCTTGCGGCCGAGCCTGTTCGAAAGCTCCACCGAGGTGTGCCCGAACTGCAATGCCAATGGCTATGTGCGCACCACCGAGTCCATGGCGTTGCACGTGCTGCGCGGGCTCGAGGAAGAAGGCATCCGGCGCGGCGCCGGCGAAATCTTGATCGTCGCGCCGCCGCCGGCCGCGCTGCACCTGCTCAACCGCATGCGCGACCGCATCGTCGAGATCGAGCAGCGCTATGGCTTCAAAGTTCGGGTCGAGGTCGATGACAGCATGATCCCGCCGAACTACTCGCTCGAGCGCCTGAGCCTGGGCCCGCGTAGCGGCACGGAGCAAATCGACGAACGACCCGAGCGGACCGAAGACGAGGACGGCAGAAGCGAACGAAAACGCAGCGAAGACGAGGCCGGTATGGGCGAGCGCAAGCACACGCGCGGCCGGCGCCGGCGCCGGCGCGGCGAGGAACCGGCCGAGGCCGTGGCCGCCGAGCCCGTCCAGGCCGAATCTGCCGAGGCTGACTCTACTGGAATCGAACCCGCTTCGACCGAACCGGATAAGGTCGAGGACTCAGACGGGCAGCCGATTGTGGACGAACGCGCCGCCACCGCAGAGGCGGGCGGCGAGGACAAGCCGAAGCACCGCCGGCGCCGCGGCAAGCGGGGCGGCCGGCGCCGTTCCCGCCGGCGTGGCGAGGAGGCTTCCGAAACCCGGACCGAAGAGCGCGCCGCCGCCAGCCCACCGGCGGCAGAGGCTCCCGAGCCAGCCACCGAAGGGGACTCACCCCCAGAGGCGCATCCGGAATTGCCACCAGAAGCGCCTGTGGAACCTGACCCCTCCGAGGGTACCGAGACCGAGGCGCCGAAGCCGAAACGCCGCCGCGCCCCACGCAGGAAGAAGGCCGCAACACCAAGCTCCGACGCACCAGCCGAGGAGACGCCAATCCTTGCCGCGCCAACCCCCGACGCACCAACCCCCGACGCACCAACCGCCGACGCACCAACCGCCGACGCACTTCCGGCGGACGCGGCAGCGGAATCCGTGGAACCCGAAGCCGCGCCCAAACCGAAATCCCCGCGTCGCGGCGCCAAGGCCAAACGCGCGCCGCGCAAGAAGGCGGCGGCGAAGACAACGGCGGCGAATGCAACGGCGGAGCCGGTCGCGGAACCGCCTCGCGACATATCCGAACCCGAGCCACTGGCCGCGGCTCCCGTGGCGGCCCCTGTACCGGCCCCTGTACCGGTCCCTGTACCGGCCCCTGCGGTTGCTATCCCCACCATCGGTGAGGATTCCCCGGCCACACCCCCAGAAGCACCCTCAGAAGCGCCCCCGGAAGCATCACCGGAGAGCGAAGGCCCTGCCCCACGCCGGCGCGGCTGGTGGCAAAAGTTCACCTGATCGGGAATCGGAAGTCAGAAACGGACAACTGACTTCTGACTCACAGCCAGGCCTTCAGGCGCCGGGCGGCTTGGGCCATCTCGGCTTCGGGGCCGGCGAAAGAAAAGCGTAGGTAACGGTTGCCCCGCTCCGGGTCGAAATCGACACCCGGCGTCGCCGCGACACCGGTCTCGGCCAGCATGCGGCGGCAAAACGCTTCACTATCGTTGGTCAGATGGGTGACCTCGGCGTAGAGGTAAAAGGCACCGTCAGCCGGCGCCAGGCGGTCGAAGCCGGCCTGGGGCAATTCGCGAAGCAGCAGTTTCCGATTTCGCGCATAGGCCGCAACGTAACCGTCGAGCGCCTCCTGGCAGTCCAGCGCCGCCAGCCCGGCGAACTGCGACAGGGTCGGGGCGGAGATGAACAGGTTCTGGCCCAGGCACTCGACGGAGCGCAGCAGGTCCTCCGGCATCACCATCCAGCCCAGTCGCCAGCCGGTCATTGAAAAATATTTCGAAAAGCTGTTGATGACCAGCGCCCGGTCGCCGAACTCGAGTGCCGAGACCGCGCGATCGCCGTAGCAAATGCCGTGGTAGATCTCGTCCGAGATCAGGCGGATGCCGCGGTCATCGCAATAGTCGACCAGGGCGCCCAGGGCGGCGCGGTCGAGCATGGTCCCGGTCGGGTTCGAGGGGCTGGCCACGATCAATCCGTGCAGCGGCCCTTCGACCGCATCGAGCAGCCCGGGCGTCGGCTGGAAGCGGTGCTCGGCCGCGCTCGGCAGCAGCACCGGCTCGACGCCGAGCGCAGTGAGGATATTGCGATATGCCGGATAGCCCGGCGCCGCGAGCGCGACCCGGTCGCCAAGGTCGAACGCGGCGAGAAAGGCGAGCAGGAAGCCGCCCGAAGAACCGGTCGTGATCATGATCCGATCCGGATCGACCTCGACCCCGTAGACCTGCCGGTAGCGACGCGCGAGACCATCGCGCAACGGCGGAATGCCGTGGGCGTCGGTATAGCCGATGCGGTCATCGTCGAGCGCCCGCTTGGCGGCGTCGAGGACCGCACGCGGCGCCGGCGTGCCCGGCTGGCCGATTTCCAGATGCAGCACATCCTCGCCGGCCGCGGCGCGCTCGTTGGCCGCGCGCATCACATCCATCACGATGAACGGCGGCACCCGGCCCCGGGTAGCGACCTTGAGCGGCATAATACCAAAGGTCCTCCAGGACCGTTGCGATTACTGCGCCACGTAAGCGAGGCCAAAGCCACGGGGATCGTTGACCACAACGCAGGCCTTGGACTGGTTCTGCAATCCCATCGGACAGTAAAAGGCGTTGGCGCGTCCCAACGCGAGGATGGGGCGCAACCGGTGGCCGCGCCGGCGTAAGCCGTCTAAAGCCGCAACCTTCACGCCCGGTTCGTACCAGACCACGTCGGGCTTGCCGCCGTGGTGCACGCGCGGCAGCGCCATCGTCTCGCGCAAGCCGCGGCCGCCGGCCAGCGCCTCGACCATGACCCGGGCCAGCACCGTCCCGCCGACGGCGCTATCGCCCGCGACGCCGGCGAAGCGGACCGTCCCGGTGTTCCGATTGCCGACCACGACGGCGGTCAACGAGGTTGAGCCGTCGTTCTGGGACCGCGGCGGCGCGGCCAACAGGATCCCGGTCCCCTGGGCCACGATTGCGGCGCCGAACAGGCGGTTCATGGTGAAGCTGCAGGCGACGGCGTTGTTCCATTGGTCGCCGACCACAAAGCCGGCGGAGTAGGATTTATCCTTGATCTCGGGCGGCAGCGGCGAGAAGCGGCTTGCCGGGGTCCGCCGGTCTTGGCGGTAGTCGGCCATCAGCGCCGCTATCCGATCGTCGGAGACCAGATCGGCGATCGGCTCTCGGCTCGAACCATCCCGGTCCATCCAGCGGGCGCGCTCGGCGAAGGCGCGCAGCGCCGCCTCGGCAAAGAGATGGGGTCGGACTCCGGGGCCGGCGTCGTTGAAATCTTCGGCGTCGGTCAGCATCCGCCACATCTGCGCCGCCACCACGCCGCCTGTTGCAGGCGGCGGCGCAAAGTAGGCCACATCGCTGCCGGCCGGCACTTCGATCGCGTCGGTCACACGCGGCAGGTTGCTGCGCACGTCCTCAACGGTAAGCGGCATGCCGACGGCGGTCGAGGCTTCGGCCAAGCGGCGCGCGAAGGGGCCGCTGTGAAGGTAGATGGCGCCCTTTTGGCGGATGCCGCCCAGCACGCCGGAAAGCTCGGTCTGCACGATGCGATCGCCGGTCCGCGCCAAGCGCCCGTTGCGCGCCGTGAACATCCGTGCGAGCTCGGGCCGGACCGCGATCACCCCGGCCGCGGCCACCAGATCGCGCGCGAAAGCGCGGCTGACGGCGTGACCGAATCGGGCCAAGGATTCGGCCGGCGCCAGGAGCTGTTCCCAATGCAAGCCGCCGTAGCGCGCGTGCAGCGCCGCCATGGCGCGCATGCCCGAAGGCACCATACCGCCCGAGGGCGCGGCGCGCGGCAGGAACTCGATCGCGTGACCCCGTTTCTCGCTGCCCTGGAACAGCACACAGACGCCGCCGCCGCCGAGGCTGACCCTCGAAGGCAAGGTGACGGACATCGCGAAGTACATCGCCACAGCGGCATCGACCGCAGTGCCGCCGTTGCCCAGCACCTCGCGGCCGATCAGCACCGCACGGGGTTCGTCGCCGGCGACCACCCCGGCGAAGCCCTCGACCGGTGCGAATTTGCCGGGTTCGCGCTGTTCGCAAGCGCCGAGCAGCAGGGCCGCGACCAGCAGCGCAGCCAGCGGCCGGCCGCTGCCAAAGTGCCGGACGCGTTGAAACCTTGATGTGTTAGGATTATCTCTAGGCCAACAATTCGGAATTCGACCTTTGTGCAAACTCATAACCTCCTTGCTTGCCGCCGCCTCGGCCGTCCTGTTCCTGGTCCTGATTCCGGGGAATCCAGGCCTGGCACAATCGAAACCGTTGCGGTTGATCCGCGACGCGGAGGTGGAAAGTATCATTCGCGCCTACGCCACGCCACTGTTCCAAGCAGCCGGCCTGAGCGCCCAGGCGATCGACGTTTATCTGGTCAACGATTCCGGTCTCAACGCCTTCGTGCTGCCCGGGCTCGACATGTTCATAAACACCGGTCTGTTGATACGCGCCGAGTCTCCGCTTCAGGTGATCGGGGTGATCGCCCATGAAACCGGGCATCTGGCGGGTGGCCACACGGCGACCCGCGGCCTCAGCCTCCGCCGCGCGCGCCAGGGCGTTTTTGCCTCCTACGTCCTCGGCCTCGCCGCGGCGATCGCCAGCGGCCGGCCCGAATTAGGCCAAGCGGTGATTGCCGGCGGCCAGGATATCGCGCTCAAGGGGCTGCTGAGTTACACCCGAGGGCAGGAATCGGCCGCCGATCAAGCGGCGGTGCGGCTGCTCAACGGCACCGGGCAGTCGCCGCGCGGCCTGCTGGAGTTCCTCAACATCCTCAGCGACCAGGAAGTGCTGCTCAGCTCCAACCAGGACCCTTATCTGCGCAGCCACCCCCTGACTCAGGACCGGATCAACTTCCTGCGCGAGCAAACCCGGCTGTCGCCCTATGGCCAGGCGGGGGCCAGCCCCCGCTTCGTCGCGCTGCATGCACGCCTTCGGGCCAAGCTGATCGGGTTCCTGGAGCCGCGGAACCGGGTCTTGCAGCTCTATCCCCCGGCGGATCTCAGCCTGCCCGCGCGCTACGCCCGGGCTATCTCCCGGTACCGCAGTTCCGACCTGGAGGGCGCATTGGCTCAGATTGGGGCCCTGATTGCCGAGCATCCCGAAGATCCTTACTTCCATGAGGTCAAGGGTCAGATGCTGTTCGAGAACGGCCGCATCGTCGAGGCCCTGCCGGCCTACGAGACCGCGGTCCGGCTGCTGCCGGCGGCGCCGCAATTGCGCCTCGGCCTGGCCCAGGTTCAGCTCGAAGCCTACGAGGTGGGGCTGAACGGCCCGGAATTGAATGCCAAGGCGTTGGGCCACTTAACCGAGGTTTTGCGCTACGAGCCGGACAACGCTTTCGCCTGGCGCCTGACGGCGATCGCCCATGGCCGCAATGGCAACGTCGGCATGACAGCGCTCGCGCTCGCCGAAAGCGCGCTGGCACGCGGCCGCGGTCAGGACGCACGCCAACAGGCGATCCGGGCCCAGAAAATATTGCCCGAGAACAGCGCCGGCTGGCTGCGCGCCACCGACGTCGAGCAGGCCGCGCGGCGCATGATCGGGCGCCAATAATCCGAGTGAGATGACTTAGGCGTGACTTGCCCTAGGCCCGGTGAACCGATAGAATAAAGGCCTAATAACAAGACGTTAACTAGCGCCCCGGGATGATTTCGGCGCTCAGGCCAGGAGATTCAGATGGCGAGAATCGTCAGGAGAAACCTACAAATGCTAACCGGCGCGTTGGTCCTAGGGCTGGCCCTAGCACTGGCCCCGGCAATTTCCGGCCCTGCCGCGGCACAGGAGCAGAGCCGCCCGGGTAACTTCGCGCCCGAGCAGATCGAAGGCATCGAGCAGATCGTCCGCGACTATCTCTTGGCACACCCGGAGGTACTGATTCAGTCCCTGAACGATTACCAGAATCGCCAGAAGGTGGCCGAGAAGCAGCGCCAGCAGGAGGCGGTGATCGCATCGCGCGCGGCACTGACCCAGGACCCGGATGCGCCGGTAATGGGCAATCCAGAGGGCGACGTCGCGATCGTCGAATTCTTCGACTACAAATGCCCCTACTGCAAGCGGGTCGCCGGTGTGCTCCGGGACGTGGTCGCCGCCGACGGCAATATCCGTTTGATCATGAAGGAGTTTCCAATTCTCGGGCCGCAGTCGATCAAGGCGTCTCGGGCCGCGCTTGCGGCGCACCGGCAAGGCAAGTACGAGGCATTCCACTGGGCGCTGATGACCAAGCCGGGCGACATGAGCGACCCGCATATCCGCCGGATCGCGCGCGGCGTGGGCATCGATATCGAGCGCATGATGGCGGATATGGAGACTCCGGAAATCCAGGCCATGATCAAGCGCAACAATGACCTGGCCCAGGCACTTCAGATCACCGGCACCCCGGCCTTTGTGATCGGCGATACTCTGGTTCCCGGCGCCATCGACCGCAAAGCCATCGAGCGCCTGGTCGCTCAAGCCCGCGCCGAGCAGAGTTAGTGTGGCGAGTTTACGAATATAGCGCGATCAATATTACCGACGGCACCACGGTAAACACGGCGAGTACGACCCGCGCGGTCAGCTTTTCGCGACGGAAGACCGTTACGCTCAGCAGCATGGTGAAGACCGGCGAGCAGGCGACGATCGGGACCACGGTCACGATTTGCCCGCGCATCAATGCAGTGTTCAGCGACACGACAGAAACTCCCATGATGACACCGGCGGCCACGAACCAATAGGGTCCGGAACTCCGCCACGGAATGGGTTGCGGGCCCGGCCGTATCCTTTGAACCACGATCATGACCAAGGCCGATACGGAGAAACAGACCAGGCCGGCGAAGTAGGGATCGGGTATGCCCTCCAGACCGATCTTGGAAAACACGTGCCCCACCGAGCGCACCACGGCGGCCCCGACCGGCAGGGCAAGCGCCCAGAGCGGCCAGGTAGTCCCGCCCCGGGCCGGACGCCGGGTCAGTATGACGACTGCCCCGATAATGCCCGCGGTCCCCAAGGCGGTCGCCCAGGTCAATGTCTCGCCCAGCCAGAGCACGGCGAGCGCGGCGGCGAACAGCGGTGAGGTGGAACTGAGCGTGCTGGCCAGCGTCGGCCCCAGATATCGTATCCCGGCCACGGCAAGATTGGCGGAGACCGCGGGGCGAAACAACCCGATCAAGACGAATATCCAGACCGCCGAATGAGACCAGTTCGTGCCGACCAGCAGAAACGGCGCCATCAACCAGAAGAAGACCGCCGAGGACGCGATCGATATCGCCGCGCCACTGTCGGATCGAACGCGCGCGAGCCCGAGATTCTGAAGATGGGCCCCGAATGCAAACAGCATCGCCGAAATCAAGGCGAACCAGACCGGGGGAACGTCACTGAACAACTATCGACTCCAAAGTTCTGGGCGAGCTTTGGCCGGGGTGAACTTTGACCGGGCGAGATCGTGCTGGAAGCCCTGCCGAAGAAACGCAAATCGCGCCCGCGGCCATGTTAACATTGGGGCCAGCGGCGCGGCAGGGAATATCTGGCACGGCCTCTTGCGGCGCCCGCGCGCGGCTGCCACGCGCATTGCGCCCGCGCGGTGGGCTGTGATATCGCTTGGTCGATGTCGATGATGGCTGCCCGCGCGCAGCGCGGGGCGGCCGAGAACGGAGGATCGGGGGGTGGCCAAGGCGCCGAAAGTCTTGATTTTGAATGGGCCCAACCTGAACATGTTGGGCACCCGCCAGCCGGAGATTTACGGTGCCGGCAGTCTCGCCGATATCGAAGCGGCTTGCGAAAAGCGCGCCCAGGATCTGGGCCTCACCGCTGAATGCCGCCAGTCCAACAGCGAGGGCGAGCTGGTCGGCTGGATCCAGGCCGCCCGCGACACTGCCCAGGCCGTGATCATCAACCCGGGGGCCTACAGCCACACTTCGGTCGCGATCCTGGATGCGCTCCTGGCCGTCGATCTGCCGGTCATGGAGGTGCATCTGTCCAACATCCACCGGCGCGAGGAATTCCGGCACCACTCCTACGTCTCCAAGGCAGCGCAAGGGGTGATCTGCGGTTTCGGACCGCGCGGCTACATTATGGCGCTGGAGGCTCTCGCCGCGCAGTTGGTCGAAAGCCAAGAGGCGTAACACCAAAGGTCTGATACCCATGGCCAAGTTCGATCCCGACGACGACTTGATCCGCCGGCTGGCGGCGCTGCTGGAAGAAACCGGCCTGAGCGAGATCGAATTCGAGGCCGACGGCAAGCGCATCCGCGTCGGCCGCGGCGGCGGGCCCATCGCCACCGGGCCGGTCTTACCGGCGCCCACGGCTGTTGCGGGTGCCCCGACCCCCGGCCCAACCCCGGGCGCGCCCCCGGGCGCTGAGGCGGTGCCCGCCGGGGCCGTGGTCTCGCCCATGGTCGGTACCGTCTACCTGGCCGCGGAGCCGGGCGCACCCTCCCTGCTCAAGGTCGGCGACACTGTCACCGAGGGCCAGACTCTCCTGATCATCGAGGCCATGAAGGTGATGAACCCCCTGGCCAGCCCGCGCGCCGGCACCGTAACTCGAATTCTGGTCAGCGACGGCCAGCCGGTCGAGTTCGGCGAGCCGCTGCTGATCATCGAATAATCGCGTGCCCAGCGGCGGCATGTTCGAAAAAGTCCTTATCGCGAACCGCGGCGAGATCGCGCTCCGGATTCATCGCGCCTGCCGCGAGATGGGCATCCAGACGGTGGCCGTGCACTCGACCGCCGATGCCGCGGCCATGCACGTGCGGCTCGCCGACGAAAGCGTCTGCATCGGTCCGCCGCCGGCCAAGGACAGCTACTTGAACCCCTCCGCGATCCTCTCGGCGGCGACCATCACCGGGGCCGATGCGATCCATCCCGGAGTCGGATTCCTGTCCGAGAATGCCGATTTCGCGGCCATGGTCGCAGAGCACGGCCTGGAATTCATCGGCCCCAAACCGGAGCATATCACCCTGATGGGTGACAAGGTCGCCGCCAAGCAGGCCGCCGAATCCCTGGGCATCCCGGTGGTGCCGGGCTCCGACGGTGCGATCGACTCGGCCGAGGAGGCAGCCCTGGTGGCCGAACGGATCGGCTATCCGGTGTTGATCAAGGCGGCCGCCGGCGGCGGCGGGCGCGGCATGAAACTGGCGCCAACCCAGGGCGAGCTGGTCGAGGCCTTCAAGTTCGCCCAGATCGAGGCCAAGGCCTCGTTCGGCTACGACGTCGTCTACCTGGAAAAGTTCCTGAGCCATCCGCGCCACATTGAGGTACAGATCATGGCCGACGGCCAGGGCAGCGTGGTGCACCTGGGCGAGCGCGACTGTTCCTTGCAGCGACGCCACCAGAAACTGCTCGAGGAAACCCCCTCGCCCGCCCTCAACGCCGAAGCGCGCGACGGGATCGGGCGCCTGACCGCCGAGGCGATCGGGCAGCTCGGCTACCAGAGCGCGGGCACCGTCGAGTACCTCTACGAGGATGGCGAGTTCTATTTCATCGAGATGAACACCCGCCTGCAGGTCGAGCACCCGATCACCGAGGCCATCACCGGTATCGACATCGTGCGCGAACAGATCCGTATCGCCGCCGGCCTGCCCATGAGTTTCAGGCAGGAAGACATCAGTTTCTCCGGTCACGCCATCGAATGCCGGATCAACGCCGAGGACCCGGTGACCTTCGTGCCGTCACCAGGAGTGGTGACCGATTATCACGCGCCGGGTGGGCTCGGCGTGCGGGTCGATTCCGGACTCTACGCCGGCTACCAGGTGCCGCCCCACTACGACAGTCTGGTCGCCAAGCTGATCGTCCACGGCCAAACCCGCAACGAATGCCTGATGCGCCTGCGCCGGGCGCTCGAAGAGTTCGTGGTCGCCGGCGTCAACACCACCATCCCGCTGCACCAGCGCCTGATCGGCGAGAGCGACTTCATCAACGGCGACTACAACATCCATTGGTTGGAGCGTTTTGTCAGCGACCTGGAGGGCGCGGACTAGCCTATCTCGCTTTGCCCGGCTATCATTCCCCGACCATGGAACTGACGCCGGACATTCTGCTGCGTGCCTATGCGATCGGCATCTTCCCGATGGCGGAGGGGCGCGAACACCGCGAACTCCACTGGATCGACCCGGAACAGCGCGGGGTGCTGCCGCTCGACGCCTTTCACGTGCCGCGCCGGCTGCGGCGGCGTATCCGGCGCGACGACTTCGACGTCACTTGCGACCGCGCCTTCGCCCAGGTCATCGAATCCTGCGCCGAGCCGGCCGACAACCGGCCCGACACCTGGATCAACCCGGCGATCCAGAATCTCTACTCAGAGCTTCACGCCATGGGTTTCGCCCATTCGATCGAGTGTTGGCAGGAGGACAATCTGGTCGGCGGACTCTACGGCGTGTCGCTCGGCGCCGCGTTCTTCGGCGAAAGTATGTTCAGCCGCGTGGACGACGCCAGCAAAGTGGCGCTCGCGCATCTGGTGCTGCGCTTGCGCAGGGGTGGCTATCGCCTCCTCGACACCCAATTCGTCACCGCCCACCTGGAGCGCTTCGGAGTCATCGAAATTCCGCGTCAGGAATATCGCAGCGCATTGGCCCAGGCGATCACCAGCCAGGCGCGCTTCACCGCCGCGGTCACCCCCGCGGAGGTCGATGGCTTCCTGAAAGGTTGTTCGCGCGAAGGTTGACACCCCTTAATCGAAGAGCGCATCGACCCCGGATTGGTCCATCTTGCCGGCCTGACCGTTGATGATCGCGCTGCAGGTGTCGATGCGGGATTGCAGGCTCCGCGAGACCCTGCTTACAGCGAGTTCGATGCGGCCCGCCTCGTCGGTCGCGATCGCCGCCTCGATGGCGACTAGGCCCTCGGCAACCAGGACGTTCATCACGGCCACGGTCTCGTCGAAGGGCTCGCGGAACCGCGTCGGCGCGTTTAGGTAGGCTAGGACCGCAAGGTCCTTGTCGGTAAAGGCGCTGTCCTGGAAGTGCTGCTCGTAACTCTTGGGAGCCCAGGCTTTCGCGTCGTCAAGGCACCCCAGCATCGTCGGCACCATATCGATCAGCATGACTATCTCATTGAAATGATTTAGGTAATCTGTCGCGAGCAGAGTCTCCGGGTTGATGTTCTTGCCCCTTGCCAGGAGGCCAAGGGTGCGCGAATGGGTCGGCCAGCCGCCCTCCGGACCCGTCCCGTTTGTATTCTCCACGCTTTCCCGCAACGCACCCATGCCTATTCCTTGGCTCTGAACCAATATTATGGCGCTCGAAATGCCGGATTCGCCCCAACACGCCATGCTCCCCCACAAAGAATAGGCTTAAGGCTTTTTGAATTCGTTAATCGCAGAAAAACGATGCGGCCACATTCGACGGCCGCCCGGCGTTATACCAAAGGTCCTTAATATTGACCCACAGAGATCGCCTGGGCGATCCGCCGGGCCAAAATGGGCGGGCAGGAGGGGGGCCGCCGGCGATGCGGGGCCCCTGAGTCCCAGATGGCGGCAAGGCATCCCGACGCACGCCGCCCCCTGGCCCGCCCCCTGGCCCGCCCCCTGGCCCGCCCCCGGGCCG
>SMVB01450417.1_pt1 | contig 18511 bp, 13 predicted proteins | sample 2456461 | NCBI WGS metagenome assembly SMVB01 (sample SAMN11095934, study PRJNA526329) | marine sediment metagenome | biome: Marine sediment; feature: Surficial sediment; material: Deep marine sediment; isolation source: Hadal surficial sediment | place: Pacific Ocean | collected 2014-05 | depth...
AAACGTCACATTTCGCCGGCCCTCGGCGCCCGTGGCTGCGTTGCGCCTCCTCGGAAACCAGCTAGGTTGCCTGCGTCGGCGCGCCTTGCCACGAGCGCCGATGCCTCGCCGAAATGTGACGTTTATTTCCGGACGGGCCCTAAGGACAGAAGGCGATCTGGAGCGCGGCCGTCAAGTTGAAACCGCCGCCCCCCGCCGCGGGATCGCGGTACCAGAATTGGAAGTTCCAGGTGGAGCCCGTCGTGATCTCGGCTGCCAGTTCCGGGGGTTGGGTGTAGTCCATGAGGAACGTGCTCGTGCCCGTCTGCCCCGACGGCACGGGCGAGAGCCTGAAGATCGGGTTCGAGAGGCACAACAACCCGTCCCCGAACGGCAACTCGGTCTGGTGCATGCCGTAGAAGAAGATGCCGAACTGCTGGAGCGGAAGCCCCGAGACCGTGAGTGTCAGGTCGTTCTGGGCGAGACTGAAGGAACCCGTGGCGCCGATTGCCGCCGGGAGCCCCGTCGAGTTGACCACCGACTTGCAGTACAGCTCGATCGCGCACTCGCAGCTATCGATGAGGCCATTCCCATCCGAGTCGAGCGACGGCTCGTTCGCGATGTCCTCACAATCCGCGATCCCGTTGAGGTCACAGTCGGGCCCGCCGAGGTCGTAGGCATGGACGACCCCTGGCAGCGAGCCGGACCAGACGGACTGGGGTGCGCCCACGAGGACGTCGTCACCCGAGACGCTGACGGCCCAGCCGAAGACGTCCCCCGCGAGGGGCACGATCGACTGGAGCTCCTGGATCTCCACCCAGCCCGACGCCTCCCGCTCGAAGACGTAGGCCGAACCCGACGTGCCTCCGGGAAAGGAGACCGCGGGCGCACCGACGACGAGACGATCGAAGTAGAGCGCCAGGGACCCCCCGAACTCCTGGAACCCGAAGCCGGTGCTCGCCCGTATCTGCTGCGTCTCGACCCATACGGTCCCGGTGCGCTCGAACACGTACGCGGCGCCGGGGAACTCGCCCGCATCCTGGGCGAACATCGCGCCGATGATGAGCGTCTCGTCCTTCGCCGTCACGGCGGAGCCGAATGCGGCGGACGCTCCGGCGTCGCTCGCGAGCAGCTTCGCCGTCTCGACCCACGTCGTGCCCATGAGCTCGAACACATAGGCGGAGCCCGTATTGCTCCCGAAGTCCCCGTCGCGCGGGGCGCCGACCACGGCGATGAACCCCGAGATGGCGAGCGCCTGACCGAACGAGTCGTTCGTGGCGGCATCGCTCGCTTCGAGGCGGGCGATCTCCGACCAGGTCGTGCCGTCGTGCTCGAAGATGTACGCCGCGCCGCTGCTCACCGCGGCGCCGGTCGTTCCGGGAGCCCCGATGATGAGCCGGCCGCCGGACAGGAACACGGACTTGCCGAACTTGGCCACGGGACCTTCGTCGCTCGCCCGGAGCTTCGCCGTCTCGACCCACATCGAGCCGGTATTCTGGAACACGTACGTGGCCCCCGAGTTCTCGCCGGCGTCGTCGTTGCGGGGCGCGGACACCACGGCCGTGTCGCCCTCCACGTCGACGGCCCAGCCGAACATGTCCTCGTCCCCGGGGTCGGTGGGGACCAGCACCTGGACCTGAACCCAGCCGCTCGCCGTGCGCTCGAAGACATAGGCGGCGCCACCATTCGTCGCCGCGGTGTCGGCGAGCCGCGCCCCCACGATCGCGACGTTCCCGTCGATCGCGAGCGCATTACCGAACTTGTCCAGCGCGGTGGCGTCGGACGCGGAGAACTCCTGGATGTGGCACTGGCCGAAACCCGCCGGGAGCCCGGTCGCGAAGAGGAGTGCGAAGACGGCGAGGCGGCCGTAGACGCCGCTGATGGAGGAGAGATGCATTGCCGAGGACATGCGGGAGAGATCTGGAACGCTGCGACCCAATCGGGAGCTGGGGACACGCCTACCCCGCCTACAACAGTATCGAATCGCCATGAGAATGTGGGGCCCACCGATGAAGCCCGTCGCAGAGGCCGCGCCGATGCAGTCGACGACGGTCCAGCCGGATCCGGGGCCGCGCCGGTCCCGGAATCCACGCTTTTTTTCGCCGCGCGGTAAGGGTCGCACAACGCGCGGGCGGCAGCAAATAAACCGGAACTTTCGCTCCGGTCGGAGGCTCCCTTCACCCTCTATCAAGTGTCCCCGAGCCTTTCGGGCTCACCCTCCCGCCACGGCACGGGAAGCGAGTCCAGCCCACGACGAACCGATACTCACACGAGAGGCACTCATGTTCACGAACTACGCAACCAAGGGAACTTCGACCATCGTACTCGGCGCAATCGGGCTGCTCGCTCCGAGCACTGCGTACGCCCAGACTCCTCAGGCCCAGCAGGCGAGCGCGAAAGTCGCCATCTCGGCCGGCAAGACGTTGCTCGAAGGCACCGGCACTGGAGTGTGGATCCACCCCACGGGTCCGACCGGAAGCTTCCACGGAGCGCTCTACGACAGCTCCGGAAACCTCCGGTTCCTCATGGAGGGTGGGCTCACCAAGGCCCCCGGATTCGAATCGATGCAGGGCCCGCAGTTCGGGTACATGGACGGCAACCTCTACAAGGCCTCCAGGTTCGGAGCGCTCGAGCTCGTCGCCCGGGTGGAAGGACAGTGGGAGAGAGCACCGAACGAGAACGGACGCTTCCTGGCGGAGATCCTCGAAGCGATCGACATCGTCAATCCCGCCAGCCTGGGCCTCATCGAAGGTGAATTCCGTTTCCGCCCGGCCTCGGACGGCAAGGTGGCCATCGCTGATCAGAGCCTGGCCGCGAGCCCGAGCGCAGCGTTCGTGTTCGAGGACGCCGGATCCAGCGAAGCGTGGGGCGACAACGCCACCGTCGACGAGGAGGACCTGGCCGGGGAGCGCGTCCGCGCGATCGCCGCGGTTCAGTTGTACGACGACTCAGCGAACATAGTGCGCACGCGCCGTCTCAGGGCTCAGAGGGTCGCGACGAAGCTGCGGACCAGGTCCAGGCAGAGCACCCGCTCCGCCACCGACCTCGACGACAAAGCCGAGGAGCAGAGCCGCTTCCGCGCCCGTCGCCTGCGGGGCCACCGCGCCGCATCGGAGCGTAGCCGCGTCCGCCCCGGCATCCTCGCGACCGGGACCGACCAGCTCGCCCAACCCGAGCCGAGCGCCACGGACAACCCGAGAGTGGCGGACCAGCCGCCCGTCGACCGTCTCGTGGGGGTCATCCGGATGCGGTGGACGCTCTCCGTACCCTTGAATTGAGTGCCGCCCCGCGGGCGCGGATCGGGACCCATCGGTGAAGGAGGCCGGCGCCGGGCGCCGGCCTCCTTCGTCGTCCACGTGGAGCGGTAGGGTCGGCACGTCGTCTCCTGACTCCCGCCCCGCACGCGATCGGCACGGGATCTTCCCAGGCGCGCCGAACGGACCACGAATCAGGCTCGGTGTCCGCGCGGCCGTGTCGCGCGGGATCACACCGGGTCACGCGGCGCGTCACGCGGCGCCGCGCAGCTCACTCGAAGCGCCGGACGTAGCTGCCGAAGCCTTGCGTGAAGTCACAGGCGACCGTGGACGTCCACGCCACGAAGGCCCGGCCGTCGCCCGCCAGGGCCAGTCTGGGAGCGACGGCGCACGTCCCGCCGACGTCGTCGATCGCCACGGGCGCCTCCCAACCCAGACCCGCGACGTACCTGCGCGCCCAGACGCTCCTGGCGCCCGCGGGGAGCTCCTGGTCCCAGGCCGCGACGGCGTGGCCGCAGCCGTCCACGGCGATGCGCCCGTGCCGCGCCGGGCCCTCGTCCGAGGTCTCGAGCGGAGCGACGGGCCCCCACCCGGTCGCATCGAGCCGGCTCACGACCAGGTCCCCCCCGCAGCCCCAGATCGCGAAGCCGGAGCCGTCGCTGCCGAGGGCGACTTCGAGCTCTTCCAGCGGCGTGGCGCAGGGCGCGGCGCTCACCGGAACGGCCGGAAGCCACATGCCGGAGGCCGCGTCGCGCGCGCTCGCGAGCACCGAGTCCGCGTCGCTCCAGAGCACGACGGCGTCGCCCGCGTCGTTCACGGCACCGCGGCACCGCGCGATGCAACACGCCGGGTCCCAGTACACGAGCTCGGGCGCGGCCCATGCACCGGGCTCGGCCGCGTACCGACCGGCCCAGATCTCGGTCCCCCCCGCTTCCAGCCACAGGACGAGCGCGTTGCCGTGTCCGTCGGCCGCGAGGTCGGGTTCCGACGAGCCGGAGACCCCGGCGGCGAGGAGCTCCGGGCCCGACCAACCGCCCCCGAGGTCCATGCGATTCACCCAGACATCGACGCCGCCCGCGCCCAGCCACGCGGCGAACGCAACTCCGGCACCGGACCACTCGACGCGCGGCTCGGAGACGCTGGTGAGGAGCGCCGAGATCGGCTCCGCCGGACTCCACAGCCCCGTCGCCGGATCGCGGCGCGAGGCCACGATCCGATAGCTCGCCCCCCCGAGCCACCGGCACGCGACGAGCACGCCCGCCCCGCCTTCGCCGGTGGCGAGGGCGGCGGAGACGACCGTGCCGTCGCTGATCAGGGCCACGGGCGGCTGCCACCCGAACCCGGGCTCGAAGCGCGTGAATGACAGGTCGGACCAGGTGTTCGGCAGGGACAGCAACACGCCCGTCGCGCCGCCGCCGGGGTTCGCGCCCACGTCGTCGAAGAAGAGCCCATTCGCGATCAACTCCGGCGCCGTCCAGGCGCCGTCGCGCACCGTGAAGCTCGCGGACTCGGGGACGAGGGGCAGGCCGGCGAAGTTCGCGATCGCCTCCGACAACTCGAGCGTCCCCGCGCCGAGCAGGCAGTACGGCCGCGAGGGCGTGAAGGTGACGACCGCGCCGTTCACCGCGAGCGCCCCCGCGTGCGGCGTTCCGTTCACGGAGACGCGAAAGGAGGCCGCGTCGAGCGTCGCCGGATCGATCGCCTGGTCGAACGTCACGACGAGCGGTGCGGTCGGATCGACGTCCGTCGCGCCGTCGACGGGCTGGATACCCGTCACCGTCGGAGCCGAGGCACTGGCGAGGCCGCCCGATCCCCCCCCCGCGCCCCCGCACGCGAGGATCGGCGCGAGCATCGCGGCGCAGAGGACGGCGCGACCGAGGGCGGGGAAGGCTGCCTGGCCCGAGCGTTCGTGGGTGAGCGTTGGCATGGATCTCTCGCAGCGGTCGGGGGCGTCGAGCCGGTCGCGAACGCATCCGCAGCCTCCAGGCCGGAGAGGCGCGAATTCGCCGCCTTCTCGCGCGTCTTGCGCGCGCGAATCCTGCTTGTACCGGCGTCCGCTTGTACCGGCGTCCTCGAGCCGGCGTCGAGAACCAGCCTGAACTCGGCCCCCGTCCCGGAATCGAGACGGAGCGGCACGAGCCGCCGCGCCGGACCCGGGCCCCGACCCGGCCTCCCGACCTGCGCGTACGGAGCGCGCGTCACTCGGTCGCGCACGCTCCGGTGGCCTGCTAGTCCCCCAACGTCCGCCGCTTGTGGAGGCGCCGCGCGAGATCCGTGAGAGCACGGGCGCTGCGACTGCGGGCGGCGACCGAGCTCGTCAGCTCGAGCTCCTCGGCGACCTGCTCCCATGTCGCGTCGGCGTAGAAGCGCAGGAGGAGCACCTCGCGGTTGATCATCGACATCTCCTGCAGGCACTCCTCGATCGTCGCGATGTCCTCCTCCAGCGCGAGGCCCTCGAGCGGGCCGCGCAGCGGGTCCTCCGGGTCGTACACGATGTCGCCGCTCGCGTGGGAATCCTGGACGTGCCGCAAGGCGCGCTCGCGGTACCGGTCGCGCTTGAGCGCCTCCTCGTGTGCCGCCACCCTTCGGATCTGGTTCTCGGCGATCTTGCTGAGCCAGACGATGAGGCTGGACTCGTCGCGCATCTCGAACTGGTCGAAGGCGTTGACGGCGGCGATGAAGGTCTCCTGCAGGATGTCCTCGCTCTCGACGTAACGGGCCAGCTCGCGCCCGAGCCGCACGTTCACGATCCGGAGGACCCGCGGGTAGTAGCGCTCGAACAGGCGGTCGAGGGCGCTGAAGTCACCTCCTTGCGCCTTGCGGACGAGCTCGATCGAGACCGATGCATTACCAGGTGTCGTCGCCATCGCGAGAATCGGCGGTCCTCCCCGGCCGCGCTCCCAATGACAGCGCTGAACGGATCATGGCCTCCAGGATGCCGGTGTTCGCACCGTGATCGGCAGGATTTCTCGAGAGAATAGTCACTCTGGGGGTCAGGATTCCGCCTGTTCCGAGCGGCGGAGAGCCGCCCCGTCGTCGTCCGCGATCGCTCGCGGGCGAAGCCTTGGAGCTCGACACGTCTTGCGAGCGTGGTCGCGCAGGTCACCTTCGGCGGCCCGCTCGAGTGAGCGACGCCGTCCCGCTCACTCCGGCTCGATCGTCGCCGTGAGCGGGAACCCGCGCGGCCGCGCGAGGGACCGGACCTGCTCGACGTACAACTCGGCCCGCTCCCGATTCGTCACGGTGATGAGCGCGGATCCGGTGCGGTGGATCTCGTGCGTGAGCCGCGCGGCCTCCGCGTGGTCCTTGTGAAACAGCGTCACGAGCAACTGGATCACGAAGTCGAACGTGCTGACGTCGTCGTTGAGGAGCAGGACCTTCCAACGGGGACTCAGCCGCGTCCTGGTCTCCTCCAGGACCTCGGGCTCGAGCACGGGTGCGTCCGCGGGCATGCCCCGATCCTATCCGGGATGAGGGTCGGGAGCCCGCGCCACGCCTCACCCAGCCTCCTGGGCGACCGAAGCCAGGCGCCCGAGACCGCCCACGGGCACGAAGCTCGAAAAGCGCCCCCCACATATACCGAATTGCAATTCCGAACCTACGGACGAGCAAGGACTTACGAACGCTTCTCAGCCCTGGGACCGAGCGTGCTTGTCGCCCATCCCGCGAACTGCCCTCTTGCCTCCGAGTTCGTTGACCCGCCGGTCGCAAAGGAGGCCCCATGCACACCTTGGCGTTCGTGAACCAGAAGGGTGGTTGTGGCAAGACGACGGCCGCCGTGAACCTGGCGGGCGCGTTGGCGGGGGGCGCCGCACGGGTGCTGCTGGTCGACCTCGATCCGCAGGCGCACGCCACGCTGGCGCTCGGGTGCGCCATCGAGGACGAGCCGACGGTCACGGACGTGCTCGCCGGCGACCGGCCCATCGACGAGGTCGTACAGCGGGTCGCCGGGGAGATCACCCTGCTACCCGCGACGGAGCGACTCGCCGAGTTCGAGGAGACCGCCGCGCGCATGATCGGTCCGGAGCGACGCCTCCGGGCAGCGCTCGAGCGCGTCGCTCCATTGTATGACTTCGCGATTCTCGATTGTTCGCCCCGCGCCGACGGTGTGCTCGCCGCGAACGCGTTGCGGGCGGCGGACACGGCCGTGCTCATCGTCGAGTGCGGTACCTTCGCGCTGCAAGGCGCCCTGAAAACCCTCGGAGTCCTCGCGGAGGTCGGCGAGCGCGACGCGCACACCTTCGAGACCCTCGTCCTCGCCACGCTCATGGACCGCCGCACGCGGTTCGCCCGCGAGCTCCTGATCGCCATTCAGGCCCGGTTCGGCGAGCGGATGTTCGACACCGCGATCCAAACCAGCGTCCGCCTGCGCGAAGCCGCGGCGGCGGGGGTCCCGGTCCAGGTCCTCGACCCCGAGTGCCGCTCCGCCCAGGAGTTCGTCTTTCTGGCGGACGAGGTGCGCGAGCTCGCCGTTCGGTCGCGCCCCCCGGCGCTCACCGCCACCGACCCCTTCAGCCCAGCCGAGTCCCCCATTCCGTCACGGAGCTTCGAGCCCGCCCAATCCACGAGGTGACCCATGGACGCCTTCGCGCTCCTCTGTAACCTGCACGGCAACGGCCCCCTCACGCTCCGGCGCCTGCGCCGCGCCGGACTCCACACCCTCGAAGAGGTCGCGAGCCTGCCGCCCGAGCAACTGGCGCGGGTCATGGCGGGACCGCAAAGCCTGGCGCTCCGCTTCGCGAGCGAGGCGCGCGAGCTCTCGCGCCGCGTCGCGCTCGAGCCCCTCGAGAGCGAGGACGAGCCCGGCGCCGCGGCCCCGGCGCGAACACCCGCGCGGGCGCCCGCGAGCTCCGGCGCCGTGCCCGAGCGCGCAGTCTCCATTCGACCGCGCGAATCGGTGCCCGCGCAGGCGTCCGAGCCCACACTCGCTCCCGGACCGCCGGCTCCCGACCTGAACCTGGCCCGGGGCGACGCGCTCCTCGCGCCCGGCCTGATCGAAGGCCTCGACCGGTCGCTGTGCGAGCGCCTCGTCGCACAGGGCGTCCGCACGCTCGAGACGCTCCACGCGATGACCGAGCTCTCCTTCGCTCGCGCGGTGGGGATCCCCTACACGAAGCTGATCGAGCTTCAGTACCAGGCGCGCCGCCAGGGTCGCGACGTCCTCGTGCCGGCCGCGCCACCCCAGTCGCGGCGCGGGACCTTTCCACGCGTCCCCTCGCTCCCCGCCGGGCCCGCGCTCCCCGCCGGGCCCGCGCTCCCGGCGGCGCGGAACGAACCTCACACGAGCGAGGTGTCCGGCCCGTTCGTCTGAGGGACTCCGAACCCGCTCGTGTCGCCGACACGGGCGTCGATCCCCGAGAGATCATCAGAGAGACAGAGAGCTTGAGCATGACAACCATGAAGACCCTTACAGGCAACCTGTTCTTCGTTTCCGGTTTGTCGAACGGCCGCGAGGTCTTCCTCGGCAAGGCCATCGACGAGCCGTTCGAAGACATGCTGACCCTGGAGGGCAAGACGATCGGATTCACTCCGCAGGGAATCATGGTCGTCCGGCCCTTCACGACGCTGGTCAGCTTCCCATGGCGCGATCCGAACACGCCCATTCAACAGCTCACGGACGCAGGCGCCATCCACGAGGCGCAGGCACTCATGGGCGCCGCCCTGAGCCAGATCCAGCGGACGACGCATCCGCTGATCTGGCGCTGGGTCGAGAGCGCGGTGCGGCGCGAGCTCGCCCCGGGCGTTCCGGGCGGGATTCCGCCGATGCGGTCCGGGCTCACGCCCGCGAACCCGTTCCAGACGTTCTACGAGGGCTTCAAGTCGAGCGCCGAGCAGTTCCGGCGCGCCCTGTTCCTGTCACCGCAGGTGACGACGACCCGCGAGCTCGACAAGCTCACGGCCCTCGACGGCGACCTGGTCATCGAGATCGGCAAGGTCACGAACCAGATCGCGGTCAGCTTCAACCAGGTGGTCGCCCGTGAGAACGAGCTCAAGGTCTACCTCGACACACTCCAGGGCGGCACCCTGGGGATGCCGCCGACGGGCCTCGTCGGCGGTTGGGTATTCCTCGTCAACCGGCTGCAGATGGCGAAGAACTGGGCGCGCCGCTACGGCAAGACGCCGTTCGTGCGCGAGATCAACGACATCATCAAGAACGGCATCACCGGTCTCAACGAGATCATCCTCGAGCACTGCAGCGCGCTCGACACCCTGATCGCGGAGACCTTCAGCCAGTACGGCATCACCTACGAGCTCCACGGGGAGATCTCGCCGTTCGCAAGCTACACGCTGCCCCACGCGGGCGCCGTGGATTCCATCGAGGCCGCCGCGGCCCCGATGACGGCGGTCCTGGCAGGGCTGCCGACCTGAGCCGCGCGCCGCATCGCAAGCGGCGCACGACACGCGATGCCAGGGAGGGCGGGGCGACGTGCCTCGCCCTTCTTCGTGTCGGGATCCAGGCCTGAGGAGCGGGCTTCCACCCGCTCCTGCGTGGCGAGGGTGACAGGGTTCAGCGCGCGCTGAACCTCGCCGTCGTCGACGAGCCGGCGCAGGCCGGGGAGATCATCCACGACGCGATCGGGGCGGGCCGGGCACACCGGCCCCCGGATCACCCCATGCCGGCGCTCGCGACGGCCAGGTGCGGCCGATGCCCGATGACCCAGGACCGGCACGATGGACGCCGGACGGGCCTCCGCCGCCTCACTTCTTCGCAGGCGCCAGGCGCTCTGTTGCGAAGTGGCGCCACAGCACAGCGGTCCCCGCGGAGGCCCCGAGCCCGAGCGTGCCGGTGAGCGTCTCCGTCTCGAAGGGCTGGTCGAGCGCGAGCTCTCCACCCAGAAAGACGCGGACACGACCGTCCGCCACGGCGATGCGAAAAGCGCACGTCGCGCCCACCGCGACACCGGCCTCTTCGGCGGCGCCAAGCTCGAGCACGCCGAAGTTCCAGCCCCGCCCGGTGCGCACGATCTGGGCCTGCCTCAGCCTGATTCCGTAGCCCGCCTCGAACTCCACGTAGGCGTAGTTCTCCTGGCGGCCCCCTTCGCTCGCCCACTGGCCGAGGAGCACCCGCGCGCACGGCATCCGTTCGCCCGCGACGATCTCCAGCTCGCCCGAGACGGCGAAGCTCGCTCCGTTGTCGGTGCCCCGAAGCTCGATGGCCCGAGGCTCCGCGTCCGCGCGCCAGGCCGCCGCATCCGTGCGGCGGAAAGCGAGCTGCAGCCAGTCGTCTCCGAACGAGGAGAGGCTGCGCGTGGAGACGCGCCACTCCGGTGCGAGCGACCGCAGGAAAGCGTGGAACTCCTCCTCGAGCGCCGCCGTCCCATCGGGCGCGAGGCGGTCCGCGAGTACGAGCGGCAGGCGTGACGCCACGTCCGCGCCGGGCAGGGCCCCGAGCTCGCGCAGGACATCGATCACTGCCGCGCGGCGCGTCCGCATGAGGAAGTCGACGAACGTCCACGCGAGCGCATAGCGCTGACCCTCGGACATCGCGGCGAGGTCATCGGCGAAGATCCGCTCGACGCCGGGGAGGGTGCCCGATGCGAGCATGCCCTGCACCGCCTGGATGTCCGTGGCCGTGATGGGCTCCGCCTCCCGCCCGCGGCTCCAGCCGTTCGCGCGCATCACCTCGTCCGCGACCCAGTTCGCGAGCCCTTCCGCGAGCCACTCCGGGTGCGCGCGGTAGTTCGCCATCGCGTGGTAGCACACGAGGTGCGTCGCCTCGTGCAGGAGGAGCCGGCGGGTGAGGGCGGGCAGGCCGATGCGCTCGAGCACCGCGTCCGAACACTCGGGCTGGACGGCGATGTAGGTCTTGCGCGTCTCCCAGCTCGTGAACGCCAGGTTGTTCCGGAAGCGCCCCCCCGTCACCACGCGCTCGACTGCGCGGTAGTTCTCGGGGTTGCGAAACAACTGGATCGGATAGGGCCGCTCGGGGGGCACCGCGGCGCCGAACAGCGCGGAGGCGAGCGGCCAGGCGGCCTCCGCCGCGGCGAGCGCGAGCTCGCCGGCACGATCGTCGCCGAACCGGCACGTGACCTCGAAGACGGCGCCGGTCCGCAGGACCGGAAGCGGCGCGTCGTTCCTGCCGGCGACCTGCGCGAAGGCCGGAGCGACGAGGCACGTGAAGACAAGGAGTCGCATGGGACGCTGAGTCCAGACTAGTCGACATCACCGTCGGCGTCACCGATTCAACGTCCTCATGAATAATGCGGGCTAGCAGCCCGTTGAAAAACGCCCTACTGCGACTTCGCCCTCTCCGCCGCAGCTGCGCCCTTCTCGTCGATCCGTGCTCGACGGCCCTACAGGGCCGTCTCCGCCGTCTCGACTTCGTCCTCCTTGCTGCAACGAAGATGGCTTCGTCTCGCTACGGGCCTTTTTCAACGGATGGCTAGGGGACTCGTGCCTGGGGCAAGGGCTCGCGCGGCTCCTCGAGCAGGAGATACAAGAGATTATCGATGAAGGCCGGAGCCTGCGTGAGCCCGAGATGGTCCTCGAAGAGGAAGAGCACGTGCGCCCAGTCGATCGGCGAGACGAGTCGCGGCGTCCAGACGCCGCCCACGCGCTCGTCGCCGAGCGCGCTCGAGCGGAGCACCGTCCCATCGCCCGGCCGCGGCTCCGTGAGCCGGACCGCGCCCGTCTCCGTGTCGACGGCCAGTCGGGACGGCGTCGCGACCGCGTCCCCCACGACGAGGTGCAGCTCCGTGCCTTCGGGCGGGCGCGCGGGACGGTCGAGGGCCGCGTGGAACTGGCGCGCGCGGGCGAGGCACTTCGCGAGGTGATCGGCGGCGATGCGTCGGCGCTCGGCCGCTGACGGGACGTCCGCGAGCAGCTCCGCCAGGGCGTCCGCCTGGTCCGGGTCGACGAGGCCCCAGCCGAACCGCTCCCAGAGCGCGGGGTCGAACAGGTCCAGGGCCGACCGCTCCGAATCCTCGGTATCCTCCGCATCGACGAGCACGCCGTGGCGCACGCGCGGCAGGAGCTGGTAGAGGGCGGGGAACGTGCCGAGGATCGCCGGCGAGTAGCGCGGCAGGAAGAACGCGAACTTCACGCCCTCCACGAGCTCGCGCAGGGTCTCCGCCGAACCGGAGTTGGGCGTACCCACGAGCACCGCGCGCTCGACACGCTGCGCCCCGGCCCACGTGAGCTCGGGCAGCGACCCGTCCTCCGGCAACGGGGTCCCGCCGTAGCGCAGGAAGTACCGCAGCAGGAGGCCGCCCATCGAGTGGCAGACAAAGTCGAACCGGATCTCCCCGCGCTCGATCCCGTAGCGCGCCTTCGTCTCGCGGCGCACGTACTCCGCCTTCTCGTCGAGGAACTCATCGAGCAGCCGCGCGTTCTCGGACAGATCGCGGCGCCAGTCGAACGCGAACTGAAAACAGGTGAAGTGTTCGTCGCCATAATCGATCTCGGACCCGAGGCTCTCGTCGCGGTAGCCGCCGACGCCGAGCGCCGAGAGGATGTGCACGTAGGCCGCGAGGTTGACCGGCAGGCCGAACAGGTTGATCTCCAGGCTCTCGAGCGCCCCGTCGGCGTAGACGTCGTCGACGAGCTCGGTGAGTGGCGCCCCCGCGCGCATCGGGAGGGCGATCAGCCGGGCCCCATCGGCGCGTCCCGGGTTCGCGTAGTCGCCGGTGAACGCGCCCCATACGCGCCGGCCCGTCCCCCGCTGCCGGAGGCTCGAGCCGAGGACGCCCGGGATCATGACGACGGGGTTGCGCCGGTCGTGCGCGCTCCGCGCGAGGGCGTCGTAGAGCTCGCCGAGATCGGGGGGCGCCGGCCGGCTGGCGCACGCCGCGGCCAGCAGGACGGCGCCGAGGGCGATGGGCGTGGACGCGGCGTGGGGCATGGGCCCCATCATGCCAGGCGGGCGGGCCGGAATTCCTTCCCCTCCGAGCGGGAATCGGGCCCCCAACGATCCCCGCGATCGGCCGTAGGGGGTGAGCCATACGAGCCCCGAGCTCGCGCGCTACCGCGCTCCCCCCTGACTTGCGCCCGAACTCACGCCCGAAGGGCCTTGCCTGGATCGAGGTCCGACGCAAGAATCTCTGCCCCATTCCCGGACCCTGGGCCCACGGAGGCGGCGCTGCGCCGCAGTCCGGGCAATTCGCCCGCGACCACGCCCGAGGGAGTCCCCTTCCGCTCCAGCCATGATCGAGATCAGGAACCTAACGAAGAAATTCGGCCCCTTCACGGCCGTCGACGACATCAGCTTCACCGTAGAGCAGGGCGAAGTGTTGGGCTTCCTCGGCCCCAACGGGGCGGGCAAGTCCACGACGATGAAGATGCTGACCGGCTTCCTCGCCCCCACGCACGGAACCGCGATCGTCTGTGGGCACGACGTCCGCACGGAACCGCGCGCCGTCAAGGCGAACATCGGGTACCTGCCCGAAGGCGCGCCCCTCTACCCCGACATGACGCCGCTCTCGCTCTTGCGGTTCGTCGCGGAGATCCGCGGGTACAGCGGCACTCGGCGCAATCAGCGGATCGACGAGGTGGTCGCGCTCGTGCACCTCGAGAGTGTCCTCCACCAAAGGATCGAGACCCTGTCCAAGGGCTTCAAGCGCCGCGTGGGGCTCGCCCAGGCCATCCTGCACGACCCGGAGGTGCTCATTCTCGACGAGCCCACGGACGGGCTGGACCCCAACCAGAAGCACGACGTGCGCGCGCTCATCAAGCAGATGGCCCCGGGCAAGGTCATCGTACTCTCGACGCACATCCTGGAAGAGGTCGAACAGGTGTGCACGCGGGCGATCATCATCGCGGAGGGGCGCCTGTGCTTCGACGGCACGCCAGAAGAGTTCCGCTCCGAGTCGCGCCATCACCACGCGGTCTCGCTGACGGTCAAGACCGAGACGGCGCCCGACGCGGCGCAGGCACTCGAGAGTCTCGAGAGTGTCGCCACGGTCGAAGTGCTGCCGAGCGCCAACGGCACGTCCAGCTTCATGCTCTTCCCGCGCGAGAACGCATCGCTCGTGCGCGACGTGAACCGGTTCGTCCACGACAAGGGCTGGGAGCTCGAGCACCTGCACGTGGAGCAGGGCCGACTCGACGACGTGTTCCGCGAGATCACGCAAGGGGCGGCCTCCACCGTCTGAGGAAGGTTTCCATGAAGCAAACGTGGATCGTATTCAAGCGCGAGCTGGGCGGGTACTTCGCCACTCCGGTCGCGTACGTGTTCCTGGTCGTCTACCTGATCCTCTCGGGGGTCTTCACCTGGTACATCGGCGGCTTCTACGAGCGCGACCAGGCGGACCTGCAGACGTTCTTCCTCTACCACCCCTGGCTGTACCTCGCGCTCATCCCCGCGCTCTCCATGCGCATGTGGGCCGAGGAGCGCCGCAGCGGGACGATCGAGCTCCTGCTCACACTGCCCATAGAGATGGCGCATGCCGTAGTCGGCAAGTTCCTCGCCGCGTGGTGCTTCGTGGGTGTCGCGCTGGCCCTGACGACCACCGAGTGGCTCACGGTGAACTACCTCGGCGAGCCCGACAACGGCATCATCGTGGCCGGCTACGTCGGCAGCATGCTCATGGCGGGCGGCTTCCTCGCGATCGGGTCGTGCATCTCGGCCCTGACCAAGAATCAGGTCATCGCTTTCGTGATCACGGTCGTGGCCTGCCTCGGCTTCATCCTGTCGGGCTTCCCAGCGGTCCTCGACATGTTCCAGTGGGCGCCCGAATTCCTGATCGAAGCGACGCGCTCGTTCAGCTTCCTGACGCACTTCGCGGCGATCACGCGCGGCGTGATCGATGCCCGCGACCTCGTATTCTTCACGAGCCTGATCGTGTTCTTCCTGTACATCAACGCCGTCTTCGTCGACCTCAAGAAAGCCGACTGACCTTCATGAGCAAGAAGCTACTCTCGACGACGGGTATCGCGCTCGCCGTGGCGCTCTTCCTCGCCGTGAACATCGTGTCCGGCACGGCGCTCCGGTTCTTGCGGGTCGACCTCACGGAGAACGACCTGTACACGCTCTCCGAGGGGACCAAGAACATCCTCGCCGACCTCGAGGAGCCCATCACCCTCCGGTTCTACGTCTCGAAGGACCTGATCGGCGAGCTGCCCCAGCTCGTCTCCTATTCAAAACGGGTCCAGGAGCTGCTCGAGGAATACGCCGCGGCATCCAGCAAGCTCACGGTCGAGGTCATCGAGCCCGACCCGTACTCCGAGGAGGAGGACCGCGCCGTGGGCTTCGGCCTGAGGAGCGCCCAGATCAACACGGCGGGCGACCGGATCTTCTTCGGCCTGGCGGCCACGAACAGCGTCGACGACGAGCAGACGATCCCCTTCTTCGACACGCGCCGCGAGGAGTTCCTCGAGTACGACATCACCGAGATCGTCCACAACCTCTCGCTCTCGAAGCGGCCGGTCGTCGGCATCCTCTCCACGCTACCCCTGCGCGGCTTCACCCCCGATCCGCGCCAACGGCCCCAGCGTTGGGTCATCCTCCAGCAGATCGAGCAGGTCTTCGACATCCGCCACCTCGAGCCGGGGGCGATGGCGGAGGTTCCCGAGGAGATCGACGTGCTGATGATCGTGCACCCCAAGAGCTTCTCGAACGCGACGCTGTTCGCGATCGATCAGTTCGTGCTCGGCGGAGGCAACGTGCTCGCGTTCGTCGATGGGTTCTGCGAAGCCGACCCCGAGGCGGCGAGGTCCCAGAATCCGATGATGGCCAACCGGAGGTCCCAGTTCGATACCCTGCTCGCGACGTGGGGCCTCGAGCTCGAACAGTCGAAGCTCGCCGGCGACCTCCAGTCCGCGATGCGCGTCGGATTGCAGGGGGGGGCGGTCGACTTCCCCCTGTACATGATGCTCCGCAAGGAACGGCTCGCCGCGGCGGACTTCGTCACCGGCGACCTCGCCGTCATCGCGATGCGCTCGCCCGGAATCCTGGAGTCACTCGGGCTCGAGGGCGTCACCGTCGAGCCGCTGATCACGACTTCGACGGAGAGCATGGCGATCGACACGTTCCGGATGCAGTTCCAGCCCGATCCCGAGGGCATCTTGAACGACTTCGTCCCCTCCGGGCGGGAGCTCACCCTCGCGGTGCGCGTGAACGGCATCCTGCACACCGCGTTCCCAGACGGAGATCCGTCGAAACCGATACCGGAGCCGGAGAGCGCCGAGGCGGACGATTCCGAGGCCGGTGACGACTCCGAGAACACCGACGATTCCGAGGACGGTGACGACACCGAGAACACCGACGATTCCGAGGCCGGTGACGACACCGAGAACACCGAGGATTCCGAGGACGGTGACGACACCGAGAACACCGAGGATTCCGAGGACGCGGATGAGGCGGAGCCCGCCGAGGAATGGCTCACCGAGTCGGCCGAGCCGGCCAACCTGATCGTCGTGGCCGACGCGGACATGCTTCAGGACGCGGTGTGGGCGCGTGTCAGCAACTTCCTCGGCGCAATCATGATCTCCCCCATCGCCGACAACGGCGACTTCGTGGTCAACGCCCTCGACAACCTCTGCGGGAGCAACGACCTGATCAGCCTCCGCAGCCGAGGTCAGTATCAGCGCCCGTTCGACAAGAAGATCGAGCTCGAGCGCGAAGCGGACGCGAAGTACCGCGAGGAGGAGACGTTGCTCGAAGCGGAGCTGCGCGAGACGGAACGGAAGCTCAACGAGCTCCAGTCGGAAGGCGCGGACAGTCCGGGTCTCCTGATCCTGACCCCCGAACAACAGGCCGAGATCGCCAACTTCCGCGAAGCCCAGGCCGAAACGCGCAAGAAGCTGCGCAAGGTGAAGAACGACCTTCGCAAGGACATCGAGTCCTTGGGTTCGTCGCTCAAGTTCGCGAACATCGGACTCATCCCCATCCTGATCCTCTTGGGCGGCATCGTCGTCGTCAGCACGCGCGCGCGGAGGCGAAAATGATTCCCAGAATGTACGTGGGCATGGGCCTGGCCCTGGTCACGCTCGGCGTGGTCGGCGTGGTCCTCGTCCAGAACCGCGAGAACGCGACCGCGGCCGCCGGCGGCGGCGGGCTGCTCTTCCCCGGGTTCGAGAGCACGATCAACGAGGTCGCCGCGGTCACGATCGAGTCCGCCGACGGCGCCTTCACCGTCACCCGGGACGCGGACGGCGGCTGGGGCATGGTCGAGAAGGGTGGTTACCCCGCCGACGTGAGCAAGGTCAGGAAGCTCCTGTTCGCGCTCAAGGACGCCAGGGCGATCGAGGAGAAGACGTCCGATCCGGCGCGCTACGACAAGCTCGGCGTCGAGGGCGTCGCGGCGCCGGAGTCGAAATCCAGTGAGATCACCGTCACGGACGCGAGCGGCCGGGAGCTCGCGGTGCTCGTCCTGGGCAAGCTGCGCCCGGCGCAGGGTGGTTCGCGCACGAGCACCTACTACGTGCGCAAGCCCGGCGAGGCCGCGGCCTGGCTGGCCGAGGGCAACCTCACCGTCGACAAGACGCAGAAGGGCTGGCTCGAGAAGGACATCGTCGACCTCGACCGCGAGCGGGTCCGCGCCGTGCGCATCACGCACCTCGACGGCGAGGTCGTGTACGTCCGCAAGCCGGACGAGACGGCGACGGACTTCGAGATCGTCGAGATGCCCGAGGGCAAGGTGCCGACGTACGCCAGCGTGGCGAACAGCCTCTCGTCGGGGCTGGCGCGCCTCACGATGGACGACGTCGTGCCCGCTTCCGAGCACGAGTTCGGCAACCCGCCCGAAGCCGTCTGCACATTCTGGACGTTCGACGGTTTGAAGATCACTGTGACGAGCGAGCAGAAGGACGACACCTTCTACGTCCGCGTCGAGGCCGCCTACGATGAATCGGGCCCGCCGGGTGCCCCCGCCCTCACGCCGCCGGAGCCGGATGGCGATGATGGCGATGAGGGCGATGAGGGCGAAGAGGCCGCGGAGCCCGAGGACGACGGCTTCTCGCCCGATGAAGTGAAGGCGGAGGTCGCCGAGTTGAACGCAAAGCTCGGCGGGTGGGTGTACGTCCTGCCGTCCTGGAAGAAGTCCACGTTCATGAAGCGCCTGGACGAGATGGTGAAGGACGCCCCCGAGCCCGAGCCCGAGGACGAGGACGAGGAGGCCGAGGTGGTGCCCGAGATCTCCGACCCGTTCCCCCCGCCGCCGCCCGTCGATGAGATCGAGGGTGACGCGGGCGGTGAGACGGACGATGGCAGTGGCGACGACAGCGGCCGCGACGACAGCGACGATATCGGCGATCACGACGGCAGCGGCGATCACGACGGCGACGACGGCGATGATGACGGCGACGACGGCGACGATGACGACGGCGGCGACGGCGACGAC
>SMVB01009517.1_pt1 | contig 18508 bp, 18 predicted proteins | sample 2456461 | NCBI WGS metagenome assembly SMVB01 (sample SAMN11095934, study PRJNA526329) | marine sediment metagenome | biome: Marine sediment; feature: Surficial sediment; material: Deep marine sediment; isolation source: Hadal surficial sediment | place: Pacific Ocean | collected 2014-05 | depth...
GTCGTCGAGCAGGCGTTCGATGCGCTTGCCGAACTCCGGGCCGAGGGCGATGGGCCCTTGGATGGAGGCGGCGGTGAGGAAGGGGAGCACGGAATCGAAGTCGCTGTCGGTCGCGGAGTCGTCCTCGCCAGGTGCCGGCCAGAGGCCGCGGCGATGTAGCCGGCGCAGGATGCGGGCGGCGATGGTATGGAGCAGGCGGGCGATGTCCTGTTGTTCGAGCTGCGGGGCGGGGTGGAAGACCGCGGGGGCGAATGGGCTGGAGGCGGTGTACACGCCGTCCAACACGAGCGAGTGGGGCGCGGCCAGCACGACCAACGATACGCTTCGCTTTCAGGTCAGCGGCGCCGCCTTCAATCTCAGCAACCGGTACCGCGTCGTCTGGACTCCCCGAGGGCTCACGGGCTCGCGGAATTATTCGAGATGCTTTGCCCCTCTTGAACCGATCCCGCGCTTTGTCCGGTGCGCTCGATCTATCGAGCGATGCCTGATCAACTCGAAGCACTGAGGAGCAGACGATGAAGAAGGTCAACCGACAGATATTGTGGACCTTGGCATTCTGCGCGCTATTCGTTCCAGCGATCGTGCAGGCCAGCGCCGGTGGCAATGGGAATGGACAGGGCAATGGTCACGGTGGCGGGGGAGGACGTGGCGGCGGCGGCGGAGGTGCTGCCTCGGCGCCGGTCATCGCCTTCGTCCACGGTGGCTGGTTTGGCGAGCTGGTGGTCATGGACGCCGATGGAGGCAACAAGACGCAGCTCACGGACTTCCTCATCTCACGGCCGACATGGTCGCCGGACGCTTCGGAGATCGTCTTCGAGGGCTATGCGAATTCGGGGCTGCCAGGCGGATTGGGCGTGTATGCGATCGCTCCCGACGGCAGCGGGATGCGGCAGATCGCGACCAAGCAAGGGTTGCCGACCTCGGGAGCCGCATGGTCGCCGGTACCGACCGTCGACGGGACGAGTCGCATTGCCTTCTGCGACACGCTCCCCGGAGACAGCGGTGGAAGCCTCTTCCTGGTTCGGCCGGACGGCTCGGACGTGCTTCGGCTGACCTTCGACGCAGGCGACAAGTACCCGAGCTGGTCTCCGGACGGGACGCGCATCGCCGTTCAGCGAGCCGCGGACATCCAGATCATCGAACTGAGCGCTGCGACGGGGAGCCTTGGGAGCGCGAGCTCGACGAGCCTGGGCGTTTCGATGAACGTGGCCGCGCCACAGTGGTCGAAGACCTCGGACCTGATCGCCTTCGGGGCCTCTCCCCTCGGAGGGGGCGAGTCGGACATCTGGACCATCGATGCTCAGTCCGGCTTCACCAACAACGTGACGAACGATCCTGTGATCTCGTTCATGGCCCCGTCCTTCTCGGCCGATGACACGCAGATCGTGATGGCGTCGAATGCGAGCGGTCACCGCCTCACCATCCACGTCGTGGATGCGACAGGCGGCAATCTACAGAACCTGGGTGGGGGCGGCCGCCTGGGGCGCGGGCATCACAACCACCCGACTTGGAAGAACCCGTGATTGGAGGCCGAAAGCTTGGCGAGAGAACTCCCCCTCCCCCGATTGCGGGGGAGGGGGAGCATGCACTACATCTCCCAGGTCCACTCGGGGCCGTCCGAGAGGTTGAAGAAGAACTCCCGGTCGTCTTGAGTCTCGATGAAGCCCAGAAGTTCCTGGTGAGTCACCTCGCCGCGAAGTCGTGCGTCGGTCCCGGAAACTTCAGGATCGCGCCCGGCTTCGCGCGCGGCCGGGCGGACTCGCGCAGTGGCTCGGTCACCTCGTTCAAGAGCTCGCAGACGTCCTGGAACTCGTCACCGGCGCGGATCTGGCAGCCCTCGGTCCGATTGCCGGCGGCGACCTCGGTGAGGAACTCGCGGAACCGATACACGGGTCCGACGATCCGGAACATGGAACGGATCCCGAGGCCGAGGGTCACGGGGACGAGCAGCGCGAAGGTGATCAGGCCACTCGCCGCGACGATATGGGGGATTCGGCCGGCGAGTTGCTCTCCGGCGGAGGGCATGCTCGCGGCGACGCGGTCCAGTACGAAGTACAACACCGTGACCTGCAGGAGCACGGCCGCCGCCGCGGTGGAGAGGAACAGCAGCGCGAACCGCTTCTGCAGCTTCGGGTCGATGAGCTTCTGCTTACGTTCACTCACTTGTGCACTACGTGGGGCTCGCGGTCCCACGGGAGCCCCCTGGGCACGGTCAACGCCGGGGCGGGCGTCGGATCGGCGGGGGACGGCGGGTGGGGCCGGTCCCGGTCCCATCGGATGGAGGCATCGGCGGTTCTGAGTCGAACCCGGAGAATGCCCGGTCGGAGCGGCACGCCCAGGGCGTCCGGAAGGGATTTCAGGGCTGTGGGCGGGGCCCGAGAAACCTCTCGTTTACGGTAGGGTTATGGGCCCGGGGGCCGTTTCGGGCGATATACTTGATCGACCCGACCCCCCGATTCGACCTCTAGCTCGGACCCGACCGGTTCTTCTCGGCCTGGAGCTCGGACCCGATCGCCTCGAGGGGGGCGCCCAGGCACCACACCGCGACCCGCATCGATTGACTCCATGAAAGTCCTGTTCATCAATGAGTATCTGCCCCAGGAGATGCTCGGGCTCATGTGGCTCTCGCGCGCCATCAAGGACGCCGGCCACGAAGCGAAGTGCCTCCTCCTGCCCGACAAGAACTGGCTGAAGAAGCTCCGAGACGCCGCCCCCGACGTCGTGTGCTACTCGGTGACGACCGGCATGCACCTCTACTTCATGGACATCAACCGGAAGGTGAAGGCGGTCCTGCCGAACGTGATCTCGATCATGGGGAACGCACACCCGACGTTCTCCCCCGAGGTGCTCGAGTTGAACCCGGAGCTCGACGTCATCTGCCGCGGCGAGGGCGAGGAGGCCATCGTCGAGTTCCTGAACAAGTTCGAGGCCGGCGAGGACTACACGGACGTGCTGAACATGTGGTTCCGCGACCGCGAGACCGGCGAGATCATCAAGAACGGGCAGCGTCCGCCCATCCAGGACCTCGATTCGCTCGGCTTCCCCGACCGCGACATCCTGTACGAGGTGGCGCCGCTCTACGCGAACTCCGACCGCAAGGTGTTCGTCACCCAGCGCGGCTGTCCCATGAATTGTTCCTTCTGCTTCCACCACGCGTTGAAGAAGAAGGTGATGGCAGCGACGAACGCGAAGTACGTCCGCAAGCGCTCGGTCGACCACGTCATCGCGGAGATCAACGACGTCCGCAAGCGCTACCCGCTGAAGTTCGTTCACTTCCTGGATGACATCTTCAATCTCTCCGGGAAGTGGCTCGACGAGTTCTGCGAGAAGTACCCGAAGGAGGTCGGGCTGCCCTTCGACGTCATCCTCATGGCCAACATGACGAAGGAGCGACACATCCGGCTCCTGAAGCAGGCCGGTTGCGTCTACGCCCGCATCGCCTTCGAGTCGGCGAACGAGCACATCCGCAACGTCGTGTTCAAGAAGAACACGACGCTCAAGCAACTGCGCGACTCGGCCGGGTGGATCAACAAGTACGGCATCCGGCTCGGTTCCCTGAACATGCTGGGAGGACCCGGCGCCTCGCTCGAGGACGAGCTGGAGACGGTGCGGCTGAACATCGAGTGCAAGGTCGACCACCCGCTCGTCTCGATCATGCAGCCGTATCCCATGTTCGACATCGAGGAGATGACGAAGGAAATGGGCTACGCCGTCGCCGCGTACGACGACTTCCCGGTCAAGTTCAACCGGACCAGCTCGATCGAGTTCGAGAACAAGCGCGAGATCGAGAACCTGCACAAGCTGTTCCCGATCGTCGTCCGCTTTCCCTTCCTGATGCCCGCGGTGAAGCCCCTCATCCGGCTCAGGTTCATGAGCAAGGTGTACCTGGTCATGTACATGCTCTTCAGCGAATGGATGGTCGCCGAGCAGACCAAGCTGTACGCCAGCGCCCAGGGGCTCTCCGGCCCGCGCTACTGGGCCTGGGTGGACTTCACGCGCCGCGTGTTCACGAAGGGCACGTTGCGGATCTACGAGAACGTATTCGGCAAGGTCGCGCACAAGATGGCGCTCTCGTTGCAGATGGGCGACGAGCGCGTGATCGCCCACATGGACTGAGGGCCCGCACGGCCTATCATCTGTACGGTTCCACGCGCCGCGTGGACCGGCCATGAGAATCGCCGAGCGTAGACGCCTGCCGCGCAAGCTGCTCGTCGCGCTGTTCGCGCTGGCGCTGTCGCTGCTCGCAGCGGAGTGGACCGTCGGGCGCGTCTTCCCGGTCGGGTCGCTCCTCTTCCGGCTCGACGACGAACTCCTCTACGCGCCGATCCCCGGATCGCGCAACGTGACTCTGATGGACGAGGCACTCGGCGGCGCCCGGATCCTCGTGGAGCTCAACGAACAGGGGTTCCGGGGGCGCCCGGTCGGTGCGCGCCCCCCCGCCGATAGCGACGAGCGCGGGATCCGGATCGTCGTGTACGGGGACTCGTTCGTCCTCGCTGAGAACGTCCCGCTGGAGGAGACCTTCGTCGTGCGGCTGGGTGCCCACCTCGCGGCGCGGCTCGGTGCGAATGTCGAGGTGGTGAACGCCGGTGTCACGGGCTACGGCCCCGACCAGGTGTGCCTGAAGCTCGAACGGGAAGTGGATGCGCTCGACCCGGACCTCGTCGTCATCGTCCTGTGTGCGAGCAACGACTTCGGGGATCTCCTGCGGAACAAGCTGTTCCGAATCGATGAGACAGGGCGTCTCGTCGCGGCCCCCCACGTCCTCACCGAGGCGCTTCGCGACTCGTTCGCCGAGCGCGTGCGATCCGCGCGCCGTCCCGCGCTGGTCCGGGCCTTCGCCCACTTCGTCGCGTCACTGCGGCGCGCGGAAGCCCCGGAAACGGACCAGGTTCTGCCCTACATCCGCTGGTACCTCGCCGCGTCCGGCGAGGAGTACGAGTACGCGGACGACCCCGTAGTGCACAACCTCTTCCAGGACACGTACGACGCGGACGTCGCCATCCACCCGGAGTGGCCCTCGGTGGAGCTCAAGCGCCGCCTCATGGGCGCCGTCCTCGGTCGCGTGCGTGACGCCTGCGCGGCGCGCGACCTGCCGCTCCTCGCGCTCGTGGTGCCCTCGGCCGTCGACCTCGACCCGAATTTCCTGATCCGTGTCGACCGGCGCCGGTGGCCCTCCTACCGGCCGAGCCGTCTCACGGACGAGCTCACGGCGCTTCTCGCGCAGCGCGGGATCGACCACCTGGACCTCTTCGAGCCGTTCCGTGCTGCCGATCCCAGCGGGCTCTTCGTCGGGCGCGACGATTTCCACTGGAATGCAGCCGGCCAGGACCTCGGGGCGCGGCTGTGCGCGGCGGCGATCGAGGCCCGCGATCTGCTGGAGCGGTAACGCTGGGCTGGAGTCTCGCCCTTTCCGGCGGCGCCGAAGAGCCCTCGGTGGAGCTCCCCGGAGTTTCACGCGAGGCCGCTCGGTAGCAGGGTGCGCAGAACGTCACTGGATCGGGACCAGGCCCCGTGTGCCGCGCAGCCTTCGGCGGCGCGGTCAGGACGGCCCTTTGGGCCGATGATGCGCGCGCTTCGCGCACGCGGAGGCCGACACCGTACGGCGGCTACGCCGCCGGCTCGCCCACACGACGAACGCCCGTGTTTCGCCCAGATGGCGGAACTCGAGGCTAGGCGCTGCTCGCGCGCCGTGCCCGGGGGGCCGGCCTGGCAGGACCCCGAGGGGGAGTGGTACGCCCGGCGGGATTCGAACCCACGACCTTCCGCTCCGGAGGCGGACGCTCTATCCAGCTGAGCTACGGGCGCGCGAAAAACGGGCGGGGATCCTACCAGAAAGGTGTGGGCAGCCAGGAATGTGCAACCCTGGGAATCTCGGATGCCTGCGTACCTTGACCAATCCGAAGGGGTAGAAGTACCCTTGAGCGGCCTCGACACCCGTCCTGGGCCTGGCACTCCCCGAAAGGCACGTCATGCAGGAATTCCGACTTGGGAGATCGCATCCAAGCGGGGGGACCCGAGCACCCTCGGTGCTCGTTCCGCTCGGAGCGCTGATCGCCATTCTCGTCGCGCTCGTGGTGACCTGGGAGAGCGGCACGCTCGCGGCTTCGGAGGCTGGCAGCGACGACGCGGACGGCGATGGGATCCCGGACCTGTACGAGTCCGTCCTCATGACTTCCCCGGTCCGTGCGGACCATGACGACGACGGCTACTGGGATTCGGAAGAGCTGGCGCGGCAGAGCCAACCCGCTTCCGCCGATAGCATTCCCTCCACGCCCGGTCTCTCCGTGGGAATGACGGCGCGGGGTGGCGGCGGATCGATCCATCTCCTGGTCGCGATGTACTACACCGACCGCCGGACGGACAACAAGATCATGCTCTTCGGCATGCGGAGCGGGGGGCGCATCCTCTCGGTTCCGACCTCCACCATGACCGCGAACTCGTCGATGCGGGTGATCTCCCGCCCGGAGCATGGGAACGTGATGCTCCTCGACATCACGTTGCCTCCGAGCCTGATCGCCGCGAGCGGAAGCGCCAGTTACTTCGTGGTGGTCGGCGAGGTTGGCCGGCCCCGCTACGCCGCGGCCGCCGTCGTGGACGTGATGCTCAGCGACGGGATCCCGATCCTGTACCGGCGCGCCGGGGCGATGAGCCGGCGTGCATCGGATCTCGAGGTGCTCGCTCCGGAAGGTTTCGCGAGTAGTCCTTCCGACGCGCTCTTCATCCCTATTCCGTTCATTGGGACGTATGAGATCCCGACGACCTGGGAAGGCGGCCGGATCTGCTTCCGGACCGTCGAGACGATCGGTAGCATGGGCTCCGTCCTGGTCAACGAGGTGATCTCCGCCGATTGCAGGCCGGGGTTCGATTCCCACTGCGACGCGAACTGCGCCAACTCGGTGGGTCGAACCTTCGAGACCGTGGACCCGGTGACTCTCGTCGGGGGCTGACCCCCTCCCGGACCTGGCCCGGACGGCATCCGCCAGCATCTCGCGCAGGGCACGAGTCCCTCGGCCCGGGGGCCCTCCGGCCGTCCGTGGGATGGGCGCGACGCGGAGCGCTCGACCGAGCCCCCGGCCTGAGGCGCAGCCCGCTCGGCTGTTTGGACGAGCGCCGTCATGGCGCCCCCCGGAGGATGGCGTAGAATCCCTGAAGAGGGCCGGGTCCGACCCTTCCCCCCGGGTACTGCCCATGGCGGCCCGGATTCTTGGGAACCGTCCGTCCCGGGCTCGCGTCCTAACGGTCTCATGTCCCCTCCCATCCGCAGCGACCCGGACCGCGATCTAGTCTTGGCGTGCCAGCAAGATCCCCCGTCGGGGTTCGAAGGCGCTTTCCGCCAGCTCTATGAGCAGTTCAAAGATCGGGTCTACAACGTCTGCTACCGGATCACCGGGAATTCGGCGGATGCGCTCGACGCTTCCCAGGAAACGTTCGGGATCCTCTTTCGGAAAATCGAAGAGTTCAGGTTCGAATCCAGGTTCTCGAGCTGGGTCTACCGAGTCGCGGTGAATGCGAGTATCGACTTGAGACGACGTGCGAGCTCCAGGGCGCGGACCTCCCTCGAGTCGCTCCCGGCATCCGCCGCGGACGATCACGGTCGCGCCGACTTCAGGGACGACGGGATAGAAGCACCGGAGTCCGCGGCGGTGAGGCACGAGCTCGAGGACGAGATCCAGGTCGCCCTCGACCGCCTCAGTCCGAAGATGCGGAAGATCACGGTCCTGCGGTATTTCGAGAGCCTCTCGTACGAAGAAGTCGCGGAGACACTCGGAATCTCGCTCGGAACAGTCAAGTCGCGCTTGTCTCGGGCCCACGCGGCCCTGGATCGGGAACTCTCGCCCATTCTCGACCGCTTTTTTCTCAGGTAGTCTCTCTGTCTCGATTCTTCGGTCCTTATGAATTGCCAGGTGTTCAGGGAAGCCTCGCTCGCAGACGCCCTCGGCACGAGCGCGTCCGAGCCGGAATACGTCGCGCATCGCGATTCCTGTGGAGCCTGCGCGACCTTCCTCCTGCGCTTGGAAACCCAGGTTCGCGCGCTCCGTTCGCTGCCGCGCCGGAACGCCCCGCGGGATCTCGATGGTCGCGTCGTCGCCGCACTCCATCCGGGTCATCGCGAGGAGCGAGCTGTCCGCTTTCTCCGTAGCATGGGTCGCGTCGCGGCCCCGTCCGCGCTCGACGCCCGAGTCGGTGAGGGAGCCGCGCCCCTCCGCGCCCCAGAGATTCTCGACCAGCTCGTGGCCGAGGATCGGATCGACCCTGCGCAGTCCCAGACCCGTCGCTTCACCGGGAAAGTGAAGCGCCGATCCGTTCCCGAAGCCCTCGCCCAACGCGTCGAGTCGGTCCTGCGCACCGGACCTGGGGGACGCGAGCGAGCGCGGCTCCGGCCGTTCCGGATCGTCCTCGGCACCGCGGCTGCCGCGATCTTCCTCTGGGCCGGGCCGTGGACTCGCGCGGTGCTCTCGGCCGGCAAGGACCCGGTCTGGAGCATCGCCGACTACCCGTTCGAAGTACGGCGGATCGACGCGCTCGGACAGTCGGACGCGGACGCCGTGACGACCAGGATGATGGTCTCGTTCATGGGGACTGAGCGATGAAGGCACTCTTCCCCGGCGAGCACCTCTTCGCGGCCGTCCTCTGCAGCGCCCTTGCGGCATGTTCTGGGGCGAGTTCTCCGACCGCCGATGTCGAGCACGCAACAGCACTCGTGAACGGGCCCGAGTTCTACTCGTCGATGCCCACCGCCCCCTTCCAGACGAAGTACCGGGGACAGCGGCGGCTAGAGTTCCATTTCGTGCAATCGGGCGTCGACACCGTGCTCGAGTATCGGGAAGAAGTCGGCGCCGACGGTGATGGGAAGTTCGCCATCGAGACGCTCGAGGTCCTCTCGGTCCTCGACGATCCGGACCTCTTTCTCATCCTTCAGGATAACCGGCAGGGGTTCACGTACCGCTACCGTGACTTTCGGGTCCGCGATCTGGAGCTCTTCAACCAGAATTACTCCTTTGTGGTCGTCGACGGCTCGACCCGGGTGGCGAACACCCCGTGCGTGCAGATCCGCGTGCAGCGCCGGGACAACCCGGTCCGGTACTACACGGCGGACATCCACGCCCGCTCCGGGCTGGTCCTGCGATGGGAGGAGCGCGAGATCGCGGCGGACCGACTGCTCGGCCGCATGGAGTTCGAGACCTTCGAGCTCGACGCCGACACTTCGGACATGGACCTCCGCGATCAGCTCTTCCCTGCGACGCCCATCGACCTCGGCGGGGACACCGGGGCCCAGGTCGGCTTCGAGGTGCTCCAGCCCGCCGAGCTCCCCGCGGGATTCGAGGTCGAGATCGCGGAGTCGTTCGACGACGATCTGGGCCAGACGTGGGCCAAGCTCGTGTACACGGACGGCGTCGACCGGATCGTGTACATGCACAGGGCTCAGACCCTCGGCGACTTCCCTCCGGACCTGATGTATCTCCTGCCGGTCGGTCTCTGGACGGCGGTCTTCGGCGACCTGAACGGCTATCCGCTGATCGTCATGGGCAAGGTGCCTGAGCGCGAACTGCTCGACATGATCGCGTCGACGCACTGATCGGGAAAATAGTTCCGAACCCAGATGAGACGGCTGGAGCCCGAGCGCGCTTCGCATGTGCGGACGCTCTCCCGGCTGGATCTTGGGGTAGTCTACAGGTGACACCTGCCCCCGATCCGCCCCCCGGACAGCCCTCGGAACCAGCAGCATGAGCCCCGCTCCCAAGGAACCCTTTCGTGAGTCCAATCTCGACTCCGCCGAGTATCGAGAGCGACTCATGCGCAAGCTGAACTGCCTCATCGCGGTGCTCGAGGTGGCGAACGCCAAGGTCACGAAGTCGCTCGGCGGCCCCGCCCCCGACATCGACCGCCTCGAGAAGATCCGGGGCAACCTCACGAGCACGCTCGTAGTCTGCCGCCGGGCGCGGCTAGCGCTCGAGCGCCGCGAGAGCCTGCCCGACGACCTGCCCGAGAACCTCGCCCAGATCGTTCTACGCCGGCACGGCAAGACCCCGAGGCGCACCCGCCTGCCCCTCGGAGCGCACATCGAGATGTCGTCCCCCGAGGAGCGGGCGCGCTTCGAGCAGCTCGGCACGATCTCCCCCGCCGAGGTCGAGGGCTGCGACTACGACGACCTCTCGCGCCGTCTCTGATACTCTCCCCTCCGTCCCGTTCGCTGCCTGCCCTGCCTGATGCGCTAGCGTCCCCAGGTCCGCAAGTAGCGGAAATCCTGGTTGACCGTGCGGTGGCTCAGCTTGGCCACGATCGGGGGGAGCCGCTTGTACTGGTTCGCGACGATGCGCCCGGCGACGTTCCGGATGAAGTCGAGCTCGAACCCGGCTTCGAGCAGCTCCTTCTCGCTGAACCGTTCGTCGACCATGCGGACGAGCAGGCGATCGACCTCTTCGTAGGTGAAGCCGAGCTCGGACTCGTCGGTCTGGCCCGGGACGAGGTCGGCCGACGGAGCTTTGTCGATGACCTCGTCGGGCAGCTCGAGGTGTCGGGCGAGCTGGTAGACCTGCCACTTGTAGAGGTCCCCGAGTGGGTTGAGTGCACTCGCCGCATCCCCGAACTGCGTCGAGTAGCCGAGCAGAATCTCGGTCTTGTTGCTCGTGCCAATCACGAGCGCGCGCTCCTCGGCGGAGTGGTCGTAGAGCGCGATCATGCGCGCCCGCGCCATGACGTTCCCGCGCCGCAGCCGGTCGGTGACGTGCTCCTGTTCGAGGTATCCGTCGGTCATCGCGGAGATGTCGACCGTCTCCGAACGCACGCCGAGGAGCTCGGCGACGCTTCGCGCGTCGACCTCGCTCGCTGGGCTGGACGTCCGGTAGGGCATGAGGAGCGCGAGCACGTTCTCGGGCCCGAAGGCGCGCGCCGCGAGCGCGGCGGATACCGCCGAATCGACTCCTCCCGACAGACCGATGACCGCCCGCTCGAAGTGGAACTTCCCGGCTTCCACCTGCAGGAACCGGACGAGGAGGTGAGTGACGAGCTCGACCTGAATGTCGAGGCCGGTCATGGCCGCGACGGGTCTTCGTCCTCCGTCCCGCGCTCGAGTCCCACGCGCCGCGCGAGCTCACGCGCGAGGATCCAAGGTCGCTCGTCGCGCCGCAGGGGCGTCTGGATGCGAGCGCGCTGCGCGACGTCCGAGGTGATTCGAACATCGAGCTCGGCGGGATCGATGCCGGGGAGCACAGCGACCTCGCGCCCGAACGGATCCACGACGCGCGAACCACCGGCGAAGAGGATGCCGTCCTCCCACCCCACGCGGTTGACGTAGAGCGTCCAGGTTCGGAAGTAGAGCGTCATCGCATCCTGCAGGGTGCGCCAGACGCGGCTCGACTCGAGCTCGGGCGAATCCCCGGTGACGCCCCGCCCCGGGCTCGCCGAGCAGACGAGGAACGCGTCGGCCCCGTCGAGGAAGTACAAGTACGAGCCGTCCACGTGCCACATGTCTTCGCACGTGAGAATGCCGAATCGACCGTGTTTCGACGCGACGAGCTCGAACGCATCGCCGGCTGCCAGGTCGCGGCTCTCCTCGAACATCCCGTAGTTGACGAGGTGCACCTTGCGGTGCACGTGCAGGAGCTCGCCGTCCTCGAAGAAGCCGACGGCGTTGAACACGCGACCGTCGGCGCCGCGCTCGACGAAACCGAGGGCGATCGAGATGCGGTTCGAGCGCTCCGCAACGGCCTGGAGGCGCGGATCCTCGAGCTCGAGCGCGACTTCGGGCGTCTGGTCCTTCAGGAAATAGCCGGTGAGCGAGAGCTCGGGAAAGACGACGAGATCGATCCCGTTCGATGCAGCCTGCTCGATCGCGACGAGATGCGCCTCGAGGTTGGCGTCGAGGTTCCCGAGCGTCGTGTCGATCTGGGCCAGGCGAATTCGACAGTCCATGGGAGGCACGGGATTCTATCGGACTGGCACGCGATTCGGGCTGGGCTGGAGTTTCGCCCTTCCGGCGGCGCCGAAGAGTCCCCGGTGGAACTCCCCGGAGTTTCTCGCGCGGCCGCTCGGCAGCAGGGTGCGCAGAAAGTCACTGGCTCGGGACCAGGGGCCCGTGTGCCGCGCAGCCTTCGGCGGCGCGGTCATGACGGCCCTTCGGGCCGATGATGCGCGCGCTTCGCGCACGCGGAGGCCTACACCGTACGGCGGCTGCGCCGCCGGCTCGCCTGCACGGCGAGCGCCCGAGTTTCGCCCAGGATGGCGCAACTCGAGCCTAGTGGTGTGATTCAGACATACGCAGCATTATCCCGAGCTCGCCTGCGTTCGCCACAAGGCGCGGCGACGAGGCAACTTCGCTGCAAGTTTCGGAGAAGCCGCAACGCCGTGGCGGGCGCAGGCGGGCCGGGATAATGCTGCGTATGTCTGAATCACACCACTAGCGTCTGCCCTGTGCCGGCCGTACGTCACCTGCGCTCGGGCGCGCGGAGAGATTCGGTGGAGACGGTTGGAGCTGGGGCGGCTCGTCGGCCCCCCCTTGTTGGGGTTTTCCCGTAGTTTGACCGCTGCGACGAGCTCGTATCCTCGCCCACGGGCTCGAGGGTCCGGTTGGGCGACGTCTGCCACGACGCCGAGGGCGGGCGTCTCGCGCGGGAGCGGGGCAAGGACGACGAGCGAGTCACGATATCTCAGAAGGTCCAGTGAAGTCGAAACGATGCCTCGGTATGGCACCCGAGGCGACCCGCAAGTAGTGCGCATCCTCGTCGAGTGCACTCTCGACTCACTCCGATTTCTTCGCAGATTCGCAATGACCGCGGCGTTCCGAAGTCCCCGCTGCGATGCGGCTCCGTGCGTTCTCGTGGGGCGTAAGCCGACGAGTGGGATTGCGCGCGCGACCCGAGCCAGCCCCTGCTAGAGTTGCGCTCTCGAGGTCGCGTCGCCCGCGAAACGGATGTCCATCACCAGACCTGCCCAAGGATAACCATGGCATACTCGTCTCTGATCTGTTCATGCGCGGTACTCCTGCACCTGGCCTCGTGCCAGACGTCGCCCAACAGGGCGCCCGAACCCGCGGGCTCCCGTGCGCGGATGTCGTGGCGGTCCGACGACATGATCTCGCTCGCACGGACAGCGGCGTCGAGCCCGACTCCCGTCCCGACGGACATGCGCCTCCGGCTCCACTCCGTGCCCGGCAGCGGCTTCCAGGATTCCGCCAGCAAGCCCCTGGATCCCGCGGCGGGAGCAGCAGGTGCTGGGAAGCCCGACCTCGCGTCCCAGGCCACGAACCCCGCGTCGCCGCTCGTCCAATTCCAGCTCCAAAACATCTGGTTGCCCGAGAACAACGACTCCAGGTCGAATGACAGTGCGAATCAGTTCATCGTTCAGCCGGTCATTCCGGTTTCCGCCATGGGGTGGTTCCCGCGCTCGGTCTGGCGGCCGACCATCCCGATCCTCAATACGCCCGATCTGGAGTTCGGCTCCGTGCAGATCGCTGGAACCAGCGGACTGGGTGACATCAGCCTCATCGGTGGCCCTGTCATCGACTACGACTGGGGCATGATCGTCGTCGGACCCGCGATAGTTTTTCCCTCGGCTACCGACGAGAGGCTGGGGGAGCGGCAGTGGCAGCTTGGCCCGTTGGTCGGCCCCATCGCCACGAAGGTGATCCCGCACATGCAATTCGGCGCGCTCGTGTGGAACCAGTGGGGTCTGGGCGGCGTTGGAGATGGGGACCTCAACCAGATGACCGTTCAGCCGATCCTCAACTACCACTTCAGCGAGGGGTGGTACACCGGGGTTGGCGACTACGCCTACACGTTCAACTGGGAGACGGATGACAACTACCTCCCGGTGAGCGCCAAGGTCGGGCGCGTGTTCGCCATGGGCCAGCAGCACGTCAACGTGTTCTTCACACCGTTCTACAACGTTGGAGACGACATCCCCGGCTCCGGGAAGTGGGGCTTCAAATTGAGCTTCACGCTGCTCCTCCCGACCGGAGCGTAGCTACGGTTCCATTCCCCGGGAGACAGGCATGAGTGACGCGCGCACCCAGATTACACCGGTCGAAGACGGTCCGCTCCTGGTCAAGGGCCTGAAGCGGCTCGACACGGCCGGCGGTCCGATCGATTGCGACTCGAGCATCGCGTTGTGCCGTTGCGGCCGCTCCTCGAGCAAGCCGTTCTGCGACGGCACGCACTCGAGTATCGACTTTTCGAGCGAGAAGCTCGGCGGTCCGAACCCGGATCGCAGGGACGACTACGCCGGTAAGGCCATCACGATTCACGACAATCGCGCCATCTGCGCGCACGCGGGGTTCTGTACGGAAGGGCTGCCCGCGGTGTTCCGGATGAAGTCGGAGCCGTGGATCGACCCCGACGGCGCCACCGCGAGCGAGATCATCGAGACGGTTCGGAAGTGTCCGTCCGGGGCGCTCAGCTACTCTATCGACGGCGACGAGCACCGCGACGACCCGGACCGTCCGGAGTCCGTCTTCGTCGCTCCCGGCGGACCCTACGCCATCAAGGGTGGTTGTGAGCTCGCGGGCGCGACCTGGGGTGCCGGCGCGTCAGAGGAGCACTACGACCTCTGCCGTTGCGGCGGCTCGAAGAACAAGCCGTTCTGCGACGGCGCGCACTGGACGGTGTGGAAGGACGGCGAAGACGCGTAGTCGCCCGCCGCCGAGGCGCATGGGCCACGGCCGACGCCGGAGGAACCGTAGGTGGCGTTCATCCACGAGCTCGCCGCGAACGGGCTCGCGAATCTCGGCCCCGACGGCCCGATGGGGGCCGTGGGCGTCCCGCGCACCGAGCTGCCCACTTGGAACGACATCCAGATCATGGCCGCGCAGCTCGATCCGCCGCCGCTGCCGAGGGGGTAGCGGTCGGGACGGACCTCGTGATCGGCCCGAGAGCGAAGAAGCCGCTTCACCTCGACATCCCGCTGTTCGTGTCCGACATGAGCTTCGGCGCGCTCTCGGAGGAAGCGAAGGTCTCGCTCTCCAAGGGTGCCGAGCTCGCGGGTACGGGCATCTGCTCGGGCGAAGGCGGGATGCTGCCGGAGGAGCAGGCCGCGAACCAGCGCTACTTCTACGAGTACGCCTCCGGCGAGTTTGGCTTGAAGGAAGAGCTCATGACGCGCGTCAAGGCGCTGCACTTCAAGTGCGGGCAAGGCGCGAAGACGGGCACGGGCGGGCACCTGCCTGGCGACAAGGTCGTCGGCAAGATCGCCGAGGTGCGCGGTCTCGCGCCGGGGACCGACTCGATCTCGCCCGCGACGTTCACGGACATGTCCACGCCCGAGGACTTCAAGCGGTTCGCGGACCGCGCGCGCGAGGTCAGCGGCGGGATCCCGATCGGATTCAAGATCTCGGGCAACCGCATCGAGCGTGACATCGACTTTGCCCTCGCGGCCGGTGCGGACTACATCATCCTCGACGGTCGCGGCGGCGGCACGGGCGCGGCGCCCCTGATCTTCCGGAACAACATCTCCGTGCCGACCATCCCCGCCCTGGCGCGCGCGCGCCACCACCTGGACCAGCGCGGAGTCAGCGGCGACGTGACGCTCATTGTGACGGGCGGCCTGCGCGTGCCGGCCGACTACGTGAAGGCCCTGGCCCTCGGCGCGGACGGCATCGCCCTGGCCAACGCGGCCATCCAGGCGGTGGGCTGCATCGGCGCCCGCATCTGCAATACGAACACGTGTCCCACGGGAGTGGCGACCCAGGATCCCGCCCTCCGCGCCTTGATCGACGTGGAGGCGGCGTCGAAGCGCGTCGCGCGGTTCTTCGGCGCCGCCGTGCAGCTGATGCAGGTCATGGCGCGCGCGTGCGGCCACGACCACCTGAACAAGTTCCACAAGGAGGACATCGCGACCTGGCACCGCGAGATGGCGGACCTCGCCGGGATCGACTACGCCGGGTTCCGGGCGAACGGTCGGTGAGGGCTCGCCCGGATTATTCATGAGGGCGTGGCCCAAGCGTTTCAACTCGGTTCCTGCTGGCGCTTGACGCGTGCCGGCCCCGCAGTCGACTTGGACCGGTCGTCGAGGACGCAGGCGCGTGGAAAGTGCCGGCAGGGACCGAGTAGGAGCGCTTGGGGTGCGTCCTCATGAATAATCCGGGCTCGGTGACCGCGTCATCCGCCGCTCAGAGATCTCTACCAGCTGCCTCGTAGCGGGCGAGATCCGCCTCGAACTCCCCCGCGAGGCCGAAGCCGTCGGGCAACACAGCCAGCAACTCGCGCTGCGTCTCGAGCGCGCCCGCGACGTCACCGACCTGGAACTGCGCCTCGGCGAGCGCACTCTTGTACTGGGCGTACAGCGGAGGCGCCGCGAGCTCGCAGACGCGTTGCATCAGCTCCAGCGCGTACTCGGGATCGTTCTCTGCGCCGGGCGCCGTCTCGAGCAGTACCTCGGCGATGCAGGTCAACACGCTGAGCGTCATCTCGTCCGCTTCGCCGAGCGAGTCGATCGAGACCAGCAGCGGGAACGTACGGAGCCAGAGCAAACTCCGCCGGCCTTACCGGTGCCTGCGCAGTGCCTTGCACCGTGCAGGCACCGGCAAGGCCGGCGGAGTTTGCTCTGGCTCCGTGTGCGCCGGGAGACTGGCAGGATGATGAGAATGAAAGAGTCTTACGATGAAGGGCCAGCCACCCACATCGGCCCCGAGTCATGCGTCTTCACCCGTGAGGGTAGTCGGGCGGGTCGCCGCCCTGGAGACGAAGCGTTGACAGGGGTACGCATAGGCCGGGTATCGAGCCGCGAAAGAAGACTGAAGCCGAGGGGGCTGACGTCGTACGGAGAACGGAAGGCAACACGGACCCGGGCGCTACAGGCGAGCCCGAGTCCGCCCCTCCGCGGTCTGAGACCCCGAGCATGTGCGGAATCATCTTGCGCGGGAACCGGGAGAGCTCTCGATTGGCCACGCCGAATCGATGGTGGCGTGGTCCGCAACGGGAATCCCAAGGGAGTAAGCCGTTGATGCACGATCGAGAGCAGTCGGACGGGCGCGTAGTACCTGAGAAGCTTCCGAACAAAGTGCGTGCTGCGGCGCGCACGGCGGAGGAGGTGGAGGGAAGGGGCCCGACCAAAGGGAACTCGACGGAGGGAACCAGGAGCCGGGCACAGGACCGGGCAACCCTGCAACAAAACCTGCGTCGGGTACGGGAGGTAGCAGCTCGGGATAAGCAAGTGCAGTTCACCACGCTCTGGCACCACGTCTACAAGGTGGACCACCTGCGCGCTGTCTTCTTCCAGATGCGGAAGAACGCGGCGCCAGGAGTCGACCAGGTGACGTGGCAGGCCTTTGCCGAGAACCTGGAGGAAAACCTCCACGACTTGGCCGATCGCCTGAAGCGCGGCGCGTATCGAGCGAAGCCGGTACGACGGGTCTACATCCCGAAACCAGATGGGCGGAAGCGCCCGCTGGGGATCCCAACACTGGAGGACAAGCTCGTCCAGGGGACCACCAAACTGGTCTTGGAGCAGATCTACGAAACGGACTTCCTCGGCTTCTCGTACGGATGCCGGCCGCAACGCAGCCCACACCGGGCACTCGATGCGCTGACGGTCGGGATCGAACACCGGAAGGTGAACTGGGTGCTCGACGCGGACATTCGTGGCTTCTTCGATGCCATCGACCACGAATACCTGATGAGTTTCGTCGAGCATCGAATCGCAGACCAGCGCGTGTTGCGCCACATCAAGAAGTGGCTCAATGCCGGCGTGCTGGAGGATGGAAAGAAAACGTGGTCGCAGAGTGGTACGCCGCAAGGAGGGAGCATCAGCCCTCTCCTGGCGAACATCTACCTGCACTACGTCTTCGACCAATGGGTAGCAGCATGGAGGTGCGAACATGCACGCGGCGAGGTGATCGTCGTGCGCTATGTGGACGACATCGTGATCGGCTTCCAGTATCGGGATGACGCGCTCCAGTGCCTCGCGGCACTGAAGGCGCGTCTTGCGCAGTACCGCCTTGAACTACACCCCGACAAGACGCGCTTGATCGAGTTCGGCCGCTTTGCAGCCGAACGTCGCCAACGACGTGGCGAAGGGAAACCAGCGACCTTTGACTTCCTCGGATTCACTCATTTCTGTGGAACGACAAGGGCCGGCCAGTACAGGGTGGGGCGCAGAACGAAACGGAAGAAAGCGACAGCGAAACTCGCGGACCTGAAGGAGCAACTCCGCAGGCGTATGCACGCCCCGGTCCCGGAAACGGGAAAGTGGCTCGCAAGGGTCCTCGAGGGACACTACCGCTATTACGGCGTCCCCGGCAACAGCGCGTCGATGGGCCTCTTTCGCGACCGCATCACGGTCCTCTGGCGACTGGCATTGCGCCGGCGCAGCCAGAAAGGGCAGGTGACGTGGGCGCGCATGAACCGTCTCGCGCGCCGGTGGCTCCCTCTACCTACGATTCGACATCTTTACCCGGGCCAGCGCCTTCGCGTCAGCACCTGCGGTAGGAGCCCAGTGCGGTAGTGCCGCTCGCTGGGATCTGTGCGGGGGGCGCTCCAGTCGAGTGGTTGGCTGGAGCGGCCCTACCGCGACA